>Ga0209064_1000327_pt1 | contig 108480 bp, 96 predicted proteins | sample Inofromicrocosms_FD_187498 | JGI IMG/M metagenome (GOLD analysis project Ga0209064, IMG submission 187498) | Mouse cecum microbial communities from Vienna, Austria - Inoculum for glucosamine and mucus D2O microcosms (SPAdes) (version 2) | ecosystem: Host-associated > Mammals > Digestive system...
CCAACGTGTCCCCGAGGCTCTTATCGAAGGGGCGCAGGATATTCGAAATATTGTAGTACCGCAACGGGACCGTTTCGAGCTTGAACCCCTCGACCTTATACTTAAAGAACACCCCCGACGAATTGCAAAACGACAGGGAATAGTTCAGAAACCCCAACCCGATACTGTTCGTCCGCTCGCGGGCAATGTTGATCGAGCTTGCCCGCAGGTTCGCCGTCTCTCCGCTCGGCTGGTACACGTACACCAACAGCTCCCCGTCCGTGCTCTCCGCTATCTGTATCACTTTCAGAGAATAGTCGTTCGCCTTATACTCGAACTTGTCCGCATCGAACTTCTCGTCCGTCTGTAAGTCCTCCAATACGTTACTCCCCGCCTCCGCCGCGAACACCGATACGCTCGCAAGCGGAAACAGCACATACAGCAGCGCGAACGCCGCTGCCAATATCAACGCTATTTTTTTATGTATTGCTTTCATCTCCGCCTCCTTCCGCTATCGCGAATCGGATATGGTACACCACCCCGTCGTTGTACGACGACACCACCAGATCGTACAAATACGGATTCTCCGCCTCGTACTCCGCCGCGCCGCCCACGTCGAGCTCCTTGCCCGCGTAATACTCTTGCAACAGCCTTTCGAACGTCGTATCCGCCGCGACCGTCAAGGTAAACGATTTCTCCGCCTTCTTCACCGAAAACAGCTTCGTCAGATCCTTTTCGCCCTTCCACGCCGTTTTTCTGCCCTCTACGTAGTATTCGAAATCCGCTTTCCCGTTCGGGATGATCCGAACATTGTAATCCTTCGCCTGCGACTTCTTCGTATCGAACGTATACCGCACGCCGAACTCGTTTTCCGCGCCGCGCTCGAACGTCATCACGCTCTCCGCCGCTACGATCCGCTCCCCGCCGTTTATCAAATAGAACGTCTTGAAATCTTCGTTGAATCCGTTCGTAAAGCGGTAGATCATGACTACGCCGAACACAAGCGCCGCTAATAGCGCGATACCGACGATGCTCCTTATCGCCCTTCTCATAACCTACTCCGCCGCAGGCGCGGTATAGTTGCCCTTGAACCCGTAGAAATAGACGTGGGAACTGCTGAACTCCGTTTCGCCCGCGTCCGTAACGTACTTTACCGTCGCCGTAATTCTCGGCGCGGGAATACTTGAGACCGACGACGCATTCGGATTGGTGAACATGGTAATCAGCTTATTTTGGGAATCAATAAAGCCGTCTTCCAATAGCTTCGCGTTCTCCTCGTTTACGTACGACCACGGTTTGCTGGGCAAAATAAAGAAGTCCTGATACCATGCGTACACTGCGCCGTCCGTAATTCGGAAAGAATATTCTTTCAGCGCCACTTGTCCCGATATTCCCAATTTCGTTCCGACCGTTTCCATGTTCGCTTTCAGGGTAGACGCCTGCGCATTGAAAACGCTGTTATTCGTTGAAAAGAAAATGCTTCCCGATACCGTCTCGAACGTCCCTTCCTTCGTCCCTACGCCGTATTTCGGCGTAATCCGAAAGGTATTCGAAGCGCACAGCGGATCGTTTTCTTCGCTCCCGAGGATAAAGATATATTCCCCTGCATCCGATGTCGGCGTAATGGTTACGCTCTCCACCGCCTTATAATAGTTGATCTCCGCCGTCGCGCTCTTCGTTTCGTCGTCTGCCGACGTCGCCACCACTTCCAGCACCCCGCCGAACGCCTGCTTGCATTCGATGCAGATCGCTCCGCTCACCTGTCCGCTCATGTACGACGATACCGTCGCCTGATACTTTCCGTCCGCGCCCTTCGTCGGCGTTTTCAGCTCCGCGTAGTCCGACACCGTCTTGTCCTCGTACCACGTTTCGCCCGCCTTGGGCGCAAGCGTCCACTTCACGTTGCTGCTCGTCGTGCCGTCCGACAGCCTCACCGTCGCCTCGATGACCTTGTGCGTTGCGTCTATCGTCAGAGCGTCGCCCTCCTCGCCGTCCGCCTGCGCCTGCACGGCGTAGCTCGTCAGCGTGATTCCGTTGCCCTCCGTGATCTCCTCCACCGCAAGCCCCCCGCCGCTTGCCTGTGCTTCCTTCTTAAATCCCTTCGATACCTTGTACGGCGTCGCAAGCTCCATGACAAGCAAAAACGCCGTCGCCAATATGACGATAGCCATGATCACGCATAACGCGCAGATAAAGCGATCCTTTTTTCTGTGTCTGTTTGCCATTTCTTCCGCCTCCCATTAACCGAACGTTACGCCGCCGCTCGTCTCTACGTCCGTTACCTGCGGCTTGAACACGCTCGCGTCGAAATACTTGATCCCCCGCGTGTTGGTGCTGTCAAGCTCGAACTCCGTCGTATTATCCTCCGAATGATACACGACCGTCCCCTTGATCGTCGCCCTGTGGTAATCGTACGTTCCCGAAGCGTCTACGGGCTTCGAGATATTTAGCAAGCCCCGTTTCAGGATAGACTTCGCCTCATTGGACAACGCCGAGAACGGCGCGCCGCCCGCGTTCAGCACGAAAAAGCTGCTGTATGTCAAGCGGATACTCTCCTCCGCCTTCGCCAGAATTGGATAGTCATAGCTCGAACATACGGCAATCGGACCGCTCGCCGTTCCCAAATCCGTTTTCGCGTATTCGTTCGCGCTCGATACCGCGCTGCTCAGCATACTGCCGAAATACGTGCCGCTCAACGAAATGCCGATATTCCCCGTGAACGTGCCCTCCTTCGTCCCGACGCCGTACTTCGGTACGATAACGAGCTTGTTCGAATCGCAGCGCGGATCATTGCCGATCGTTTCGTCTCCGATAATCAGAACGTCGTCCCCGCTCGCCGACGTTACGTACGCCGTTACGCTCTCCACGGGCTTGATATAGTTGATCTCCACCGTCGTCTTCACCGTTTCGTCGTCCGCCGACGTCGCGGTTACTTCGAGCACTCCGCCAAACGCCTGCTTGCACTCGATTCCGATATACTGACACGCCGCGCCGCTGTATGACTTCCAGCCTGCCGCCGTATACCCGCCGCTTGCGTTCTTCGCGGGCGTTTTCAGCTCGATATAGTCCGAAATCTCCTTGCCCTCGTACCAGCCCGCTACGCCTTCCTCCGTCTTTGCGGAAATGCTCCACTTCACGTCCAGCACGTTGGAAGTCAGATTCGACGCGTTCACCGTCGCCTCGATGACCCTGTGCGACGCGTCCACCTTCAAAGGCGCCTTCGCCTGCGCCACCGCTACGCTCGTGAGCGATATGCCGCCCTCCTCGCCTTCCACCGATTCCACCGACAGCCCGCTCGCCGACGCAAGCGTCTGTTTCAGCTTGAACCCGTTCGACGGCTTATACGGCGTGCAGTACTCCATTACCAACAGCACCGACGCAAGCAGTATCATTAACGCCAAAACGACGCAGAGGATCCGCGTCCCGACGTTGCTCTTTGCCTTCGCCCTCGTGTTCGAACGCGCGGACGATTTCTTGTACCCCCGCGACGTTCCCTTCGCGCGCGTGCGCGAATAGTTTCTTCCCTTATACTTTGCCATGTTTTGATTCTCCTGTTTTGTTGTTTGCGGGTCGTCCCCCGCGTTCTCATCCCCGTTTTCGGGGATTTAATCGTTGCTGCATTAAGATGATCATGCGCTCCTCATCCCTGTTTTTAGGGATTCTGGCGACGTCGTTTATACTTCGCGATATACCGCAATAAGAAACCATTCCGACACTCTGTTTTTCAGCTCCTCGCGCTTCATCAGCTCGCGGAACTTCTTCCGCGCTTCCGATATACTGTCCGCTTCGACGTGCACGTACTTCACCCCGTCCTGCACCAACACCTTGAACAGATACTCTCTCATCTCGTCGCCCTGCCTTATTCCTGCGCTATTATCTCATTCGCGGCGTCGTACACGGAAACGATTGTACTGTTCCCCATTTTCCGCAAATGGTTCAGCTCAAAGGTTTCCTCGATCATCTTAACGACCATGCGGGCAAACTTTGCCGCTTGCCTGATTGCTTCGTCGTTTTGGATCTTCAACTGCGCCTGCATCGAGGCAACCGTTCTGTCCCGCCCTGCACACAGCTCTTGGTACTCTTTGTTTTCCCACTCCGTTATTACGACGCTCATCTCTTTTCTCCTCCTTCCCGATTAAGGAAACGGAGCAATCGCGCCCATTTCTGCAAGTTCTCGCACAACCTGCTTACTTTGGGCGCAACGCTCCTTCCTTTGCACGGCTTATTTTGTTGTTTCCGTGCGAGGGAAGCGGAAACATAAATGTTTCCATGTGGGATTATATCAAAAACAAATTCGTTTGTCAACACCAAAAAAACATTTTTGTTATAAAATTTTACTTAGCGAGGAATTTTTATATGCGTTTAAAGGAATTGAGAGAAGAAAAAGGACTATTGCAGCGTGAAATCGCCCATGCCCTCAAAACAAGTCAAATAAATATCAGTCGGTGGGAAAGAGAAGAGGTTTTGCCCTCTTCCGATTTCGTTATCAAACTTGCCGACTTTTTCGAAGTAACGACGGACTACCTGCTCGGACGTTCAGACGATCTCGGCAATGTAACTGTGCAAGGCTCCCCTCTTACACTTCCCGCCGATGAAGAGCAGCTCCTACAAGCGTATCGTCGGCTTGGCGGCGAATACAAAAAACTTGCAATCAATACGCTGAACACGTGGGCGGGAATGCCCGCGCAAAAAGCTACGACAAAACGGGCTTAAAATGCTATCCTTTGACAACGACGCATTTGTCAAAGGAGAAAATTTTTTATGCACTTTAAGAAAGTCGAAAGACTGAAAGAACTTGCGTTCGCTCTGAACGCAGTCTCGGCGGAGATGATCGCGCTTTTTGCTGCCAATGACGAGGAGGAAGCGGAGAACGAACGACAGCAAAAAAAAATCCCGAAAGCGGCGTCATCGCCTTTCCGAGATTAAGCATCCTCAATAAGGGAGGAACGAAAGAAGAAAGCAAATCGCAGGCAACAAATGAATTTCGGAGAAATCACCACAAGGAGATTTCTCGCATGAATGAAAAATTAAGAAAAAAACTGAATAAGGCAATCAATCAAATGCCGCGCCTACATAATCGAACTTATGATAAGCGCGCAAGGATCAACGGGATTGATATCGTCGGCTACGCCTCTACTCCTGAGGAATGTCAAATCCGATTTCTTTCGGATCTGAATCAAAAGTTTTTCGAAGTTCAGAACGACAACGGAAAAAACTTGTTTAAAAGGCTCCCTTCGAACTTTCATGAGTTCGCCATGTTCTATTTCGAGAATGTGCGAAAGCGCAAGAATACCGAACGAACGCACAACGGAGATCTCAACCGATACAAAAATCATGTGCAGCAGCGTTTCGGCAAGCTGAACCTCAGAACGGTTACGACAGAATTTTGTCAAGACTTCATCGACGAGCTTGAAGCTACGGGAAAGGGAAAAACGACGGACGAGATCTTCTCCATGCTGAATTGCATTTTCCAATATGCCGTCGATCGCGGCACGTTGACGTTGAACCCGATGAAAACCGTCGTCCACATTCCGCATAAGACAAAACACGGAAAAGCGTTGAGCTTGGACGAGGAAAAGAAGCTCTTCGACGCAACCCTCGGAACAGAATATCAAGTCATGTTCGCGATCGCCCTCTATACGGGTATGCGTCCCAACGAGTATGAAACCGCGTCCCTGCACGACGGCATGATCATCGCAAAGAACAGCAAGCGAAAGAACGCAAAGTTCGGAGATATCGAATGGAAACGCATTCCCGTCTGTCCCATGCTCGCCCCCTTTCTCGAAGGCGTTACGGAAATTGATATGTATATCGCCGAAACAATGCGATATAAGTTTAAAGAAATTTTTCCGAGTCGCTCGTTAAAGGATCTACGGACGACGTTCTATACACGGTGCGAAACGTGCGACGTAAGCGACGTCGCGCGCGACGAGTTTGTCGGACACTCTTCGGGTGCAATACACGACAGCTATTCGGATTTGCCTGATGATTACCTGAAAAAAGAGGCAAAAAAGATATGCTATCCGTTGGATATAACGGTTGCCCCCATTTTTGCCCCCGAAAAAGATCGCTTCGGACTTGCAAAAAAGCGCGGAAAAACGCCAAAACCCCGTTTTAAACCCGAAAAATCGTAAAAAAATAAGGATTTTACCCCTCGACCTCGCTTCGATTCCCGTACGGGTCACCACTTAAAACCTAAATCGAACCACTATTGAGTTAGTGGGAAACGATTTAGGTTTTTTGTTATAAAAAAAGTCCGCACGATTTTATGCGGACTCAAAAACTAATTATCATATAGTTTTTCCTTTTAGGTGCTCTTGGCACAATTTTTTACAGAATTATCTTCCACCTGATTTATTATGAGTAGGGTCATTCATAATAAACTTCTGTCCAGGTCTTTGAGTGGGCGGAAAAGGTTCGCCTTTTACGACAGTTCTTTCAGTCCCCGTGTTACCTCCGCGCGGACCAATAATACCATATTGTCCTGAATAAGGTGCTTTCTCGCCAGGCTTATAAGTTTTATTAGACATCTGCGTTTACCTCCTTTAAATATTTACAGCGAAACTGCAATGATATTATATACAGATAAATTTCAAAATGCAACCATTTTACACAATATACAGTATAAAATTTTTTATTTAATACAAAATATTGTGTTTAACGGCGATTTATGCCGCGAAAGCCGCTTGACATGAGAAAGGCGTGTGGTAGGCTACCAAAGCCAACGGCAAACAATAAGCCCCGCAGGGGCAGTACGTTTGGCTCTTTGCCTGAATACCGCACGCCTGCGAGGCTCATGTCAAGCGGAACGTGGAATAAATAGCCGTTGATTTATAGCTTATACATACAACTCAATAACAAGCGTTTCAAGCAAATTTCTATCTATAATTTTAGAGTAAAACAAAAAGCCCAGACTGTCGTAGTCTGGACTATTTGTTATGGGGTTGTTGTAGTAGATTTGTATTTTATCGTCGTATAGCACGACTTCTTTTATAAAATAATTTATCAGCATTTGCGGCTCTAATCTTAACGACTGTTCAAAGTATTCCCGTAGTTCTTTTTCGGTATATCGGATAGTCGTTTTACTTTTTTCAATGAGGATTTTTCGCTCTATTTCCTGCTGTGCTTGTTCCAACTCATGCAATCGTTTATTCGTTGTGCTACTCATAATGAGCTTTTCAAGAATATCTTTTTGCACGACGGATTTTTTACATTCGTTTACTCGTGCTTTTCGTCCTCTGCATTTGTAGTAGTATTTCCGCTCACCGTTTCGCGCTGTTCCCATTTCCGCTATGATAGATGTCCACAATATCCGCATTTGAGCTTGTGGCGCAACATATAGACTACTTCCGTACTACGCTTGCCGTGTTTATTTGCGTTGATGATTCTCTGTACCTTTTCAAAGGTTTCCCGCTCAACTATCTGCGGATACATATTATCTACTATTTCTTCGCCGTGCTTATATACGCCTAAATACTTCTGATTTTTGAGAATGTTGTAAACGGTATTCATCGCAAAAGGCTTGCCTTTGTATTGCTTTCCGTTCAAGGTCAACTGCCGTATGATTTCCTTTACATACACACCGCCCGCAAATTGTGCGTACATGAATCTCACGTTCTCGGCGCGCTCTTCGTCTATTACAACTTTCCGTCCGTCTATCTTATATCCATACGGAACACCACCGCCCTGATATAATCCCTTTAACCGTGTTTCCCGCATACCGCGTTTTACCTTTTGTGAAAGCTCTGCGCTATAATACTGGTTCATGCCTTCAAGTAAGCTTTCAAGGATAATCCCTTCGGGCGTGTCGGGAATATTTTCCATAGCGGATAATACCTTAACGCCGTTATCTCGCAAAGTCTTTTTATGGATAGCGGTTGCGTACTTATCACGGCTGAATCTATCCAACTTATAGACAAGTACATAATTCCATTCTTTACGACTACTGTCCTTTATCATGCGTTGGAAATCTGCTCGGTTGTCGTTCGTTCCCGTCATGGCGCGGTCTATGTAGGTATCAAGTATGAGTATATCGTGAGATTTGGCGTAATCTTCACAAACCCGTAATTGTCCCTCAATACAATATTATCTTGCATATTAAACTCCTTGCATATCATTATATGCGATAATCGAATATAAGTAAACGCTTTAATTACATATTGTCAATTTTAATTTTGAGTCGATACCGGATAAAAAGCTCTCGAATATTTTGTTCGAGAGCTTTTAACTTGTTTATTATTGGGACAAAACGGGGATTCCGTTTTCTTGCATATACGCAAGGTACTCCTCACACGTATTGCGCTGGTTTTTGCGGTTGTTGAGCAGAGCGGCAAAATATTCGGCGGGATAGTAGCATTTCAGGTATGCGGTCTGATACGTAATATGCGCATACGCTGCGGCGTGCGCCTTGCTAAAACAGTAGGCTGCAAACTTGATAAGCATATCGTAAATCTCGTTTGCAATGTCTGCAGCCCCCCCCTTTTTTACCACGCCCAAAATCTCGCGCTTTTTACTGCCGTTTATAAATACTTTGCGCTCTGCCTCAATTTGCGCGAAATTCTTTTTTCTTACATTGCGCAAGAACATATCCGCATCAGGCATCGGATACCCGCCGAGCGTATGCAAAATGTCCATGACCTGCTCTTGGTAGATGATGATTCCGTGGGTAATACGCAGGATAGGTTCAAGCAACGGATGCAAATACGTAATTTTTTCGGGGTTATTTTTATTGCGGATAAAGTTGGGAATAGCGTTTAAAAGCGGGGGCCGGTACAGAGAATATCCCGCGATAAGCTCTTCCATACACGACGGTTGCAATTCACGCATGAATTTCGCCATACCACTCGAATACAATCCAAACAGTGCTTCGATATCACCGCTGCCCAACGTTTCGTAAACCTTGGAATCATTATAACCGAGCTTTTCAAAGTCTATATTCACGCCGCATTGCTCTTTAACGTATTCGCCTGCCTTTTGAATATCGGTAAGCGCGGTCAGCGGTAAAACATCTATTTTGAAAAATCCGAGTTCCTCATCGACAGTTCTTATGTACTGTGTTACGAGTTCACCCTCGTTGCTACGCGTGAGCGGAACGTGGTTAGTTACTGCATCGCGGCAGATAATTACAGCGGCGGCGTTCATACCAATTTGCCTCGGCATACCATCTATTTTCATAGCCATATCGAGCATTTTACGGGCTCTTTCGTTGCCTTCATATAAGTCGCGCAATTTATCTATCACGAGGTTCGGCTCACCGTCATTCCGTTTCGCCAATCCCAAAATATACGCCAAAGGTTTGGATTTGTATGGAATTAGGTTCGTTATCGTTTCTGCTTCATCGTACGAGTAGCCGTAAACGCGCCTCACGTCTTTAATCGCCGACTTTGTACAAAACATGCCATAGGTGGCTATTTGCGATACGTTGTCCTCACCGTACTTGTGCGCAATATAGTCCAATACCTCGCCGCGGCGGTCTGCACAAACGTCTATCTGGAAGTCGGGACTACTTGCACATTCCGGATTGAGAAACCGCTCAAAAAAGAGGTTGTATTTGAGCGGATCGATTTTGGTAATCCCAAGCGCGTACGCTACGATACTTCCCACACTGCTACCGCGACCGGTTCCTACGGGTATGTTTCGGCTTTCCGCATAACGTATCACGTCCCACACAATCAGGAAGTCGTCCGCAAAGCCAAGCTTTTCTATCACGCCAAGCTCGTACTCGGCACGTTCGCGCACTGCGTCGTTTATTTCGCCGTAGCGCCCTGTTAAACCGTCGAAAGTGAGCTTGCGCAAATACTGTGTGTTCGTATACCCGTTGGGCACTGCGAAAGACGGCGTGAGCGACTCTTTTTTGATAATGTACGGATCACACTTGTTTGCAATTTCAAGGCTGACGGCAAGAGCGTCCTCGTACGGAAGCGCCGCGTACATCTCATCGTACGATTTGAGATAGAACTCGTCCGTCGCCTTATCGTTTACAACCGCTTCCGAATCAATCGGCGAGCGGGTGGCAGTTGCACGAAGTACCCTTCTCGCTTCCGCGTCTTCTCTGTAAAGATAGTGCACATCGTTCGTGGCAACGACCTTTACGCCGTTTTCATTTGCCAATCGCAAAAGGTGCGGCAACATGCTCTTTTGCTCGGCGATACCGTGGTTTTGAATTTCAACGTAGAAATCCTCGCCGAAAACAGCTTTGAACTTTTTTATCCATCCGTCGGCGGCAACAAAATCGTTTTTCGTGATTTCCTGTGGAATCACCCCCGAAAGCCCCCCGGAAAGCACGATAAGCCCTTCGCTGTGCGCCTTTATGAGATTGAAGTCCACGCGCGGCTTTTCGTATGTTCCATCGGTATAACCTGCGGATACGATCTTAATCAGATTGTGATAACCCGCGCCATTTTTTGCAAGCAACACCAAACGGTTGATCGTATCGCTTTTCTTGACGAGCATATCGTCGGTCGTATATACCTCACATCCGATAATGGGTTTGACCTTAAATGGACGGCACCTTTCCATAAACTTATAAAAATCTGCATCCTTATCGGTATGTTTGACCGCCGCCTTCAAAAACTCGATCGCGCCGCACAGATTGCCGTGATCAGTCATAGCGATTGCAGGCATATTCATTTTTTCACACGCCTCGAAAAGATTCTCTATTCTCGCTGCGCCGTCCAATATGCTGTACTCCGTATGAACATGCAGGTGCACAAATTGCTTGGGGTGGGTATGTACGAAAACGTATTCATCGGCGAGAACAGTTTGCTTTAACAATTCTATATCTTCCGTCGACGCGTGTCCGCTCGTGTGCAAATCAATGATATTCATTCCGAGCGACTGCACGGCACTCAAAAATTCTGCCGTATCCTTATTTTCTTTGTAACCTTTCCACATAGAGTAAATCAGCGTCGCGCCCGACAAGTCCGTTTTGTCTGCGAGCTTTTTCACGTAACCAAGCATGGACGGGCGCACCGTCATCGTAAAGCATTTGGTGCCGTTTGCAATACCTCTGAGTCCGAGTTTGTTAACAAACTCGAAAAACAGATCCTTGCGCTTGCCTCGAACGAGAGTAGGAGGAAATGCGAATACGTCTTGAAATAAATCGGGACGCGGAATCTTACCGCCCGCCGCACTTGCAATCAGCGCCGTATAATTATCCTCGTACAAAATTCTACCGCTACGCTTGCTCGCACGGTACACACTGACGAGCCTATCAATATTTGTGCTCGACTGCATCACAAATACGGGCTTCTGACTATCACGCATGATTGCGACGAGCTTATCTTCCAGCTCACGCTCCGCAAAACACGGTTTCGTATTCCCTATATTTGTTCCCTCGCAAATCAGCGTGTTCACTTTTTTAGGCAGTCTCGAGAGCAATTCGTCGCTATTCTTTCTGCCGTGAAAACGGAAATCGCCCGTGTACAAAATACTTTTTCCGCCCGCCTCGAATAGCAGCATATAGCTATCGAAAGCCGAATGGTCGCAAAGGAAGGGCGTAATTATTATACCGCCGACGGTGAACGCTTTGCCGTTACGGTAAGTCGCAATATTGCTTGCAAGTGCCTTACCGTGATATTCGCTCATAGCCTTTACGATACGGTATGCACCGCTCCCGATATAAATAGGGCAATCGGTTTTGTATTCTATAAGCCCTGCGTGGTCGGCATGGTAATGCGACACGACTACCGCGTCATATTTGGTTTTCAGCACCGTTTTTTCCGTTTCGTCGAGCTCCTCTCCGCCGTCCAACGCCTTGCCAAGTTCCACCAATATTTTTGTTTTGCCGTAAAAAATCTCGATCAAGTTCTCGCCGATTTTGTCTCGCCCACGCAAAATGCTATAAGTCAGAGTAGGTGTATCGTCGGTTTTCTTATATTTTTTCGTAAACGCGCTTACGTAGTGTTCGTCACGGCATAACTCGAAATCCTCTATTTCAAACAGCTCTACAAGCTCATACAAATCGTATTCGTCCAAACATTCGTCTGCAAAGATGCGGTGCTTGTTTTGATTGGTGTCGTAAAGTATTCTGCCGCGCGGATAGTGATAGCAGTCGGGCGTTTCACTTGCCGAGCGCACATCGTCCCACTTGTCGTAGTGCGAATACGGATAGTCTATAAACCCGAGTGAATTTGCCGCACTCAACGGATAAGTTTTTTTAATTTCGTAAAAGTTCCACCCCCCTTCGTACTTATTCGGCACCGCCCAAAATATTCCCACGTTAATCATCTTATCCATTCTCAATCACTCCTTATTTCTCTAATCTTTTCAAATTGTTTTGGGCAACTATATTGCCTTGACTTGCCGCTTGCCTGTAATATTCCACGGCTTTTTCAATATCTTTTTTGGTGCCGTAACCCTTTTCATAACACCAACCGAGATTATTTATCGCCGCCGCGTCGGCGAGCTCAACCGCCCTTTGCGTCCAATAAAAGGCTTTCTGATAATTTCTTTTTAAATATTTGCCCGAAAGATATTCCGATCCAAGGTTACGGCAAGCCGTTTCATCTGCCTTTTCGGCATATTCTTTCCAGATAGCGATGGCTTTTTTAATGTTTTTCTCGGTGCCGATTCCCATGTAATAGCAGGAAGCAAGTGTTATGGCTGCCTTCGTGGTAAACTCGGCTTCCTCTGCCGACTTAATTTTCGAACAGTCGATTGCCGCCAGCGCCTTAAGCATTTCGAAGGCTTTTTTACCGTCTCTGTTTTTGCCCCGTGCATGTTTGTAACAATATGCTAACCGATAAAGCGCCTCGCCCCTGTATTCACTTTTCTGTTCCGCCGCCCGACTGTACCAGTAAATCGCTTTTTCGTAATTGCGCGGTATCTTCCGTTCTTCGCCGCCCAAAGCGTAGTATTCCGCAAGTGCCCACATCTCGTCAAGATCCCCGTTTCGCGCCCGCTGAGCGGATTGTCGCAGCTCTCGTTGAATCAAATCCATCGGGCAACATTCCAGATCCTTGAAATACTCTTTCGGTGGAAACGATGCCCCGTCGCCTTTCTCGAAATCTTCTCTTAGCTCCTTAATCCATTCTAATTCTTTCATTTTACACCTCCGATTCAAACAGGTTACGGCTGGCGCCGCGCATTATATACAAAAACATATTTTTGTCAAAAAGTCAAGCGATTTTAGGAAAAGTCTTGTATTTTCTATATTTAATTTTGCATATAGCAGTGTTAAAAAGAAAGGCGGTGTGTGTCCGCCTTAATTTTATCTGTATTTTTTCTTAATGTCTGAAAGATATATTGGATTGATTTTTATCATTTCCTCCGAGCCGCCGGCAGCTTTTATTTGTTCCAATTCCCGTTCAAGAACAGTTCCTTTCTCAGAATAATCTGCAAGCCAAATTTCAAATTGAATCGACGGCAATAAAGTGTTTAATTCTCCCTCAAAAGTAGGCAGTCCCAACTTTTTACGAATGCTTATATTGTTTTTCGCAGTTTCAATTACAGCCTTGCTCCACGTTTTATTTTGCTTGATCTTCAAAAAATCGAGATAGTGTTTGTACAATCCTGACTTTAAATTTTCTGTGCCTCTCCTCGGTTGGCTTGAAATCGAATCGTTTCCTACTTTCAATTCAATAATTTTAACGTTGCCGTCATTGTCAACGCCAAGCATATCAAAGCGGGAATTCTCTATTACGAACTCTATATCCAAAAGCCATAAAACATCATTCGGCATGCGGAACTTTCTACATATAATCTGCTGATTCGCGCGTTCCGCTTTGGGGTGTTTCAAAAACCAAGTGTCCATTTCGGCGATGTATATTCCGAGATTGTTTACAAAGCCATCAATATCTTTGGTTCCTATGGAGATAATCTTTTCTCGGTTTACGCTTTCGCTGCCTTGGTTGTCGCAATATTTCAAGTCGAAATCGGTGGTGTACTTGCCACTTTTATCCTTTTTGAAATTGGAAAGCTTTCCGCCGTTATAGTAAACGGTTATGTAGTTTTGTCTGACTTCAAGCTGATAACGTTGTTGTGGATCGGTTTTTATCGTATCCAAAAGTTTTTGCAACGAAGTAAGAGCGGTTAAATCGCACAACCTGTCCTCATTCAAATAACGAATGTAATCTTGCGGCTTCTTTCCCATAATAATCACCTTTTGCTTCAGACTTGCACCTCTCAGAGCGCATTATATACAAAAACACATTTTTGTCAAAAAGTCAAGCGTTTTTACGAAAAATTTTATATTTTCTATATTTAATTTTGCATATAGTAGGTTTTAAGTGAAAGGCGGAATGAATCCGCCTTGTTTTGAAATTATTTGATATAAAATCCTTGGTCATCTTTTGTGAGAGTCAAGACTTCCACACCGAAACGCTCGTCATGAATTAATTTCTGAGCCCACTGCAAATTCAGCTGTTTGTGAGCAAAGCTATTTTCATCAATAAGGATTGCTTTCTTTAATGTTTTCTCTGTACATTTGTATTTTGAGAAAAAGTTTTTATTAAGCTTTTGGTAATATGTTTGAATTTCCAGTACGCATCTTAGCAAAGATTCATCGCTGTTAAACTTTTTTACTTCAGTCATATAAACTATGCCGTCTTTTTCTAAAATCAAATCAATCTTGTCGCTGCTTCCATTTGTTGTAGGCACTTGGAAATCCACCGTTGTATATGCACTTATATATTTCTGTACGCACAGGCAGTGAACCATTCTTGTTTCATCTTCTCCGTAATATTCCTTCATTTTGCTCATATTTATGAGTTTCTTTTTTAGCTCCGCTATCTTATCCTCGCGTGAACCTTTGTTATATGTACAATTTGGGTCTTCTTTGACATTAAATGGGGAAGCTAAAATGGTTTCGCAAATCACTTCACAAAATGTTCTTTGTGTATCGGCTGTAATATAGCCATTTGTACGACGTTTGCTTTTCGTCCTTTTATCATTCTTAATAATATCAGCGTTATACATTTTTTGGGGTAAATGGGATAAATAGTCTTTCACACGAGCAATCAGATCTTCTTCCGTGAATTCAAGCTCCTCAACATATTGCCGGATTTCCCATTTGCTTTGTTTGTCAGATAGTTTCATAATTTTACCTCTCCTTTTTTAATAAAAAAGCTTGCGGTTTTTATACCCGTCTTTTCGTCGTTAAACCAACTTTGCTCGGATTCGTATCCGCCGTATATGAACTTATACAAATACCCGAAGCATGCGCCGATTCCCCGCTTTTGAACGGGTGTCATTTTTTTATCGAACACAGTTTTTTTCAAGCAGTCGCGCTCATAAATTATAAAGGTTTTGAGAGGAGGCTCCCCCAAAACATCGTTTGCGAATCTGATATGCGACAATATCTCCTCGTTTTTCAGCAACTCTAAAAAAAGCAAGTAATATTCGCGCCCTTCCTCTGTCGCAAATTTTTCCGTACCCTTGTATGTTTTCAAAAAATCTTCTTCATTCCATTCCATAACAAAGTTTTCCATATTGAATATTCTATATTGATATAATACTCTTATTATAAATGTTTGTCAAGCAATATTATGTAAATCAATACCATTACGGCTTACAAAAATTGCTTTTGCAAGTTCAGCTTGCGATATGCCTTATTTCAAACGCAGTTCTTTTAATTGTTCGTTGAATTGCATAACTAACCTCTGCACACTAATTATAGCATAAAACTAAAATTAAGAGTTAGCGTTAGGTTGTTACTTTTTAATTTTTTTGTGTTACTTTACGATTTACACCTTTTGAGTGTTGACTATAACGCTCAAAAATCAGTAAAAGCCGAGATTCCATAATAGTTTCTCGGCTCTTACTTTACATTGATATGGCTGTTTTAATTCGATTTTAGATTTTGCACGTCCATTTGTAAAATATACTTCGAGGTATTGCCCGACCATTATGTAGTTTCTTCCGAAACGGCTCATATCCTTGACGAGTATGGTATTTATAACGCCTTGCTTCGCGTCTTCGAGTAAACGTTTTACGCCCGCTCTTTCAAAGGTAGTCCCCGATATACCGTCGTCCACGTAGATGTCGTGAAGCGTCCAGCCTTGCTCGGTTATATACTCCGAAAGAATAGCCTTTTGGTTTTCGATAGACAGCGATTCGCCGGCGCGTTCGTCGTCTCTACTGAGCCTAACGTACATTCCTACAATGTAGTCCTTGTTGTTTTGCTTTGATTGCATTCTTTTACTCCTTCGAATCAAAGCAGCCAAATTCAATGTAAGGGTATTATACTACAATACACCGAATTTGGCAAGCCCGATCCTTTCAATTTTTATTTAGCGGAATCTTGCATGTCCGCAAGCACTTGTCTGAAAGCCAAATCGCCGAATACTTTTTTGAAGTCTTTGCCGCCTACATAATGGCTCACGACTACGTATAATTTCGGTATGAGAAGTAGTGGGTACACTACCTCTGCCGTTGCTTAATTGTGTTGCTGTGTTGCTCGTAACTTTTCCTCCGACTTAAATCAAAATAATCATTCATATTCAATTTTCATATTCGATTTCCTCCGCGATTCTATGCGCGTATCTTTACGCAACTTATATTTTTATTTGCGCTGTCCGCTCTATGGCGGTATTTTCCGTATAAAAAAGCCGTGATTACTCTTTCAGTCCTGTTTCGTTTTCATATTCCTGTGGACGTATTCTTCACGGTCTTTGTTTACATAATCGTCGAATATTTTCCGTATAATCTCGGCTTCTTGCGGTACGATTTGATATTTCTTGTCCACGATACAATAACCGAAAATCGGCTGTATCCCTGCGGCATTGCCTTTTAAGCAACTCTCGCGCATACCGCGCTTAACCTTTTGCGAAAGCTCGGCGGAGTAGTATTCTGCATAACTATCGAACGGTTTCCGCTTAAAAAACAAAGAAACTTATCCGCATCGGGATAAGCTTCTTTTCGTCTGCCGTCAGACCGTATAAAGTTTTACGCTAACCGTTCGGGAAGCGAACGCGAGGAAATTTTTGCGAGAATGTGCCGTGCCACGTGCACGCCGCTTGCGGACGCATGAGAAAGCGAATGGGTTACGCCGCTGCCGTCGCCGATCACGTACAGCCCCCCGTAACGGGTTTCGAGGTTTTCATCCGTTTCCACTTCCATATTGTAAAATTTGACCTCTACCCCGTACAGCAGCGTTTCGTCGTTCGCCGTTCCGCTTGCCACCTTGTCGAGAGCGTAGATCATCTCGATGATCCCGTCGAGAATGCGCTTGGGCAGAATCAGGCTCAAATCTCCGGGGGTGGCGCTCAGCGTGGGAACGACGAGATTTTCGTCTATCCTCTTCTGCGTGCTCCGCCTGCCCCTGACCATATCTCCGAACCGCTGGACGATAACTCCGCCGCCCAGCATATTCGAAAGCTTGGCGATGCTTTCGCCGTAGCCGTTGCTGTCCTTGAACGGCTCGGAAAAATGCTTGGACACGAGCAGAGCGAAGTTCGTATTGTTCGTCTTGCGGCTCTCGTCCTCGAAACTGTGTCCGTTTACGGTAATAATACCGTTGGTATTCTCGTTTACGACGATGCCGTGCGGATTCATGCAGAACGTGCGCACCTTGTCCTCGTATTTTTCGGTGGTGTACACGATTTTGCTTTCGTACAACTCGTCGGTAATGTGCTCGAACACCTCCGCGTTCAGCTCCACCCTGACGCCGATATCCACGCGATTGGAATGCGTGGTGATGCCCAGCTTGCCGCATACCTGCTCCATCCATTTACTGCCGCTTCTGCCCGCAGACACGATGCAGTATCTGCACGAATAGCTTTCATCGGCAATCACTTCGAAGCCGTCGCCGCTCTTTCTTATTTCGTTGACGTGCGTATTGAAATAAAAGTCCACCTTGCTCTTCAATTCGGCGTAGAGATTGGTAAGCACGGTGTAGTTGATGTCCGTGCCCAGATGCCGCACCTTGGCGTTTAACAGGTTAAGCTTGTTCTGCGTGCAGATTTTATGGAAATCCGTGCCCGCCGTAGAATAGAGCTTCGTCTTGTTGCCGCCGTGCGACACGTTGATGCTGTCGACGTATTCCATGAGTTCAAGCGCGGTCTTTTTGCCGATATGCTCGTAAAGGCTTCCGCCGAAGTCGTTCGTGATATTGTATTTCCCATCGGAAAACGCGCCCGCGCCGCCGAAGCCCGACATAATAGAACAGGTCTTGCAACCCACGCAGGACTTTATTTTTTCGCCGTCGATGGGACATTTGCGCTTGGAAAGCTCGTTCCCTTCTTCGAACACGGCAACCTTCAGCCCGCTGTCCTTCAGCTCGTACGCCGAAAATATCCCCCCGGGACCCGCGCCGATTATAATAACGTCGTAATTCATAACGCACCTCTCAATCCGGATTGACCAGACTTACGATTTTTTCCACGACCGCCTCTACGTCGTCGCCCACGTTCACCTCCGCGTCGCACACCTCGCTGTTGCGGTACTCGAAATCGAGCGACATGATGCGCCGCGTCTTATCGTCTAAACCGATGTCCCTGCCGATAATGCTCTTGATCGCTTCCGAACGCTCCCGATTGGTAAACACGAGCATGGCGCGGCGGCGGTACAGATTTTTCAGCGTAATCGCACCGCAGATGTCGATGGGAATGACGGCGACTGCGCCCCGTTCCACAATGGGAGCGATTTCCTTTTCGGAAGTGCCGAAGTGGTATCCGCTGTAAACGGTAGTTTCGATGTACCTGCCCTCCCTCATTTCGCGGATAAACTGCTCCTCGCTGATAAAGCGGTACGAATCCTCGCCTTCGCCCGCCCGACGGGGACGGGTCGTGGAGGTCAGCGGTTTTTCAAAGCCGTCCAGCTTGGTAAGTACGCCCGCGATTTCCGTCTTGGACGAACCCGAAGGCCCAACCAAACAAAGTACGCCGCCGTCGGAAAGCTCGGGAAACTTTTCCGAAAAGGAATTTTGCACCATTTCGCAGAAGTGCAGGAAATCGTCGTAGCTGTTGACGGACAGCAAGCCCGAAAGCCCCGTATTCCAAGGCTTGCGGAAGAGCACGGGATACGCCGCGCGCGAGCTCGAAATGTTGTGTGCGCCGTCGTCGAGCATGATGTCGAGCGAAATGACGTCCTTGCGCGTTCCCATAATGATGTTCTCTGCGGAAATTTCCGGAAAGTCCTGAATCAACCGTTCCGCCCTCGCGCTCATACAGCACGCAGGCACGGCGGTGATAAAGAATACGTCCGCTATTTTGGAAAGCTTCCGCACGAATTCCTGTGCCCCTTCGGTGATCGGCTGTCCCCGCACGAATTTGGGATCGGAGTACAGGCGGATGCGCTCCCTGTCGCGCTCGCTTGTTCCGCCCCAATACCGGATATCCTCTATTTTGATGGGCGGCTCGTCCGGATGACGGCGGTTGATGATCGACACCGCGTAAGAATTGCACTCGTAGAGCGTGTCGTCCACGTCGAGTCCGACGCGTATTCTGTATTTCTTCATCGTATGACCTCTCGCGCCCTCCCCCACGCTTATCGCGTTCGGGCGCAAATACCATTATAATATATAACAACCGCGTTGTCAAGCCCAAAAAAAGGCAAAAATCGGGGGTTGACAAACGGATAAACGTGTGATATAATATTTTACTAACGAATTTCACGGAGAAAGGAAAATCATGTTCGAACAAGCTTTGGCATTGATCGGGGAATACGACAGAATTATCATACACCGCCACTCTTATCCCGACGGCGACGCTTTGGGCAGCCAACTCGGGCTTGCCGCACTCGTAAGGGACAACTTCCCGCAAAAAGAAGTGTACGTCGTCGGCGACGACACGTCGCGCCTGTCCTTTATGAACGCCGTCATGGACGAGATTCCTGACGAATATTACGAAAATGCGCTCGCCGTCATCGTAGACTGCGGCGCCTCCCGCCTTATCAACGACGAGAGATACAAGCGCGCGGCAAAAACGCTGCGCATCGACCACCACCTCTACTGCGAAGAGATCGCCGACGTGGACATCGTGGACAGCTCGTACGAAAGCGCGAGCGGCATGGTTGCCATGTTCGCAAAGGAAAGCGGGTTAAAGCTCAGCCCCGCGTCCGCTACGGCGCTGTTTACGGGCATGGTAACGGACAGCGGCAGATTCGTTTTCGATTCCGTATCGGCGCGGACGTTCGAGCTGGCGGCGTTTTTAATGTCGCAGCCCATCGACACAGGCTCGCTGTACTACAACCTGTACGCCGAGGATTTTGCCGATATGATTGCAAAAGCCGACAATATGCACAAAATCAAATTCACGCCGAACAACGTCGCCTACATTTATACCGCGCAGGAGGATTTGGAAAACGGCGAAGCCGCGCACTCGGTTTCCCGAAAAATGGTGGGACTGATGCGCGACATCAAGGGCGTATACGTGTGGGCTAACTTTACCGAAAGCGACGACGGCGTGCTTACGGAACTGCGCTCGAACCGCTGCAATATCAACCCCGTAGCGGTGAAATACGGCGGCGGCGGACACAAAAAGGCAAGCGGGTGCGTGGTAAAAGACAGGGCGGAGGCAATGCGACTGCTTGCCGATTTGGACGCCGTCGTTGCGGAATACAAGGCGGAATAACCGCTCCCCCGTGGCATTCCGCCTGCCGTTTCGATCATGCCGAACGAACATGCAGAATCCCGCAAACGAAGTCCGAACCAAAAAAACGAAAACGGAAGTAAAATCATGAACGAAGAAATCAAACGAAAAATTTTAGAAAAAATCGAGAGCTACGAAAAAATTATCGTATCGCGGCACGTCCGCCCCGACGGCGACGCGATCGGTTCAACGAAGGGACTCGTGGAAATGCTGCGCGAAACCTATCCCGAAAAGCAGATTTATCTTTTAAACGAGGATTATTCGGACTATCTCGCGTTTTTGGGCGGCGAGGACGAAATTGCGGAAAACGAAATCGATGCCGTATACGACGGCGCGCTGCAAATCGTAATCGACACGGGCACGGAAAACCGCATTTCCAACCGTAACTATAAAAAAGCGAAGGAACTGATAAAAATCGACCACCATATCGACGACAGACCTTACGGCGACGTCAGCTGGGTGGAGGACTTCCGCTCTTCCGCGTGCGAGATGATCGCCGATTTCTACGTAACCTTTCGGGATAGGCTGAAAATGTCGAAGCAGGCGGCAACCTACGTTTACTGCGGTATGGTAACGGACAGCGGCAGATTCCTCTACGACGGCGTTACGGGCGATACGCTGCGCCTTGCAGGCGCGCTGCTCGATTTGGGGATAGACACCCAAACGCTGTACGCAAACCTGTATACGCAGGAATTTGAAGCGTTTCAGCTGAAATCCTACGTATACGACCATATCCGTATTACGCCGAACGGAGTTGCGTATATCCATATGGACGACGCGGCGCAGAAAAAGCTCAACCTTACTCTGGAAGAAGCAAGCAATACGGTCGGCGAGCTGAACCAAATCCGCGGCAGCCTGATTTGGCTGGCATTTATCGACAATCAGGAGAAACGTGAAATCCGCGTACGGCTGCGATCGCGTTTTTTGAGCATCAACGAGCTTGCCAACCGCTATCACGGCGGCGGACACGCGCAGGCGGCGGGCGCGACGGTGTATACCGAGGAAGAAATGCAGCGGCTCATCGAGGACGCAGATAAGCTGCTGGGCGAATTTAAAAAAGCAAACGGGGAAAAACTATGAAATTACTTATCGTAAACGACGACGGGATCAACGCCGAAGGCATCAGGCACTTGGTGAATTGGGCAAAGACGAAGGGCGAGGTAACCGTGCTTGCGCCCAAGGTGCAGCAAAGCGCGAAAAGTCATTCGATAGAAATACACGGTAACTACGAAGTAAAAAGGATCGACCTATTCGGGGGCGTGGAGGCGTACAGCGTCGATTCCACCCCCGCCGACTGCGTGCGCATCGCCGCGCTCGGAATGAAGAAAACGTTCGATCTGGTAATTTCGGGCATCAACTGCGGCTTCAACCTCGGCGGCGACATCCACTATTCGGGTACCGTGGGCGCGTGCTTCGAGGCGGCGAAAATCGGCATGAAGGCTATGGCGGTTTCCGCCTGCTTTACCTCGTTTGAAAACGCAGTGAAGAACCTCGACAGAGTGTTTGCGGAAATACAAAATAAAAGAATGTTCGACTTTGCGGATATTTTAAACGTGAATTTCCCCGAAGCAGGCGATGAAATTTTAGTAACGAAAGTCGGTTCCGCGATTTACAGCGATCGGTTCGAGTTTTTGGAAAACGATATGGTAAAGCCGAATTTGATTTGTCTTTACGACGGCTCGCGAAATCTGGAACTGGACACCGATGCCGTAATGACGGGGCATATTTCCATTACCCCTATCCGACGGGATCTGACCGACCGCTCGGCGTTTGAATTGATCACGAAAAAGGTCGGATGAACGTACGGCGCTTTCCCGCCTCCCCGATATGAAGGGGGGGCTTTTTTCCTCGTCATTCGGAGGAGCCGCGCTTCCCCTTTGTCATTCAAATGAGCGCGAAGGTGCGACGAAGAATTAAAATAAAAACAGCTTTCCTTTCGGAAAGCTGTTTTTTAATTCATGTGATTTCCGCTGACTTATTCTGCATCAGCCACGTAAACTACTTCGATAGCAGTAATTTTTACCTGACCGTTCGTTACAGTGCCCGTATTTCCGACAGAGAACGTTACGCTTGCTCCGTTTACCGCAACGTATTCCTCCGACGCATACTGCACAGTTTTATCCGCATTGGTTAAAACGCCCGTCTTATCACTTACATACGTGATTTTAACGTAAGCAATTTTATATCCTGTTGCCGCATTAACGACAATGGTAGGATTTTCGTTTTGATAAGTGCGCCACTCAGAACCGTCATCGTAATACTTACCGCTATTGCTCGTACCCGTAACGGTTACCGTTACGTTTTCATCGACCTTAACGCTTTCGTACTTCGTGCCGTTCGTCCAATTGTTCGCCGTCTTGTAGTTGGCAATCGTTACGGAAGCAGTGATTGCGTCCGTGGGAATTACCACCTCGGCTTTCACGGTAACCTTAACCGTTTTGGTCTTGGTTACTTCGCCGCAGGTTACAGACAGGGTCAGCGTTACCTCGGTATTTGCCGAAGGAAGCGTTGCAACAGTAAGTTTACCCCCCCCCAGCGTTGCAACCGTGGTACCTTCCGCAAGCGCCCAGGAAAACGTTGCGCCGCTTACCTTAGATACGGGAAGAACCGTTTCACCCGCTTCTGTAATTGCGGGAAGCGTCGCGGGGACTTTTGCAAGTGCAGCGTCAACGACCTCGGCGTCAGGCTTTGCAACGGGCTTCTCAAAGAATGCGACGAAATTTCCATTTTCGGTATCCGTCTTTCTGTCGCCCGTAATCTTGTCAACCGTGCTTGCGCTGATCGTATTATAGGTCTTATAAGTTCCAAGATAATACGTCTTTCCCTCAGCTGTAACAGTCCAAGTAAATACCTTCTTCGTATAATCGTATTTCCAAGCGTCGGTAGCGGTATCCACCAAAACAACGTGATGCTTGTCGTCAAGTTCAAGATACTTTTCTCCGACTTTGAGAGTATAACCGCCTTCAACCTCTGCAATAACGACGTCTGCCGCGTCGAAATAGTCTTCCGAAGTTGCGCCGTAATTACCGCTTAATTCGCCCGTAAAGTACAACGTTTTCTTCAATTTTGCCTGCTCAAGCACGAGCTTGAAGGTACCGGTTTCAACGGGATCGATTTTGATAACTTTGAAATCGAATTCCTTAGGGTCGCTGGTTACCGTGCCGTAGGAGAACGTAGCCACGAGTACTACGTTTCTGTCCGCCGTCGTGCTGGGCACGACTTCAATCTTGTTGCCGTTCAAAGTGATGCCCTCAACGGGTTCTTTCAGAGCCCAGCTAATCGTTGCGCCGGGGTACTGTGCAACCCCCGTAGCCAACGTAACGCTGTCTACCGCAGTGGAATCCTGTTCCAATTCGAAATTGAATCTGATATTTGCCACGACCTGTTCATCGGTCATATTCTTGGAGTGCAAGGTGTGGTAGGTGCTGGTGCTGTAAACCACGTCAGCGCCGTCTTTTACGGTGTAGGTAACCTTGATGCTTGCAATGTCTTCTACGCCCACGGTTACGGTGATTTTATCCGTTCCGATTGCTACCGTATCGGAATCGTGCAACAGCTCGTACTTGATCTCTACGGGCTTTTCCGACGCATCCGCATCCGTTCTCGTATACGACGTGGGAACGTTAAATTCCTTATCCGCAACAACGGTGTAACCCGCATTCGGCTTGAAGCAAACGTTTGCGTCGTCCGTAAAGGAAGTTACGCCGTTCGATTTGAATACCGATTGAACCTCGCGGATTGCGTTAAACACGTTTGTGTACATCTGGGCAACAGACGTATCGACATCCGTTGCGTCCGCTTCTTTGGTAACGGTTACGTCCGCCGCCTTCATGGGCATAATCTGGAATCCCTTGTAGTTGCCAAGAATACCCGTTACGCTGACGACGTCGCCCTTCGCAACCGTACTTTGCAGAGCGCACAAGCCTTCCCAAGTCGTATCGCCCGCCTTCGTCGCGTAAACGCCTTCCATGTACTTGGAAACGCCGACCGCAACCTTGACGTTGCCCTTCTTTAAGGTGAACATCGTTGCGGTGTTCCCTGCCGTAGGAGCTTTGGATTCTACCGAGTCAACAACCCAATTGGTGAGGGAAACGAGACGCGAGGTGTGATAGAGCGCCTCGGGCGTACCCGCCAACAAATCGTTGTCGATTGAGTAAACGGACTTGCTGACGTCAATCGTTGCGGGAAGCGCGTTGCCTTCCTTATCCTTGGGATTCTCGTCCACGACGAGCGTGCCGCCCGCGTTCGTTTCCACCAAGCCGTTGTAATTGGTATTGGTGGTACCCGTAACGGTTACGTGAACGCCCGCTTTGAGTTTTGCGCCGTTTTCCTTGTCCGCCTTGACGCGGTAGAGGTAGTAGCCTGCGCAGAAGTCGTCGTCAACCATGTAGAGGGTTACGTTGCCGTAAGATTCGGAATACGCCGTACCGATCGCAACCACGTAGCCGCTCATCTTAATGGAAACGCCCGTGTTGTAGTACCAATAATCCACCTCTTCCTGATGCTCGCGCTCGAAAGAAACGGTTACGTCGTAATTGGGAACCTGCGTCTTTCCGTTATAGGAGAAGGTAGCAAAGAGTTTTACAACGGGGTTGAGGGAAGATTGCTTCACCCTGCAGATCACTTTTGCATCCTCTTTCTCGATTCTAATATAGTTTTTGTCCTCGTCTCTTTCCACCGCCCAATCGATCGTCGCCGTCTTGCCGTTGATCGTATAGGAGGTAGGAAGCTCGAAATCTTCGTAGACCGTCGCCTTATCCTGCGCAAAGGTAAATTTCTTTACGAACATGGAAACGTCCAAAGCCGCTACGGTTACGTTGAATTCCTTCATTTCCTTACCGCAAGCTACGGTAAGTTTCACGTTGGTCGTCTCGTCGCCGAGGATCACCTTGGCAAGGTAATCTTCCGCACGCTTTTCAACGGCAATCGCCTCCTCGTTGTCGGAAGTCCAGATTACCTCTTTGTCGCTCACTTTCAAAGGCAACACAAAACCCTCTTCCACAAGCGTGCCGTCCTGAGCCAACGCATAGTTCGCAAGAACCTTTCCGCCCTTGTTACAAGCCACGATGCCGAACAAGCACAAGGCAAACGTGAGAACGGATAAAAGCGTTATCCAGAATTTCTTCATTGTTTTTTCTCCTGTTTTTATTTTTATAATTATTTTTTCACGATCCCGTCAACGTCGGCAATCGTCCATACGTTTTTGCCGCTGTCGAATTTGTACGCGTTTCCGCTGAATCGGTTGCCTACGGAAAGTTTCGGAGTATATCCCTCTGCCACCTTCGCTTCGAACGTGAACGATTCGGCGTCCGCATAGCCGTCTTTTTTGCATTTTCTTGCCGTGCCCTCTACCGTCATCACCGTGCCCTCCACCTTCACGGAGGTTACGGTAACGTCGGAGTAGAGCGTTGCGCCGTTGTTGCCCGTATAGCCTACGCCCGAATTGAACGTCCAATAATAGTCGTACTGTTTTACGTGCGTATTGTCGGGGCGGGGATACAGCGCGCTGTACACGGGACCCGCTACCTGATAATTGCCGTCGTGCTTTTGCACGGTGCCGATGATCTGGTACAGATGCCCGATTTCCATTGCCGACGCGGGCGACGAATTGTAGCCCGTGTAAACGTTGATGGTATACGTTTTACCCGTTGCCGCGTCGTACTGTTCGGCAACGAAGGTGTGCGTGCCCGAATTTGCGACCGTAAGCGATTTGAGATACGCCGTAAAACGGATTTTGGAGCCGACTTGCAATTCTTCGTTGTAGAATGCCGACGGGTTATCGTTAAACTCCTTTACCGTGGTATCCACGGGGGCGGTACTGTACAGCGGGTCTTCCAGATCGGAATACAGGCGCAATTTGATTTTCTGCGCGAAATCGTTCGCCTTTTTAAAATACTCGTAATAAGGATACGCGCCCGTGTTGATCCCTTTATTTTCCGAATAGCCGTTTTCCACGATTTCGAGGTTCAGACACTTGAACTCGTTATAATCCGCCGTCTTATACCACACGTAGCCGAGATAACGGGTGCCGTAGCTGTCCTTCGAGGCGGGCGTCGTCGTCGCTTCCAATACGATCTCGGTCGCCTTGGAAAGCTGCTGCTCCACGAACAGGGACGCAGACTTGCCCCACTTTTCCACGCTGCCCGTGGATTCGGGCGTGTCGATACTGTAATAGCGGATATTCGCGGTGCCGCCGATGGGCGACGAGGTATCGTCGAGCTTGAACAGCGTCGTGTCGCCGTCGGTGAACTTGTCCACCGTCGCCGAACCGATCCCGTCCGTATAGAAGTTCTTCCCCGCGTAGGATTTTTCCAATTTCAGGGTCTTGGTAACGTCGTCGTAAAATTGCGTGTTGTCGGCGATCTTCGAATTCTTACCGCAAGCCGAGAAACAAACGACGCCGCAACACACAACCGTTATGAGCGCACCTATTGTTCGTAGGATACTTTTCATTTACGCCACCGTAAATTATTTTCCGCCGCAGTTCTTGTACGCGTCGCTCAACGCCGCGTCCGCATTCTTTTCGCCGCGCATTACGTAGTACAGCGCGTTACCGACCTGCGTACGTGCGGTGGAAGAACCGACGAATGCGGGAGAAGTGAAGAAACGGTCGTTCAGATCCTTTGCGGCTTTGCACGCCATAGCCGTCATACCGTTGCCTTCCATGTGCTTTTGGTAAGCGGGAATGTCGTATACGGAGTTGCGGCTGGGGTTGTAACCCGCTGCGATCGAGAACTGTGCCTGGAAGGTGGGATCGAGCAATTCCTTAATGAAGAGGAAGGTCATCTTCGCCTTTTCGTCCGCGTTGGAAACGCCGTTGCCCGCGTTGAACATAACGAGCGAGGGACCCTGCGAAATGACGGAGTTGTCGATCGTGCCGTCCGCTTTCCTCGTGCCGGGGATGGGCGCGATTGCCGCCTTGAACAGATTGGACGACTGGTGCGAAGCGCCGCCCGAGGAACCGATACAGTAGACGATGCCGCCCGCCCCGTTTTCAATGCCCTTGGTGAACAGAGCCGAGGTGTACGCCTTGTAGTCCTGCTGGGTCGTCAGATAACCGTTCTTATAGTAGCCGTTCAGGCTGTTGAGCCACGTTTTCAAGTCCTCGTTGTTCGAGTTGAACTGGAAGTGGTTGCCCTGTGCCGACGTGTAACCCCAACCGTTCTGCTCGCACATCGTGATAAACCAGTTGGCTTCGGAGTCGTAGCCGAGAACGGTCGCCTTCGGATAAAACTCTTTGATCGTCGGAGCCTGCGCCCACAGCTCGTCCCACGTTTCGGGAACCTTCAAGCCGAGCTTTTTCAGCGCGTCCGCGTTGTAATACAACAGCTCCGTAGACTTAACGAAGGGAAGCGTGAGCATGGAATCGTCGGTATAGCCGAAGCTCTCGTAATCGCTAAAATTGGTGGCTTTCCCCTCTTCGTAGTAACCGGAGATGAAGTCTTCAAGCTCTTCCGTGGAATAACCTACCGTGTATTCCGCCGCGATTTGCTCGCCCGTCTGCGCGTCGATGCCGACGCCCGTAACCGTTTCGGTAGACTCGATGAGCGACTTCATGTCGATAACCTGCTCCGTGGAGAGGTACTGCGCCACGTGGTCGGCGTAGCAATAGGCAAGATCGGGCTGTTGGTCTGCCTGCAAATCGGAAACCACCTTCTCCTTCACCTCGTCGTAGCCGCCCGGCTGCGTGTGGTAGACCTTCCATCCGGGGTACTTCGCCTCGAAGTTTTGAATCGCCACCGCCGTCTGCTGTACAAGCGCGTCTCCCTGCGACGAATAGAACACGATCGTGTGTTCATAGTCCGAAATGCCGCCGTCCTTACCGCACCCTGCAAGCAGTACCGATGCGCAGGACAACGCCATTGCCGCACTCAAAGTAAGTGAAACAACTTTTTTCATTAGAATATCTCCTTCTTATTTTTATCGATTCAAAACTTCGTCCGGCGCCGTAAAGCGGCGCCAAAGACGCATTAACCCTTCGTACCGCTCTTGGACACGCCGTGCATGATATACTTGCGGCAGAAGATGAAGAGAATGAACAGCGGCAGCGAAACCAGACAGACCGCAGCCATTTTCAGCGTGGTCAACGGCTCCGAAGTGCCGTAGAACCCGTCGTACAGCACGCCGCCTCGATCGACGAAGCCCCCCGTTACCCAGTTGGTGATCATCTGCCAGTTCGCGTCGTTCACCAAGCGGGGCCAGATATAGGAGTTCCAGGTGCCGATAAATTTGAGCAGCGTAATGGAAATGAGCGTAGGCGCCGTTAATGGTATCATGATCTTGATCAGGAATCCCATGTCCGACAGACCGTCGACCTTCGCCGCCTGATACAGCGAATTGGGAATCTGCTTGAAGTTGTTCCTGAGCAGATAGATGTAGTACACGCTTACAAGGAAAGGAAGAATGAGTACCGTAAAGGAGTTTTTCCACTGCCAGTCGGAAACGGTAAGATAGTTGGTGATCGTGTACATTTCGCCGGGGATCATCATCGTCGCCATCATCAGCGAAAACAGAACTCCCTTGCCCTTGAACTTCATTCTTGCGAGGGCGTACGCCGTGATGATCGTAACGATAACGCCGATGACCGTGGACAGCACGCCCACCGTCAGCGTGTTGACGAGAATCTGCCAGAACGACCCGTTCGAACCGGACGACTGATTTAATACCGCCGCATAGTTTGCCCATTTGAACGCGTGCGGGAAGAAAGTGGGTGTGGACTGACGGTATTCCATTTCCGTCTTTACGGACGATATGATCATCCAATAAAAGGGAAGAAAAGCAAGCACCGCGCACACCGTCAAAAACAAATAAACGAAAATGTTTTTAAAGATATGCAGAATCGTCTGCCGCTTGCGCTCCTGTTCGATATTTACGTTGAACCCCTGACGGTTGAAAATCGCGGCGTCGGAGCCCACGGCGGATACCGTCTGGTCGGTTACGGAATCCTTTGCACTGACAACGGTTTTTTCTTCCGCGGACGGCACGGCAGAGCTTTGAAGCTCGGCGGATTCTTCAATTTTTTCTGTTTCCTTAGCCATGCTTCCCCTCTCTTACGTATAAGTTACCCGTTTTCGGCTGACAAGGTTGCTAATTCCCGTAATTGCCATGATAATCAGGAACAGTAACAGCGAGCCTGCAAACGCGTATCCCGTTTGTCCTTTGTCGATATATTGGTAGATATAGCCGACCATCGTGCCCATGTTGTAGTCCATGCCCATCTGTGGACCAAACAGACCGACAATCGCCGAGTACTGCTTCATGCCGCCCATGATGCCCGTGATAAAGAGATAGGACAGCATCGGCGAAATCAAAGGTGCGGTAATCTTCCAGAGAATTTTGCTGCGGGATGCGCCATCGATGCGCGCCGCGTCGTAATACTGCTTGTTGACGCTTTGCAGCGCGCTGAACAGAATGAGAATTTTAAACGGCAGCCCCGACCACACTTCGTAAATGATTACAGCCAGATAGCTCGCCCAATAGAATTTTACCGTTCCGCTGCCCCAGGCGTGCATATTCGGATTCAACCAATCGACGGGCGGAATTTTAAACCAGCCGAGGATATCGTTGATCAAACCGAGGTTTGCGACCCCCTCGTTGATCTCCGTCCTCGTGCCGATGATCTGGAAAAAGGTTGCGAATACGGCGCCCATTGCAAGCGCGTTGGTCAGATACGGAAGGAACAAAATCGTCTGATACGCCTTCTGCACTCTTTTAATGGAATTGAGCGCAACGGCGATCAGCAGCGCGAGCAGAATGGACACAGGTACGGAGATGATCGTAATCGTAAACGTGTTCAAAAGGCACTGCAAGAAATTTGCGCCGCCCATACCGGTATCGCCTTTTAACACTCTGACGAAGTTTTCAAACCCCCATCCGTCGTAAGGGTGGCGCTTGTTCATGGGCGTATAATTTTCCATGAACGCGCGCACGAACGCGTTGCCGATGGGATACAGCGTGAAAATACAGAGCAAGATCACGGCAGGCAGCACGAACAACCAGCCCGACTGCGAACGGCAGAAACGGAAAAAACGCTCCTTCTTCGTCAGATTATAGTTGGGCAGAATGGTCCTCATGCCGTCGGGTCCGACTTCTTCTTCGGCAGGCTTCTTCTTAACGAACCACCCCTTGACCGTGCGCCCCGCACCGACAAACCAATCCCTGACCTTATGCCACGACTTAACAAAGGCGTTCTTTATCTTTTGTCCCGCCGAGGGCTTCGTATCTTTGCGCCCGGCTTCCGCGCCGTTTTCCGCGGGCTCGAGCTTTTCGGCTTCTTCGGTTCCGTGTTTCTTCTTCGCCATTAGAGTATCCTCTCTTCGTTCGCGTTAAACAAAAAGACTTTATTGGGCTTTACGTTGAACTTCATCACGCCCGAATCCGCGGGAAGCTTGACGTCCGAGTCGATAATCGAACGGACGGTGGGCTTGGTGGATGAGGTATGGCGGGAAACGACCGACTTGTCCCTGCCCATGACCTCGATATGGTCTACGTCCAGCGTAAGTGCGCCTTCGGGGTCGTAGATAAACCCTTCGGGACGGATCCCGACGAAAATTTCCTGATCTTCGAGCTCGACCGCGCGAATCGCTTCGTCGCCGATATACGCCTGTCCGTTCTCGATCCTGCCCTTGAAGATATTGATGGGCGGCGTGCCGAGAAAGTTGGCGACGAACAGATTGGCGGGGTCGTCGTAAATCGCCTGCGGCTCGCCGATTTGCTGAACGAAGCCGAGCTTCATAACGACCATGATGTCGCAGATAGACATCGCCTCCTCCTGATCGTGCGTAACGAACACCGTCGTAATGCCGGTTTCGCGCTGGATACGCTTGATTTCTTCGCGCGTCTGCAATCTGAGGCGGGCGTCGAGATTGGACAAAGGTTCGTCTAATAAAAGAACGTTGGGCATCTTGACGAGTGCACGAGCGATTGCCACGCGCTGCTGCTGTCCGCCCGAAAGTTCGGAAGGCTTGCGCGCCAGCAAATCCTCAATCTGCACGAGCCGAGCTGCATCCAACGCCTTAGCTTTTGCTTCTATTTTGGGGATTCTCATATTGGTGAGCGGAAACATAATGTTCTGCTCGACCGTCATATGGGGATATAGCGAATAATTCTGAAATACGAGCCCGATACCCCTCCGTTCGGGGGCAAGCGTCGTTACGTCCTGTTCGTCGAAGAGAATCTGACCCGACGTGGGAGATTCCAGACCGGACAGCATGAACAGCGTCGTCGACTTCCCGCAACCCGAGGGACCAAGAAGTCCGATGAGCTTGCCGGAAGGAATTTCGATGTTCATGTCGTTTACGGCAATGACGGGCGCGCCCTTCTTTACCCGGCTGGGGAACGCCTTCGTCAAATGTCGGATTGAAATTTTCATCGCGTTTTTCCTCTCGTCTTGTTAAATCTCTTTATGTTAGCTGTCCGCTAACATACCGAATGGGCGCGCCCATTCGAATAAATTCAATATCCGAAACCTGTTTTCGGGCAATTTATTCGGTCTTTACGCTTTCGCTTCGCCGTTTGCTTCGGGGAGGGCTTCGTTCACCGCCGTCTTTTCTTCGGAAGCCCCGCCGCGCGTACGCCGCAAAATCTTTACCGTAAACGTCTTGCGATACCCTTCGACCGGAAGCTCCTCCGGCAAATCCTGCGTGGCGTATTCGGTTTTATTCAAATCGATCCACAGATTTACGTAGACCCCCGCTTTCACACGCTGCGTGGTTTGATAGTTTTCCTGTTTGATAAGAATAAAAGAAATTTCTTCGCCCTTCGCGTCCGTATATCTGATCTGTACGCTCTCGGCGAAATCGTCAACTTCCGTAACGTCCAGCTCAAACGTAACCTGACAGTAATAATCGTTGCCGAACACCTCGCTCCGCTTGGGCGTTTTTTTCTGTTTGGGCTTGATTTTGCACACCTTGAACAAAAACCAGCGGAAGAAGCGCAGAATAAAACGGTGTCCCAACAAAAAGTCTGCAATCACGTACACGCATACGAAGTACGCCACCACGACGATTGCGGCTTTCGTATCCGCCTTGCTGTTTGCCACGACGCCCGTCGTACTGATTTTATAGTTTTCGGATTTCGCAAGAAACGCTTCGTGCAACCGATCCAACTGCTCCGATTTCCAATCTCGGTTGTATTCCTCCACGAAGTCGCGAACGTCGGCGAAAAACGGTTGGTCGTAATTCAGATCCAGCGTAACCGTCTGAAAAACCCGTCCGTCTTTATCGTAAAACGTCAGCTTCCTCAACGAAGGGAAGGTATCGCTACCGAAATCGAAATAGAAAAACCGATTGGAGCGGAGGGTATTTATCGTATCCTTTTTTCCGTCGCCGTCCGAATCGACGTTCAGAATCTCTACGACGTGCTCCTTGCCCGCGCCGTCTTCCGCTACGAGACGCGTCCGGTTGTCCGTAGCCGAAGTTACGGCATAGTTCTCCGCGCCGTAAACGAACCCCGCGTAAGCCTCGTGTATCTTGGTTTCGCCCGCCGTTTCCTCGCCCTCGGCGTTCACCAGCGTCGCGGCGCAGAAAATGACGATCCCCCCGCCGCCTTCGAAATCCTGCTGAAATACCTCGCGGCTGTCGAAATATCCGCCGACGAGCTGCATCGCGCTGCTGTAATTTCCTTTTTTCAGCGACGATTCCATGGAGTTAAGGATCTCGCCGTAATCGGAACCGAAGATATAGGGCAAAAACAGTGCCAGCAGAATGCCTATCGTAAACGTAAAAATATAATAGACGATTTTGGCGAAAAGCTTTCCGTTCCTCATGGATCATTCGCCGTCGGGCGCTTCCGTAGTTTCCTCGGCTGCCCCCGCTTCGGGTTCGCCGTTCCCGCTCTGCGGTTCGGCGTTCTCGTCCCCCGCTTCCGCGCCCTCTTGCTTTCCGCCTTCCTCTTGCGCCGCTTCGGCAGCACGCGCATTTTGAAGATTCGATTTGAACGACGCTTCGCGTTTCTGTAAATTTTCCCTCTGTTCGCGGTAAAATTTCTTATTGAACACGGGGATCAAAAAATATACCGCCACGATCAGCGCGACGATCGCCGCGCAGATGATAAAAAATGCGATATCCACGTCCTTGAGTTTGTTTAAAGCGCACACCGCGCTCCTCATGCCCGACATATGTAATCTCCGTATTTACCGTTAGTTACTGTAAACCGTTTGCCACGGGCAAAAACAGCCGCCCGCTTTTTTCCTATTCACGATTATATCACACCCCAACCAAGAAAGCAACACTTTCACGAAAAAAAACTTGCGCAAAAATGGAATAAGTTTTTCCATATTTTTCCCCGGTCGGGGCAAAGGCCGATTTTATCCCCAAATCGCCGCGGCATATTCGGGATGGTCGACGAAGGGATTGCGGTTGCCCTGTATTGCAAATACGGCGTCGTTGCGCGCCGTTTCGATTTCATCCACAGGGTCGGCGGCGTGCCAGCGCAACAACAGCCCGATTGCCTCGCTCTCGCTTGCCGCCGAGGTGATCTGCGTAAAATTCAACGTACCGAAATAGTAGGCGTACCCGCTTCCGTCGGTGGTGCCGTATACGTTCCCGTAAGTATTGTAATGCGCGTACACGTACATAACGATACGCGCGACGTCCCCCTTTACCTTGTCGAGCGGCTCGAACGTGCCGCCGTCCACCTTGCCGCCCACATACTTTTTGCTTCCGTCGGAACCGATGAAATAGGCAAGCCCCCCGCCGCTCGCCTCGCCGAACTTATGGTTGCCGCGCGTAGCGTTCAGCCGCACCTCCGACGGACGGATATGGTGCATATCGCTTCCGCCGCCCACCTCGTCCTCATTCCACAATCCGCCCGAAAGACTCTTGCACCACACGTGCTCCCTGTTCCACGTGCCGGCGTTCTGACCGCCCGTCCACGGCGACGGGATGCTCTCCTGCGTGTAAAAATCCATGACGGTGTTTTCCTCCCTGCCCTTGTCCGTCCGCACGACGAGCTCCGTCGTCTTGCAGTCGGCATAAGAGGTATAGTTCGTATGCGTCGTCGTAATCAAATCGTGCAACTGCCCTAAAAGCGCGCCTCCCGCCGATGCGGTGATGCTTGCATAGTAGCCGTCGCCGCCGACCTCAGAACCGCCGTCGCCCTTTTCAAATCGTTCGCTGCAGCCCGCCGCCACGGCAATACAGCCGATAACCGCCGCCAGCGCAAGCGCCTTAAAAGCTTTTTTTATACTTCTCATACCGATCCCCTCTCCCGCGCCTGCCGTTTCAGCCAGCACTTTCTGCACATGGCAACGTATCTGTCGTTACCGCCGATGCACACCTGCGATCCCTCGGTTACGATTCTGCCCCGTTCATCGATACGCGCGTTCACCGTCGCCTTTGCGCCGCAGGTGCATACCGATTTGATTTCGCTGATGGACTGTGCGATTTCGAACAGCCGCTTGCTCCCAGGAAAGAGGTGCGTCGTAAAATCGGTGCTCAGCCCGAAGCACAAAACGGGCACGTCCCGCTCCATGACGATGTCGGCAAGCTGGTCTACCTGCTCGGGCGTTAAGAATTGGCACTCGTCCACGATAACGACGTTGCAGTCGGAATACGTATTTAAGTACGTTTCGTAAATATTTTCTTCCGCCTGTACGACCGCCGCCCCCGCACGGATCCCGATGCGCGACCGAACGGCGTCGACGCCGTCGCGGTCGTCGACCGCGGGCTTTAAGAGCAGCACCTTCATGTTTCGCTCTTCGTAGTTGAATTTCGTAATCAGCGCCTGCGCCGTCTTGGAACAGCCCATCGCCCCGAATTTGAAGTATAATTTCGCCATAAATCTTTACTCGATAACGCAGTAAACGAGCGGCTCGTCCTGCGGTTTTTTCTCTTGTATCCGGGTTGCTGAAAGCAGCTTTTTCTCCGCCTCCGCAAACAGCGACCGATCGTCCGCAAACAGCGTTGCGATTTCCTCGCCTTCCTTTACCCTGTCGCCCGTCTTGCGTTTGAGCAGAATGCCCGCACCGTAATCGATGGTATCCTCCGCCGTGTTGCGCCCCGCGCCCAAAATAAGGCTCGCCAGCCCGTACGCTTCGGTGTCCGACTTGCAGATATATCCGCTCCGCCCGCTCTTTACGGCGTGCGAATATTTCGCTCTTACGAACTTCGAAGGGTCGTCGATCAGTCCCGCGTCGCCGCCCTGCGCCGCAACCGTCTCCCTGAACTTTTTAAGCGCGCTGCCGTCCCCGATCGCACGCTTCGCCGCTTGCCTGCACTCCTCCACGCTCCCCTTGCCCGCAAGGGAGAGCATATAGCCCGCAAGCGTTAAACATACCTCGGTAAAGTCGGCGGGGCCGCGCCCGTTCAGCGTCTCTATCGCTTCGATCACTTCGAGCGAATTTCCGATCGCCGAACCCAAGGGCCGATCCATATTCGTGATGAGCGCAACCATTTTTTTACCCGCGTTCTTTCCGATGTCCACCATCAGTCGCGCCAGCGCCTTGCTGTCGTCGAGGCTCTTCATAAACGATCCGCTGCCCGTCTTGACGTCCAGAACGATGCAGTCGTCGTCGGCGGCAAGCTTTTTTCCCATAATGCTGGCGGCGATCAGCGGCATACTGTCCACGGTTGCCGTAACGTCGCGCAATGCGTACAGCTTTTTGTCCGCAGGCGCAAACTGCTTGCTCTGCCCCACGATCGCAAACCCGATATCGTTCACCTGCCGGATAAAGTCCTCGTCGGAAAGCGTCGTCCGAAAGCCCGTAATCGCTTCCAGTTTATCCACCGTGCCGCCCGTGTGCCCCAATCCTCTGCCGCTCATCTTGGCGACCTTGACGCCCAGAGACGCGACGACGGGCGCAACCACCAGACTTGTTTTGTCGCCCACGCCGCCCGTGGAATGCTTGTCCACGCGGATTCCGTTCACGGCGGAGAAGTTTACCTTTTCGCCCGAATCGCGCACGGCAAACGTCAGATCGCACGTCTCGCGCACGCTCATGCCGCGAAAGTAGATCGCCATGCACAGCGCCGAAATCTGATAGTCGGGAATGCTCCCGTCCGTAACGCCCGCAACAAAGAATCGGATTTCTTCGGTGCTCAGCTCCTGCCCGTCGCGTTTCTTTTTGATAATGTCGTAGATCCTCATAACAAACCCTCCGTCAATGCAGCGTAAGTTTCGAGAGCGCCGAATCCTGAAAGACTGCTCTTCGGCGCGCTCCAGCCCCCCTCGGAAATGAAATCGGCAAGCAAATCCCGCGCGTACTTTCCGTTTTTCAGCCGCGCGATTTCCGTAATGCGGTTGGGCGCGTACGTGGAAGTATAGCTGTCGACGATAATATAATAATCCTTACCGTTCGATACCTCGGACGGAGAGATCGTCGAATAAACGTGATAGTTAGCGTTGCTCGTTGCCAAAAATTTCGCCTTTAAATCGACGCCCCTGATCCTGCCCAGAACGATTTCGTTATCGAAGGGAAGAACGGAAAACAGCGAGGCGTAGGTAACCCCGCCCGCCGCAACCGAATAGGGCGAACGCGTCTTTAAATATCCGCCGCCCGACACGATATCATAGCTTGCGCCCCACGTTTGCGTACCAACGGAATAGTACAGTTTTGCCACCTGTTCGCAGATATCGCCGTCGTTCTTTCTCGAATCGTTGGTCCCCAGAACGGCGGTATAGGGATTGTCCTCGGGGAAATACTTTTCGAAGATCTCCCCCACGACGGGGTCGCCCGTAACGGAATCGCTCGCGTACACCCGATTGGACAGGATTCGCGGCGTAACCGCGTATCCGTGCGTAACCGTATTAAAAGAAACTTCGGCGCAACTGACGTAATTGTTTTCGCCGCCGCCCTGTAAATGGTAGACGCCGTACTCGTCCTTTAAAATATAACTTTGATGCGTGTGCCCCTCGAACACGAGGTCGACGTAACCGTCGGAAAGTGCGGTGTCGTAATACGAAATATCGCCGTTCGTAACGGAGGCGACGCCCGAAGAAACGCTGCTGCCATAGCCGTCGTGTACGGAATACACGATGAAATCGCATTGCTCTTCCCCTCTCAGCCGCACCGCCTCATTCTTTACGAGCGCGGTCAGCGCATCGCCCGTGGCAAACTGCAGTCCGTCGGTAAAGTCGCCCGAAATCGAACTCAGACAGTCGCCGATTGCACCGATGATCCCGATTTTCACGCCGCCCTTTTCCACAACCGTGGACGCGCGGCAGTAATCCACCGCTTTGCCCCGATAGGTTACGTTGATGGCGAGAAAGGGAAATTCGGCAAGCTCGCTGTTGGGCGTCAGCGTCGCCGCGCCCCAGTCGTATTCGTGATTCCCGAGGGTCATGGATACAAACCCGACCTCGTTCATCCACTCCGTCATCAGCCGCCCCTTGTTGGTTGACGATTCCACCGTGCCCTGCCACATATCGCCCGACGAGAGCAGAATCTCTTCCCGCGTCTTATCGGCGTACAGCGCTTTGAGATAGGCGGTAAACTCGTCTACCCCCGGCTGCCTGTCGGTGTCCATATACTTGCCGTGCAAATCGTTTACGGCATAGAAGGAAAGCTCCGCCGTTACGCTTTCGCCGCACCCGTCGCAGATCCCGTTGCCGTCGAAGTCGGCGTGCAAATGCTCCGTCGGAGAGACGGGGCTTACGTATTGCTTCGGCTGAGAGAACTCACTGTCCGCATACTCCTTGCCGTCGCCCACCGCCTTCACCCTTACGCTCTGCCCGTCGCTAAGGAGTACGCGCCGCTCCTGCGTCTGCTTCTCCCCGCCCCCGTCCACGACGTAAACGTAGGCGATCGCGTGCTCCACGCCGCCCCACTGCGCCACGCCGCTATCGCTCACCGTAATCTCGGGCACGGCAAGCCCGGGCAGGTTTTTTCCGCGCGAAAAAAGCGAACAGCCGACCGCCGTAAAAAGCAGCAGCGCGGCAGCGAACAATGCAGAAATTTTAACCGTAAATTTTTTCATATTCTTCCGCAGCAAAACTTACAAATCTTTTTTCGTAAACGAAAAAGGCAGCAGAGAGCCGAGCGTATGCACGCCGAACTCCTCTTCGTTGCCGAGAATTATTTTAAAATCATCGCCGCAGAACTCGGCAATCACCTGCCTGCAAACGCCGCAGGGCGCACAAAAGCCGCCCTTCTCCTCCGCCTTCCCCCCCACGATCGCCATTGCCTCGAATTCGCGCTCGCCCTCGCTGACCGCCTTGAAAATCGCCGTGCGTTCGGCGCAATTCGTGGGTGTGTAAGCCGCGTTTTCGATATTGCAGCCCGTATAGATCTTTCCGTTTTTACAAAGCAGCGCCGCCCCCACGCAAAAGTGCGAATAGGGAGAATAGGATTTTTTCCGCGCCTCCTGCGCAAGTTCCGCCAAATGTTTATAGTCCGTCATTTTTTTACCGCTCCCAAAAAGCTTTCGCCCTGCGTGCCCGCCTGCGCCGTACCGAAATACTCGAGAACCGTTGCGCCGATGTCGGCAAAGCTTGCGCGCGTGCCCAGATCGACGCCGCTCTTAATTCCTTTGCCGTATACGAGCATGGGGGTGTATTCGCGGGAATGGTCGGTGGAAGGCGTTGCGGGATCGCAGCCGTGGTCGGCGGTGATCATAAGCACGTCCTCCTCTCTCATATCCTTGACGAACGAAGTCAGGAAGCCGTCGAATTCCGTTGCGGCGGCGGCGTAACCCGCTACGTCGTTCCTGTGCCCGTACTTCATGTCGAAATCGACAAGATTGACGAAGCAAAGCCCGTTGAAATCTCTATCCTGCATATCCTTCGTTACCTGCATTCCGTGCGTGTTCGAAGTCGTGCGGTTGCTTTCGGAAATGCCGCTGCCCGCGAAAATATCGTAAATCTTGCCCACCGAAATGGTGTCGAAGCCCGCCCTTTGCAGCACGTTCAGCATCGTGTCGGAGGGTGGCTGCAACGAAAAGTCGTGCCGGTTCGCCGTGCGCGCAAACGGATACTCTCCGTTAAAGGGACGGGCGATCACCCTGCCCACGCCGTGCTTGCCGACGAGCAGCCCCCTTGCGATTTCGCAGTATTCGTACAGCTCCTTTACGGGCACGACGTCCTCGTGCGCGGCTATCTGGAACACGCTGTCCGCCGAGGTGTATACGATCAACGCGCCCGTTTTCACGTGCTCGCGTCCGAAGTCCTTGATGACCTCCGTCCCCGAATACGGCTTGTTGCAGAGCGTCCTTCTGCCCGTCCGCTTCTCGAACTCTTTTATGATTTCGTCGGGGAAGCCGTCGGGATAGGTGGGCAGAGGCTTGGGCGAAACAACGCCCGCGATCTCCCAGTGCCCGATCGTGGTATCCTTCCCCATGGACTTTTCGCGCATTCTCGCGTAGCTTGCCGCGGGCGAAGCCACGCCGCCGCCCACGCCGTCGATATTGAAGAGCCCCATTTTTTTCAGCTCGGGACAGTTGAAATTCGGATGATTGCGTATCGCTCCCAAAGTATTGCTGCCCTCGTCGTGCCACAGATTCGCGTCGGGCAGCTCCCCTATGCCGAAACTGTCGAGAACGATCAAAAAAAATCTCTTTGCCATAATTCCCCTCCTTACGCGAGCTCCAGCGCAATTTTCATCATCGCCGTAAACGAATTCTGCCGCTCCTCGGCGGTCGTATTCTCTTCGGGATAAATAAAGCTGTCGCTTACCGTGCAGATACACAGCGCCTTTTTCCCCGCGCGCGCCGCGTTGCAGTAGAGGGCGGCGCTCTCCATTTCCACGCCGAGCACGCCCATTTTCGCCCATTGCATTCCGCTGTTGCCGTCGTCGTAGAAGGTGTCCGATGAGAAGATGTTCCCCACTTTATAGCGGACGCCCGCATCCTCGCACAGCTGCGCCGCACGGCGCGCCAACGAGAAATCCGCAATCGGGCAGAACGTGCCGGGGAGGTTGTACTGCGCGGCATAGTTTCCGTTCGTGCACGCGCCGAGCGCAATGATGATATCGCGCGCGTGCAAATCCTTGTCGAACGAACCGCACGAGCCGATGCGGATGATATTTTCCACACCGTAGAAATTGAACAGCTCGTACGAATAAATTCCGATGGACGGCTGCCCCATGCCCGACGCCATCACCGAAACCCGCTTGCCTTTATAATAGCCCGTATACCCGTTGACACCGCGCACGTTGTTGACGAGAACGGCGTCGTTAAGAAAGTTTTCCGCAATGAACTTTGCCCGAAGGGGATCCCCCGGCATTAAAACGGTTTCGGCGAAATCGCCGTACTTTGCGGTGATGTGCGGCGTGGGAACGTTGGGATGCTTTTTTTCTGCGCTCATGATTTGCTCTCCTTTACGATTTTTACGATACGGGACGTGCCCAGCCTGTCCGCGCCGAGCGTTACGAAATCCTCCGCGTCCTGCATGGAGGCGATGCCCCCCGCCGCCTTGATTTTTACGCCCTTACCGACGTGCTTTTTAAAGATAACCACGTCCTCGCGCGTGGCGCCGGCTTTGGAAAATCCCGTGGAGGTCTTGATAAAGTCCGCCTTCGCCGAAGTTACGATTTCGCACATCCTGATCTTCTCTTCCTCCGTAAGAAGGCAGGTCTCGATGATGACCTTTAAAATCTTACCGCCGCAAGCGGCTTTAATTGCGGAAATTTCGTCCTCTATTTTATCGTACGCGCGCGCCTTTAAATCACCGATATTGATCACCATGTCGATTTCGTCCGCGCCGTTTTCCACAGCCTCCGCCGTTTCGAACACCTTCGCTTCCTTCGTGTTGTAGCCGTTCGGAAAGCCGATCACCGTGCAAATTGCAATTTTTCCTTGGGCATACTCCTTCGCGCGGCTTACGTAGCAGGGCGGAATGCACACCGACGCGGTGCCGTATTCGATTCCGTCGTCGATCAGCGCCTTGATATCCCCCCACGTTGCCGTTACGGCAAGCTGGGTGTGATCGCACTTGCTTAAAATATCCCGAATGTCCATCGTTTTCTTATTTCTCCCTATGGTTTTTTTGAATCTATTATAACCCGAAATCCCCTGCATGTCAATAGAAAATAAAAAATTAAGAGGCGGCATTTGCGCCTCTTATCCGTTTAATATTTCGATTGCCCGAAGCACGTGCTCCTCTTCCAATCCGAGCCCGAAACGGGGGTTGGTCTTCACAAAAAAATCGGAAAGCTTTCCCCAAGCGTAACGGTAATCGTCGAGAATCACGAAACGCTCAACAGGTTCCGCCGCGGCATCGAGCCACGCCCGGATTTCCTCCGGTCTGTCCCCGTCCATTCCCAAATCGGGTGTTTTGGAAAATATTTCGAGCGAGCACTTCGAAAAGGTTTCGTTGAGATACCCCCCGTCCGCATCGCATTTTTCCGCGTCCGTATCCCAATGGACGCGCCAGGTCGAACTCAAAACGATTTTCGCGCCCGTTTCGTCGACGATTCGTTTTACGAGCGGCAGACGCGATTCGTCGATATTCGTCAGCTTATCCCAATCCCTCTTCCTGTCGTACGCGCTCGAATTCAACACGCCGTCGATATCGAGAAATATCACCTTCACTTTTTTACCTCCCTGTTGCTAATATTATATCACAAACCCGCCGCATTCGTACCGTTTGATCGGATTTTTTCAAAAGGTTTTTATGCCTCTGTTGTGCAAAGCGAAAAATTTTTTGTATAAAGCGCAAAATATTAAGCTCCTTCGTCGCTCCACTTGGTAAATGACGGGCGCACCAACACCTCGGCGCACCGCCATGCGGCAACCAAAAAACGCACTCTTCCGAAAACAAAAACCCGACGGGGCACGAGGCTCCCGTCGGGAAAATAAAGGAGGAATGGGGTCTGAGTTAGTCTTGCTTATCCTGCGGCTGCTCTTCATCCGCTTCCGTCTTACCGCCCTTTTTTGCTTTTTTCAAACCAAAGAACACGCCCGTACCCGCGCCCGCCAGAACGAGTACGCCGCCCACTGCGATCAGCGCAATGCCCCAGGCGGGAAAGCCTTCTTCTTCGGGCTGCTCTACGGAAGGCGGAGGCACAGCCGCCTTTTCTTTAAACGTAACTTCGAGAACGTAATTCCCCGCGCCGAGAACCGCCGAATATTTGCCGTCCGCTTCCGTCATGGGTACGCCGTTCAGCGTTACCGCATCCACCTCGTAGTCCGCGTCCGGCAGGGGCGTTACGGTAAGCGTTTCGCCCTCGTACACCGTACTTCCCGACGGCGTGCGCGAACCGATTCTTCCGCCTTTACCGAGCTTTACGGTAATCGTCTGTTTTTCGCGGTCGCGGAAGGTAACGTTGATATTGCTCGACGAACCGTGGCTCTCTTCGGGCGTCAGGGTAATCACGCCGTCCGCATAGACGGATGCGGGAAGCTCGACGCCGTTCAGCGTGATTTTATCCACCAGCTTGCCGCGCGCAGGCGTTACGTGAATCTTCACCGCCTCGCCGTTGGAACGCACGACCTTTTCCTCCGCCGTGCCGCCTGCCGCTGCCGAAACGTAGTAGGTGTATTTCGACATATTCGAAATTGCGGCGCTCGCAAAGCGTTTACCGAGGTCGTACATATCGTTTGCGTTGAAGTGCCATTTGTCCGATCCGACGACTTCGCTGCCGTTGATAATTTTATACGTGTCGGTATCCACCGTGAAAACGTCGTTTAAGGCGTTTGCGACCTTATCTTCCGCGGCGCGCACCGTGGCGATGTTTCCGCCGTACTCACCCGTGGAATTGATTTTACCGATCACGAAGGGGCGATTTACCGCCTCCGCATCCTCCGCGCGCAAGGCAACGTCCTTGCGCAGGTCGTTGATAAAGTCGGTAAGATTTTCTTCGTAAGCGTTTGCAAGCTCGGACGTAACCGCATCCGCTTCGCCCTGCATCCAGATATAGCCCTTGATCGAAGGCGTAAACCCGCGCGTCTTTAAATCGGCGCAGCTCGCTTCCAGCGTATCCAGCAAACGGGAGTAAAGCAAACCGTTATTCGCGTGCAGAGTCGTACCCGCTTCCGTCGCCTTCTTCGTCATGGTAGGCGAAGCCCAGTTTCCGTAATCTTTCGTCTGCTCCCCCGCTCCGCCGAAATCGCCCAGATAGGTGCCGCCCACCGCGTACTTTACGATGACTGCGGGATTATCCGGGGTATGCGTTTCGGACAGCACGTTTGCCATGCCGAGCTCGGGACCGATTCGATCGCCCCAGGCGCCCTGCCCCATAACGACGTTGGTGCGTTGCGGCTTGGGAAGCTCGGCGGTTGCTCGGATTTCCGTTAAACCGTAGTACACGACGTTAGAATAGCCCGAGGCGTTGCGCCCGTCCTCGCTTGTAAGTTTGGTGCGATACGTGCCGCTACCGCCGTATACGGTTTGGTTGAGCTGAGAATACCCTGCGGCGTTGCTCTGTCCCGCAACGATCCAGATATCGGCGGTTTTTGGTTCTGCCGCCCGTGCCCTAAACCCTATGCCGGCGGGCGCGATTGCCGCCGTTCCGACGGCGATCAACCCGAGGGTCAATAATGCTTTTTTCATGTCTATACCCTTCAGTCAATCTTCAAACGCGTCATGTCGATACCTTCGCCGACCTGCCACAGCAAATCTTCGTAAACCGCATTGGCAGTTCCTGCAAGCTTTAACGTCGTGCAAAGTCGGTTGCCCCATTCATCCGCACCCGCATCGCGTTCGCAAACTTTTACCATGACTTTTTTGCCACCTACCGTTCTTTCGATAAATGCCATCCACTTATTGTTGAACCTACCCGCACCGACGCGCACGCCTTCGCCCGTCGCCCACGCTTTGGTTTCTTCGGCTGTAAATTTTCCGCCGGGATAAGTACCGTCCCCGTCGAGTTTTAAGGTAACGTTGACTTCCGTCTTTTCGATAAACGTTGCCGCAACCGCAAGCGTTCTTGCCGCAACGTAATTGTTCAGCGTAACCGTGTAAGCGTCGCCGTTTTGGGTAGCCGCCGTTACCGTGCCGTTGATCGTAACCTGCGAAAGCGTGTAGCCCGCATCGGGGGTCAGCGTTACGGTGATATTTTCGCCGAGTACGGGATTTGCGGAAACTTCAATCGTTCCGTTTGCCGCAGCCGCCATGTTTACCGTAACGGGAAGATTGCCCGTAAGAATTTCGAAATCGTTGTACTCCGCCCCGGAAGCCGAACCCCAGGCAACGAGTTCGATTTTCAGCTCGTCGTTTGCGATATACGCATACGTATTCGTCTCGTGCACGAGTTGCATTGCGCCGTTCTGTTCGATATAAATACAGAATTTTCCGTTGACTCTGGCAATTCCGAAGTAAAGTCCTTCCGCACCGTTATACAGGGCAAGCTGTTCGGCAGTCAGCAAATGTCCGCCCCAACCCCAATCCGTCCAGTTGGTAAACTGAATCAGCCAATTACCGTTTGCAACGTCATGCGTAAACCGACAGATGAGCTGTCCGTTCACGCCCGTTAAAACGTAACCAAACGATACGTCGTTTGCAAACGTATTTTGCGCCCTGATACGGGTGAGGATCAGCATATCGTCGTTAGCGGGGATTCTCTGTTTCAGCGTCATATACGATTCGCTCGTGCCCGTAAATACGATCTTCTTTTCTTCGTAACCTGAAACGTCAAAGTTTTCCGCGCCGCTTTCCACGTACTTGTTCGCCATAATTTCCTGCGCGGTGAACGCGGTCAGCCCGACTGCAACTTCGCCGTCCGCAGATACGGTGAATTCCGCCGAATGGCAGTTCGCCGCGGACGCCGTGTACGTGCCCTTGACCATTTCGATTGCTGCTTCGCCGTTATTGACCGTAACGGTATAAGTGTTGCTCGCGCTTTCGAGCGTAACTTCTGTGCCGTCTGCAATACCCGTGAATTTGAGCGTTACGTTCACTTCCGCCTTTTCGATAAACGCCGCGTTTACCTTTAATTCCTTGGACAGGAAATTGCTAAGCGTAAGCGTGTATACGCCGTTATTTTCGGACAAGCCCGCCGCCTTGTTTTCGCCGTTCACCGTAAACGAAGATACGATATAACCGCTTGCGGGGGTAAGCGTTACCGTAATATTTCCGCCCATTACGGGATTCGCCGAAACTTCCAACGTACCGTTTGCAGGCGTATTCTTGGTAACCTTCACCGCGATATCGTTGCCGATTTCGTAACCGAAGCTGTTGTACTCCAACCCCTTCGCCTGATACCAGGTCGCAAGCCCGAGATTCACCGCCTGCGTCGCAATCTGTCCACCCGTCGTGGAAAGCATCGACTTCATGTTGCCGTTGCCGTCGTCCGCAAGCAGATAAACCGTTCCGTTTATCCTTGCAACGGCAATCCGCAAGCCCGCGCCGTTGATCAGGTTCTTTTGCGCGTCGGTCATGGCGCACTTCATATCGATATCGCCCCAATTGTTGATTGCAAAGCCCGCGTTGTCGAGAACGGTGAAGTGCGTTCCCGTTCCGCCGAAAATCGTAAATCCGTAACGGAATCCGCCCGGCGCGCCCTGCAAGAACGAGTTTTGCACCTTCACCGTGCTCTCCATCCAGAAATTTTGCGACGCCGTTGCCGATGCCTTAAACTTCAAGTGCGATTCGCCGCTCGTGCCCGTATAAACGATTTTCTTTTCGCTTTCGATCTTGCCGAGGTCGTAGCATTCGCCTTCGGCTTCCACGTATTTTTCCTGCATGGCAGCGTTATAATCGAATTCTTTCAGCGTAACGTTGTATTCGCCCGCCGCGGTGATTTCCACCGTTGCGTCCTGATAGCCTTCGACCGAAACGGTATAGCTGCCCTTTGCTACGTTTTCAAACGCGGCTTTGTTTGCCGTAACCGTTTGCGTCTTGCTGCCGCCCGCGCCCTTTAAGGTTACGAGCGTGCCGTCGGCAAGCCCCGTAAACACAAGCGTTACGTTTACTTCCTGCTCTTCGATAAACGAAGCGTTGATTTTCAGCGTCTTTGCGGTAACCGCATTGAGCGTAAGCACGTAGTTGTCGCCGTCCTTTTGCAGCGCCGCCGCCCTGTTTTCGCCGTTGATCATCAGCGTTTCGGGCAAATACCCGCTTGCGGGAGTGAGCGTAACCGTTACGTTTCCGCCGATAACGGGATTTTGCGAAACCGCAACCGTACCGTTTGCGGGAGTATTTTTTACAACGTCTACGGGAACCTTGCCCGTGATCCAGCTGAATTCATTGAACTCCGCGCCTTTGACCTGCGTCCAGCAGGCAATGCTCATCGTAATTTCCTTATCCTTGAGGGCGCTGCCCGTTTCCGTGGCAACCTGCTGCATGACGCCGTTTTCGTCCTCGAGGTAGAAGAAGAACGCACCGTTGATACGCGCTACGCCGATACGCAAGCCCGTGCCGTCCGTCCAATCTTCGGGCGCATCAACGCCGAATTCCTTTCCGTTCCACAATTTGTCCCAGTCGGTAAACTGCATCAGCCAATTGTTATTCTTTCTGTCATAAGTGAAAGTCGCAACCAGTTCGCTGCCGCCGCCGTCTTTGAACATGAAGCCGTAACGGATCCCGCCCTCGTTGTTCATAACGAACGTGTCTTGCTTTTTGATGACCGCGGTTACGTAGAAGTCCTCGTTTGCCTTTGCCTTTTGTTTAAACACGAGCTCGTGGCTCATGGTGTCAAACACCTCTCCGTCGTAGGTGTAAACGATTTTTCCTTCCGTAATCTTCGAATAATCGTAAAAGTCGCCGCCGCTTACAATCTGGTCTGCACCTGCCGTAAACCCGGAAAGCGTAATTTCCTTTATCACGCCCGCGGAGGTTACGAGGAAATCACCCTCGTATTTGTTGTAGCCGGACTCCTCGATCGTAAGCGTATAGTTCCCGACCGCGACTTTGCCGAAGTCGAACGCGCCGTTCGCGTTGGTGGTCTGCGTCAACGCCGTACCGTTTGCGGGGGTCAGCGTTACCGTTACGTTCGAAAGCGTCTTGCCGTCCTTATCCTTCAACGTACCGTTGACCGCGCCCCGTCCTTCGAGCGCGAAATCCAAATCGTAATACGCACCCTTGCCGCAGGTGGTAAGCCCGGGAACGACCTTCGTATCCGCCGTGAACCCGTATTTGTCGTTAAGCGCAATCGCGTCGCGCACGCAGGTGCCGTTGACCCATACGGAAAGCTTTCCGTCCTTCCACTGCACCGCGAAGGGAACGCCGTCGCCCGACGCAAGCGCGCGGATCTCTTTGCCAACCGTCGATTCGAGGTCGCTGACGTCGCCGTTGCCCCATTCGTCGTCTCCGCCGCCGTTTGCAATAATCTGTACGACATAGGAATCCGCACCCTTCTCGCCATTCGCCAGCAGGCACACGTACACTTTTTTGTTGCCGTCCCAAAGCGTAAAGCCGATACGCGTATCCGAGCCCGCAACCATGGGCACGACGAGTCTGCCCGAAACAAACACTTCCGTGCTCTTTATTTCCGTATGCCGCGAATGCACCATCCAGCCGCCGCTCATGCCGATGACCGTGCCCATTCCGAGGTCGGTAAAATCCCACTCGGCGGCGTTGTCCGCCTGCATGAAGCTTCTCGACAGCACGATATTTTTCGTAATATTCGCAACGAGGTTTACCGTCTGCGCCGTGGTGAGATACCCGTTCGCTTCGGTGAAAATCGTCCATTCTCCGCGCGCAAGCTCTACCGAATAGGTGCCGTCCGCCGCCACCGCGATGGGTGCGTACGCACCCGCACGCCCCGCGTAAAGCGTAAGCGAGGGAAGCGCCGCGCCGCCCGACACGCTCACCGTTCCGCTGAGCGTGTGCTTCTGTTCGGGAAGCGCTTCGAACCGAGCCGTAATATTCAGCGCCGTGCTTTCCTTAACCGCGCAGAGCGCAACGCCGCTGCGGTAATAAATTTCATCCTTTACCTCTTTGCCGTTGACTTTCAGCGAGGACACGCAATAACCTGCGTCGGGCTTCACCGTCATCACGTAGTTGTCGCCCAGGATATACCAGTTCTTGCCCTCCACGCTGCCGTGCTCGCCCGCAGCGATCGTAACGTCCTCGGCAATGAGTCCGTCCTCGTTGAACTGGTACCAGTTCTCCGCGGGATAGTTCCAGCCGATGCCGCGTTCCTCGCTACCGATGCCGTACCAAAGCCGTTGCGACCAATCGCTCGTCGCGTAAGGCGACGACGAGCGCACCAGCGCGGGAGACACGTACAGGTGTTCGGGCTTCGCGTCCTTATCGGCGACGTCCTGTTCGTGGAACATACTGTAAGGCATATAGAGCTCGACGGAATACCCCTCGCATTCGCCGTTGATTTCGCCGTTCATCCACACCTTGCTGTGCATATCCTTCGACCAATCCGCAAAACCGTCGTTGGAATTCGTCGCGGGGGAAACCCATTTTTTGATAAGTTTAGCGCCTCCAGCATTTACGGAAATTCTATATGCGTTTTCTTCAACTGTCGTCTGCGGATTGGACGCTAAATTCGGACCGATACAGAACTGCACGCCCGAGTTGATTTCCGTCAGCGTGCCCTCGTTGAAGTACACCGCGTCGTCCGTAATATCAAAGCCGAAATACACGCCCTTTTCGCCGTAATAGGAGGTCATGCGGAACACGCAGCTCGTATTGCGGATATCCGCGTCGAGCACGCGCTGCCCCTGCCACTGCGCCTCGTCCAATTTACCGTCCAGCACAATTCCGTCGCCGAAATCTTCCGTCTTGATATAATCGTAATTAAAAGGCGGGAAGGTTACCGTCTTTCCGCAAGCCGCCAGAGCGGTAACGCCCGTAGCCGCGATGCAGCCCGTAAGAACGCCGATCGCTATTTTTCTCGTTTTCTTTTTCATAACTTTACCCCTTTTCTCTTATTTTCCAAGCACGACGATTTCGGAAATCGCAACGCTCTTCTGGTCGATTATATAGCCCGTCTCCTCGTCTATGATCGCAATGTCGTCGGGACGGTTCTTGGGCAGCTCTACCGTAATGCGGATCTCCTTTACGAGCAGCGGATTGAATACCGCGACCGCGCTTCCGCCGGGGCGCATGGCTTTTAGGGTTTCCATCTTGTAGAAATCCCAGTCGAACGCAAGGTTCTCGATGAACGCCGTGCAGTTCTGTCCGTCGTAGTTGCAGTCGAACTCGATTCGCTTGACGTCGACGAACGACTTTTCGAACGTCTTGCTGTTGTATACCATGATTGCCGAAACTTCCTTGTATTCCGCAAATTTCAGCGTGATCGTGGTCGTCTTTTGCGCCTCAAACTCTTTTACGTAGGTGTTGTTCGTGTAAATGGAGAGCAGTCCGTCGGTCAGCGCGCTTACGTTGCTGCCCGTGCTCGCCTTGACCTCCGCCTCCGCGGCAAGGTTGCGGTAGCCGGAATGTTTGGCGATGCGCGGTTGCAACGACCAAGTCGGTCCGTTGCAGTAAAGCACGTCGTCGCCGTTGTTATTCTTTGTCCAGACGACCTTATCCACCGCGACGTCGCGCTCGCCGTAGCCGCCCGTCTGGCGCGCCACGTGCTCGTGATAAGCCATGTACAGCTCGCCGTCCACGGGAATGAAACTGTGGTGTCCGGTGCCCGAAACGTGATCGAACCGTTGCCAGTCGCATCCGAGCAGAATGCCGCCCTCTTCTTCCGTCAGCTTGCGGAAGGGACCCATGGGACTGTCGCCCACCGCCTGAACCACCGAATAGCTCTTATCCGCATAACCGTTGATCGACAGCGTGAGGTAATATTTCCAGCTTCCGTCCTCCTGCTGCTTCTGATACATATAGGGTCCTTCGTTGACGCCGTTGCCCGACTCGTAATTGGGAATATTCGAGCCGCTTTCATCCGTCCATTCCTCGTCCACCGTATAGTAGCCGCACCTCGTTGCCTGCGTCAGCGTGTCGAGCTTGGGCGTTTTCCAATCCTCCATTTCGCATACGAAGATGTCCGACTTGGAGCCGTAAGACGTACCCTCGCTGACGAAGTACAGGTACTTCGTACCGTCCGGCGCAACGTAGGGGTGCGGGTCGATACAGTTAAAGATGTCTTTGCCGTCGAACTTACCCACTTTAATGCCGAAGCTCTTCATATAAGCAACCATAACGTCGTTGTCGAAAATCGGCTTCGAAGGATCGCCGCACGGCTCGAAGGGACCGTATGGTTCGTCGGCAACCGCAACGCCGATCATGCGGTGAGCCTCTTCGTAATCGGTATACTTATTCTTCATCTCCATCGCGCCCGAATAGAAAATATAATATTTCCCTTCGTCCGCTTCGTAAATCACCTCGGGCGCCCAGAAGTGCCCCTTGCCGTAGGCGTAGTGCGAGGGCTTCGCCTCGAACGCCAGATGGTTTTTTATCGGCGTTACGTCCTCCCACTTGCCCGTCAAATCCTTATTCCGGTAGGCGCGGTAGCCCATGTCGGGGTCGGTGGTGCCGTACAGATAGTAATATCCGTACTCCGTGCTTTCTTCGTCCGTAATCTGTATAACGCACGGGTCGGGCGCAAGCGTGCCCAAATCGTTGCGGTAGAATAGCTCGCTGACGAATGCCTGATCCAAATCGGGATGAATCTGATTGTCGTGCGGAAGCTGCCCGCCTCCGCCGCCGTTGCAGGCGCTCAGGCAAATGAGCCCCGCCGCAAGCACCCCGATCGCTGCCATCTTCTTTTTCATGTTCGTTCTCCTTATCATAAAATTTCAATTTTCCTTGCGGAAATACCGTTTGGGATCAAGGGGTCGAATCCTGCCCGTTAAGCCTTTAACCCCGTCATTGCAATGCCCTGCGTAAAGTACTTTTGCAGGAAGCAGTACAGCACCAGCAGCGGCGCCAGCGCAATAATGACCGACGCGCACACCTCCATCGTATTCTGTGCCTGCCCGCCCTGAAAGTCGGCGAGCGCCAAGGACAGCGGGCTGAGCTCGGGATGGTTGGGCAAATACAGTTTGGGTCCCTGATAGCTATTGTATCCGCCGATGAACATAAACACTCCCTGCGCGATGAACGCGGGCGCGGTCAGAGGCAGCACGATTTGCAGATAGATCCGGAAATCGTTCAGCCCGTCGAGGCGCGCCGCCTCCATGAGCTCGTCGGGCAGTCCGCAGAAGAACTGCCGCAGGAAGAAGGTTACCCCCGCCCCGCCGAACAGCCCGGGAATAATGAGCGGCAACACGCCGTCGGACCAGCCGATCGCGTCGTAGAAAAGGTAGGAGGGAACGGTAAGCACCGCGCCCGGAATCATCATCGTAGCGAGCAGCCCCATAAAGAGCGTGTTCTTGCCCTTAAACGGAATCTTTGCGAACGCATACGCGCTCAAACCCGATACGAGCAAACTGACGAGCGTCGATGGTACGACCTGCCACATGGTGTTCAAAAACGCCTTCCAGAACGGGGTGAACAGGTTTTCGACGAACACCCCTTTGTAAGCGACCAGCGTCGGATGCTTGGGCATCCAGATGAATTTCATCGAGAGAATGTATTCCTCTTCGGGCGTGATCGACGTGATCAGCACGACGAGGAAGGGAATGAGAATCCAGACGGCGTACAGCACGAATACGGCGTAAATCGCAACCCGTGCGATAATTTTTCCGACATTGCGTTTCTTTTCTCTCTTGTCGGCGGGCTGTGCCGCCCCGTTCGCCGCCGCGCCCTCGGTGAACCCGACCGTTTTCTGATTAGTTGTCATAGCTCACCCACTTATCCGACAGCTTGAAGTTGATAAACAGAATGACGAAGATAACGACGAAAAGGAACATACTCATTACCGACGCCACGGGCATGTTTACGCTCTTGCCCGCGCTTCCGCCGCCGATTCCCTGAAAATAAATGTAAAGCACCGTGGTAAGCCCCGCGTCCTTGGGCCCCGCGTTCCCCTCCCACGAGCCGCTGAACATCATGGGAATATCGAACGTCTGCAAGCCCGCGATGATACCCGCGATCAGCAGGTAGAAAATCGTCGGGGTAATGGCGGGCAGCGTAACGTGCAGAAATTTCTGCATCGCGCCCGCGCCGTCGAGCTCCGCCGCCTCGTACAGGCTGGAACTGATGTTCGTAAACGCCGCCGAAAACATGACGATACCGTACCCCGGCGCCTGCCACACCATGATGATGATAAGCATGAGGGTGAATTTCCCCGCATCCTTATACCATTGCGGTCCGTGCGCCGCGCCCGTCAGACGGACGATAATATCGTTTAAAATTCCGTTTTCGGGATTGAAAACCCAATTCCACATGATGGCGACCGCAACGCTCGAAACGATGTAGGGAACGAAGTACAGCGCCTTGAAGAATTTATGCCCCGGAAGCTTTTGCGCGATCAGCGCGCTCAGGAACAGGGAAATGAGCAATCCCAACATATGAGGCACGGTAAGGGTGAAGCTCACCCCGATCGACCGCCAAAAGCGCGTATCCTTGAACGCCTCCGCAAAGTTTGCAAACGAATTCCACTTCATGGTGGAAAAATCGTACCCGTCCATGCTGACGAACATCGTGGAAATCGTAATTGCGAGCGGCACGACGCTGAATATCAGGAACGCGATCAGCGGGATCGCGGCGGTGATAAAGCCATAAATCGCGCGCAGCTGCGTCTGTTTTATCTTTTTATGCGGTTTCTTTTCGGGCGCCGCCGATTCGGGCTCGCCGCGAACCTCCGCGTCTAATACAATCTCTTCCATAGATCAACCGTTGAATTTTTTCGCGTGCATCAGCTTTAACGCCGCGTTCGTCTTTTCGATACAGTCGTGTCGGAAGAATTCGTCAAGCGTCATCTTTCCGTTTCTGACGTCCGTATTCAACACGTTCGCCCAAACGTTGACCCAGCTTCCGTTTTCGAGATACGACCAGTCGCCCACCGACGAGTTTGCCGTCTGCATGAGAATCGCTTCCTTGTTCGAACAGATATAATTATCCGTCATATTGAGATATTCGTCGCTGTAAGCCACGCTCTTCTGGTTGGGAAGGCTCTGGTTTGTCTTCATCATCACCTTCTGCGCTTCGGGTCCCGCCATGAATTCGATGAACTGGAACGCGCCGTCCTTCGCCTTTGCGTTCTGCGGGATCGCCCAGCACACCGTGCCGCTGTGCGCGGACATTTTACCCTTGACCTCGGTGCCGTTCACCGTTTTCAGCGTGCCGTCGTCGTTGTATTCGCGGTATTGGTACAGCGGAGCGATATTCCAATTCTTTTTCGCCGTCTGCATCAGACGCCCCAGCTCGCGCGCCGAGTTGTAACCCTCGACGACGAATGCAACCTCGTTCGACGTGAGAAGATTCGACTTGGACTTATTGCCGATAATATCGGGCGTGGGAGAAATCTGTAATCCGTATTCCTCCTCCGTTACCGGCTTGCCCTTCTCCTGCGATAAGCTCAAAAAGAGCTTGAAGGCGTCGCGGATAGAGGGAAGCGCGTAAAGCTGCTTTCCTTCGACGTATCCTCTGACCGCGTCGTAATTTGCGCCCGAGCCTGCGGCAAGCGCATCCTCTACGAAGTGTTTATCCGGATAGGAAAGAATCTCGCCTTCCTTGTACTGCGTGCCGTTTACGGTAATTACGTCCTTGCCCGTAACGAGATAATTTGCCGTCTCTTCGCCAAGCGCAAACACGTACTGATCCTTTTCCTCGTCCCATTCGAGGCAGTCGCCGCCGACCGACCAGCCAAACGAGAACCACCACTCGTTATAGAAGCCGAACGTCGTGGGAGAGCCCGCACCCTCGGCGTACGAACGGGTGAACAACTTGGAAATAGACACGAGTTCGTCCCAATTCATTGGAATTTTGTTATTAAAGACGTGATACTTTCCGCCCTTTGCCGTAAGCCCCGTTGCGGGCGCTTCATCGTATACGTAGTAGCCGTGCGGGAGGTATTTCGTGCCCGCGATATCCTCTTCCGCAATCGAAATAACGTTGATTCCGTTCTCTTTTAGCGCATCCTCGTTATAGTACATGACCGAAGGGGCGATCCCGTTCGGAAGCCCGTAGAGCGGCTCGTTGCCGCCCGAGTAGCCCGTGTCGGGATTGTAACGGTAGCGCGCCACCGCCGTTTCCCAGATGTCGCTCAAATCGAGCGTGGAAGCGGCACGGACGACTTCGCCGTTTTCCGTTTTATCCACGAAATATTCGTCGAGATTGGTAATCAGCTTTTGATCGACGTAGCCCTTGAAATACCGTTCGTCCTCGATTTGCACCACGTTCGGCGCGCTGTTGCCGCGCAGAGTTCCGTCGATCGAGCTTGAAAAGCCCGCAGGTTTTGCGATAATTTTCGCAAAATACCGATCGTTGCTCTCGTTAAACGCTTTTTCGAGGGCGTTCATTTCCGTACGGTTGTTTTTGTCGGACACCGCCCATACGGTAATCTGCACCTTTCCGCGCCGCGTTCCGCTTCCGCCGCCGTTGCATCCGACGCCCGCGAGCGCCATGACCGCGCAACTTGCGAGCGCCAATCCTGCCAAAAGTTTCTTTTTCACGAACCCTTACCTCCTTTATTTATGAAAAAAAAGAAAATTTTTTCTGATTTATTGACATTTTTCCCTATTTGTATTATAATTTGTGCAAAGGGCATAAACCATACTCAAAAATGCCAGATAAATGAGGAAAAGTTGCAATATGCCGCGCGTAACTTTTATCGGTGGCACCAACGTCGTTATGCGGGGAACGGAGAGCGAAGACAGACAATTCGTGTACTGCCCGAACGAAAACGTTCCGTTTATTCTCGACGTAACGGGCATTACCCCGCCGACCCCCAAATACTATATCTCCCGCGAACGGTGCGACCACTTTATTCTTGCCTACATCGTAAAAGGAAAGGGCGTTCTTCAATTCGGCGACGACGTTTACGAACTGAACCCGCACGACACCGTGATCCTTACGCCTAAAAGCAGACACATCTACTATTCCGACCCCGACGAACCCTTCGAATTCGTCTGGGCTAATTTCTTCTGCGATTATATGGACGGATTTCTGTCGGGGATCGGGCTGCGCGATACTCCCGTCGTGCACGGCGTGGATTGCGAAGCGCAGTTCCGCGAAATCGTGCGCATCACCAAGGCTTCGCCCAATAACAACGATATCTGTTTTCCCGTGATGCGCCTCGTGCACGAGATCCTGATAACTCTGTCCGAAAAGGTGTATTTCGAAAAACATAAGCACATCTATTCCCAATTGGGGCACACGATCAAGGATATGCTCGACGAAAGCCTGTACGGCAAGACGGATATCGGAGACATTGCCTCCGCGCTGTACGTATCCAAGAGCTCCGTATACCGCGAATTTCAAAGATATTACGGTATGAGCCCCTATCGCTACGTGTTGAACCAGAAAATAGAAATCGCGAAATCCATGCTCGTCCGCACGAGCTATACGGTTGCGGAAATCGCCGCAATTCTGAATTTTACCGACCAGTTTTATTTTTCGAATCTGTTCAAGAAAAAGACGGGACTCTCCCCCAATTCGTACCGAAAGAACGCAAGTAAAACGCCACCCCCCCCCTGCAGAATCAACTCCTCCGACGGAGAAAACGAGGATGCCGAGGACGACTCGGAGGAATAAACGCAAAAGGAAAACCCACGCGCAACCCGCGTGGGTTTTCAGATTCTTCGCTTTGACCGATATGGGGGAACCGTCATATCCTTTTTTCCTTTTGATTCAAGCGAGGAATCGCACAAACGCCCCCCTCCGCAAAAAATATTTTATAAAACGGTTGATTTTTGTTTTGAAATATGTTATATTGAAGTTGCCAAACAAACTGAATGAAATGCATCGAAAGGGATATTCTTTTATTTTGCCCTTTTTTTGCGCACGCGTATTTTTAGGATTTGGTAAAAATGCAAATTCCGAGAGGTTCCCGACAAAGTAAAAGGCAACGCTATCGGTTGGGGCAATAATTTAAACGACGCCGAATATTATATCCTCTAAACGTAAAAAAGGACTTCCCGCAGGAAGTCCTTTTTGTTTCATCTTATTTCTCGTCGTATTCGATATCGAGGTATTTCGCGGGGTCGACCTTCTTCCCGTTCTCCTCCATTTCAAGGTGCAAGTGCTCTCCGTCCTTCGCTTCCGAGCCGTAAGCAGTGGCAACCTCTGCGATCTTGTCGCCCTTCTTCACGCTGTCGCCCTTCTTCAGCGTGGAAACGGGTTCCACGAAACGATAAAGCGATTTCAAACCGTTGCCGTGATCGATCGTAACGATGTTCCCCGTGGTTTCGTTCAGGCTTATGCTCTCCACCGTGCCGTCCGCAACCGCGGCAACCGCCGTGCCTGCCGCCGCCGCGAAGTCCACCGCTTTATGACGGTAGATAAAATTCGTGGTCGCGCTCTTGTAGATGACGTCGTACACCGAAACGGTTTCCGAAACGAGCGGCACCGTAAACTTTACGACGTCGTCGCCCGTGGAGGGTACGTCGGGGGGAGTGGGATCTTGGGAGTCGTCGGGATCATTCGAGTCGTCGGGAACGACGGGCGTCGAGGGATCCTTATCGATGACGTTGTCGTTTTTCGCGTCGCTTACAAAGTAAACCGTAAGGACGGTAGCCGCCACCAAGAGACACACGCTGATCGCAAGAATTACGTAATAAATCAGTTTCTTTCGTTTGGAAGTTTTTTCGCCTTTCATGTTTTTTGCCTCCGAAATTTGTTTGTATGTAAATGCTTGCCAACTTTTCTGCGGTTTATACACAGAAAATAAAAATATTTTAAAATCCGCCGAAGATGAGGGGCGTGCCTGCCGCCGTCTGTTCCGCATTGACGGACAGATGCAAATTGACGGCGTAGCCGTTTAAAGCCACCGTCTTGCCGAGCAGAGGCGAATAGCAGTAATAGTTTACGGTTTCCCCCACCCGTTCGGTGAACAGCGTTTTTGCCCGAAAGCGCTTCATCAGCTCCTGCACCTTATCGCCCGCGTAACGGACGCTTTCCCCCTGCGCGTCGGAAAGCAAAAGCTTATCGAGCGCGGGATGATCCGATTCCACGACGAGGGCGGACGAGGACGCGCCGAGATAAAATTCGTAGCGCTCCCCCTTTTCGAATACGGGGGAGGAAATCAGAACGTATGCAAACACCGCCGAGGCGGCGCACGCGATCACGGCGACGACCGATTTGACGGCAGCTAAAAATCTCCGCATAAAAAAATCCTCCCGACCCGCAGGATTTCCCTGCAGAAGTCGGAAGAATGATTGACCGAATGCGCGCGTTTTATACACGGTTTCAGCTTAAAAATTCCAACCGCGTCGGGACGAAGGATCTGCCCCGCGTGATTATCCGTATTGCCGAGCACTCTCTTTTCTCCCTCCGCCACGCGGTCGAAATTGTCGAAGCTCTTGGAAAGATCGAACATATCGAACATATAGTGCACGGTACGCACGGAATACTGGCGGTACCGGTCTGCCCAGAATCCGTCGTTCAGTCTGACTTCGTTTGCATTGAGTTGCTTGATTTCGTTGAAATTATAACGCATTTCATCCGTTCCTATCGTATAGATTCTCGTCTTGCCGCCGCGCGCGCTTCGTCGTACGCCCGTTTTACCTCGTGCAGCTTTTTCAGCCACCCGCCGATGGGAAACACGTTAAAACGGTAACGCTTTTCGTCCGTGATGATCACGATGCTGCGCGTAAGAACGGGAATTCCCGTCTTCCCTATTTCGATGATATCTGCAATCGGGATCTCAAACGTGAGATAATACCCGCTGCGCCCGTCCGAGTCGAAGTGCAGCCGCTCGTTCGTCAGATAGGCGTAGCCCATCATCGAATGTGCGAACGTACCCGCGGGCGCATAGTCTATTCCGCCCTGTTTGACGAGGATTTCCCCCTTTTTTAAACGAAATCTCGACATCTTTCGTTTGCTCACGTTTCCGCCTCCGTAACGATGATACCCTTACGCCTTGCTTTTATTGATAAAAAGACCAATTTCGATACGTTTTACATATGACTTAACAATGTGTACGGTTCTTAATTTTTGCGTACAATGATTAAAAATCAGATATGACTATCCTTCAAATACGTAATCATACCCTTCTAATCGTTTTTTAATGATTTCTATTGACACACTAGACATATCCATGCCTATAAATTTTCGTCCGGTAGCTATTGCAGCCATCAATGTAGATCCGCTACCGGCAAAGCAATCCATAACGTATCCCCCCTCATTTGATGATTGCTTAATAATCAATTCAATCATATCCTGATTTTTTTGAGTTGGATAAAGCGGATATTGTGGATCCTTAAACGACCAGACGTCTTGAATCTTCTTTCCTTTATGTTCATCAGCATATTTTTTGATTCTCGGGTTTCCAGTTGATGACCATTCGATTATCCCAGCAGCATCCATTTTTTCAAATTCCTCCGGTGAAGTTCGCCAGTGTCTCCCTTCCGGAGGCATCATTCCACGCCAAGACCGTCCTGTGATTCCCTTACTTTCGCCCGGTGCATGTAAAGGTATCGTTGTATATCTTCTGCCATCAAAATCAATTTTAGGGAACTTGCTCTCGATTTCGTTTTCTTCAAGAGTTTCTTTTATCTCATTCCAGATATTTTTCTTGGGATTTTTGGAATAAAACAATATCATATCCTTCTGATTTCCATATGCTCGTCGATCAAAGTTTTTAGGATTAGACTTAATTCTGGTCAAATCATTTTTAAAACATTCCTTGCCGAAAATTTCATCAAGCATAACTTTGAAATAATGTCCCATTTTAGTATCGATATGTACATAAAGACTTCCTTGTTCAGACAGCAATTCTTTAATTAGAATAAATCGTTCATACATCATCTTCAAAAAACTATCTGTAAATTCCCTCAACAACAAACTTGAAATAACTATTTGATCCTCATGATTGATCAAATGCTTGTGCATTTTATTATTTCCTTTTTAAGAAAAATACAAGAATTTTGCCGAAAAATATCGAAACTAAAATACTCCCTTTATGTAAAGAAAAAAGGTTCAATACTTTTCGTATCAAACCTATGCTTCTTAAATGGAGCAGGAAACGGGAGTCGAACCCGCCGGAATCAGCTTGGGAAGCTGACGCCATACCGCTAGGCGATTCCTGCATCATTTCGCCGCTTTCAACAATTTACCTTCGCCTTACGGCTCGGTCGCCGGAATACTCGCCTTCGGCTCGTGCCGTCGCAAGCGACGGGGCAGCTTGGGAAGCTGACGCCATACCGCTAGGCGATTCCTGCAAAGTTATCGTTATTATACCCGATAAAACGCCGTCTGTCAAGCACAATGACAAAAAAACGAAAAATTTTCTTTTCCGAACAAAAAGTTTATTCTCTGTTTTTCGGATCGTAAGTAATTTCTCCGTTGCGTTCGCAATAGCCCCAGATCGTGCAGCACCGCGCGATCTCCCAACCGTCGTCCGCCGATACGTCGAAATCCGCATCCCACCCGTGCGGCTTTTCCCGTGCCTCCGAAAAGATCGTTTTAAATCCGCCGCCCGCAAGCACCTCTTTGCCGACGCGCTCCACGCCGAGCGGAAAATACAGGCAGAGCAAACTGTCGCACTCGCCGAACGCCGACGCGCCGATTGCTTTCAGCGTGCGCGGCAGGTATGCTCTCGAAAGGTTTTTGCAGAATTTAAACGCACCCGTGCCGATTTTTTCCAGTCCTTCCGAAAACGCCGCCTCCTTCAACGCGGCGCACCCGAGAAAGGCGCCTTTGCCGACACTCTTTACGCTCGGCGGAAAGAACACTCGCTCCAAGCGGACGCAGCCCGCGAACGCCCAATCGAGAATGCATTCCACGCCTTCCGGAATCTCGATTTCCCGCAATTCCTTCTTTCGGTAAAACGCATTATAGCCAACGGCGCGAACGCCGTCGGGAATTTTTACGCGCGCGGCGCTTCCGCAATACTCGGTCAATACGCCGTCCGTTATTTTAAAATCGTCCGTCATGTCTCATTCGTAAAATCCCCGCGCTTTAAGCGCGGGGAAATCAATTATATTAGTATCAGTCGAATAACGTAAACTGCGAGCTTTTCGAATATACGACCTTCTCCGTTACGAGTTCGTCGCCGCGCGACACCGTGATTTCCAGAGTATCGCCGAGGCGCATATTGAACAATATGGAATAAATCTGATGTCTTCTCGTAATCACCTTGTTCACGCGCTCGTTGCCGTTTTGCGACGTAACCTTAACGGAATAGAACACGTCTCCCGCCTTTAACGCGCTTGCCGCCGCGCCCGACTGCACGCCCTGCACGGTAACCGTTTCCATAATATACGTTTTTTGCGCCGTAGCATCGTACACGCTGGAACTGTCCGCCGTCATGACGGTAATGCCGAGCGTTGCGCGCAACGCACCCCTGCTGCCGCTCGGTGCATTGTCGATGATATTCTGCGCAATCGAAAGAGCAAGATTGGCGGGGATCGCGTATCCGAACGCCGTAACTCCCGTCTCCTCCGAGCGTGCGTTTACGATTCCGACAAGCTTTCCGTCCTTATCGAACAGCCCGCCGCCCGAATTGCCGTGATTGATCGCCGCGTCGATGCGCATTTCCAAAAGGGATAAGTTCTTCTTTTCGTCGGAGGATTTGATGTCGATGTACTCCGCGTCCACGGAAACGACGCCCGACGTTACGGACATGCCCTCCCCCTTGGGATTGCCGATCGCGTACACCCTCTGCCCGACGGAGATCGCATCGCTGTCTGCCGCGGAGATCGCGCGGGCGGAGCTCTTTTTCAGAACGTCTCCGTTCTCGTGTGTAAAGCGCGTGCCTGAAGAATCGACGATGTTCACCGTCTTATCCCCGTCGATGAACAGCACCGCGATATCGTAATCCATCGCGCCGCCGACGTACGACGCCGCCATCGCCTCCGCCGCAGTCTCTCCGCCGTAGAGATACACGAGAATGTTGTCGCTGATATGCTCGATTTCCTCTCTGCCCGTGCTCTTTGCGTCGTAAATCACGTGGTAGTTGGTTACGATATAAGCGTCCCACGAGTTTTTATCAAGCGAATACACCACGCCCGCGCCTGCATAAACCGCCGACTCCGTGTGCCGCGTGCTCGTATTGTAAACGCTAAACTCGCTCGTAATGCTTACGGCGGAGGTTACCGCTGCGGCAACCGAAGACGCGTCGTCCGTCGCCGTGCTCCAATTCAGTTCCTTTAAAAAGTCGAGGAATGTGCCTTGATAGCCGTCCGCCCTTGCTTCCTCGTACATACGGCGCGCTTCCGAATCGGACGAAACCGCCCCCGAAAGCCATTCGCCGACGTTCCCGCCGTAGCCCAGATCCGTTGCCACCTCGTAGGGATTTTTCTTTCCGCCGTCTACGTTTCCTTTTCCGCCCGAAACCGACGAAAACCAATCGCAGCTGCAAAACGAAAGGCTGACAAGCCCCGCAAGCGCCGCAGATAACGTAATAGCCAATGCTTTTTTTGCTTTCATAGTATACCTCCACCAAGATATAATACGGCTATATTATACCACACAACCACCCGAATTACAACAAAATAAGACGGAAATTTTCATTTCCGTCTTATTTTGCTTATAAATCATCTGCGTCCTGAACGGGTTTTTCCCATTCATCCTCGGCGTATACACCCGTATAACTACCGAGCGCGTCCTCGTCCGAGCGCATCTTCGCGCCGTGTTCGAGCTTTTTCTTGGCGCTCACGGTTAGTCCTTCGTACCGTTGCACTTGCCGCCGCAATTCTTGTTGCCCGAAGCCTTCGTAGAATTTTTCGTGCTGTTCGTGCTCTTGGAATTTACGTTCGTCTTGTTGTTGGTCTTTTTCATATATTCTCCTTTTTGAAAGGAAGATGAAGCTCCACGTCCCCTTGCGGCGCACCGCAGAGCGGGCAGACTTTCCAAGCAGACTTACTCGTGTGCATATAACCGCACTCGCTGCAAATCCACAGCATAGGACGCTCCGCGTTGAAGAGAGAGCCGTTCTCAAACGCCTCGTGCAGGTACTCGAAAATAATTCTGTGATTATCCTCTACCACCGCAACCTGTTCGAATTTGAGCGCGATTTGCTCAAACCCCTCTTCCCTTGCGGTCTTTGCGAAGCCGGAATAGATGACGTCGTGTTCTTCCCGCTCGTCCTCCGCCGCGAATTTTAAATTTTCGGATAGCGTTCCTGCGTGAAAGGGATATCCCGCGTCAATGCGGATATTTTCCTTGCTTCCCGCCGTCTGAATGGCTTCGAAGAAAACTCTTGCGTGATTCGTTTCGTTCTTGGCAATGGTGCGGATCGTGTCCGCCAGCGTAACGAAACCCTCTTTCGTGGCCTGCCGAGCGATCAGCTGATAGCGCATTCCCGCCTGACATTCTCCTGCAAACGACCGTGCAAGATTGATAAAAGTCTGCGATTTTTGAAACTCCATGTTCCTCACCTTCCTTTACGCTACTTATTTTGACCGCTTTGCGCAAAGGTTATACGCCGTACAAAGAGGAAATTTTTTGCAACTGCGCGTAAAATTTAAAAATTCTTCGCTTCACTTCGTTCCGCCCTGAATGACAGGCGCGGACAATCGCGCACCTCCGAAGGGCGGATCCCCTTCTTCGTTATTCCAACGAGGGCGAAGCGCGGCGAAAAATCTTGACGGATCGCCTCTTTGCAAAAAAGCGCTTGGAGGATTCCCCAAGCGCTTTTCGTACATTACAAAGACAAACTGCCTGCTTTTTTCTTACTGATTATCCCGTCAAGGAACATGGCAAAGAGCGCAATGCCCGCAACGACGGCGTAGCCGACCGCCCCCTTCCACGCGTGAAAACACTGCTCCGAATCCGTCCTTCGGAATTCCTGCCCAAAAAAGCAGAACGCTTGCGGCACACCACGCGAAGAGCGGCACCCAAATTCGGAGAAGCCGTTTTACGAAGGAGCCTCCCTTTTCCCGCAATAGAAGCCGGACGCCGAGCGCATAGAACACCGCGCCGAACGGAAAAACGATTGCGGGCAGCCTCTTCCCGATAAAGTCTTTCTCCGTTTGGATATGCTTCTTTTTCTTGCTCATGACAGGCTTTCAAACACCGCGTCGGATCGATTCCTCTTTTGGCTCTTCCTCGATCCGCGAGCCGACGATGGACACCATCGTTTCGTAAAACTCGTTTTTGTCTGTCGTTTCGGCGCGGACGGTGATCAAGTCTCCTTCTTCCAGAAGCGTGTTGCCTTCGGGCATCACCTTTTCCTCCCCGCGTTCGACGAGCGTAACGATCACCCCGCTCGGCCAGAGCACGTCGCGGATACGCTTGCCCGCCGCCGTACCGCGGGCGGATGCCTGAAAACGCTCCGTAAGCCGCAATACGGGGTGAAGTTTACGCTCTTCCTCCATAACGCCATCGAGCAGCTTGTCGTAAAGTGGCGCGGTGCGGAAAATCGAACCCGTCAGATACCCCACCGCAATGCCTAAAATGACGGGCAGTAAAAACGTAAAGCTCCAAGTGAGCTCGCTCACCATAACGATGCCCGTGATCGGCGCCTTGACGACGGTCGTAAAGAAGGTAGCCATACAGATAATGATCAGCGCGTCGGAATAGGCGGAATCCATGCCGATTTTCAAACAGACGAAGTTCAGAAGCGCGCCCATGCCCGCCCCGACGGAAAGCATGGGAATAAACGCCCCGCAAGGAATTCCCGCCCCCGTATTGACGGCAGTGAACGCGATTTTAAAAACAACAATAAGCAGCACGACCGCCCAGACGGGCATCCCGTACGGGCTTTCAAACGAGCCGCCGCTGCCGAGCGCCTCGATAAAATGATGACCGCCGCCCATAACGTACGCCAGAAACAGCCCGCACGCCCCTGCAAGCAGAAAGGGGATCACGGGCTTGAAGAGCCCCTTTTGAAAGTTGAGTCTGTCGAAGAGCTTTTTCGATAAAAAAATCAAATAATAGAACGCCACCCCGACGAGCGCCACGATAACGGAGCAGACGAGAACGATTGCGAGAAACTTCAAATCGAAGGGCGACGTGCCTGCAAAGGAATAATTCTGAAAGAAAGGCGTCAAGGGGAAGCCGAGCAGCGGGCGCAGCACGTTGCGCACGATGAGCGCCACCACGACGGACGAAAACGAACAGATGAATACTTCGGGCGTAAAGCGCTTGTGCGCTTCCTCGAAGGCGAACGCCATGCCCGTCAGGGGCGCGTTGAAGGCAACCGCAATTCCCGCGCACGCGCCGCTCGTGATGTGGTAACGTCGCATGACCGCCTTGCAGCGAAGCAAATCGCTCATGCCCGAACCGCACGCGCCGCCGAGCATGATGCTGGGGCCTTCCGCCCCCGCCGAAAGCCCCATGAATATGGTAAACAGGCTTGCGGCGAACATTCCCGTAAGCACCTGATACCACTTAAAACGCAGCAGACCGCGCGTTGCGCCCTCCGTCTGCGGAATACCGCTTCCCCTGACGACGGGCAGAAAGCGCGTAACTCCGCCCACGATGATCGCGCCGAGAAAGAGCGCAACGAACAGGAGCGGAATAAACGCGGGATGCGTACGGAAAAAACCGTAGTAGCCGCGCGCAAACTTTTCCGCGTACGACGTGGCGATATTATACAGCGTAACCACGATTCCGACGAACAACCCCGTAATTGCGCCCACGCCCGTAATTTGTATTCCGATCCGCGCTTTTTTGCCGAACCGTTTCATCATATCTTTCATTCTGATTATTTTATCACAAACGCTTAAAAAAAGAAAGGATTTCACCCGTTGAAACGGGTGAAATCTTTTTTAACGTTTTATTGCGTTGTTAAATTTTTAACGCACTTGCTTCAAATGCCACGCCCAGCTGCCGAAATCGGGCAGGCGCGGAAGCAACAGTCCCGCGTTCATCAACGCTTTGCCGCTCGCCGTAATTTTCAACTCTTCGATTTCGTAGAGTCCGTCCGCATCCAGTCCGCGCAAATAAAGATATTGGTTATAGTCGCAGGGATTTCCGTGCGTGCGCTCGCCCACGACGTACGCCTCGCTCTTGTCCTTACTCACCACGCTCATACAGAAATAATCGCCCTCGAGCGGGTTTTTCAGGCGGTACAGATCGCCCTTTAAAACGAGCTCCGCCGTCCTCCGGTACGCTTCCACCTGCAACTTTGCCAGCGCCTTCTCCTCATCCGTCATTTTCGAAAGATCGAGCTCGTAGCCGAACGCGCCGAGGCTTGCGATATTCCCGCGCGTTTGAAAGGGCGTCGTCCTCTGCGTCTGATGGTTGGGACAGACGGACACGTGGCAGCTCATCGCCGAAAGCGGATAGCAGACGGAAGTCCCCCACTGAATTTTCGCGCGCTCGTAGCCGTCGGTGTCGTCGCTCGTCCAGATTTGCGGGAAGTAGTACAGCATTCCCGCGTCGAACCGTCCGCCGCCGCCCGCGCAGCCCTCGAAAATCACGTTCGGAAACGCACCCGTCAGCCGCTCCGCCAAATCGTATACGCCCAGTATGTAGCGGTGCATAAACTCACCCTGCCGCTCGGCGGGCAGAGCCGCCGTAAAGCACTCTGTAATATTTCTGTTCATATCCCACTTGACGTAGGAAATATCGTTTTCCTTTAAAACCTTGCCGACCGTCCCGAACACGTAGTCCACGACCTCTTTCCGCGTGAAATCCAACACGAGCTGGTTGCGGCAACGGCAGGGCTCCACGCCCTCCTTGCATATCGCCCAGTCGGGATGCGCGCGGAATAAATCGCTGTCCTCGTTCACCATTTCGGGCTCGAACCAAAGTCCGAACTTCATGCCGTTCTTTTTACAGCGGTCGATCACCGTTTTTAAGCCGCCCTTTAAAACGTCTTCGTTTACGAACCAATCGCCCAAGCCCGCGCGGTCGTTCCTGCGCGCACCGAACCAGCCGTCGTCCAGAACGAAGGTATCGATGCCGAGCTTTGCGGCTTCGTCGATGATGGGGAAGAGTTTCTCGTTGTCGAACCCGAAATAGGTCGCTTCCCAATTGTTTACCACGATCGGACGCTGCCTGTAAACGTAGGCGGGATCGATCATCTTCTCCCTTAAAAAGTCGTGAATGCTGCGCGACATCCCGCCCAAACCTTCGTTCGAATAGGTGAGTAGCGTCTGCGGCGTTACGAACGTTTCGCCGCCGTTCAATTGCCAACCGAATCCCACGTCGTTGATTCCGCCCTGCAAGGTCAGGGGTCCGTTCTTGCACCACTCCGCCGTCAGCGCGAACGCGCCGCTGTATACGAGCTGCACCCCGTAGCATTCGCCCCGTTCCTCCGTGCACCCCTCGGTCAAAATGCCCATAAAGGGATTCGTGTTGTGCGAAGACGCCCCGCGCAAAGTATGTAACCGCGTAACGCCGTGAGCGATCGGAGCGATTTCCGGAATACGCTCCTGCGCCCAAGTTCCCGCAAGACGCATCATGCGGTAGCTGCCGTTGGGCAGCTCCGCGCGGAAGGAGAACGCCTTTTTCAGCATAACAGCTTCTCTGCCCGTATTGCGGACGACCGCGTTTCTGACCAACACGTCCGAATCGTCGCTTGCAGTATAGTACAGATCTACCTCGATCTCCGAAAAGTCGTCTTTCAGCGTGATAATCAGCGTTTCGCCGCCGCTGCGCGCGTGCGGCATTCCCGCGACTGCGGGCGCTCCCTTCTGCGTGCGGTAAGCGCGGTAGCGAAGCCTGGTCATGCTTGCGCCGTCCCGCCGTTCGAAAATCGCCGTCGGCTCTTTGTAATCGCCGCGGGCGTAAAAGCCGTATTCCCCGAGCATGGAGTCGAACGCCATATCGGCGTTGAAATCGTCTTTATGCGGTGCAACCGTAGCGCCGATCGCAAACAGGTAATCCAGATCCCGTTCCGTGATCTTTCCGCCGTAATGCAGGTGTTGCAAAAAGCCCGTTTCCGTTACCGCCATGGCGTAACCGTAACTCTTTCCGCTCAACAAAAAACGCTTTCCGTCCGCAAGTATCATGCTTCGACTCCTTAACAAAGATGATTTTTTTCATTATATACTAAAACGCGCCTTCTGTCAATGTAAAATAAAACCCCTTACGGGGTTCTCGGAATAAATTATTTCTGATTGAATTTCCGCATCGTCATGCGGTCGACGAAGCGTTCGGGCAGGAGCTTGTTGACGAAGCGCAGAAAGCCGTTTTTCCCGCCCGCCGTAACCACGGGCGAAGGATTCCTTTTCTCGGCAAGCCTTACGATCGCGGCGGCAACAAGCGAGACATTCATGCCCCCCTGTTCCATGTTCGCAAGCGCTGCGGAAGCCTTTTTCACCGCTCCCGCGTACTCCGACGCCTCCTCTCTGCCGTAGATGCGGCGGTTATAGGTAAAGTCCGTCGCAGTGCCTCCGGGAAGCAGCGCGCTCACCCGTACGCCGCGGGTTCGAAGCTCCATATCCGCTTCGCGCGCCAGCATACTCAAAGCCGCCTTCGAGGAAGAATAAAACCCGTCGTAGGGAATGGGAATATCCCCGCCGAGCGATCCTACGAGCACCGCTCTGCCGCCCCGTTTTTTCAGGTAGGGAACGGCGGCGCGCAACGCCTCGATCGCGCCGAAATAGTTGACCTCGAAAAGGTAGCGATAATCGCCGCTCTTGGCGTTTTCCACGGGCGCAGCCATGGAAAAACCCGCGGAGTAAATAAGAAGATCGAGCCCGTGCTCCTCTGCGACGGCGCGGATCGCGCGCGTAAGTTCGCCCTCCTGCGCGGCGTCCGCCGTAACCGATTTTACCCGTTCGCCCGTGAGCGCGGTGCGCGACACGTTGACGACGTGCCAACCCTTCGATGCGAGCATCAACGCAGTTTCCCGCCCGATTCCGGACGACCCGCCCACGACGATCGCCGTACGCCGCGGCACGCTTCTCTCCACCGTCTTTTCTACCGTTTTTTCCACCGTTTTCGTTTCTTTGATTTCCATAAATTTAAGAATAGCCGACTTTCGCAAAAAATATACGCTAAAAAATAAGCCGACGAAACCGTCGGCTTATTCGTGTCGATCTGTTTGAATTTTTACGCAATCGGCGGCGTATCGGGCGGGTAAACGGGCGGATTCACGGGAAAATTCGGTTCGATTCCCGATCCCCCGGTCATCGTTGCTTTTCCTCGTCCAATTCTCCAAATCCGTAACAGAAACCGTTGACGGTTGATCCACCCTGTCATTTCCGTAAATTACAACATTGGCATCATTTTTCCAATTGCTGAATAAATTTAATTCATTGCATTTTAACGCCCAAAACGTAAAAGCAGTCCCGTCTTTAAAAACGGGACTGTCGATAAACGCAATAGCGTTACTTTACGCTGTACATCAGCTCGGTATAGCCGGGGAAGGGCCAATAGTCCTCGGCGCAGAGCTTTTCCATGCTGTCGGCAAGGCGGCGCACCTCCTCCATATCGGGCACCACGACATGCGCCATTTTCTGCGAAGCCGCCTTTTCGCCCGCAGGCATTTCGGAAAGATCTTTTTCCAACTTCTTCACCGCGTCGAGCATCGCGTCGTTCATGCAGGCAAGGCGTTCGGCAAGCGCGTAGTCGTTTCCGCAGGCGATTTTATCGCTGACTGCGCGCTTTGCGGCAATCGCCGAGCAGAGCTCGGTAACGTATGCGTTGACGGCGGGATAAATCTGACGGCGCGCCATTTCCGCCATAGTGAGCGCCTCTACGTTGATCGTCTTGGTATAATTTTCCAGCTGAATGTTCGCGCGGGCAATCACTTCCTTTTCGGTATACACACCCTGCCCGACGAACACCGCGATATTCTCTTCCTTGAAAAATTCGAGCGCGGCATCCGCCGTGTTCTTATTGTTTAACAGTCCCCTCTTTTCCGCCTCCGGCTCCCAATCGGGACCGTAACCGTTGTAATTGAAGATGACTCTGTAATGCTCCTTCAACAGTTTTACGATATACGCGCGACATGATTTTTCAAAGTCCTCCGCGCCCGAAAGCGCCTCTACCGCCTCCGCAAACACCTGCGCCGCAATCGTGTTGAGCACGATGTTGGGATCGGCGACGGAAGCCTGCGAGCCGAGCATACGGAACTCGAACTTGTTACCCGTGAACGCAAAGGGCGAAGTTCTGTTTCTGTCGGTAGTATCAATGGGAAAAATGGGAGATTCGGGCACGCCGATCGAGCCGGGGATCGCCTTTTTGGGCACGTAACGTTTGCCCATAACGAGGCTGTCTACGATAGCGCCAAGCTGGTCGCCGAGGTACACCGAAATAATTGCGGGCGGCGCTTCGTTTGCGCCCAGACGGTGATCGTTCCCCGCAGAGGCGACGCAGGCGCGCAAAATACCCTGATATTTATCCGCCGCCGCGATGACGCAGGAGAGGATCAGCATAAACAGCGTGTTATTTTCGGGATTCTCCCCCGGTTCGAGCAGATTCAGCCCCGTGTCCGTGGAAAGCGACCAATTGTTGTGCTTGCCCGAACCGTTGACGCCTTCGAAAGGCTTTTCGTGCAGAAGACAGACGAGCCCGTGCTTCTTCGCCACCTTCCTCATCAGTTCCATCGTCAGCTGGTTGTCGTCCACCGCGACGTTCGTCGTCGTGAACACGGGCGCGAGCTCGTGCTGCGCGGGCGCAACCTCGTTGTGCTTGGTCTTGGCAAAAATGCCGTAGCTCCACAGAGTTTCGTCCAAATCGCGCATATAGTCAGCAATGCGCGTCTTTAACGTGCCGAAGTAATGATCCTCCAGCTCCTGCCCGCGCGTCGGGGGTGCGCCAAACAGCGTTCTGCCCGTTAAAATCAGATCCTTCCGTTGAAGATATACTTCTTCGTCGATCAAGAAATATTCCTGTTCCGGTCCGACCGTCGTAGAGACCTTACGGCATTCGATGCCGAATAATTTTAAAAGCCGTTTCGTCTGCGTGTCGAGCGCCGTCATCGACTTTAACAGGGGTGCTTTTTTATCAAGCGTTTCGCCCGTGTACGATACAAACACCGTGGGAATGTACAGCGTGCCCTCTTTCACGAATGCGGGCGAGGTGGGATCCCATGCGGTGTAGCCGCGCGCCGCGCTCGTCGCGCGCGTTCCGCCCGAGGGAAAGCTCGAAGCGTCGGGCTCGCCGACGATCAGGCTCTTTCCCGTCAGCTGCAAAATGACTTTGTCGCCGCAAGGTTCGATAAAGCTGTCGTGTTTTTCCGCCGTCAGGTTGGTAAGCGGCTGAAACCAGTGCGTATAGTGCGTCGCGCCCTTTTTTACCGCCCAATCCTTCATGGCGTTGGCAACGGCGGAGGCAATCGACGAATCGAGCGGATACCCCTCGTCGATCGTTCTGCGAAGCGATTTGTAAACCTCTTTGGGAAGCGAATTTTTCATCACTTCGTCGTTGAACACGTTGCAACCGAACGTTTCGGTAACATTCATCTCTCTTTCTCCTTTGATTCTTCCCATATTATATGAAATTTTCACTTTCAAGTCAATCGTTTGCGCCTGAAAAAAGGACGCGGATTTCTCCGCGTCGTTTTTCACCGGTCCTTACACGATTCCCTGCGCCGTCATTGCCTCGGCAACCTTTTTGAAGCCCGCGATGTTCGCGCCTGCAACGAGGTCTTTTTCCACCCCGTATTCCTTTGCCGCGGAGGACATATTGTTAAAAATGTTTATCATAATGCTTTTCAGCTTTGCGTCCACTTCCTCGAACGACCAGAAAAGTCTGCCGCTCGACTGCGCCATTTCGAGCGCGCTCGTGGCAACGCCGCCCGCGTTCGCCGCCTTTGCGGGCAGGAACACCGCTCCCGCGTTCTGAAACACGGAGATCCCTTCAAGCGTCGTGGGCATGTTCGCTCCCTCGCCCACGTATTTTACGCCGTTTTTCACAAGCGTTTTCGCGCTCTCCGCCTCGATTTCGTTCTGCGTTGCGCAGGGCAGGGCAACGTCGCAGGGAATATTCCAGATCCCCCTGCAGCCCTCGTGATATTCCGCACCCTTCACGCGCTCGGCATAAACAGAAATGCGTCCGCGCTCCACCTCTTTTATCTGCTTGACGACGTCGAGCTTTATGCCCGCCTTATCGTAGATATAACCGTTGCTATCGTACATGGCAACGACCTTTGCGCCGAGACTTTGCGCCTTTTCGCAGGCGTAGATCGCAACGTTGCCCGCCCCCGAAACGAGTACGGTTTTGCCCTTGAACCCGTCGCCGCGGACGCGCATCGCCTCCTCCGTCATGTACACCAAGCCGTAGCCCGTCGCCTCCTTGCGCGCAAGCGAGCCGCCGTAGGAAAGTCCCCTGCCCGTCAATACGCCCACGTGCTCGCCCGTAAGACGTTTGTACTGCCCGAACAAAAACCCGATTTCCCGTCCGCCGACGCCGATGTCGCCCGCGGGCACGTCGGTGTCCTGCCCGATATGGCGATAGAGCTCGGTCATGAAGCTTTGGCAAAAGCGCATGATTTCGTTATCGCTCTTGCCCTTGGGGTCGAAATTACTGCCCCCCTTTCCGCCGCCGATGGGAAGCCCCGTCAGGGAGTTTTTGAGAATCTGTTCGAGCCCCAGGAACTTGATGACCGAACGGTTGACGCTCGGATGAAAGCGCAACCCGCCCTTATACGGTCCGATGGCGCTGTTGAACTGCACCCGATACCCCTTGTTGACGTGCACGGCGCCCCGATCGTCCACCCAAGGCACGCGGAACTCCACCGTGCGTTCGGGCTCGACGAAGCGTTCGAGAAGCGCAGCCTTTTCATACTCGGGATGACGCTCGCAAACGGACTTCAGTCCGTTTAATATCTCCGTCGCCGCCTGATGATACTCCGGCTCGTTCGGATTTTCCGTTCTCAGCTTTTCCAACACTCTTTCGATATAATTCATTCCGAATACTCCCCGCTCTGCGCGTTATGCGCCGAACTGAGATATATTATATCATATTTTTATGCTCTTTGCGCGATTTTTTCGCAAGTTTTTTTCATCTTTGCAATCAGAATCAGTTATATCAGGTATAAGTAAAACTTATTATTCCGCGCTTTCCATAAGCTGAAATTATTTTTTATTGATACGATATTGAATTTCTTCCGTTTTTATCGGTTTTGTTATAAGTTGCGCTTATATAAAAAATCTTTGTTCGAAGCCCTCCCTTTCGCAAACGAAAGGGAGGGTAAAAAAATGCGGTTCACTCTAAAATCCGCTCTTTTTACGCACCGAAAAGCCGCGGCGGCGCACTTCGATCAGATGATATTCCTGCTCGCGCTCGAAATCGTACATGCAGGGGCTTTGCGGCGAGGCAAACCGCAACTTTCCAGAAATGTCCGCCGCCGACGCGTAGCCGTACGCGCACAGACAGACGGGTACGCCGTAGAGATAGGCGTGCGCCCGAATCAGCGTCTGTTCGAGCCCCTCGTTCAGTTCCTCGAACACGCAAAGCGCAACCTCCGCGCCACAGACCGAAAGCGTTTCGAACACCTGCGGAAAATAAAAGTCCTCGGCGACCACAACGCCGAGCTTTCCCGCCCGCGTTTCGTAAATTTTTATGCCGGCGCCCGCGCGGTATTCCGATTCGTCGATGCGGTTCACCATATCGGAAACGCCGAGAATACGCCCGCGCTCCGCCACGACCACGGACTTGCGCCTGACGCCGCGCGCATCGGAATAGCACCCGCTGACGACCACGTTCTGCCGCTCTTTGGAAAGCAGCGCCACGTCCTCGAAGAGGCTGGTTTCCCCCTTCAGTTCCCGCTCGTAACTGACCTGCCCGAGCGCGGAAAATGGAAAGAGCAGAATGTCCGCCCCCGCACCCTCGTTCCGTTCGGAAAATTCGTTTAAACCGCCCGCCGTTACAAAACAAATCCGCATATCGTCTCCCCGACTATTATATAGGATTTTTATAAATTTGGTGCATCCGCTCGATTGCTCTTTTTAAGTAAAATCGACAAACCCCTTGCGGAATTTATCAATTTTCGGTGGACGACAACGTGTGCCGTAAGAACCGTTTCAAAGGCAAAATCACGTAGACTCAAAAACCGCAAAAAATAGTCGCTCGGCACAAAGAAAAAAAGACTGACAAGATAGTTAGTCTTATCAGCCATTCTAGGATAAATTGAAATTTATTTATTCATTTTCACATAGTATGTGCCAAACATCGTTGCCTGTAAAGCCGCATTTTCTATACAGCTTTTCGGGATTAGTCGCGTTATTTACTTTGCCCGATACAGTTGCGAATTTCGCTTGCCCCTGCGCTTTTGCAAGCAAATAATTCACGATACTTTGTCCGTACCCGCAACCGCGACAAGACGGAATAACTTGTATCCACTCTAAAATCATTTCGTTTGCTTCTTTGTCGTAATCGGCTATGCCGCACCCGACATAATTACCCGATTTGTCTTTGAGCAATATCCACAAATCGGGACAAAATACGGACGTTTTGCGATAACTTTCCATTTGTTCTTTTGTTACCGACAAATCGCTATAACTTTTATTGATAATATCAATGACCGTATCAATCATATCGTTAGTAACGACAACAATTTCTATGTCATTTCTCTCTATCTGCTGTACCGATTGTAAATCGTGATATAAACGAAAATACGGCTCGTCAATATAACCGTTGAAATCAGCAACATTATACTCATCATTATGCACAATTTTTATATTGTCGGGTACTTTAATATTTCGTTGTTTCCAATAAGGAATACTCAACGAACGGCAAGGATTTTTAATATATTCTTTCAGTAGTACCATTGTTCTTATTGCACCGCTAAATTACTGTTTATCGTACAATTATTATAGCAAAAACAAAATATTCAATCAAGCAAACCGTAAGGCACTCCGAGACTTCTTTCAAATAACAAAAAATGAGCGATAAGATAGCGGTTCTTATCAGTCATCTAATGGTGGAGCGATAGTAACCTAAAACGAATTTTAGTTGTAAATTTGCTTGCTTTTTAATTACCTTTTTTGTATACTATAAATAACAATACATCACACAGGGAATTATCATGATTGTTTCACCGATTAAAACACAAGGCAAAAAAACAAAAATAGTACCTATGATAGTAAAGAAAATGCCCAAATTAGAAGAAACTCTATATATTGAGCCATTTTTAGGTTCAGGTGAAGTTCTTTTCAATATCAATCCACAATTCGCATTAGTCGGCGATAATAATATTCATATTATCAATTTTTATCAAGCGCTTCAAAATAAAACAATTACGTCAGAGTCTGTAAGGGCTTTTTTAGAAATCAATGGAGCAAAACTACAAGAACACGGTCGCAGTTTTTATTATGAAATGCGCAAGGAGTTTAATAAAAATCATAACCCGTTATACTTTTTATTTTTGAACAGAAGTTGTTTTAATGGTGTTATGCGATTTAATAATAAGGGAGAATTTAATGTTCCATTTTGCAATAAAGAGAATAGATTTGCAAAAGCACTAATCACTAAAATAGTTAATCAAGTGGAGTTAATACAAAATATAATACTGCAACATGGTGATAAATGGAAATTTGTATGCTGTGATTGGAGAGAAATACAAAAGTACAATGATTTTAATTGTAAGAAATCATTGTACTATTTTGACCCTCCATATGTTGAACGTCATTCAACATACTTTGATGCTTGGACAGAAGAGAGAAATACGATATTGTTTGAGTATATAAGCACACTAAAAGATAAATTTATTTTATCAAATTGGCTATCTAACAATTATCGAACTAATACTCATATTGACATATATTTTCGCGATATTCAATATAATGTTGTACCCATAGAACATTTTTATCATGTTGGTGGTAAAGAACTTAATCGCAACTCAATTTTGGAGTGTTTAATTACAAATTTTTAATTAAATCAAGATATTGAGTTAATGTAGTATATTGCTTAACCGCCGCTCTGTAACGAGAATAACCGCGCCAATAATTTTCAAATATATCATTGCCAAGTTTTGCAAATAAACCGTTGCCTTGCACAAAGTCCTCAATATTATTTGTTAGTATACTACCAATATTTTCAGTGTTACCGCTACCAGGTTTATCGCCAGCAATTTTGTATTTTTCTTGCATAAAATATTCAACACCTTTATAAGGTGGATATATTTTATCACCGATATGTAAAACTTGTCCAGCCCTACTACCAGACACTCGGTCATATACAAAACCGATTACATAATGTTTAATGTATTGGTCATAAGGATAGGCTATATTTTTTGTATTATTTCTAAGAAACGACGCAAAAGCCCCCAATGTAAAACCGAATTTACATACCTGTCCCTTTGAATTATATCGTCTATAAGTAGTCTTAATATCAATAGCAATCTTTTGATTATTTTCCATAATTATTGTAAAATCGGGATAAACTGTTTGTGACTCAGTTTCTTCTAATTTCCAATTATTTTCTTTACATATAGCGTTAAGAACTCCAAATGATACTAATTCAAAAATGCGCCCAATTAACTTTGAATCACTGCCTAATGTTAGTACATCATTATTTTCAAGTAATAAACCTGTTACATTATAATTTATATTTTTAGCCTTATCGTAAAAACTTTTAATCAAATCCATAAATTATCTCCTTAAAAATCAAAAAATTCGCTTAAAGTAACTTCAAGAGCAATCACAATTTTTTCTAACGTTGCTATTGAAACATTTCGTTTTCCTACTTCTAAACTTGCAATATATGTTCTATGCACGCCAGAACGAAACCCTAATTCCTCTTGACTTATGCCGAGTTTGTTTCGTAATTCTTTAATACGATTCCCGACTTTTGTTTCTATCATTTTTTTAACTCCTTGATAAAACTAATGTGATTATACCGTATTGTTACTCATTTCTCAACACTCAATAAGTAACAATTTTTAATGTCGGCATCATGACGGGTGCTTGATAAAAAAGAAAAGTTTGAACACAAAATAATGTTCAAACTTTAACGACATTGGTGGAGCGGTAGTAACCTAAAACGAATATTTATTTAGACTTAACGCGAATATTCAAAAAGTGATTGACAATGCTTTCGACTGTACGATATACGCAATACACAATCCAAACTATCCAAGTGTACTGCCATTTTTGTGATATTAAACTAATTACAATATATAATAAAGCCACAACAATGGCTATAATCCAATTCATAATTTTTTTGTGCTTACGTATTATGACGTTACTTCTATTCAGTGCGCATTTTACGTTTTCTTCCGAAACTTTTTTATAATCGCTATCGTTTATCCGTTCGCCGTTTAATATTTCATTTATGCTCACGTCATAAAATTTGCTTAAAATTTGTAGCATTTCAACAGGTGGTAAATAATTACCGTTTTCCCAGCGTGAAACGGTTTTATTCGTTACACCAATTTGTTCACCCAATTCATCTTGCGTAAGATTTTTTTCTTTCCGCAATTCAGACAAAAAGACACCGATTTTTTGTATATCCATAATGAATACCTCCCTATGTCCATTATCATTATTATATCATACAAATATGGAAAAGTATTGCCCATAAACAGCGAATTTCTAACAAATATCGGATATGTTATAGAATTTGTGGCACTGTGGCGGGTGCCTGAATAATGTATGAACAAGTGCGCCGCGTTCGTCATACGCGTGCCGCCTGAAAAACGGCAAAAGAAAAAACCTAACCCGAACACTTATTTTGTGGTTCGTTTTAGGTTTGGACTGGTGGAGCTAACCGGGTTCGAACCGGTGGCCTCTTGAATGCCATTTGACTGCCAGGCAATTTCACAATACTTACTTACACAAGATATAGTCCCATTTTTAAACAATATACCTTATTTAGTAGCCCAAGTATCGCAATTATTTTCCCGACTAATCTTGACACTTACAAAACGGTCAGACGTCTGACCGTTTTTTAGTAGCTTTTCGTTTGAAAGGCGTTCCCCCCGCGTCGCGCTTTCGCTTGACGACGCGGGGGGAAGTTCGCATTTTCTTTCCCCCTTCTACTTCGTTTCACCTCTTCGTCCTCCGACTTCTTTTTTCCAATGAAGGGGATTTTACACACCGCGCGTCCCCGACCGTGCTCCCTGCCTCCGCTTCCGTCCTCCCGGCTTGGGCGCGGAGCGCATTCCCCCTATTATCGGGGGACGAGGCTCGCCCCCCGAACCCCCGTCATGCTTTTGTTTCTCGAGCTCAAAAAAAGAACCCGCACCGCGGATTCCGATTTTTTTTTGCAAAAGGACTTGACAAACCTTTCTGCACCGTTTATAATAAAAAGCGAACAAGGGCGAAGCCGGTACGGGCGGTTAGCCTATGTTTCAGTTTTGATTAAACCGCTACCATTAGCTCGGGGGCGGTTTATTTTTTTATGCGTATCGTTACGGTGCCTTTCGTTACCGTTATCGAGCTCACTGCACCTTGCTGCACTAAATCCAACAAGTACATGATCAAGCCGTTACTCATAAGTATCACCTCCTTTTGTAGGAAGTGCCAACCGCCACAGGTCGCCCTGCTCGCTGCCGCCCTTTCGGACGGCTTTTTTATTATATCCCTTTCCTTTCCGATAGTCAATCGCTTTTAATTAAAAAACGGTCAGACGTCTGACCGTTTTATTTTTGGGTCTATACTTTCCTATTTTTACCCGAAGCTCTCCAAATCGGGAAGAAAATCTTTAAACGCTTTTCCGTCCACCTTAAAATCATCAAAGAAATCTTCAATCGTCGGGAACTCTTCCGTTGTCATATCTCCTACAGCATTACGATAAAATACTGCGATATAAACTTTATTATTTTTGAAATTATAATCAATGTAATAATTTTTTCCGCAATACGAAAAAATTGATTCTTCGTGTGTTTCAGCTCGATACGCCAATACGTCGATTATTTCCAAATCTTCCGCATCATACTTACTTCTATCTATCATTTTTCGGCAACTTCCTCTTCTTCTTTGCTTTATCCAATTCACGCTGTTCTTTCTTCGTCAATAATCGATCCTCCGACGGACGATTATCTTTGCTGATATCATGAGCATGATCATATGGTTTATGCTCATCCGCCACATCCAAATCTTTCAAAGCATAACCATTCGGACCATATTTTCTACGACGATGCATCATACCCGTCGCCTTAACTCGAGTATCCAAATTTGTATTCGGCTCACCCTGCATGGGTGTACGTTGATTATCATTCTCAAACCCCTTTCCGAGATGGAAAAGCGGATTCTCTTTTCTACCCATAGTATATCACTCCTTTCCTTTTTTTTCAACTCTTTTTATGTTATCTTCGGCGATTCACCATCTCATCGGGACGGACAAGCGGATGCTGTGCGACAAATTCGTCGATTCCGGCTATCGTAAAATCATCCCTCGATGCCCGTCGGTACTCGTACCCCACGTTCTCAATTCCCTTTAAGAAATACCGCACGCCCGAAAAGCTGTCGTAACAGTCGAACACGTTACCGCCGAACAGACGGAACCGACCGCCCTCGACGACAGATATATTTATCTTTACCCCCACCTGCGCAAGCTCTTTCACCACGCTGTTTAATTGATTCTGAATATATATGAACCGCCACGTCCGCGGCTTCCAAAACAGAAAAAAACGCTTTGTATACGATTCCGTGATATAATATATCCCGACAATCAGCCGCCGAACCGCTGCGTCCAGAGCGTCGAACGCCTGACAATCGAAAATCAACGTTATCAGGTTATGCCGAACGAACTTTAACAGATTGATTAAATACCGGCTTAAAGAAGCATAATCACGGCAGAACAGCAAAATGTCCGCTTCCTGCACGAACACCACCGAACCGCGCGGCAGATACTGCACACCGTAGTCGTCATTCGGCAAACCAAGCCGTTGGATATCTACGTCGTGCGTATATATTCCCCGGCGACGGTCTAAACAAATTTCCGTGCTCGAGAAATACAAATGGTCTGATACCTGCAACCTGATTCCGGTCGCCTGATAATACATACTCGCAAGTATCTGCCCCTGCTCCGTTCTCCACTTCCGCCACTTTCGATAATCGGTACGTAACAGAGCTGCAACAAACGACGTCTTACCGACGCCCTGCGGTCCGCACACCGCAAAAACCCCGCTTGATAGCGGGGCTTTTCGTAAATCCGTTCTTAAATTCACAGCGTTCCCCCGTTTCGGTCATCCTTTTCAAGTCGCTTCATGAACGCTTTATACTCTCTTTCCATTGTCCTTAACGCACAATCGATTCCAGCGTTAAATCCTTTCAACAATTTATCGTCCATGGACGGCACAGGATGCCGAAGCGCGTAATTACGCGCCTTAATCTGTTTCTTACGAATTCTTTTCAATCGCCAGCGCGCAAGCAGATTCAGCTTTTTCCATTCCGCACCTTCGGGCAAATCTTCTACCGCGGGCAACACCTGCGGCAACGGCTGCCGTTTAATCGAAACCAAATAATTTCCTTGCTCCCGTCTGATTTCCGATTCCATGATTTCGTAAAACAGTTCCAATTCTATCATTTTCGCACTTCCTTTACGATTCGGATAACAATCAGAACTGCCGCAACCACCGCAACGGCAACAGTCAGACCCGTTATCCAGGGGACGAACTTAACCAAAAAATCGTACATCGTTGCAAGATATCCGAACAGGATCCTCACAATCACCATAACGACCAACGCGATTATCACTCCCAACATCTTTTAATCCCTCCCTTCCGCTGAATTTTTTTTGATAATAAATGCAACAATGCCGAATGCAATCAGCCCGCCGGCAATGGCAGAAAGCCATATAACAAGCCGCCAATTCTTATCCTTTGTGGTAACGCTCGGATGCGTTACGTCAGGAACAATATCTATCGGCGACATAACGACGGGTATTACCGTTTCCTTTCCGTCAAGAGTAAACCGCGTTTCGATAATTTCAAAATTCAGATACACGTACTCCTGCGAAAGGTAACAGTTCGTATCAACGTTACTTACTCCGACTTTCTGTTCGAAATCCCAGGGAGCATCACCCCAATCGCCACTGTCATTATAAAGTCCTTCCTTCGCCTCTGCCGACACATAATCGTCTACTGCAAATCGAATCATGTATATATCCGACGTCGCCTTGTTTGCGGCATAATAGTCGTACAGTTCCTGCACGTCCGTTTCGGCAACGTACAGCCGTTTACTGATTTCCGCGATATTGAGCTTATCCGAATTATCCAACAAAACGAAATCTTCACCCTTTACCGTATCGATTACCTTCTTCTGTTCCAGGAACACAAAATCCGATTTCGACTGCGCTCCCCAAAACTTCTGCCAGCTATTCTGCGTAATAGTCTGACCCTGCATCATTTCGGTTACACTTTCAGAATCGAAATCAAAGACTGTTTCTTGCGCATCCACTTCGGCGAACAAATCGGGATGAAACTTTCCACCGACAAGCTCCTTTCCGTTCTTCGAATGATTCCTCGTATACTCCTGCATATAATTCGCAAGCATCGCCGTCGAAACGTCATACGTATCGGCATCACCATTCGTCGCTTTAAAAAGATAGTATAATGTGTTCGTCCCTTTTCCGTCATATTCGCCCGACGAATTTTTAAAAACTTCCGGAATATGGTAAACCCACGATGTATACATTTCATGCAACAGACCGACTTGACTATCAATCGAACCTGCAATAAATTTAAAATCCGAATCTGAATACCGTACGTAATAGCCTACGTCAACACCCACCTTCGGCTTTACCATTTGATAGTACGTTTCATTCCCCGTAACAAAAATATCCTTCGTCAATGCCCGCAAATATTTTCCTTTAATTCCCGACATTTCCCCGTAGTTCGCAATTATCTCTTTCGGAACGGAAAAATATATGCTGTTCAGGCTGTCGTGCGTAAACTGCGTTTTGCCGTTTGTACCTTCGGGGCGGTAGTATGTATGATGAACGTCAAGCAACAACGTGCGCAGCTCCTCGCGCTCGATATTGAGCGTGCTCTCATCCGCGCTCTCGTCCGAACAGCCCTTTGCGTAGCCCGTGCACAGATAGGTATACGACGTGTCGTCCCTGTCTGTGTTCGCGTCGATTGCACCTTCATCGCCCTCAAACCACAGCTGCACACCCGCGATATCATACCGCCGCACGCCGTCGTGTCTGTCCGCATACGCCCGCGCACGAGTGTATGCCGCACGCTGATCGGCAAGCCCGAACTTGAAAAACCGATGATTCGCCGTTTCGTCCAACAGCCGCAGCTCAACGTTCTCGTACGAGCTCGGCTCGCCCTGCTCGTTGTACTCCACCGCCATATTCGCGACGTGCACCCCGGCACGCTCCGCGAGCGGCTTCTCCGTCGGACTGTATACGTAAAGATAAATTCCGTAGTACTGATTCGTGAATGCACTCGTCGAAAACGCATACTCCGTAAAACCGATTCCGTCTATCAGACGGTGCTTTCCGTTCGGATCCGCGGGATAATTTCCCGCGTCCACGTCCTTCAGATCGTCCTCGATCGCCGTCTTTTCATACGCCGTAAACGTTTCATCCGCATATACGTAAGTATACGGCAAGGCGGCAGAACCGAAAACCAGCCCCGCCGCAAGCATAGACGTTAAAATTGTCCTCGTCGCCCTTTTCATAAACGCCTCACGAAAATACGTGATTTTCTTCCGATATCGATGCAGACGACGCTATCTGCGTCAGATCTGCACGCATAACCGTCATATTTACCTTGCACGTAAACATCTTGGAGCTGTCCGCACCGTATACGTCGATTTCGTAATAACAGAACGAAAACGGATTTCCGTAATTATAACGGTCAAACGCCTGATATATCGGGTTGATCATTCCGTTAACGATATCCGCATATACCGCAGGCTTCGTCGTTTTATACGACGAAAACGGCATACGAAATATATCATTACCCGAATACCTCACGTTCAGCGACGTCAAACTCTCGATTGCATTGCCCAACCGTTCGTATATCCCTTTATGCGCCTGCGTATAATCAAAGTTCGCCGCAAACGCACTCCGAAATTCCGATTCATATTTTAAATTCGCAATGTAACCGTTCGGATGCGACACATAATTACTTACTTCTTCCCGCACCGTGTACGTGTCCGTAGAATATGTATATCCTTTAAACGCAACCGTCGAGCTACTCGAATACTGCGAATACGACGTCCGATAGCCTAATTGCAGGGATATCGACTGCCCCGCCTCCAACGTTTTCGTTTCTGCCGTCGGCTGGCTCGACGGTACGTGTTGATCGTACGTAAGCTCGATTCCCGTAATCACCGACTTAAAATCACAGACGCACGTAGCCGATACAGGCACGGGCAAATCGTTCTGCACGATTTCGAACGTTATCACAATTTTTTCCGCAAACGCCGCTTTCTGCGTAACGTCTGCCGCCACCCCCTCCGAGTTCGCCGGCATTACCGTCAGATAGTCCCCGACGTTTTTTCCCGTCGCCCATTCACTGTCTGCGTTCTCGAACGCCGCCGACCATCTCGTGTTTGCATTCGTCGTCGGGAAGCTCGACGGCGTTACCGTCGCCGTTAACCGCACCGTCGTCGTTTCCGCTTCTTCCCCCTCTGCCGTCGCAACCGCAGACATAGGCTGCGCGCCGTAAAATATCATACGCGTGGGCATTGCCTGCTCCGTCCCGTCCGTTGCAAGCTCGTTCCCCTCACCGTCCGTTACAGGCGGAATATCTCTGCCTTCCTCCACCGTCTGCGCGTCGTCCTTCTTCTTGAACCAATCCAACGGCTTATACGGCGTAAACGACTGCAGGATCACAAATACAAAACCCGCAAGCAAAACGAATATGAGGATGAACGCAACCGCCCACTTCCATTTGTCGCCCGTAATATGCTTGTCATACTTGTTCGCCATTTTCTTCTCCTCCTTCATTCCCCGCTTCGGGCTCCGTTCCCGGCTCCTCCGTTCCCGGCGTTTCGCCTTCGTCGGGTTTCTCTTCGCCCCCCGGCTCCGTTCCCGGCTTGTCAAACTCGATTTCATCCGGATTCAGTTTCACCGTGGGCGCAACGTAACAGCTCAAACGCACCTCGCGCTTTCCGCACGTGATTACGACGTCGAAAATATCGCCCTGCACGTCATCCGTTATTTCAACCGTGCCCGTTAACGCCGCCTCGCAAACCTCCTTCAGCGTCGTATACTCAACCGTAAACTTATTCTCGAACTTCTTGACGTTAAATGCTGCAGTGAAATCCTGCCCTTCAAAATCAGACCATTTCTTGGCTTCGCCGTCCACCGTCAACGCAAAATCCGTCGTATCCGCGTTCGCTTCGATTTTCAACGTGTACTTCTTCCCAAAAAACGAATCGATTTCAAACTCCGTCCCCGGATACAGTTTCACGTCCGTTTTATTCGTGCTGTACTTGTGTCCGCCCGTCTTTACCGTGAACGTCGGCAGCTCGCCCCACACGCCGTCCGACAGCCACCAGAACAGCGCAAGCGCGCCGGCGATTATCACGATCGATACCAACGCCGCGATTACCTTTCCCACTACGCTACCGCTTCGATACCTTGCCACTTTTGTCCTCCTTTTCCGTCCGCCTTCTTCAGCGCAGACTGCCGTTATTTTTTGTTTTAACGCCGTTTATTCTTGGCGTTGTACGCCTTCCGCGCATCCTTCTGTGCATCGAGATAACCGCCGCGGTACGCGCGCTCTTCCGCCGTCAGATAACCCTGCTTGACCTCGCCGTTATTCGTATACCGCTCGTTGTTTTTCAGCTCCGACGCATACTTTTCGCCCTTCCCCGCCGGCGTCAAAAGCGTTTTCGTGCTTCCGTCCGAAAACCCTACCACCGTACCGCTCTTGACGTTCCTGCCGCTCTTCGTCTTTGCGCCCGTCGTTACCGCGTACGTCCCGACGACCGTCTTGCCGTTCCGTCCCTTCGTCCCTGCCGACACCAATGCCGTGCTCTTGCCTTTGTTTGCCATATTCCTACACTCCTTTTTTATTTCAGTCCGCTGTCTGCGGCTCTGATTCGTTTTAATCTGCCAGCAAGCTGTCCAACACCTTACCCTTCTCCTCTTCCGTAAGCGACTTGAAGTGCCTCACGTACGTCGCTTTCGATAGATAATGATATTTGTCCTCGCAGTGCTCGCTCGTATTCTCCAACATTTTTGAAAGAATCTCCGTTATCCGCTCGGGCTTCTCCACCCGTAAAAGCTTTCCAAGATACATTTCAAAAACTTCGTCCTTCGAGCCCAACCCCAAATTTACGTCAACGTCGTTGAAATCGTAACGCTGCAAGCAACCGAACGTCTGATATGCGCGCCGCCCGAATAACGCTGCATATAGCGTCCGAAAATTTTCCCCCGTGAACAGCGTCCGTTCTTTAAACGTGCCCTTTATCGCGTACTTGAAAATCTCGTGATAATTCCCGTTCGTCTTATCGGCGATGCACGAGAACCCGTCCGCGTAACCCGTTACTTCCCCGATATGCTCGATGTTGTACTTCGTTACCTTCTCCCGCATAATCAGCAGACACCAGAGCCTTTGGAGCAGAAGCTCGAAATCCGAAAACAACCGCGTCGGCTTCCGTTTGCGTTTATCTTCCGAAAATCCGTTCCACCACACCGCCGGCAGATACATGTCCTTATTCAGGATAAATACCGTGTGCAGATGCGGGTGAAAGGTATTGTTTTTCCGTTTTACCGTTATTTCCAGCTCCCGCACCGCACCGCGGTAACCGTACTGCTTAAAATTCACTCCCCGGATTCCCTTCCTGCCGTCAAAAAACCTTATCATATACGCGAACCTATCCAGCATGAGCGTTACCGTTTCCGCCAAATGCGCCGCCTCCACGTTCGGAACGGTGAGCACGACGTGATACAAATCGTTCGTCTTTGCATATCCGTCCAGCACCGACGCATATTGCGCATACCGTTGGTCTGCTTCCAACGCCTGACAATTCAGGCAAAACCGGTCATGACACCGTTCCACACGTACGAGGCTCTTCACCTTCGACTTCCCGAACATATCCCAATCCCAGCTTTTGCAACACGCTTTCAAACGTTCTGCACGCCGCAACAAATTCGGATCCTTTCCGTATACTATCGTTCCGTCGCGGATTTGCATCGGCGTACTCTGCTCTTCCGCCATTTCCTCGTAAAATTCCGCGATAAACTGATTGTAATGACACCGCCGAGATACTGCAAGAAAGTCCCCGTTGGTAAACTCATTTTCATTATAGACTTTCTTCATATCTCTCCCCGAGGACGACGGTTTCAAGAATTTTCAAAAAAAGTGGGACGAGTTATTTCTATAAATATCAAGGGGGGCTTTCCGCAGTGTCGTCCTTTCACCGCGGAAAGCGTTGTCCCTATCCTATCGGCACCTCCTTAATCCGCAAAATCCGCAGCGGAATACGGCGTAGCTTTCACCGCCGTCAGTCCCACGAGATTATCCCGCCCGCTGTAATGGTCGTATACGTATTCGGGAACGACAATCGTCCCCACCGCAATTCCTTCGCCCACTGTCGAATTTAAGTCCGTAAATATGGACTCCACTCCGCCGCGCATGAATCCGTTTGAATCCTTAAACGGCGGCGTGTACAGATCTACCTTACGGTAGTCTGCATTCTTCTTGTTGCTGTGGAACTTCGATACGCCTAAAAAAATTGCCTTCTTCATAAAAATCTCCTTCGCCTCCGGCTTGTATTTTTTGTCCCGGACGCTCTTTTATTTTTTAGCCCCAGGCATAGGGCTTGGGGCGGGACTTTCGGCGCCCGCTATACCGTAGATAAGAAAGTGTGGGTAAGCTTTTTAAATATGCAGACGTTTCGCCCCTATCCTCGATACCATCTGCAAAAAATCCTCACGGCTCATCGGCTCCGAATCTTCTTCCTCATCATCTTCTTCCTCATCGGACGCCTCCCCTTCGTTCTCCTCTTCGACCTTCTCTTTGCTCGCCACCACGCCCGAACCCGACGTCGCCGTTCCCGCCAGCTCTGCCTTATGCGATTTCAGATAGTCCAATATGTACGTCGGCGCAATCCCTTCGACATCGAATACCGGCTTTTCCTTCGTACATAGAAAAAACCTGCAATGTTCGTAAACTCTGTCTGTTCTGTGCGTCGTACTGTCATACCCATAACGGTGCGCAAACCGCGCCACAAGATAATCGCCGTTTAAAAAATCTATCCGTCGGTACGTTATTTGCAACGCCGGGATTTCAATCCACACCGCCCACTTTGCCGCGTTCTCCGACGACACGAACGCCTTCCGTTCCGCGTCGTTCTTAAACGTGAGCTTCTCCGCCGGCGGTAAATCGTGCGGAAGATAATCCCCCGCGCTTGTATTTTTGAGTAACTCCCGCCGATAATCCTTCCTCGAGGTAATATCAAACGGGGATTCCGACTGCAACGCCTTCTCAATCACCTGTGCCGCACGCGTCCACTCGGGTGCTATCTGCACCAACAGCGACAGCTGCGCCATGAGCCCCGACCGCACGCTGTCAAACGTTACGTTCGGCACGTCCGGTGTTGAGATGACGCCGCATTCGTCAGGATCATCCGCCTCTTCAAAACGGTCAGACGTCTGACCGTTTTCGTTTTCGGTTGGATCCGTCGCATTTCCTTCACCATCGGACGCCTTCGCTCCGTTCGGCTTGTTCGCAGGATAAAATTTAATCGCGTTTTTCTTCCGGGCTTCCTCTTCCTTCTTTTCGTCATGCCGACGTTGCCACTCGCGCAAGTCGTCGTCTACCGTCGTCCCCGTTCTCGGCACGTATTCCCGGTACAACTCTTTCAGCCTCATCATGTTTCGCGCGCTAATCCGCGACGGCACGCGCTCCCGCAACGCCTGGTCTATCTGCGACAGCTCGACGAGCTGCGAATAACTGTACATCGAATAACCCATTTTCAAACGCCCGGCGTCGTCCCCGAAATTCAATGCAACGTTAATCAGATTTTTCGCAGTCGTCTTTTTGATTCCGAACGCGTCGTTGCAAAACGCATAAAACGACGAATACCCTTGCGCGCTGTAACCTTTCGCCACGGCGCGGTATATTTTATCCTCGCGCAAATACAGCAGCACGCACCCAATTTCGATAAACGACTGCCATGCCTGATGCTGTGCACGGTGCACTCGATCATAACTCTGTTTAAAATACTCGTACTGTGATTTAGCCAGCGTTTCGTCTATATCCACGAACCCGCCGACGTTCTCGTCCATGTAAAACGTCGCCTGACAGAACTCCGTCCGCGTGATATCGCATAACTCTTTCATTCGTCGTCCTCCATCAACTCACCGACGGATTCATTATCCGGTACACAAGGACAATAATAAAAAAATTCTTCGTCGTCGCTTTCTCGCAGCTCGCAATTCTCTTGTGCCTGATTCCAAAACCAGCACTTACTCGTAATACACCCTGACACTTTCTTATCTCCTTTATTTCGTCGGCTTTCCGCCGTTCCGAATCTCTTTCTTATCTCTTTGCTCTTCGATATACGGGAACCAACGAACCGTTTTTGTCCCGCTTATAAATATCCTGCTTCGGAATAAACTCACGGTACTTCTTCACAAACTTCGCCGTGCGCTCATCGCTCACGTCATACAAACCGCTTTTCCCTCCGCCTGCACGGATAAACTCAACATACTTTTCAGAACTCTGCATACCTTTCCGACCGTTTCCAAACATACAAAACCTCCTTATTTGCCCTGCCACGCCCCGCGAGCTCTTCCGCCCGCAGGGATTTGCAGGAAATTAAAGCGCAGCTTCTATCAGGCTTACAACCTTCTCATAAGACTCCGCTACTTCGATACCAACACGAATCTTTCCGTCCTTTCTACGTTCCATTTGGATCGTTACCGCCCCGTTGAACCCATACTCGCCTATCGAAATTATTTCCGATACCGCTATCAGCGTCCGAAACCGACTACCGTCCCGCTTTGAAACGTGCGTTACTTCGATAAATCCTTTCACTTTACACTCTCCTATCTATTTTTTCCAAAGAATTACTTTCGCCGTTCCGTCCCGACGCACAGAAATTTCCAACGAATACTCAAACCCTTTCTCCATGCGCGCAAAAATACTTTCCAATTCACCCGCATCGATATTGGGCAACGTCAATATTTCGGGGAAATAACCCACTTTCTGTTCTTCGTTTTCCATAATGCACTCTCCTATCTGATTGAAATAATGAAATATGTACTTAAAAATCATTATATCAATGGAATTTGCACTTGTCAAGTACAAAACGAATTTTTTTTGATAAAATTTATTTATGGGAATAGATAAAATTTTATTCGGACTACGAACTGAACGCAATTTAAGTCAAAAAGCCGTAGCAGACGCTATCGGTATTAGTCAATCAACCATTGCAAAAATCGAAATAGGTAGAAATGAAGCAACCGCATCTACGATTAGAAAACTTGCGGATTTTTTTGACATTCCCTCCGATTACCTTCTCGGAAGAACCGACGACTTCGGAACAATCATTTCAACGGCCACCAAACAACAGTCAGTGGCCACCACAACGCTGTCAACGGCCGCTAAAACACAGCTCGGCGAAATCTCCTCCATCGAAGAACAGCTTATCCTCGATTTTCGCAAGCTCCCCGCGCAGACGCAGGACTACGTTATCGGCATCACCCACAATCTTGCCGCCGGCAACTAAATGGAAAAAGACCAGTCATTTTTTACTCCGTAAAATATGACTGATTTTTTAACCCGATTTCGTGGTAATATTTTCCTACAATATTTTTTACAGGAGAGTGTTACCATGACAGAACACGAAAAAAAAGCATTTTTGCCTGCGTCAACGTTTTAATGAAACTTTTAAACGACGACGCAATCCGGGAAGCGACCGCGCAGAACCCGTCGGCGGCAACCCCTTCCGACGACGTTTCTACCGCGCTTACCGCACTGCAGCGCGACCTCGGCGATACTTTGGCTACTCCCACGACAAAGGAGAAACCAATGAAAATCAGAATCGACGTCCCCGGCGTTTCTATCAGCGCCACCCCGCGCCCGGACGGCAGGTATCAGGGCTATGCCGTACGCGACGGACACAAGCGGTATTTTTACGGTCGCACCAAAAAAGCGGTCGAAGAAAAAATCGCTGCATTTATTGAGGAGGGAAACAACGAAAAGAAAAGGATCCTAAAAAAACCGCCCGTCATTTTCGGCGATTTCGTCAAAAATTGGATTGAGATTTACAAAAAACCAAATCTCAAACCGACTTCCCTGCAAAACCTCTATAACGATATTAAGCCCGCGCTCGCCCGATTCGGCACAACGAATATCACGAAAATAACCGGCGACGACGTGCAGCAGCTCTTTATCGATATTCCGGGCGGAAGACTGCGCAAACTGTGTTTCGTCTACCTGAACACTGTTTTTGAAAAAGCAAGGAAGCAGGGCGTTATCAAACGCAACCCTTGCGACGACGTAGAAATCAAAGCGTACAAATCCAAAAAAATAAAAGGGCTCACCCCTACGGAGCAAGCCCTCTTTCTCGAAGCTATCCAATCGCACAAATATTCCGTTCTCTACCGCCTGTTACTTGCAAGCGGAATCCGGATCGGCGAAGCCCTCGCATTGGAACGTTCAGACTTCGATACGGCAACGGAATCGTTCACCGTAAACAGAAACGTCGTTTTTATCAAAGAAGAACGAATCGTCCAAACACCGAAAACGGAATCTTCCGTGCGAACGATACCGTTACCGTCCGAACTCTTCCGGGAACTCACGGCAATCGAATCCTCGCCGCTGTTTCCCTATACTTACAACGCAATCAACCATGCACTGCAAGGGCTTTCGAAAAGAATCGGATTTCAGGTAACCGCCCACAAGCTCCGCCACACCTATTCCGACCGATTGGAAGAAGCCGGGGTTCCGCCAAAGGTAAAGCAATACCTTCTCGGACACGCAAAGCTCGACACCACGCAGAACGTCTACACCGATACGCAGCAGCACTACGTGCAGAGCAATTCGCAGCTCGTTCGAAACGCGATTTTTCCGCCGAAAACCGACGTTTGACACTAATTTGACACTTTTTCGAACGTTTTTTCGGGATTTTGGGCAAAAAAATATCCTATATTTTGCGTCGATTTCCCTTTTCGATACAAAATATAGGATTTTGGTGGAGCTAATCGGGTTCGAACCGATGACCTCTTGAATGCCATTCAAGCGCGCTACCAACTGCGCCATAACCCCGAATTCAGTTTTATTACCACCTCTTACGTTCTCAATAGCATTCACGAAATCGGGAATTCTTCTTCCCGATTTCGAATGCAATTTTGCGATTCAGGCGCAAAAGCGTCGCTTTACGGCTTGCACAAGCGCGCTAATGTTTCATTTTATTTCTTATTATTATACGGATTTACGCCGTAGAGCGCGCTCATGTTGTCTGCGTATTTCTTTGCTTTGTCGTAGTTCTTTACGTCGAAATTTTTAAGAGCCTCTTCCATCAGCTTCTTTTCATGTTTTACTTTCATGGGCACTTCCACGAGAACACGAATAAACAGACTTCCCGCACCCGTCTTGGTCTTAATACCCTTGCCGCGTACCGTGAATACCGTGCCGGACTGCGTACCTTCGGGAATGGGATACTCGAACGCGTTGTCCAAATCGGGCACCTTCACCGTTCCGCCGAGTGCCGCCGTCATGTAAGGAATGGGCAGATCGACGTATAAGTCCATGTTCTTGCGCGTAAAAATTTTATGCGGCTCGATTTTAAACGCGATAATCAGATCGCCGGGCTGTCCGCCGAGGGTAGACGCCTGCCCAAAGCCCTTCTTCTTCATGTAAGAGCTGTTATCCACGCCCGCGGGAATGGTAACGGAAATCTTTGTTTCCTTACGCGCGTAACCCTTGCCCTTGCAGTCGGGGCACTTGTCGGTAACCACTTTGCCCTTGCCGTTACATTCGGGACAGATCCCCATGCGCACCGTTCTGCCGAACATGGTGTCCTGCGTAACGCGGATCTGACCCTTTCCGCCGCACTTTAAGCACATTCTCATCGCCGTACCGAACTTTGCGCCCGTTCCGCGGCACGCCGCGCACGGCTCGTTGCGGGTATAAGTAAACTCTTTCGTGCAGCCCTTTGCGGCATCCATAAACGAAAGCGTCATTTCCGTCTGGATATCTTCGCCCGTGGTAGCCGCCTGCTGTGCTCCCGCCGCCCCCGCGCCGCCCGCAGCGGCATTGGAGAAGCCCTGAAACATACTTTCGAAAATATCGCTGAAACCGCCGAAGCCGCCTGCGCCGCCCATATTGCCCATATTGGGCATTCCTTTGGGACGGTTGAGCTCGAAATCATACGCCGCGCGCTTCTGCTTATCGGACAGGATTTCGTTTGCCTCGTTAATCTCCTTAAACTTTTCAGCCGCAACCGCGTCGCCGGGATGAAGGTCGGGGTGATACTGTTTTACGAGCTTTTTATACGCCGCCTTGATTTCCTCTTCGCCGGCGTCGTTTTTCAGCCCGAGAATTTCGTAGTAATTTTTCTTCGTGTCTGCCATAAATAAATCCTTTTCTTCGTCCCTGAACGCAACTTATTTTTCCCGAATTCAACGCCGACGACCCCGTTGAGGGGTCGCCGAAACGTCGTTTCAGATTACTCGATTATTGATGGAATTCCGTGTCGTCGTCGCCGCCTGCCGCCGCGCCGTCCGAAGAGCCCGTCGCACCCTCGTACATCTTGGAGAAGATGGGCTGAACGGTATCGGTCAACGTGTCGCAAGCCGTCTTGATGCGCTCGTCGTCGTCCGACTCCATCTCCGCCTTTGCGGAAGCGACCGCATTTTCCACCGTTTCCTTATCCTCCGGCGAAATCTTCTCACCCGCCTCTTTCAGCGTCTGCTCGATAGAGAAAATCAAACCGTCGAGTCTGTTCTTGTTGTCAAGCTTCTCTTTTCTCTGCTTATCTTCCGCGGCATACTGCTCCGCTTCGCGGACAGCCTTGTTGATTTCGTCCTCCGAAAGGTTCGTGGAGGAGGTAATCGTAATATCCGTGCTCTTGCCGGTGCCGAGGTCTTTCGCCGCAACGTTTACGATACCGTTTGCGTCGACGTCGAACGTAACTTCGATCTGAGGAATTCCGCGGGGCGCGGGTCCGATGCCCTGCAACATGAAACGACCCATCGTCTTGTTATCGCGGCAGAATTCGCGTTCGCCCTGCAAAATATGAATTTCAACGCTCGTCTGGTTGTCTGCCGCCGTGGAGAACACCTGGCTCTTTTTGACGGGAATGGTCGTGTTGCGCTCGATGAGCTTGGTGAACACGCCGCCGAGCGTTTCGATACCGAGGGACAGAGGCATAACGTCAAGCAGGAGCACGTCCTTCACCTCGCCCGTAAGCACGCCGCCCTGGATCGCCGCGCCGACCGCAACGCATTCGTCGGGATTGATTCCCTTGAAGGGATCCTTGCCCGTCATTTCCTTTACCTTTGCCATAACCGCGGGAATACGCGTGGAACCGCCGACGAGAATAACCTTGTCGATATCCTCGTATTTCAGACCCGCATCCTCCATTGCAAGGCGCATGGGCTCTTCCGTACGCGTTACGAGGTCCTGCGTCAGAGCGTCGAACTTCTGACGCGTGATTTCCATTTCGAGATGCACGGGGCCCGCTTCGGTCATGGAGATGAAAGGAAGGGATACGGAGGTCGAGGTTACGCCCGAAAGTTCGATCTTCGCCTTTTCCGCCGCTTCCTTCAAACGCTGCATCGCCATCTTATCCTTGGACAGGTCGATGCCGTTCTTCGCCTTGAAGTCGTCTACCATGTAGTCCATGATCTTGTTATCGAAGTCGTCGCCGCCGAGCATCATATCGCCGCGCGTCGCAAGCACTTCGAATACGCCTTCGGAAATTTCGAGTACGGAAACGTCGAACGTACCGCCGCCCAAGTCGTAGATGATAACTTTGCTGTTCTTTTCCTTGCCCTTGTCGAGACCGTAGGAAAGTGCGGCAGCCGTGGGCTCGTTGATGATACGAAGAACGTTCAAGCCCGCGATCTTGCCCGCGTCCTTGGTCGCCTGACGCTGGGAGTCGGTGAAGTACGCGGGGCAGGTGATAACAGCATCCGTTACCGTGGTGCCGAGATAAGCTTCCGCGTCGTCCTTTAATTTCTTTAAGACCATTGCCGAAATTTCCTGCGGCGAATAAGTCTTTTCGTCGATGTTTACTTTAAAATCCGAACCCATATGACGCTTGATGGAAATAACGGTCTTGTCGGGGTTTGCGACTGCCTGACGCTTTGCGACCTGTCCGACGACGCGCGAACCGTCTTTTTGGAACGCTACGACGGAGGGAGTCGTACGCGATCCTTCCGCATTCGTGATGACGACGGGCTCGCCGCCTTCCATCACCGCTACACACGAGTTGGTTGTACCTAAGTCGATACCGATTACCTTAGACATAATATTTTTCTCCTTTTTTCACCCGAATTTATTTTGTAACTACCACCTGCGCGTAACGCAGGATTTTCCCGTTTTGTTCATACCCCTTCTGATACACTTCCTTCACGATCCCGCTCGCCTCGCCCGCCTTGCACTCGACTGCGGCAATCGCCTCGCTGTCTTTCGGGTCGAATTCCTGCCCGATGGGGTTGATTTCCGCGATGTTTTCATCGCTGAGCAATTTATGAAACGCGTTGAGCACCATCTCCACGCCCTTGCGGGTATTGGCGTCGGCGCAGCTTTGCAGCGCGCGTTCGAGATTATCGCCGATCGGGAACAGCTTCTTCACCACGTCCGCCCTGCCATCGGCATAAGACTGCGATTTCGTGTTCTGCGTGCGCCTGCGGTAGTTGTCGTACTCCGCCGTAACCGCGATCCACTTGCGCTTGTACTCTTCCGCCTCCGCCGCAGACGCCCCGCCCGACGTTTTGCCCGCTGCCGTGCCCGCGCCCGAAGACGCCGCACTCGGTTTGGATTCGCTCTGGGACGAGCTCGCTTTCGCAGGCGTTTTCCCTGCGCCCGATGCTTTGGAAGCGGCGCCGTCTGCGGGCTTCGCCGTCTTGGTTTCCGTAACGGGCTCCTCTTTCGGCTCTTCCTTTACCGATTCTTTTGCAGGCTCTTCCGCCTTCGGCTCCTCTTTTATCGCTTCTTCGGACTCTTCGGGATAATTCCCTTCGGGTTGTTCGGTATAGTTCTGCGCAGGCTGTTCGGGATAGGGCTGCTGTCCGTCGTAATTCTCCGGATACCCTTCGGGATAGCCGTACCCCTCGGGATAACCCTCCGGATAGCCTTCGGGATAACCGTAGCCTTCGGGGTAAGCATAGCCCTCCGGATAGCCGTACCCCTCGGGATAGCCGTAGCCTTCGGGATAACCGTAGCCTTCCGGATACCCCTGCCCGTCGTAATTCTCGGGATAGCCCTCGGGATAGCCGTAGCCGTCCCCGTAAGGCGCGCCGTCATAATTTGCTTCGTCCGGCGCGTAGCCGTCTTTTTTCTTCTTGTCGGGCTTCATCTCGACCTCACTTGCGCTTTTTGCATCTTCAATGCGGCAATTTAACACTTTTATATAACAGATTTTTAAGCGGCTTAAACAAAATTCCGCAAAAAAAGTTTTTCTTTTTTAAAATTTTTTCCCGCAGTACTTTACATTCGGAAGATTTTATATTACAATAGTTTCAGACGGTCGCAAATACCCGTCCGTCGGGGGGAGAGGAACATGAAATCGGAATCTTACGAACTTATTTCGGCACGCAATAAAACCGTTTCGATGCAAGCCATCGGCGGACATTTCGTAACGCAGCACTCGCACGTGAGCCACTGCATCGATTTAACGAAGTTGAAATCGGAAACGACAAGCGCGAAGGGCGCCGCGAAGCTGCTTGCCGCACGCTTTCTGACCGCGCCCGCAGACACCGTAATCACCTTGGAGCGCACGAAAATGGTAGGCGCGTTCCTCGCGGAAGAACTCGCGTTTTCTGGCATCAACGTCGGCAAGAACTTTGCCGTCGTAACACCCGAAATCACCGACGATAAAATGTTTCTCAGGGACAACCTGATCCCCTACGTAAAACACCGCCGCGTCATATTACTGAGCGCGACGGCAACAACGGGCATTACTTTGAAGAGCGCCCTCGAAGGCATCGTTTACTACGGCGGCGAGCCCGTCGGCGCAGCAGTACTGTTCGGCGGCAATTTCGGCGAAACGGTGCAGATCGGAAAATTCACCGTGCCCGTGGAGCGTCTGTTCTCCGCAGAGGACGTAGACGGCTACGCCTCCTATCCCGCCAATGCCTGTCCCCTCTGCCGCGCCGGAAAGAAGGTGGACGCGGTCGTCAATTCTTACGGGTATTCGAAGCTTTAAATTATTTTCCGCACCGTTCGTTTCGTCCACGTCGCTTTGGGCGAGCGGCAATTTCTTTGCATATTAAAACAGACCCCGACGGCGTTCGGGGTCTGTTTTTATCGGAATCAATCGAAATTTTCAACCGATTCAATTCAGAAAATCCTTTCTGTAATTTACGCCGAAGTATTCGGCAAGCTCTTTTAATTGCTCGTCCGTGATGGTATTGACTCTCGGGCGGTTGCAGGCGAGCATATAGATTTGCGCCGCCTTCTCCACCGTTTCGATAAGCCCGAACGTTTCGTCCAGACTCTTTCCCGCGCCGTAGATTCCGTGCATCGCCCAGATAACGAGGCGGAATTCCGCCATTTTCTTTGCCGTCGCCTCGCCGATCCCATTCGTTCCGCAGAGCATCCAAGGCAGAATCCCAACGCCGTCGGGAAACACCACGATACATTCCGTACACATTTCCCAAAGGGTATGCGTGAACTTCTTTTCGTCCAGCTCGTGCACGAAATTCATGGCAAGCGTATGCGTCGGGTGCGAGTGCATGACAACTCTGTTTTCGGGATCCTTTTTAAGCCGCGCCATGTGGCACATGAGGTGTGCGGGAAGCTCGCTCGTCGTTCTCCCCCCGTCTTTATACCCCCACAAGAGTTCCACGCCCTTGTTGTCGGGCGCGATCCTCACGATTCCGAGATTCGTTTCGGGGTCGTCCTCTACGTTCTTGAAATATTTGCCCGTGCCCGTAACGATAAAAATTTTTCCCGCAAGAGGCGCGGTATCGAACTCCCCCGCGTTTACTCCCATCAACGGAATGGTACGGATCGCCTTGTCCGGATCCAAGTATTCGGCAACCTCGCGTTCGTCTAAAAGGTAACTGATATTCCCGCCGTTGCGCTCATCCCAGCCGAGGCGGTACATATTCGCCGCCGTCTTACACAGTTCCCGCACGAAAGGCGCGCTCATAATGTCTTTCATCTTTTTAACAACTCCTCTTTTTCGTATGCTCTGATTTCGGACAGATAGTCCTCTTTCGCTCCTTCTCGTTTTAAGTACTCTTTCCACACCGCGCCGAAAGGCAGATCCTTTCCTTCCTCCTGCTTTACCATAAGCGCAGTGAAGTCCGCGTTATCCTGCAATTTCTTCAACCGATCGTGGTCGATAAGCAGCGCATACAGCAACGCTTTCTGCATTGCCCTCTGCCCCGTAACCCACGCAGACAGGCGGTTGATACTTGCGTCGAAATAGTCGAGACCGATCAAAACTTTTTGCGTTGCGTTGTTGCGCACGATTTCCTTTGCGATCTCTTTGAGTTCGTCCTCGAACAGTACGACGTGGTCGCTGTCCCAACGCACGCCGCGCGTAACGTGCAGAGCTACTCTGTCATAAAACGCCAAGAGTGCGGGGATCTTATCCGAAACGTATTCGAGCGGATGATAGTGCCCGTTGTCGAGCAAACAGCAGATATCGTTCTTTGCGGCGTAATTCTGATAAAACTCGTTACTGCCCACCGTATAACTCTCAACGCCTATCCCGAACACCTTACTCTCCACCGCAACGACGACTTTATTTCTATCGTAATCGCAGGACAGGATTTCGTCCAAGCTTTTTTTCAGGCGCAGGCGCGGGGTCAGTCTGTCCGCAGGCACGTCTTTGAAACCGTCCGGAATCCAGATATTCATAAGACAGTGCGTGTTCATTTCGCTTGCGAAATACTCCGCGATTTTCAAACACGCCTTGCAGTGCCGTACCCAGAATCGGCGGATATTTTCATCGGGGGAGGATAGCGTCAACCCGTCTTTTACGTTCTTATGAGAAAACATCGTCGGGTTGAAGTCGATCCCCTGTAAACCGAGTTTCTTTGCAAACTTCACCCATTCGGCAAAATGCTTCGGCTCGTATTGGTCGCGGTCGCAATCCGCGCCCACCGCATAACTTGCGTGCAGGTTCAGCCGTTTCGTGCCGGGCATAAACGAAAACGCCTTTTCGATATCCGCCTTCAACTCCCCGAAGTTCCGCGCCCTGCCTTTGTAGTTCCCCGTCGTCTGAATACCGCCCGACAGCGCGCCGCCTCCGTCCAAGCCCACGACGTCGTCCCCCTGCCAGCAGTGGACCGACACGGGAATTTCTTTGAGTTTTTTAAGCGCGGCTTCGGTGTCGACCCCGTAAGCGGCGTATTCTTTTTTTGCCTGTTCGTACATGATTTACCTCTCCATTTGGATTTTTAAGTTTCCGAGCGCCGTAGCCTCAATCGGGATCGCCTTTACCTTGATTTTGCAAACCTCTTCCGTAAGCTCGTTCAAAAGCTTGTTCTTTGCGCCTCCGCCCACGATATAGAGCGTGTCGAAATCTTTTCCGCTATTTCGCTTCAATTCATCCAACGCGGTTCGATAGGTTACGGCAAAACTGAAAAACGCACATCGGAAATAGTCTCCGACCGTCTGCGGTTTATCGCTTAAACACGAATCAAACGCCTCCTTCATACTGTCTGGCGCAAGGAATCTGCCGTCGTTTACGTCTACGCATCCCCGATACGCGCTTCGTCTCGCCTCCGCCTCGATTTGCGGAAAGGACTTTTCGGGGCAGAGCTCGCCGCGCAAACGGTTGACCACCCACATACCCATAACGTTCTTCTGGTATCGGTAATAACCTACACCGCCCTCGTTGGAATAATTTGCCGTGCGGCTGTTATCGTCCGTAATTGCGCTCGGCACCTTCAAGCCCAGAAGCGACCACGTTCCGCTCGAAATATAGGGGCTGTTTCCCTCCATAGGAATCCCCTCCACCGCGCTTGCCGTGTCGTGGGAGGCGCACAGCACCACCTCCGTCTGCCCGCCGACCGCCCTTGCGATTTCCGGCTTTAACTCCCCCACGCAAGTACCCGCGGGGTATAGTTTTCCGAATAGCCTTTCGGGCAAACCGAGCCGCGCGATGATTTCCCCGTCGTACTCTCCCGTTCTTGCGTTGACGAGTCCCGTCGTGGTGGCGTTGGTATACTCGTGCAGTTTCCTTCCCGTAAGTACGTAATTAACATACTCCGGAATCATCAGAAAATCCGTTGCGCCGTCTAAAATGTCGGACAATTTATCGTCGTACAGTTGATAGACGGTATTGAAGGGCTGAAACTGGATTCCCGTTCTTGCGTACAGCTCCCGGAAGGGCACGGCTTCATGCACCCGCTCTATCGCCCGTTCCGTGCGCCGATCACGGTAGGCGTAGCAGGGCAAAATCTCTTCGTCCCCGCTCATTAAAACGTAGTCCACAGCCCACGTGTCCACGGCAAGCGATTGAATTTGCGGATACCTTTCAAACGCAGCTTTCACCCCTTTGATAACGTGTTCCGCAAGGCTTTCAATATCCCATACGAGATGCCCGTTTACTTCCTTAACACCGTTCGGAAAGCGGTATACCTCGTCCGTTTGAATTTGGTCGCCCTCCTTCCAGCCGACGATATGCCGCCCGCTCGACGCCCCGATATCGATTGCAAGATAATACTTTTTCATAAGTCCCGTCTATTATATCATAATTATCCGACAAAACAAGGTCATTTTTTTAGATAAAAACTGACTGTATTTGACTTTACGGATAAAGTATGCTATACTGGTTGTATGGAACAGGAATTGATGAAAGCGCTGAGCGAGCTCACCGACGAGGAAAAAGACGTCTTAAAGGGCAAAGGAATACAAAAAACGAATTATTCGCAGACGGAACGTTTTATCGTCGACGGCAAAAAACTGCTGGAAAACCAACCGTTCAACCTTCGACGGCACACACGGTTTATTGAATTTCCGGAGCACGGGCACGACTATATGGAAATGATGTACGTTTATGCAGGCACCGTTACGCATTGGATCGGAAAAGAAAAAATCAAGCTGCAGCGGGGAGATATTCTGTTTTTAAATAAACATATCCGCCACAGAATTATTCGGGCGGATACACAGGATCTCGGAATCAATTTTATTTTGTCGGATACTTTTTTACAAACGCTAATGAACGGCGTAAACAACAATCCCGTCATGAAACGCTTTCTCGAAGAAAATCTGACCGAATACGGCGAAGGGGAATATCTGTACTTTCAAACTCAAAATAATTTTTGCATTCGCAATCTGATGAACAACCTGATTTACGCCATAGTAAACCGCACCAAAGAACTGTACGGCGAAATTTTAGCGCTTCTCTTTTCATATCTCTCATATTACGAAAACACCTTGGTCAACGCCAGCCGTTATTCCACCCCCGAGGCGCGCTTTCAAAAGGCGGTGCTTTCCTATCTGGAAAGCAACTATCAGACTGCCACGCTGAAAGAACTCGCAAAAAACATGGGTTATAACGAAGCATATCTTTCGAGGCGGATCCGCCTTACGACGGGGACGGACTTCCGAACGCTGTTGCAAAACAAACGAATGGATTGCGCCGCCGACCTTCTCTCATCCACCGCCCTTACGGTAGAACAGGTGATTCACGCGGTCGGCTACGAAAACCAAAGCTTTTTTCACCGCAATTTCCGGTTGCGTTACGGATCAACTCCGCTCCGATACCGAAAGCAGTTTACAAAACAATAGATAAACCCTTAACGCACTCATTCTTTATCGGTGAAGCACCTCGTCAAGCGTCGGGATAGACGAGGACGCGCCGATACGGGAAACGGTGATCGCCGAACACCTTGCCGCAAATTCCAACGACGACGCAATGCTATACCCGCTTGCTTTGCGCACCGCAAGCGCACCGATAAACGTATCGCCCGCCGACGTCGTATCGACCGCTTCGACCTTTTGGGCAGGGCAATAAACGCAATCTCCATTGAGATAATAACACCCCTTCGCGCCGAGCGTGATCAGCGTTTCGCGTACGCCGTGGTCTGCAAAAAATGAGTATACGCGCTTTGCCGCATCCTCGCCGTCGACAGAAATATCCGCAATCAGCTCGCACTCCGTTTCGTTTAATACGATTAGGTCGGTATATTTTAAAAACTCTTCTCCGATCTTTACGGCGGGCGATGGGTTCAAAATCGTATACATGCCCCGTTCCTTCGCCTTTTTTAATCCCTGCCGAGTGGCGTCCAACGTAATTTCGAGCTGTGTAATAAACAAGTCGCCCTCTTCGCCATAAGAATCCAGATAGTCCAAAAAATCCTCATATTCTACCCGTTCGTTAGCGCCCAATTCCACCACGAGCACATTGTCATTTTTGCTTTTGTCCAATAAAATCATGCACACGCCGCTGTTGCAATCCTTAACGGAGACCGCACTTACTTCGACGCCATACGACGACAATGAGCGCAACAAATCTTTTCCGAACGAATCGTTACCCACCGCGCCGATAAACGCCACCCGTTCGCCGCCGAGCTTTTTACAGGCGACCGCCTGATTTGCGCCCTTTCCGCCCTGATTTTAGAAAATTTAGTGATTGATACCACGCTTGAAGAATTGAGCAAACCGCAAGTTGTTAATGCACTTGTTAAAGGGTTGCTCGATATACAGGAACAGCAAGCCAAAGGAACGCCCGTTTTGAATATGCTTACCAAAGAGAAACGGCAGACGGAAAACGCGATTAAGAATATCATGACGGCGATTGAAAAAGGCGTAATCACCAACACCACGACAAAGCGTTTGAAAGAGCTTGAAGAACAGCAAGAGAATTTAGAAAGGCAGATACTCATAGAGCGCAGTAAAACCGCCGTAAAGCTGTCTGAAAGCGACATGAAACAGTTTTACATACAAGCGTTGAAATTAGAGCCGCAAATGCTTATCAACTATCTGATTAAGGAAATCGTGCTATTTGACGATAAAATAGAAATTCACTATAACAGCCCGATAAGAATTAGTCCTGACGACAGTCAGGGCTTTTCTTTTTACTCTAAAACCATTCAGATAAACGCGGCGCAAAACGTTACCGTGATTTTAACGATATAACGCAACGGCTATTTATTCCACGTTCCGCTTGACATGAGCCTCGCAGGCGTGCGGTATTCAGGCAAAGAGCCAAACCCACCGCCCCTGCGGGGCTTATTGTTTGCCGTTGGCAAAATAGCCTACCGCACGCCTTTCTCATGTCAAGCGGCTTTCGCGGCATAAACCGCCATTTTTATGTTAACACGAAAAAAAGACAAACAAAAAAACCTAAATCAAACTACCCGTTATAGGGTGTTCAATTTAGGTTCTTACTGGCGCGCCACATCAAACCCAACTGAACCCGTGAAAGGGATTGGTTGGGCTTGTTTTATATTAAGAGAAAGATATGATAGGTAAGTTTTAACGGCTCTGCTCCGAATTTCGTTCTTTCGATTTCAAACGATTTCTCACATTCGTAGAAAATAAAAGTCCGACGGTCATCACCGTCGGACTTTTTACTGTCTGTGTAGTTGTAGTAGATTTCTATTTTGTCGTTGTAGAGGACGACTTCTTTCACAAGCGCGCTAATGAGTTGTCGCGGTTCTTTCTTGATTGGCTGTTCAATTTTAATTCTTATAGGTTGTTCTTTCTTACTTATAATCCTCTATTTTGTTATGCACATGAATCACCACTGCGGGGGCGGATTTATCGTCTGTTTTCCATATTTTGTTGATTTGTTCCGCATTGATATAAAAGCGGTTACCTTCCTTCGAAAGCGGTATTTCGATCTCGTTCCCGCCGAGCAGGCTTACAGCCGTAACGCTCTCCACTTTTCCCTCTTTCCAACTGATTTCAAACCCTTCAGCACAGCCAAACAGTGCAATTTGTTCGGGCATTCTTTGCAGAGTACAGACGACCTTGCCCCCGACGTAAGCCCGCTTCCCGTTTAACGTACGCGGAAGAACAGCGACGGAATAAGCACCGCTTTGATTAAGGGAACAAACGACGAACGGCTTTGCCCCCGTTTGCCCTGCCGAAACCTGGGGCAACGGCGCATTGCGCGATACAACTGCGGGCGCGCCCTGATGGATCGTCCGACCGTTTATCGGTTGATACCAAAACTCGTTTTCTTGGAACGTCCACTCGTCCGCAAGAATTTCTTTGCTGATTTCCACGTTTCCGCCCGTAAAAGGCGGCGCGATTCTCTGCCAGAACAGCGCGGCGTCCGCTTCCTTTAACCTGTCGCTGTCGTCCCAGCCGTCCAATCCTTTTCCGTAAACCGAACGCATAATGCCCATTTGACAGCCAAGTGCCGCCGCAAGATACAGTTCGTCCTCTACGTTTAAATAACCTTTGGCATACGGCAATAAATATGCGGCTCTGTCCAACGTACTCGCCACGGAAAACTGCGGCGTTACGTCGTAGGTGCGGAATACTTCGCTGAACGATACGGCTTTCTTGGAAAGCCCGCTTATCTTTTCATCGTCTTGAAATCTTCCTACTTCTCCACGCTGCAACCGCTCGGTATCTCCATTGACGGGCGGACAGCAAATTGCCTGTTCGATCGTAAGCTCGGAATATAGCTCCCGTGCAGTATCGGTTAAAAACTTTCGGAAAGCGACGTCATGTTCCAACGTTCCCCAATCCACCTTCCAATACGTTACGCCCGCCTGTTTGCACCAAAGGATCCGCTCCCGCCAATATTCTTTGTCCGCCTCGGAAAAAGGCGAATGATAATCTTTCCCGCACCTTTGCGCCGCGACCCAGATACCGAGCCCCTTCCAGCCCAAACTCTTCACGCGCTCGTTCAGCGCACGCAGCCGCTCCGCGGGGTCGCCCTCCGCAAAAGGAAAACGCTCTTCGTTTACTTCGAGCGAACCGAAGCGGTGTTTGCTTACGGAAGGATCGGTTTGATACGGCACGTCCCAGCCGTCGTCGAGCACCAAATAGAGATCCGCGCGCGCGTTGATTTGCGCCATACCGCCATTGCCGAACACCGTATGCTCGTTTATTTTATCGCGCGCGCAGTTCGCACCCTGATCGCCCGTGAATTCGGGACGCACGGCGGCACGCTTTTCTCCCGCTTCCGACGCAATAAAATTCTGCGCAAGCCAAGTGCAGTAATAGCTTCTCTGTTCGCTCTTTTCAATCCCGTTCATAATCCCCTCATTTTACTTTTTTTAAATGCCATTCCCAGCTACCGAAGTCGCCCGTTTGGGGCAGAGGAAGCCCCGCTCCCAGAAGAGCACCACCGCTTAACACCGTTTTCAGTTCTTCGATTTCATAGAAAGCGTTATGGTCGAGCCCTTGCAAACGAATTCGCGGATAGAATTTATCGCTCCAAAAGGGAATACATAAACCCCGTTCTCCCACAACGTAGGCTTCGCTCTTGTCCTTGCTTACAACGAGCATACAAAAATAATTACTTTCCAACGGATTGGAAAGACGATAGAGTTCCCCGCTTAAAATCAGACGATCCGTGCGCTTATACGCTTCGATCTGCGCCTTTACGCTTTCTTTTTCCTCGTCCGTCATCTTCGTTACGTCGAGCTCGTACCCGAACGCGCCGAGCGAAGCGATCCGCCCCCGCGTATCGAACGGCACCGTTCTGCCCGTCTGATGGTTAGGGCAAACGGAAACGTGACAGCTCATGGAAGAGAGCGGATAACAGAGCGACGTGCCACACTGTATTTTCGTGCGCTCGTAACCGTCGCTGTCGTCGCTCGTCCAGATCTGCGGAAAGTAGTACAGCATACCCGCATCGAACCTGCCACCGCCGCCTGCACAGCCCTCAATGAACAAATCGGGAAATTCGTCCAATAATCGCTGCGCCAAGTCGTACACGCCCAAGATATAGCGGTGCATGACCTCGCCCTGTCGGTGATAAGGCAACGAAGCGGAGTAGCATTCGCTTACGTATCGGTTCATATCCCATTTAATATAAGATATATCGTTTTCTTTTATTATTTTACTTACAACACCGAAGATATAGTCCACAACTTCTTTGCGCGTGAAGTCCAACACCAATTGCTGACGGCTGCGCATGGGTTCCACGCCCTCTTTGCACAGCGCCCAGTCGGGATGCGCGCGGAAAAGTTCGCTGTCCTCGTTCACCATTTCGGGCTCGAACCACAATCCGAACTTCATACCGTGCTCTTTGCAACATGCGGAAACTTTTTTCAACCCGCCCTTTAATTTTTCCTCGTTGACAAACCAATCGCCGAGCCCCGCAAAATCGTTCGTACGTTTCCCGAACCAACCGTCGTCTAACACAAAGGTGTCGATACCGAGCTTTGCCGCCTCGGTAATGATCGCGCAGAGCTTTTCGTTATCGAAATCGAAGTATGTTGCCTCCCAATTATTGATCACTACGGGACGGCGTTTGTAAACATAGGCGGGGTTGATAATTCTCTCGCGCAAAAAGTCGTGTATCTCGCGCGACATCCCGCCCATACCCGCATTTGAATAGGTCAAAAGCACTTGCGGCGTTACAAAGCTTTCGCCGCCACGAAGCTCCCAGCAAAAGCCCGTTTCGTTGATCCCGCCCTGCAAAGTAAGCGCGCCGTATTTGCTCCACTCCGCCGTTAAAGCGAACGAACCGCTGTACACGAGTTGTACGCCGTAGCACTCGCCGCTCTCTTCCCCGCAGTCCTTGCGCAATATCCCCATAAAAGGATTGGTCTGATGCGACGACGAGCCGCGCAGCGAATGGATGCGCGTTAAACCATAGGCAACGGGCGCAATTTCGGGTATACGTTCCTGCCCCCATCTGCCTGCGAGACGCAATAACTGATATTCCCCGTTTGCAAGTTCCGCACGGAAGGAATACGCCCTTTTCAACATGACGGGCTTTTTGCCGACGTTTCGAATCACAGCGTTTCTTACAAGCACGTCAGAATTTTCGCAGACGGTATAATACAGGTCGACTTCGATATCCGAAAAGTCGTCTTTGAGCGTAATGACGAGCGTTTCGTCGCCGCTTCGCACGTGCGGCATACCGACAATTTTAGGGACGTCTTTTTCAACACGGTAGGAATGATAGCGCAGTCTGCTCATGCTCGCGCCGTCCTGCCGCTCAAAAATCGCGGTGGGTTCTTTATAATCGCCCTTGGCGTAGAATCCGTATTCGGAAGGCAGATAGTCGAACGCCTCGTCCTTGTTGATCCAATGATTGGGCACGATCGACGCATAGGTTTCGGCAAGATAAGCAACATCCTCTCGTTTCATTTTTCCGCCGTAGTGGAGCTGTTGCAAAAATCCGTCCCCGTTCACGAACATGGCATAGCCGTAATTTTTGCCTTCGAGCAAAAACTGCTTTCCGTCCGCATAAATCATTTTATTTCTCCCTCCAAAGTTCAATCGTTCGTTTCAATAAAGAGTTCGTTCGCCCTTTTCATCATTGCGGGAAAATCCGAAAGCTTCATCTTTCCCTCTTTATCGCGAAACCACGCCATAAAGCCGAGTGTCTTTGGCTCGTCCTTCATCCAGGCAATTTCGCTCCCCGTGAAGATTCCGCCAAACACCTCGTTAAACGCCTTTACCGCTTTCGGGCTGTCGAACACTTCCGTTACGTAGCAATCAGGCGTAAAGGGCGTATAATGAAAATCTTTGCAAGTTCGTTCAAACACGTGCTTGCCGCTGCAAACCTTTACGGGCGCCTCGTTCGGCAAAACGATCTCCGCTTCCGCGCCTGAGGGAAGTTCGATTTCATATATAATTTTATCGTTCTTCTGCTCATACTTAGAAACAATTTTGCCTTTGACGCTGTCATACTCCCCTTGAAAATTCTTTAATGCCAAGCACGGGTTGGGCGCAACTCTTATTTTGTTAAAACCCGCTTCCGTTGCTTCGATTCCCGCGATTCTGCGGTACACAAACTCCATCACACTCCCGTAGGCATAGTGATTATAGCTGTTCATGCCGTCGGGGTTGGGCGTGCCATCGGGAAGGAGACTGTCCCAACGCTCCCAAATCGTCGTTGCGCCCATGTCCACTTCGTAGAGCCAACCGGGGAAACTGCTGTTTAACAAAATTTTGAACGCCGTGTCGATAAATCCGTTGTCCGCCAATGCAAACAACAAATAAGGCGTGCCCGCAAAGCCCGTGGTCACTTTATAGCTGTGCGCCCGTGCGTTCTCGCTCAACACCCTTGCGCCGTTCTTCGCGTTTTCCGCGGGCACGATCCCGAAACACAGCGCCAACGCCTGAGCCGTCATCGTGTCGACCGCCACTCTGCCGTTCGGCGTGATATATTCCACACGGATTCTGTCCAACGATTTTTGATATTTTACACGGTATACGCTTTCCGCAGAATCGCCGAGCAGCTTCGCTGTTTCGGAGACAATCCGCAAACATTCCAAATAAAACGCGCTTGCAAGAAACACGCTTTCCGTTCTACCGTTAATACTCTGCTTGAACTTTTCGCCGTCCTGCGCGAGCCAATCACCGTAGTTGAATCCGCGCACCACAAGTCCGTCGTCCACGTTCTTCTCATACGAATTCATATACTTTTGCATGGCGGCGTAATTGTCCGAAAGGAAAGAAATATCGCCGTACATTTGATAGAGCTTCCACGGGATCATTACGATCGCGTCGCTCCACAGCGCGGCGGTAGACCTGTCGCCCGCTCCACGCAAACAGTCGGGGATCACGTGCGGAATTTCGCCGCTTTCCGCTTGGTCGTTGCGCACGTCCGCGAGCCATTTTTTCATGAACGCGCGGATATCGTAATTATATGCCGCCGTCGTGCAAAAGGCGTTGATGTCCCCCGTCCAACCCAGCCGTTCGTCGCGCTGCGGGCAATCGGTGGGAACGTCCACAAAATTGCTCTTCTGTCCCCAAACGACGTTTTCCATTAAACGGTTAAAACGCGCGTTATTCGTACGTACGTGCCCCGTACGCTTCATGTCGGTATGCCGCACGATTGCAGTGATATTTTCTTTGGGCAATTCCGCGCCCGTCAGTTTCATATAGCGGAATCCATGAAAGGTAAATTCGGGGTAGAGCGTTTTTGCTCCTTTCACCGTAAACGTATCGGTCGCCTTTGCCGAGCGCAGATTATCGGTATAAAAATTCCCGTTCACTAAGATTTCGGCAAACTGCAACGTAAGCGTGCCGTCAAAATCTTCGGGCGTCTTTACTTCGACTACGCCCGCCATATTCTGCCCGAAATCGTACACTAATTCGCCCGCAGGGGTACGGATAATCTCTTTCACCGCAAGCCGTTCGATATTGCGCACGGGTTCGGAAATCTGTGCAACCAACACCGATTTATCATACGTAACTTCGCACACCGTGAATGGCTTTAACTGCGCCGTAAAATCCTGCGTTTCGCCGTCGTAAATCCCGCTCTCGCGGATATAGCTCTCGCGTGCCGTCCAGCTCTCGTCCGTAGTAATAATTTTATCCGATAAAATCAAATCGGCGCACACTGCGGACTGTTCTCCGTACAAATCGCGCTTTTTCTCCCAGGTAATGCCACTGCAAAACCAACCCTCGCCGACGGTGAGCGTTAAAACGTTTTCGCCCTCTTTCAAGAGCGCCGTAACGTCGTATGCCTGCACTTGCAGCATTTTATTGTACGAAGTCCAACCGGGGGTTAAATAGGCATCACCCACCCGTACACCGTTGAGTTCGGCAAAATATAAGCCGAGTGCCGTTGCGCGCAAAACCGCATGTTCGCCCGCATGTGCCGTGAACTTCTTTTCGACGGCGAACACGTTCGCCTTTTCTTTGACTCCAATAAACTTGCCCTTTAACATTTTCTTTTCCCTGATTCAAAAATAGATTTCAATTTCTGTATATCAAACTTCGGCGTATGATCGGCGCGTAGCAGCCCGTTGATTTCCTGCTGTACATCAGTGAGTTGCGTATAACAATATCCCTGAAACTCCGTCTGCGCAATGCCCTGTAATAATTCTTTAAGGTGCGCATAAAAGGAATCCGCACTCTCCTCGCCCTCGTTATAGCCCCAGGTGTCGCTCTTCTGCTCGGCTTTGAGTGCCATGCCGCCGAACTCGGTCAACAGCACGGGCTGCCCTTCGTATTTGTTCCCTTCGGCAAACAACGCAAAGCCCTGCGGATACAGTCCGTCGTATTGCCCGTCTTTATATTTTTCGGGAAACTGTTCGGCTTTTGCAATGTCGTAATCGTGAATGCCTATTATATCCGTCGGCGTTACGTTCTCGAATCCGTCGTTCGCCGAAATGAGTTTATCGCCGTCGATACTTTTTGTCATGTAATACAAACTACGTGCAAAATTTTGCTGTTCTTGGCTTGTGCCGACTTCCCGCATGCCCCAGCTTTCGTTAAGCGGAA
>Ga0209064_1000328_pt1 | contig 108419 bp, 112 predicted proteins | sample Inofromicrocosms_FD_187498 | JGI IMG/M metagenome (GOLD analysis project Ga0209064, IMG submission 187498) | Mouse cecum microbial communities from Vienna, Austria - Inoculum for glucosamine and mucus D2O microcosms (SPAdes) (version 2) | ecosystem: Host-associated > Mammals > Digestive system...
CAAGCTCGACCGCATCAGCCGTTCCATTCTGGACTTCGCAAACATGATGGCTTTGTTCCAGGAATACAACGTGGAATTTATTTCTTCCACAGAGAAGTTCGACACGTCCACACCGATGGGCCGGGCGATGCTGAACATCTGCATTGTGTTCGCGCAGTTAGAGAGAGAAACCATCCAAAAGCGAGTGCAGGACGCATGGTACGCCCGGTGTCAGCGCGGTTTCAAAATGGGCGGTAGAGCGCCTTATGGATTTCGGACGGAGCCTATCATCATTGACGGCATCCATACCAAGAAGCTGGTGATTGAGCCGACAGAAGCGGCGTTCGTGCGTAAGATGTACGAGATGTATATTGACCCCCAGGTGTCGCTTCACGACATCACCCGACAGCTTACCGAGCAGGGGATGCGGACATACTTCGGCAAACCGTTTTCCAGGGCGACCATCAGCATCATGCTTCGTAATCCCATTTACACCATGGCTGACTTGGATATTTACGAGTTTTTCAAGAGCCAAGGGACGAACATCTACAACGATGCCGCCGACTTCGTAGGGACAAACGGATGTTACTACTACCGGAGCAAGGACAGCACCGAGAATAAGCACACGCACTTGGAAGGCCAGACGCTGGTGCTGGCCCCCAGCGAGGGCTTTATCCCGTCTGATTTGTGGCTTAGGGTTCGCAAGAAGATGATGGCGAACCAGACCTATCAACCGGCCAGGAAAGCCCGCAACACCTGGATGGCGGGGAAAATCAAGTGCGGCAAATGTGGCTATGCTCTGATGTCGGCCCACTCCTGCGGGTATCTCTATCTGCGCTGTACGAAACACGCTGACAGCAAGTTTTGTTCCGGCTGCGGTACAATCCGTCTCCGCGATTTAGAGGCGGTAGTATACCAGCAGATGGTGAAGAAGCTGGAGGACTACAAGACGCTGACGGGCCGCAAAAAGAAAAGAACCGCCAGCCCGAAACTGACGGCAAAACAGATGGAGCTGGCCCAGGTGGAAAGCGAGATTGAAAAGCTGCTGGACACGCTGACAGGCGCGACCCCGGTGCTGATCTCCTACGCCAACGCCAAGATTGAGGAATTGGACAGCCGCCGTCAGACCCTTACCAGCGAGATTGCCAAGCTGACCGCTGAGGCGGTGTCCCCGGAGCAGATTGACACGATTTCCAACTACCTGGACGATTGGGAGAATGTCAGCTTTGAGGACAAGCAGCAGGTGGTGGATTTGATGATTACCGTCATTCGCGCCACCAGCGAGAAGCTGCAAATTGAATGGAAACTCTGACGGCGGGCATACCGTCAGGCCATTACATCTTTATGCCCTTGTCCATCGTAGTTCGGAATAATTGCCCGCAAAATCTCGGAAAAATTGCAATTAGGCCGAGCTACTATGTAGACGTTTGACGAAAAACGCACACAGTGTCCGGATTATTTTGACCTCGTTTTCTCCCCAGGCACACCCCCCGCAACCCCCTCATTTCTTCCCTTTCAGGGGGCAAACGTCCAGTTGAGAATGTTGCTCAGTAATTTGGCAAAAATCGTACTTGTTTTCTCAAAAACAGGCCGGGATTTCCAGCCGCCCGCGCCGGTTTTGTGAGGGATTTTCATGGGGAGGGCATGGGGAGTATAAAAATCAAACGGAGGGCGTTGGACAGGGTGCAGGGGGAGAATTTGTTTGGGAAAACCTTGCTTTTCGGGATTTTTCGTACAAGTTTTAACTGTTCCGAAGCCCTCGAAGGAGAGAGAATGAGGGGATGGCGGGGATGGCCTGGGGGGCCAAACATAAAAAAGGAGCCCAGGAACGAATTCCTGAGCCCCTTTTGTGGGGTGTTATTTGAGTGAAAACATGTTCAAGACCGGAAAGACGAGAACAGCAACTGTGCTGCTTACTTCAGCTCCACCTTGCCGCCAGCCTCTTCGATCTTCTTCTTGAGCTCCTCGGCCTCGTCCTTGGATACGGCCTCCTTCAGGGTCTTGGGAGTGCCCTCGACAGCGGCCTTCGCCTCGGCCAGGCCCAGGCCGGTGATCTCGCGGACCACCTTGATGACCTTGATCTTGGCGGCGGCGTCGAAGCCGGCCAGCACCACGTCGAACTCGGTCTTCTCCTCCACGGCGGGACCGGCAGGGCCGGCGGCGGGGGCGGCCATGGCGGCGGCGGAAACGCCGAACTCCTCCTCCAGAGCCTTGACCAGGTCATTCAGCTCCAGAACAGTAAGGGCCTTGACTTCTTCGATCAGAGCAGTGATCTTCTCGCTAGCCATGATGATATTCCTCCTAATTTTCAAATGTTAAATATGTTGCGTCCCATGTGGGACAGCCGCTTATTCTGCGGCGGGGGCCTCCTCTGCGGGGGCTTCGGCGGCAGGCTGGCCGTCCGTCTCGGCGATGGCCTTGATGACGATGGCCAGGCTGGTAATGGGAGCCAGCATCATGCCCAGGACCTGACCCAGCAGGGCGTCCTTGGAGGGCAGCTCGGCCAGGGCGAACACGTCGTCCAAGGGAAGGACCTTGCCGTCCATGAAGCCGGCCTTGATGTTGAAGCGGTCGCCCATCTGCTTGGCATACTTGTTGACGATGCGCATGGGGGCAATGGGATCTTCCTTGGAAATAGCCATGGAAGTGGTGCCGCTGAGCACCTCATCCAGCTCGCCCAGATCCACATCGTCCAGGGCGCGGCGCAGCAGGGTGTTTTTCACCACGGCGTACTCCACGCCATTCTCACGCAGCTCATGGCGCAGGGCGGTGTCCTCGGCCACGGTGATGCCCTTGTAATCCACCAGGACGCCGGAACTGGCGGCCTTCAGATCGTCCACCAGGGCGGCTACGATGGCCTGCTTCTCACTGAGAACCTTTGCGTTAGGCATTGTTTGAATTCACCTCCGAAATGGTTGGATGGCGGCGTTTCAAAAAGAAAAAGCCGCTTTCGTGTCCACACGAAAACAGCGCAATCATAACATATCGGCTGCATTCTCGGCGGGATTTACGCAGCTCACGCTTCAGCGCTGATGCACCCACTGTCTTTGAACACGGTTGGTATTATATAGCCGGCGTTCTCGTTTGTCAAGGGGAAATGGGAAAAAGTTTGCTTTTTGTAAATTGAAAGGTGCGGAACCTGCTCCGACGGCCTTATGGATGGCAGCGCCGGTGCGCCGTAAAGCTGGAAGCCGCCCGGCGGCATAAAACCGCAAAAGGAAAGACACGCTCTTCAGCGTGTCTTTCCTTTTGGAGCTGGTAATGTGACTCGAACACACGACCTGCTGATTACGAATCAGCTGCTCTACCGACTGAGCTATACCAGCGTATGGCGCGGGACGAAGGTTATTCTAGCACAAAGGCCCCGCCGCCGTCAAGGGAAACCGAAAAAATATCGTGGACGGAAAGGGAGGCCCAGAAAATTTTCGCGTTTACAAAAAATCCATAGGCAGGGCGCGAAATCTGTGATATAATACCCCCTGACTGCAAACACGAGGGAAGGGGGGCGGCACTGTGAAAAAGCGGATGTTGCTGGCGGGGCTGGCCGCTGTGCTGGGGCTGTGCCTGAACGGCTGCATGTTTGACCCGGTGGACAAGCTGTACGCCCTGCCCGCCCTGCCCCAGGAGTATAAGGGCCTTCAGGCATCCATCGACGCCACCATGAGCGAGCTGGGGGCGGAATACGCCACCATCAACTACGGCAGCAACACCTCTACCATACAGCTGCTGGACATGGACGGCGACGGCAGGCAGGAGACGGCGGCGGTGTTCCTCCGGGTGATGGCCTCCGCTGAGGAGAAGCCTATGCGGGTGTGCCTGTTCCGGCAGGGGAGCGACCAGCTCTATCACCAGTCCGCTATTTTGGAGGGGGCGGGCACCTCCATCAATTCGGTGGCTTACGAAGATTTGACCGGCAACGGCAGCCGGGAGTTCATTATCAGCTGGCAGCTGAGCACGGGGGTGCACAGCCTGTCTGTGTACAGCGTTGGCGTGAGCAGCGCCAACGAGCTGATGAGTGCCACCTATAACGAGGGTTACATGACGGTGGACCTGGATGAGGACAACAGCCAGGAACTGGTCGTGTTCCAGAGGGATATCACCGGCGAGGGTTATAATGTGGCGGAATACTACGACTATCAGGACGGGGTGATGGTGCTCTCGTCCACGGGAACGCTGTCCGACGGGCTGAAGGACGTGGTGCGCTCGGAAGCCGGGCGGCTGTCCGACGGGCGGCTGGGGATATATGTCACGCTGGAGATCGAGACAGGCTGGCTCACCGATGTGCTCACGCTGGAGCCGGGGGGATTGGTCAACGTGACCCGGGACCCGGAGAGCGGTGTGAGCGTGACCACGTGCTGGTCGGGGACGGAGGCCTACACCTCGGACATCAACGGCGACGGCGTGCCGGAGGTCCCACGGCCCCAGCGGCTGGCTCCGATGGGCGATGAGGCCGCCGCGCCCCAGTATTTGATCTATTGGCAGCAGTTTGACTCCAAGGGGGCGGGGGCCACCAGCATCATCACCTACCACAGCTTTACCGACGGGTGGTACCTCACACTGCCCAACGGCTGGAACGCGGGCAATATCGCCGTGGCCCGGGACGACTCCTCCAGCAACCGGGGGGAGCGGGCCGTGTCCTTCTACTACTGGCCGGACTGGGAAGAGGAGGAGCCGAAAAAATTCCTCACCATTTACTACCTCACCGGGAGCAACCGAACCGCCCGGTCCAAGCTGCCTGGGCGCACGGTGCTGCTCAGCGACAGCAGCGCCATCTACTGCGCCTCTCTGGATACCCGGGTATGGGACTGCGGCCTGGACGAGGGGGAGTTGGCGCAGCGGTTTAAGCTGATTACGGCGGCGTGGTCAAACAGATGAGCGCGGAGAAGCGGACAGCAAGGGAGCTTGGAGCAGAGCGAGGGCAAACTGCGCAGGCCGCGAAAGCGGGCCGCAGTTTGCCCGAGACGGAGCGAAAGCGACCGAGCGTCCTGGCCGCTTCGCAGCGTGATAGGCCGCGCTGAGCCGTAGTGAGCAGCGCGGATGGAGCAGAGCGAGGACGGGCGCATTTTCATAGAAAGCGGGGAAGGTTTTATCATGCGTAAGGTATTGGTCCTGGAGGATGAGACCAACATCCGCAGCTTTGTGGTCATAAACCTGAAGCGGGCGGGTTACGATACCATTGAAGCCGGCACCGGCGAGGAAGCGCTGGCGCTGATCCAGAAAAACCCCGATGTGCAGGTGGCCCTGCTGGACATCATGCTTCCCGGGGAGATAGACGGGTTTGAGGTGTGCCGCCGCATCCGGGCGGGTAATCCCCAGGTGGGCATCATCATGCTCACCGCCCGCACCCAGGAGATGGACAAGGTGAGCGGCCTGATGACGGGGGCGGACGACTATGTGACCAAGCCCTTCTCCCCGGCGGAGCTCACCGCCCGGGTGGACGCGCTGTTCCGCCGCACGGGGGGCGCGCCGGTGCGGGATGTGGACGAGCTGAGCCAGCCGTCCTTCCTGCTCAATACCCGCAACCGGACCTTGGAGAAGAACGGGAAGCGGGTGAAGCTCACCCAGGTGGAGTACTCCATCGTGAAGCTGTTTATGGAGAACGCGGGGAAGGCGCTGTCCCGGGAGGAGATTCTGGAGGCCGTATGGGGCAAGGAATATTTGGGCGAGCTGAAAATTGTGGATGTAAACATCCGCCGCCTGCGCATCAAGCTGGAGGATGACCCCCAAAATCCCGCCCATATCAGCACCGTTTGGGGGTATGGGTACGAGTGGGAAGCATAAGCTGGGGCGGGAGCCGGGAAAGGAGGGGAAGTTCAGGATGGATCAGGAAAACCGCCAGAGGCGGCGCAGGATGCTGCCCAGGGGCCCGAAGCGCGAGCGGGCGGCGGAGGACGGCCCGCCCGAGGCCCCCCTCAAAAAGCCAGGCCGGGGCCGGCTGCGCCGGCGCTGGCTGCTGAATACCCTGGCCGTCACCCTGGTGGTGGTGGCCGTGTCGGTGAGCGCCTTCTCTTTGGCCATGTACAGCTACTACACCTCTACCATTCTGGCTACCCTGGAGAGCAAGGCCCAGACTGCCGCCGGGATGTTCCGCAATTACACCGAAACCACCTACCTGTCCACTGCCCGGCAGTTCATTAACCAGTTTGAGGAAAAAAACGATATTGAGGTGCAGATACTCAGCGCCGGGGGCCGGGTGCTCATGTCCTCCATGATGGACATATCCGGCGCCTCTGCCCACAGCCCCGATGTGGCCGCCGCCATCAGCGAGAAGCGGGTGCGGACCCACATCGGCCAGGACCCGGATACCGAGGACGAGGTGATCTCCGCCTCTGCCCCGGTAATCTATAACAATGCGGTAGTGGGGGTGGTGCGCATGGCCACCTCCCTGCGGCGTGTGCACGCCCAGATGGTGCGCATGATGCTGGTCACCTCTGCCATCGGGGTGGCGATCCTGCTGGTGATGGGGCTTATGGCGTCCTATTTTATCCGCTCGGTGCTGGACCCGGTGATTCGGGTGACGGAGACCGCCAAGCGCATCGCCGCAGGGAGCTACGGCGTGCAGATGGAGAAAAAGACCGACGACGAGATGGGTGAGCTGGTGGACAGCATCAACGACATGTCCATGAAGATCGACCAGGCCGAGCGCACCCAGTCGGAGTTTATCTCCTCCGTGTCCCACGAGCTGCGCACCCCCCTCACCGCCATCAGCGGCTGGGCGGAGACGCTGTATAACGGCGAGGTCCGGGACGCGTCCGATGTGAAGAAGGGGATGGCCATCATTGTGTCCGAGGCGCAGCGCCTTACCCGCATGGTGGAGGAGCTGCTGGAGTTCTCCAGGATGGAGACGGGGCGGTTTAACCTGTCGGTGGAGCCCATCGACATTGTGGCGGAGTTGGAGGACGCGGTGTACACCTACCGGGAGTTCTTCCGCCGCAAGGGGCTGGAGTTGGACTATACCGAGTGCGGCGAGGAGCTGCCCATCATCAGCGGCGACCCGGAGCGGCTGCGCCAGGTGTTCTGCAACCTGCTGGACAATGCGGACAAGCACGGCGGCTCCGGCGGGCGTGTGGAGGTATCCGTGGGCCGGGAGGAGGCCCGGGTGGTGATCAGCATCCGGGACCACGGACCCGGCGTGCCTGCGGAGGAGCTGCCCTTCATCAAGTACAAGTTCTACAAGGGCTCGTCCAAGGCGCGCGGCTCCGGCATCGGCCTTGCGGTGTGCGACGAGATCATCAACAGCCACAACGGCACGTTGGAGATTGGCAACGCACCCGGCGGCGGCTGTGTGGCTACCATCCGGCTGCCCGTCGGGGTGGAGGTTGTGTAGCAGCAAAAATCGAACAAAAGTTTAAAACCCTTGTGTTTTCCCGGCGTCTCTGGTATACTGTGGAAAATGCGGCGGGGTAAAGGAGAAGAACATGGCAAAACAAGACGGAAACTGCACCCCATTCAAGACCACCTGCGGCGGACAGGCCCTGCTGGAGGGCATCCTCATGCAGGGCCCCGGCAAGCGGGCGATGGTGGTGCGCAAGGCGGACGGCGAGCTGGTGGTGGAGGAGGAGACGGTCAAGTCCCGGTCGGGGCCGGCCAGGCTGCCCTTTATCCGGGGGCTGTTTGTATTTGGCGGCGCTATGGTCCACGGGATGAAGGCGCTGATGCGCTCGGCGGAACTGTCCGACGACGGCTCCATGGAAGAGGAGGAGCTCACCGGCATTGACAAGTGGATCAGCGAGCACTTCGAGGGGGAGAAGGCCGTCAGCATCATCATCACCCTGGCGGCGGTGCTGGGCATCGCCATGTCGGTGGGGCTGTTCATTTTGCTGCCCACCGCGCTGACGGGGCTGATCGGGCTGGTGTGGACCACCATGCCGCTGTGGGTGCGCTCGGTGCTGGAGGGGGTGCTGAAGGTGGCCATCTTTATGGGCTATCTGTTCCTGTGCTCCAGGATGAAGGAGATCCACCGGGTATTTGAGTACCACGGCGCGGAGCATAAGACCATCTACTGCTATGAGAACGGCCTGGAGCTGACGGTGGAAAACGTGCGGAAGCAGCCCCGGCACCATCCCCGGTGCGGCACCAGCTTTTTGTTTGTGGTCATTGCGGTGTCCATCTTTTTGTCCATCGTGGTCTTCACCCCGCTGGAGATTGAGAACACCTTTTTACGCATGGCCCTGCACCTGCTGATGCTGCCCGTCATCGTGGGGGTGACCTATGAGTTCAACCGCTATGTGGGCGGACATGACGGGCCGGTGTGCCGCGCCCTGCGGACTCCGGGCATGTGGATGCAGAACTTTACCACCTTTGAGCCGGACGACGGCATGATTGAAGTGGGGATTGAGGCGCTCAAGCGGGTGCTGCCGGAGGAGAAGGGCGCCGACGCCTGGTAAAAAGAAGCGCGGAGCCGCTGTCCATGACAGCACCACCAAAGCAGAGAGAGGGTGAGCTCATGCCAGCAACCTATAACGACCTATACCTGGATGCGCGCAAGGCGCTGAAAGCCGCTGGAGTGGAGCAGGCCCAGCTGGAGGCCCGGGAGCTTTTGTGCTTTGCCTCCGGCAAGAGCCGGGAAGAATTCATCCGGGATCTGCCGCTGTACGCCTCCGACGGGGCGGGGAAGCGGTTTCGGGGCCTGCTGGAGCGCAGGCTGAAGGGGGAGCCGGTGGCATACCTCATTGGGGAGTGGGAGTTTTACGGCCTGACGCTGGACGTGTGCCGGGACGTGCTCATCCCCAGGCCGGACACGGAGACGCTGGTGGAGCGGGGCATATTGTATGTCCGGGATCTGCCCGACGGCACCCGGGTGCTGGATTTGTGCGCCGGCAGCGGCTGTATCGGGCTGGCCATCGCGGACAACTGCCCCAATACCCGTGTGTTTTTGGCGGAGTGGTCGGAGGACGCCCTGCGGGTGTGTCGGCAGAATATCCGGCGGTGCGGCCTGACGGACCAGGTGAGCCCGGTCCAGGCGGACGCGCTGGAACCGCCGCCGCGGATTTTGCGGGACTTCGACCTCATCCTCTGCAATCCCCCGTATATCCCCACCCTGGAGGTGGCGCGGCTTGATCCCTCTGTCCGGGACTACGAGCCCCGGATGGCGCTGGACGGGGGAGAGGACGGGTTGAAATTTTACCGCGCCATCGCCAGAAAGTGGAAGCGGGCGCTGAAGCCGGGCGGCAAGCTGGCCTTTGAAGTGGGGTACGACCAGGCCCCGGCGGTGGAGTACATACTGGCGGAAAACGGGTTTACAGGCATCCAGACCACCATGGACCCGGGAATGCACTGGCGGGTGGTGGAAGGAAGCGCGGAGAATAGGACAGCGAACGAGCTTGGAGCGCAGTGAGGGGCAGGAACACGCCGGTAAAGGAGGATGTGCTATAAAAAAGAGGCTCATTCTCATAGCGGCGGGCGCTTTGCTGCTGGCCTGCCTGCTTCCGATGCCGTTTCATTTGAAGGACGGTGGGACGGTGGAGTACCGGGCGGTGCTGTACACGGTGTCCAGGGTCCGCCGCCTGAACGGCTTGGAGGCGGAGAAGCCCTTTCAGGAGGGGGTTATAGTCAAGCTGCTGGGCATTGAGGTGTACAATCATGTGGAGTAGCGGAGGTGCGGAATGGGCGTGGTAATTGAGACGGGCCGGCTTAAAATTGTGCCTTTTGAGATGGGCCGCTTGGAGGAATATGTCTCGGCATTTGACGGGGAAATTACAAAATATCAGTATCCAGATCCCTTTGCCTCTGTGGCAGCGGCCCAGGAGACGCTGCAGGGGTTTATGGATCTGATGCACCGAAACGAGATGCTATTCCTGTCCATTCTGACCCCGGACGGTGGGTTTGTGGGCGGCGTTGAGGTACATGGCATCCGGGAGGAATATCCCGAGCTGGGGATTTGGATCAAAAAAGGGGAGCAGCAAAAGGGATATGGCTGGGAAGCCCTGGCAGGTGTGTTGAAATTCGTAGACGGCAGCTACCGCAAGGAGTGGTACGTATTTGAGGCGGACATCCGAAACGCTGGAAGTATGAAGCTGGCGGAAAAGTTCGATTACCGAAAAGAGGGGCTGGACGAGTTTGAGACAGAGACGGGAAAGCTTCTGCGCTTGCAGCGGTTCCTGATCAGAAGCCGCAGATAGGGAAATTTGGCAGGAACACCCTGCGGGGGTGGGATTAAGGCCCGGTTTATGGGACATTTAAAAGAGTAGCATATGGGCAGGAAGAGGCCGGCGGCTTTCAAAATCATGCCGGTGGGAAAGGATGATTGTACATGGCTGAGAAGAAGAAACAAATTGAGCCCGCCGCCCCGGCGGCGGATAAGAAAAAGGCGCTGTCCACCGCCATCGCGCAGATTGAGAAGGAGTACGGCAAGGGCTCCATCATGCGCCTGGGCGAAAATTCCCATATCGTGGTGGAGGCGATTCCCACCGGGTCGCTGTCGCTGGATATCGCGCTGGGCATCGGCGGCGTGCCCAAGGGGCGCATCATTGAGATTTACGGCCCCGAGTCCTCCGGCAAGACCACGCTCGCCCTGCATATTGTGGCCGAGGCACAAAAGCGGGGGGGCGAGGTGGCCTACATCGACGCCGAGCACGCCCTGGACCCCACCTACGCCCGGGCCCTGGGGGTGGATATCGACTCCATGCTCATCTCCCAACCGGACACCGGCGAACAGGGTTTGGAGATCTGCGAGGCCCTGGTGCGCTCCGGGGCCATTGACGTGGTGGTGGTGGATTCCGTTGCCGCCCTAACCCCCCGGGCGGAGATTGAGGGCGACATGGGCGACTCCCATGTGGGCCTGCTGGCCCGGCTGATGAGCCAGGCCCTGCGCAAGCTGGCGGGGTCCATCTCCAAGACCAACTGCATCGTCATCTTTATCAACCAGCTCCGCGAGAAGGTAGGCGTGGTGTACGGCAATCCCGAAGTGACCACCGGGGGCCGGGCGCTGAAGTTTTACGCCTCGGTGCGCATGGAGGTGCGGCGGATTGAGGCCATCAAGAACGGCACCGAGATCATCGGTAACCGCACCCGGGCCAAGATTGTGAAGAACAAGGTGGCGCCCCCCTTCCGGGAGGCGGAGTTCGAGATCATGTACGGCGAGGGCATCTCCAAAATGGGCGAGCTGGTGGACCTGGCCGTCAAGCTGGACATCGTGCAGAAGTCGGGCTCCTGGTTCTCCATGGGGGATACCCGGCTGGGCCAGGGGAAGGACGCGGTAAAAAAATACTTTGGGGAGAATCCCGAGATCGCCGCCCAGGTGGAGGCCGACGTGAGGGCCAATGCCTACAAGCTGATGAGCCGCCAGTCCCAGGCGGCGGCCAAGGCGGCGGGCCGGGCGGTGGACGTGTCCGCCGACGATTTCGAAGGGTAGAGGGGGCAGTGAGTATGGATGCATTGAAGCGAGAACTGAGGGAACGGTACCTTTCTACTTACCGGGAGTGTAAAAAATTTGGGTATAAACCCTCCCTTTTCTTGGATATGGTAATCAGCGACGATGATATTGTGGCCGTGACCAGAAAGCTGATTTATAAGAGCGGCGGGACATCGGGCTTTGAGACGTTATATGAGAATAAAAGACTGGATTTATCGGTAGAGAGAATAATTTTGGAGTGGCGTTTTCGGCGCCTGTTTTCAAAAGAGGATTTGTGTACCGCTTATGATCGCTTGGCGGAATACAATTACGAAGGCTTGACGCAAATAGAAAAGCCCTGATGAGGATCGAAAAGCTGGAGCCCTCCCAGCACAAGCAGGGCCGTTGGCTGGTGTGGCTGGACGACGCCTCCGTCGTCCGGGTGGGCGAGGGGGATGTGGTGTCCCTGGGGCTCTATGCCGGCAGGGAGCTGACCGATGCCGAGGGGGAGGCGCTGTGCGCCGCCGGGGAGCAGTCCCGGCTGATGGAGCGGGCGGTGGGCTTGCTGGCCCAGCGGCCCATGTCCCGGAAGGAGCTGCTGGATAAGCTGTGCGTCCCGCCCCGGCAGAAGCGGGAGAAGTACCCCTATGACAAGCTGGACGGCGGCCCGGACCCTGCGCTTTTGCAGCAGCAGAAGGAGGCCCTGCGGGAGCGGGCGGAGGGGGTGGCCGACCGCCTTGCCGGCCTGGGCCTGCTCAACGACGGGGAATACGCCCGCATGGTGGTGCGCCACTACGCAGCCAAGGGGTACGGTCCCCGTAAGATCCGGGACGAGCTGTACCGCCGGGGGGTGCCCCGGGAGTTCTGGGAGGACGCCATGGACGAACGGGAGCCGGACAGCGGCCAGATTGACAAGCTGGCCCGGCAGAAGCTCCGGGGGGCGGAGCCCACGAGGGAAAATTTGAAGAAGGTGTCCGACTATCTGGCCCGGCGGGGATACGGCTGGGAGGAGATTTCGTCGGCGCTGGACCGCATACGGGAGGAATCGGAATGGTAGAAAAGGTGAACGGAGAATCTCTGCGGACAATACGCGAGCTGACGCTGTTTGACATGGACGAAATCCTGCCGCTCTATGCCGCTGTGGGCTGGACAAATTACACTGACCGGCCTGAGATGCTGAAAAACGCGTTGGAGCACTCCCTGCTGGTGCTGGGGGCGTATGATGGGGACAGGCTGGCGGGCCTGCTCCGGGCGGTAGGGGATGGGTTTTCCATCGTATTTATTCAGGATGTGCTGATTTTTCCTGCATACCAGCGTCAAGGAATCGGGACGATGCTCTTTGGCGCATTGATGGAGCGTTACCCGGAGGTGTACCAGATGGAGCTGGCTGCGGATGACACACTGGAGAGCGCTGCATTTTACCAGTCTCTGGGGTTCCGGCGGGACCGGGACATAGGCTGCTGTGCTTTTATGAAAATGTGAGGAGTTTTTTAGCTTGAATGTTGCGTTTATATCCCTGGGCTGCGCCAAAAATCTGGTGAACACCGAGCAGATGATGGCCCTGTGCCGGGCGGCGGGGCACACCGTCACCGGCGACCCCGAGGGGGCCGACGTGGCGGTGCTCAACACCTGCGGCTTCATCGAGTCCGCCAAGAGCGAGGCCATCGACAGCATTTTGGAGCTGGCGGAGCTGAAGAACCGGGGGAAGCTGAAAAAGCTGCTGGTGGCGGGCTGCCTCAGCCAGCGCTACCCCGACGGCATCCGCGCCGAGCTGCCCGAGGCGGACGGCCTGCTGGGCACAGGGAGCTACACCGATATCGTCTCCGCTGTGGAGCAGGTGATGGCGGGGGAGAGGCCGGAATTATTCGGCGATATCCACCGCACCTTTGAGGATGGGGAGCGGTGGGTGACCACCCCGCCTTGGACGGCCTATCTGAAAATTGCCGAGGGCTGCTCCAACGGCTGCGCCTTCTGTGTCATCCCCAAGCTGCGGGGGCGCTACCGCAGCCGCTCCATGGAGGCCCTTTTGAAGGAGGCCAGGGGGCTGGCGGACAGCGGGGTGAGGGAGCTCATTGTCATTGCCCAGGACATCACCCGTTACGGGCAGGATCTGGAGGACGGCGCTTCGCTGGCCGGTCTGCTGACTGAGCTTTGCAGGCTGGACTTCCACTGGATCCGCCTTCACTACCTGTACCCGGAGGCGGTGACGGATGAGCTGATTCAGGTCATTGCCCGGGAAAAGAAGATCGTCCACTATCTGGACATCCCCATTCAGCACGCCAACGACGGCATTTTGAGGGCCATGCGCCGCCGCAGCACCCGGGCGGAGATCGAGGCGCTGTTCGCCAAGCTGCGCGCCGCCATGCCCGATGTGGTGATCCGCACCTCCCTCATCTGCGGCCTGCCCGGCGAGGGGGAGGCGGAGTTCGAGGAGCTGTGCGGTTTTCTGCGGGAGCAGAAGCTCCAGCGGGCGGGGGTGTTCCAGTTCTCCCCGGAGGAGGGCACCCTGGCCGCCGCCATGGAAAATCAGGTGGACCCGGAGACGGCGGCCCGGCGTGTGGAGCTGGTGGTGGACCTCCAGTCCCGCATTATGGACGGGTATAACGAGCAGCGCCTGGGCGCCTGCATGGAGGTGCTGTGTGAGGGCTTTGACGCTGAGGCGGGCTGCTATACGGGCCGCACCTACGCCGACTCGGTGGATATCGACGGCCGGGTGCTGTTCACAGCGGCGGGGCTGGTCCCTGCGGGGACGTTCGTGTGGGTGCGCATCACCGGCGTGTCCGACGGGGATCTGACAGGGGAGATGGAGGAATGACGCTCTACCGCTGCTCACCCACGCCGGGGCTGAAGACGCTCAGGCCCGGCGTGATCCAATATTTCGGCAAGCCCAGGGCCGCCGGCCTGCCTATGGCGCTGGCTGCCCGGGAGTCAATGGAAGAACAGGCGGAACATAAAGGAGGAACACCATGAACCTACCCAACAAGCTGACCCTGATGCGCGTCATCCTGATCCCTGTGTACCTGGTGCTGTGGCACCTGGATTTCCCCGGCAACAATTACGCCGCCCTGGCGGTGTTTGTGGTGGCCAGCCTCACCGACTTTTTGGACGGCTACATCGCCCGGAAGCACAACCTGGTGACAGACTTCGGCAAGTTCATGGATCCGCTGGCGGACAAGATGCTGGTGCTCACCGCCATGACCTGCTTCTGCGCCATGGGCCGCTTCCCCGACTGGGCGCTGGTCATTGTCATGGCCCGGGAGTTTGCCGTATCCGGCCTGCGGATGGTGGCGGTGGATAATGGCCGGGTCATTGCCGCCGGGTGGTCGGGCAAGGTCAAGACCTTTTCCACCATGGTGTGCCTGTGCCTGATGCACCTCACCATCCTGCCCATCCCCATGTGGGTGCTGGACTGGACGTGTGTGGTTGTCATCGCCGCCACCACCCTGTACTCCGGCGTGGAGTATTTTGTGAAGAACCGGGACGTGCTCAATTGGAATAAGTAAAGGAAATGGAACGGCTCCGGCCCGCGATGTGTGCGGGCCGGAGCCGTTTTCATCCCATCATGAGCCGGGTAAGCAGGAAGGCCAGCCCCCCGCAGGCGGGAAAGGTGAGGACCCACGCCCCCGCCATCTGGCCCATCACCAGCCGGTTCGCCCCCCGGCCCGCGCCGCAGATGGCGGCCACCTTGGCGTGGGTGGTGGAGACGGGCAGGCCCAGCGCGGAGCACGCCAGCAGTACGGCTCCCGCCCCCAGGTCCGCCGCCAGTCCCTCGGCGGGGGAGAGGGCGGCCAGCTCGGTGCCCATTTTCTCCACGATGGGCTTTCCGCCCAGGGCGGTACCCAGGGCCATCACAGCCGCGGTGAGCAGGGCCAGGGACAGCCGGGAGGGGCCCTGTTCCCCGCCCAGCCCTTCGGTGAGCAGCAGCAGGGCCAAAAACTTCTGTCCGTCCTGCACCCCATGGAGCAGGGCGGTGAGGGCGGCCCCCGCCCGCTGCCACGCCGCCGGGCGGCGCACCCGGCCCGCCAGCAGCCGCCGGAGCAGCCTGCCTGCCGCCGCCCCGGCGGGCAGGGACAGCGCCAGCCCCGAAAGCGCCCGCAGCCACGCCCCGGCGCTGAGCTGGGCGGCGCCGGCCCCCAGGGCCAGCGCTGCGCCGGATAGGCCCGCCAGCAGTGCGTGGCTTTCGCTGGTGGGCAGGCCGAACCGCCACGCCGCCACCGCCCACAGCACGATGGACAGCAGCGCGGCGTTGAGGGCGGCCACGGCGGCGCGGGCGCTGGAAAAGGCCACCAGCTCCCCTACGGTGTCCGCCACGGCGGGAAAGCACACGCAGGCCGCCGCCGCACCTATCAGGTTACACGCCGCGGCCATCCACACGCCCCGGCGGAAGGATATCGCCCCGGAGCCCACGGCGGTGGCAATGGCGCCCGGCGCGTCGGTCCAGCCGTTGACAAAGATCACCGCCAGCACCAGCAGGCGGGCCATATGGACGCTCATGGTCATGGCACTCCCTCCCCGGAGGCAGACTATGGGCGGAAAAAGAAAAATATGCAAAAAATTTTGAAAATAAAAAAGGGTTTTTCCGATGGATGAGGTATAAGTAATAGACAGCAATTGTGCCTCTGGCTGAGCAACAGGAGGGAAGCGGTATGGAGCACACCATTCGGGAACGCACCGAGGCGCTGGAACGCCAAACCTTGTCGCCCCGGGCCTGCCTGTCCGTCAATTCCAAGGGCAGGCCGACGAAAATCCCGCCCTGTCCCATGCGCACCTGCTTTCAGCGGGACGTGGACCGGGTGGTACACTGCAAATCCTTCCGGCGGCTGAAGCACAAGACCCAGGTGTTTTTGCAGCCCGAGGGGGACCATTACCGCACCCGTATGACCCACACCCTGGAGGTGTCCCGCATCGCCCGTACCATGGCCCGGGGGCTGGGGCTGAACGAGGATCTCACCGAGGCGGCGGCGCTGGCCCACGACCTGGGGCACACCCCCTTCGGCCACGCCGGGGAGCGGGCGCTGTCCAGAATGGTGGAGGGTGGCTTTCGGCACTACGAGCAGTCCCTGCGGGTGGTGGACCGGCTGGAGAACGGCGGCGAGGGGCTGAATCTGTGCCATGAGGTGCGCTCGGGCATCCTTTGCCACACCAGGGGGCCGGCGGCGGATACCCTGGAGGGGCAGCTGGTGCGCTTTGCCGACAAGATCGCCTACATCAATCACGACATTGACGACGCCATGCGGGGGGGCATCATCTATCCCACCGACATTCCCATCCGCATCTCCCAGGTCCTGGGCTTCACCCACGGGGAGCGGATTGAGACGCTGACCATGGATATCATCCGGGAGAGCGCCGGGGAGGACGCAATCCGCCAGTCCGGGCCGGTGGCCCAGGCCATGCAGGAGCTGAAGGAATTCATGTTTCAGTCCGTCTACTTCAACCCCAGGGCCAAGGGGGAGGAGGGCAAGGCGGAGGACATGATCTGCCTGCTGTACGAATACTATCTAAAGCATGAGGACAAGCTGCCCCCGGAATACCAGGAGATCCTGATGCGGGAGGGGAAAGAGCGGGCGGCGCTGGATTACATTGCCGGGATGACGGATACCTATGCGGCGGAGCAGTTCGGTGAGCTGTTTATCCCAAAGGGATGGGTAAAAAAGTAGGCGCGGGCCGCCCTTGCCGCGTGAGAGCAGATGGGGAATCAGTATGACAGAATATCTGGTGCCGTCGCGTCCCTCTGAGACGGAGTTCACCGAGAAGCGCTCCACCTTTATCGGCCACGTTTTCCCGGTGGAGACGGAGGAGGAGGCCCGGGCGCGCATCGGCGAGATGAAAAAGAAATACCATGACGCCCGGCACAACTGCTGGTGCTACCTGATCAAGGATGGCCCGGTGCGCTACTCCGACGACGGCGAGCCCCAGGGCACCGCTGGGCAGCCCATGCTGGGCGTGTTCCAGAAGGAGGGGGTGGTCAACGTGTGCTGCGTGGCGACCCGCTACTTCGGCGGCATTCTGCTGGGGGCGGGGGGGCTGGCGCGGGCCTACGCCAGAAGCGCCAAGGACGCGCTGGACGCCGCCGGGGTATCCGCGGTGCGGCGGTGGGTGGTTATGGAGGTGCCGTGCGCCTATGCCCAGCTTGAGGAGGTGCGGCGGGAGGTGCTCCGCTTCGGCGGCGTGGAGGAGCGGGTGGACTATGGCGCGGACGTGCTGCTGTGCGTGCTGATCCCGGAGGAGCGCTCGTCCCAGTTCGCGGCGCACGTTCTGGACGCCTCCGCCGGCGCCATAGAGGCGCAGGAGGCGGGGGAGGCGTTCCGTGCGGCCCCAATGGAGCGTTAAGGAAGCACTGATTAAATGCGCCTGTGGCGCTTCGCGGATATTTCCCACCACAACTTCGTTGGGATTTCTTGAAATAAACGCAATTATTCCTGCGAAATCCCGCCTCATTGTGGCGAAAAATCTCTCGCGAATTGCTCTTGCCGATTTAATCAGCCCTTCCTTAAATTCCAAAGGCAGTGATAAAACAGGGCAAAAATGGCTATTATCAGGAGGTGGGACCATGGCCATACCCGAATCGTTTCTGGACGAGCTGAACAGCCGGGTAAATATTGTGGACGTGGTTTCGGCCTATCTGCCCCTGAACAAGAAGGGGGCCAACTATTGGGGGCTGTGCCCCTTCCACCACGAAAAGACCCCCTCCTTTTCCGTCAACGAGTCCAAGCAGATCTTCCACTGCTTTGGCTGCGGCAAGGGGGGCGGTCCCGTCCGCTTTGTGATGGAGATGGACAGCCTACCCTTTCCCGAGGCGGTGCGCAAGCTGGCCCAGCAGGAGGGGATGGAGGTGCCCGACGACAGCCCCGGCGACGGGGCATGGCGGGAAAAGCGCAGGCGCATCCTGGAGCTCAACCGTGAGGCCGCCCGGTTCTACCGCTCCATGCTGTCCGATCCCAGGGGGGGGGCGGTGGCGGCCTACATCCGGGACAAGCGGCGCATCAGCCCGAAATTTTCCGCCCGGTTCGGCCTGGGGGCCGCGCCCGAGGGCTGGGACAGCCTCATTACCGCCATGAAGGACAAGGGGTACGACAAGTCCGACCTCATCGACGCGGGGCTGGCGGTGGCGGGGAAGAGCGGCGGGGTATACGATAAATACCGCAACCGCCTGATGCTGCCGGTGATCGATGTGCGGGGGGATGTGATCGGCTTCACCAGCCGGGTGATGGACGACTCCACCCCCAAATACCTCAACACCCCGGAGACCGCCATTTTCAAAAAGCGGTCCATCCTGTACGGCCTCAACTACGCCAAAAACACCAGACGGCCCAACTTCATTCTGGTGGAGGGCAATATCGATGTCATAACCCTTCACCAGGCGGGGTTTGACAACACAGTGGCTACCATGGGTACCGCCCTCACCGAGGAGCATGTGCGGATGCTGGAGCGGTACACCAAGGAGCTGGTGCTGTGCTATGACAACGACGCCGCCGGGGAGGACGCCACCCAGCGCTCCATCGCCCTGCTGAAAAACTCGGAGGTGGCCGTCAAGGTGCTGCGCCTGCCCAACAAGCGGCTGGCCGACGGGACGCTGGGTAAGCAGGACGCGGACGACTATATCAAAAACTTCGGCCCCGGGGCCTTTGAGGGTTTGATGGACCGAAGCGCCAACTCGGCGGAGTACCGCTTGAACGTGGTGCGGGGGCAGTTCGACCTGGGCCGTGACGACCAGCGGGCGGCCTACCTCCAGGCGGCGGCGGAGGTCATTGCCGGTCTGCCCAGCCCGGTGGAGCGGGATATCTACGCCGGGCGGTGCGCGGAGCTGGCGAAGGTGTCCAAGGAGGCGGTGGTGCAGGAGGCGGACCGCCTGCGGGGCAAGCGCCGCCGGCAGGCCCAAAAGCAGGAGGAGCGCCAAAACCTGGCCCCCGCCCGGCAGCTCCAGCCCAAAAGCCGGGAGCTGCGCTACGCCAACGTCCGCTCCGCCCGGGCGGAGGAAGGGGTGCTGCGGGTGGTGGTGCTGGACCCGGAGCTGTTCCGGGAGCTGGACGGGCTGGAGCCGGAGCAGTTTTCCGCCCCCCACCTGGGCAAGGCGTATGACCTGCTGCGCCGCCGGTGGCGGGAGGGGAGGAGCGTCAGCCTGGCGGCGCTGGAGGGGCAGCTGGCCCCGGAGGAGCTGGACGGGCTGAGCGCCGTGATCCAGCAGCCCCAGGCCCGGAACACCGCCCGGGAGGCGCTGGAGGACTGTAAGCAGACCATCCTTGCGGAAAGCCGCAGGGGGGATATACATAGCGCAGAGGACCTGAACGGGTTACAACAGGCGCTGAAACAGAAAAAAGCCTATGGAGGATGAGCGACCAATGAGTGAAAAGAAAAAAACCGTGAAAAAGGCGGACGCCGCGCCCCACACCCAGGCAAGCCCCGAGAAGCTGGAGGCGGCAAAGGCGGAGCTGGCCAAGATGATCGAGGGGGTCCAGAACGGCGAGAAGCTGCTGGAGCTCATCGATATTGGCTATAAGAAGGGTAAGCTGTCCTCCGGCGAGATGATGGAGACGCTGGACTCCATCAGCCTGGAGAGCGAGCAGATGGACAAGGTGTACGATGTGCTGGAGAACCTGGGCATCGACACCGCCGGGGACGACTTCCCCCCGGAGCTGGAGGACGATATCCTCCCCCCCGTGGCCGAGCTGGAGGAGATCACCGAGGAGGAGATCGTAGACCCAAACACCCTGGTGGATTCCTTTGCCATTGACGACCCGGTGCGCATGTACCTGAAGGAGATCGGCAAGGTGGATCTGCTCACCCCCGAGCGGGAGGTGGAGCTGGCCCAGGCCATGGGGGCCGGGGCGGCGGCGAAGGAACAGCTGGCCGAGCTGGAGAAGTCCGGCGGGGAGATCCCGGCGGAGACGCTGAAGGAGCTGAAAAAGGCGATTAAGGGGGGCGAGCGGGCGAAGCAGCAGCTTGCGGAGGCCAACCTGCGTCTGGTGGTGTCCATCGCCAAGCGGTATGTGGGCCGGGGGATGCTGTTCCTGGACCTGATCCAGGAGGGTAATCTGGGCCTGATCAAGGCGGTGGAGAAGTTTGACTATGTGAAGGGCTTCAAGTTTTCCACCTACGCTACCTGGTGGATCCGCCAGGCCATCACCCGGGCCATCGCCGACCAGGCCAGGACCATCCGCATCCCGGTGCATATGGTGGAGACCATCAACAAGGTGATCCGGGTGAACCGGCAGCTGCTTCAGGAGCTGGGCCACGACCCCAGCCCGGAGGAGACCGCCGAGGAGATGGGGATGCCGGTGGAGAAGGTGCGGGAGATTTTGAAAATCGCCCAGGAGCCCGTCTCCCTGGAGACCCCCATCGGCGAGGAGGAGGACAGCCACCTGGGCGACTTCATCCCCGATGAGGACGCCTCCGAACCCTCCGAGGCCGCGTCCTTCACCCTGCTGAAGGAGCAGCTGGTGGATGTGCTGTCCACCCTCACCCCCCGGGAGGAGAAGGTGCTGCGGCTGCGCTTCGGCATTGAGGACGGCCGCACCCGCACCCTGGAGGAAGTGGGCAAGGAGTTCAACGTCACCCGGGAGCGCATCCGGCAGATCGAGGCCAAGGCGCTGCGCAAGCTGCGCCACCCCAGCCGCAGCAAGAAGCTGAAGGACTTTTTGAGCTGAGTAAAAGGCCCCCGCTCATATGGCGAGCGGGGGCCTTGCTTTTTATAATGCCTTATCGTTTTTCTGGAATAGGCTGATAACCCAGTATCCAGCTATCCCGCTGAAAACGGTTTGCAGCAGGGGCTGGGTGAAGCCATATGGTCCCCCCAGCAGGCGGGGGATCAGGACGCCGCCCGCCAGCCACAAGGCTAGAAACACGCCAAACAGGACCCGCAGCCGCTTACAGACGGCGGCGACGGGCTTCTTCTGCCGCACGCAGTCGAGGGCCTTTTTGAAAGAAACGATGTTTGCCATGAGAGCCGCCGCGATGGCGAGGATGATGGCAAAGCAGAGAACATGCTCCATTTTATGCCCTCCAGAAAATATGCTCACCGAAGCACCCGGTTAAAATCCCTGGGCATCTTGGCCTTAAAGGTAATTTGCTCCCCGGTAACGGGATGGGTGAAGGACAGCTCGTTTGCGTGGAGGCACAGCCGCCCGATGGGGTTGGTCCGGGCCCCGTACTGCTTGTCCCCGGCCACGGGATGGCCCAGCTCCTTCATATGGACACGGATCTGGTTTTTCCGCCCGGTTTCGATATTGATATCCAGCAGGGCGTATCCGCCCCCCGTCTTGACCACCTGATAGCTGGTGATGGCCTCCTTGGCCCCCTTTCCCGGCGCGCCGGAAAAGCTCAGGTGGGTGTCCGTCTCCACCAGAAAGGAGCGGATGGTGTCCCGGTCGGGCTTGGGCGTCCCCTCCACCACCGCCAGATAGCCCCGGCGGGTGACCATCTCGTTCCAATGGGACTGGAACAGCTCCTTGGTCTCGGGGTCCCGGGCGAACATCAGCACTCCCGAGGTGTCCCGGTCCAGCCGGTGGAGGACGAAGATGCGATCCCCCACCCGCCGGGCCTTCACATAGTCTGTGACCATGTGGTAGGCGGTGCGGGCCTTCTCCTTGTCGGTGGCCACGCTGAGCAGCTTGGCGGGCTTGTTCACCACGATGAGGTGTTCATCCTCGTAGAGGATGGGGAAGGGGAGGGCGTCCGCCCGGGGGGCGGAGGAGGGGAGTATGGCCACCTGCTGGCCGGGGGCCAGGGGGGTGTCGAACCGGGAGACGGGCACGCCGTCCACCGCCACCAGCCGCCGGGACAGGAGGGATTTCACATTGTTGCGGCTCTTGCCCTTTACGCTGGAGAGCAGAAAGGGGAGCAGGGTGGTGGGCTGGGCCACCGTGTAGACGGGGGGGTGTCCCCCTGGGCGGCTGTTGTGATGTTCCATTTTGTCACCTGATTTCCTGATTTTCGGATATTGTACCACAGGCGGGGGAAAAAGTCCACGAAATTCCAGTGGACAGGCAAGCCGGGGCGCTTTTTTTCATAGGCTTGCCAGAGGTGATGTATCGTGGGAGAAAAAGAGGGCCTGCTGCTCCGGGCGTCCAGGCTGTTCGACCTGCCGGCCGACGCGCTGGCGGGGGCGCCCCGGGTGGAGATGATCGGGGACGGCGAGCTGCGCATGGGCCCCCACCGGGGGATTCTGGCCTATGGCCCGGAGGAGATCCATATTTCCGGCGGCAGCCTGGTGGTGGTGGTGCGGGGCGGGGGACTGGAGCTGCAGGCCATGACCCCGGAGGAACTGCTGGTTACGGGGACCATCACCGCCGTGGAATTTATGAGGTGAGGCGATGAAGTGGCTCATTAACCTTCTGCGGGGCTATGTGGAACTCCATGCCGCCGGGGCCTTCCCCGAGCGGCTTTTGAACCTGTGCGCCCAGAACCGGCTCCAATTCTGGAAGCTGCGCTGGCTGGACGAGACCAGCTTCACCTTCCGCGTGGCGCTTCGGGACCGAAAGCGGCTGGACGGTCTGGCCCAGCGGGCCATGTGCGAGCTGCGGGAGACGGGCCGCAGGGGGGCGGCGGTGGTGGCGGAGCGGATGGTGGAGCGGCGCTGGGGCTTTTTGGCGGGGCTGGCGTTCTGCTTTTTGGCGGTGAGCTTTCTGTCCAGGTTTCTGCTGGTCATCGAGGTGACGGGCAACGACACCGTCCCCACCGCCGTCATCCTGTCCCAGCTCCATCGGGTGGGGGTGCGTCCCGGCGCCTACGGCCCCGCCATCCGGGAGCTGGAGGCGGCAAACGACGCCCTGCGGGGCCTGCCGGAGCTGAGCTATCTGGCCGTCAACATCTACGGCGCCCGGGCGGAGGTGGTGGTGCGGGAGAGGGACCAGAAGCCGGAGCTGCTGGACGAGGAAACCCCCGCCGACGTGGTGGCCCGGGCGGACGGCATCATTGAGGACATCCAGACGGACGCGGGCCGTCCCCTGTTCCAGGACGGGGACATCGTGGTTAAGGGGGAGGTGCTCATCACCGGCGACCTGGATCTGAAGGAGCCTGAGTACGGCACGGTGGATTTGGGCCATCTCATCGTCCATGCCGCCGGATCGGTAACCGCCCGAACCTGGCGGGTTTTGGAGGAGACAATCCCCCTCGCCGCCTGGGGGAAGGCGTATACCGGGGAGGAGCGGACGGGATACGGCATAAAAATTTTGTGGTTCGAGCTGGATTTTTTACAAAACAGTAGCATTTCTGGTGGAAGATATGATAAAATAACCAGGACTGAGCAACTCTCCCTCTTTGGCCGCGCGATCCCCGTGTGGCTGACCACCACCGTCCTGCGGGCCTACGAGCTGGAGGAGCGGCCCGTGGACCAGGAGGAGGCCGCCCTGCGGCTGGAGCAGGTCCTGTCCTCCCGTCTGGAGCAGCTGATGGAGGCCGGCCATGGCGAGGTGCTCCAGACCGACTTCGTTGCCAGCGAGGCGGGCGGGCGGCTGACTGTCACGCTGCTGGCGGAGTGCCGGGAGGAGATCGGCCGCACCGTGGAGCGGGACGGGAGCGTGGGCCGGATTTACGGTACGCCCCAGGGGGACGTGGGGGCCGGGGGCTGAGGGCCGTATGCGGCCACGCTTCGCCGCTTGGCGGCGCGGGCGGAGGAGCTGTAAAAACAAACGAATGTTTCACGTGAAACGGTGGAAGACAAAAGGAGATACCAATGACAGAACAAAGCATCAGCATTGAGCGGATGGAGGAGGCCGTCAACCTGTTCGGCCTGTTCGACGAGAACATCCGCCTGATTGAACAGGAGCTGGACGTGTCGGTGGTGAACCGGGAGTCCAACCTGAAAATTTCCGGCGAGGGTGAAAATGTCATGCTGGCGGTGAAGGCCATCCAGGGCCTGCTCACCCTGTCCGCCAAGGGGGAGGCCATCGGCCAGCAGAACGTGCGGTATATCATCGAGCTGGTCCGCTCCGGGAACGAGGGCAAGATCGCCCAGCTGGCGGGGGACGTGGTGTGCGTCACCGCCAAGGGCAAGCCCATCAAGGCCAAGACCATCGGCCAGCAGAAGTATGTGGACGCCATCAAGAACAGCACCGTTACCATCGGCGTGGGCCCCGCCGGTACGGGGAAGACCTATCTGGCGGTGGCGGCGGCGGTGGCGGCCTTCCGGGAGAAGCAGATCAACCGCATCATCCTCACCCGGCCTGCGGTGGAGGCCGGGGAGCGGCTGGGCTTTCTGCCGGGGGATTTGCAGAGCAAGGTGGACCCCTACCTGCGGCCGCTGTACGACGCGCTGTTTGACATGCTGGGGGCGGAGACCTACCAGAAGTACCTGGAGCGGGGGAATATCGAGGTGGCCCCCCTGGCCTATATGCGCGGGCGGACGCTGGACGACTCGTTCATCATCCTGGACGAGGCCCAGAACACCAGCCGGGAGCAGATGAAAATGTTCCTCACCCGGCTGGGGTTTGGGTCCAAGATCGTCATCACCGGCGACGCCACCCAGATTGACCTGCCGGTGGACAAGGTATCCGGCCTCAAGGAGGCCATGCGGGTGCTCAAGGGGGTGGAGGATATCTCCATCTGCCAGCTCACCGGGGCGGATGTGGTGCGGCATGTGATCGTCCAGCGCATCATCAAAGCGTATGAGGAGGACGAGAAGCGGCGCAGCGCCAAGCGGCGGTGAGAGCGCCGCCTGCGGCGGGGCGTCCTGCTGGCGGCCGCTGATTTTTTGCGGGGCGCCCATAGGCTACGCCTTCTGGCGGCAGCGCCGTCCAAGGGGCGCGCACCCCGCCGCAAGGGAAAGGAGAACCTTACAATGCCCAAGCATAACATCATGATTTCCGCCGATGTCCCCGGGGTGGACGACGGCCTGCGTTCCTTCCTGCGCAGGGTGATCCGCACCGCTCTGGACGCGGAGGCGGTGGAGACGCCCTGCGAGGTCAATGTGCTGATCACCAATGACGCGGGCATCCGCCAAATCAACCTGGATATGCGGGGGGTGGACGCCCCCACTGACGTGCTCAGCTTCCCCATGTTCGCCCTGGCGCCGGGGGACAAGCCCGCCCGGCAGGACGCCGACCCCGCCACGGGGCTGATCCCCCTGGGGGACATGTGCATTTCCCTGGAGCGGGCCCGCGCCCAGGCCAAGGAGTACGGCCACGCCAACCGCAGGGAGCTGGCGTACTTAGCGGTCCATTCGGCCCTCCACCTGCTGGGTTACGACCATCTGGACGAGGGGCCGGAGAAGGCCCGGATGCGGGCGCGGGAGGAGTGTATTATGAAGGAATTGGGGCTGGAAAGAGAGAGAAATACATGAAAATACGTTCTGCCTTGCTGGCGGCGGCCCTGGCGCTGGCGTTGATCGGGTGTCAGGCAGAGGAGCCAACGGGAACCGACTCCATCCCACCGGAGCCGTCCCCCACGGTGAGTGCGCCGCCGGAGGCGCTCACCCCGGAACAGCTGCTGGCCCGGCAGCCCATGGACGATACCCACGACGCCTTCCTGGTGGACACGGGAGGGAAGCTGGGCACCTTGCTGGTGACGGTGGAGATGGGGGAGCGCGGGCCGAACCCAGACCCGGAATGGGAGCCGTGGGAGAACCCGGTGTACCTTTCCGTCTGGAATCCCGCGGATATGGGGGAACCTATACAGAGAATGGACGCTGTGGTAGACAGTTTGATGTTTGGGGAGCACGAGACGGTGGACGCCAATTTCGACGGACGCATGGACTTCAGCGTCCTGCGTAACAGGGGAAACGGAGCCGGTTATTGGTATCTCTGGGTGTGGGATGAGGAGGCCGGGCAGTTTGCGGAGGTGCCGGAGTACCGGGAGATCTCCCTGCCCCGCTGCAACCCGGAGACAGGAATCATCGACGGCTGGGCCAGGAACAGCGGCGGCGGGGACGGCGTGGCCACCTTCCACCGCTGGGAGGACAGGAAACTGGTGTGCGTCCGGCGGATCGAGACGGGGTACGACTATGAGAACGGGGTCGTCAAATTCGAGGTATCCAACGAGGTAACCTATTTTCCCTCGTGGATCAAAGTAGAGGAGCGAATGGATGGGGAACTGACCCAGGTGTATTACCGGTATTATTCCGTGGACGAGGGAACCGACTTCTTCCCGGAACGGGAAAAATGGGAAAACCTGGACTACCACGGGGAAGACTAAACATACTTAACAGAAATGCTCAAAGAAAGTTGAGGATCACCTAATGAACATCAAAAAATCAGGTATCATCACCATCTGCGGACGGCCCAACGTGGGCAAGTCCACCCTGACCAATACCTTAGCAGGGGAGAAGGTGGCCATCGTCTCCCCCAAGCCCCAGACCACCCGCAACCGCATCTGCGCCGTCCTCAACCGGGGGGACAGCCAGTTTGTGTTTGTGGACACTCCCGGGCTCCACAAGGCCCGCACCCGCTTAGGCGACTACATGGTGAAGGTGGTGCGGCAGTCCGTGGCCGACGTGGACGGGGTGATGCTGCTGGTGGAGCCGGTGGACCGCCCCGGCGCCCCGGAGAGGGAGCTCATCGACCGCATCCGCGCCCTGGGCGCGCCCGCCGCGCTGGTCATCAACAAGATCGACACGGTGGAAAAGGAGAAGCTGCTGTCAGTGATGGCGGCATATGGCGCGGCCTACGATTGGGACGCGGTGGTGCCCATCTCGGCCAAGACCGGCGAGGGGGTGGACGAGCTGCTGGAGGTGCTGGGCGCATGGCTGCCCGAGGGGCCCCAGCTCTTCCCCGACGGGGCGGTGACCGACCAGCCGGAGCGGCAGATCATGGCGGAGATCGTCCGGGAGAAGCTGCTGCGGGAGCTGGACAAGGAGATCCCCCACGGCACGGCGGTGGAGGTGACGAAATTCTCCCAGCGGGACGATACCGATATCATCGACTGCCATGTGACCATATACTGCGAGAAGGCGTCCCACAAGGGGATTATCATCGGCAAGGGCGGGGGGATGCTGAAAAAGATCAGCACCCAGGCCCGGCAGGATATGGAGTCGTTCATGGGGGCCAAGGTGTATCTGGAGACCTGGGTGAAGGTGAAAGAAAACTGGCGGGACAATCCTGCGGCCATCCAGAACTTTGGGTACACGGAGGACTAAGCCATGGTGGATATCAAAGTCTGGATGGGGGAGCTGGCCGAAAAACTGACGGGCCGGTTTGGCGACCGGCTGTTGTTCCTGGGCCTCCAGGGCAGCTATGGCCGGGGGGAGGCCGGGGAGGACAGCGACATCGACGTGGTGACGGTTTTGGACCGGGTGGAGCTGGCGGATTTGGACGAATACCGGGCCGCCGTCCGGGGGATGCCCGAGGGGGAGAAGGCCTGCGGGTTCCTGTGCGGGGCGGCGGAGCTGAAAAGCTGGCCCAAATACGACCCGTGCCAGCTGGCCCGTGACGTGCGGGCATACCGGGGCGAATTAGGACCCCTGCTGCCGCCCCTGGGGCGGGAGGATCTGGCGCAGGCCGCCGCCATCGGCGCGTCCGGCATCTATCACGCCGCAGTGCACACTTACCTGTACGCGCCCAAGGACAATTGGCCCGGCTTTTTGAAGGAGGCCCACAAGGGGGCGTTTTTCGCCCTGCGGGCGCTGTATGAGCTGCGTACCGGGGAAAGTGTGCGCGCCAAGCGGGATCTGCTGCCCCGGCTTTCCGGGGACGAGCGGGAAATTTTGGCGTACAGCCTGCTCCATACGCAGGAGGAGCCGGAGGCCGCCTTTGCCCGGCTGCTGCGCTGGTCCGCCGCCGCCATGGCGGGGGTCTGAGGGCTGGCACACAAAATTTCCCTGACATATCCGCCCCGTTTCTGCCCATGCTAACTGGGCAAAGGAGGGGCGGCGGATGATGCGCGAGCCATATTGGGGCCTGTTTTGGAGCACCGGGATGCCGGAGGCGTGGCTGATGAGCCGGAGCGGCGAGAGGGCCGACGCGGGGCTGAAGATCGAGGGCCCGTGGGGGCTGTCAGGCCCGCCCACCGGCGTAGACCCCGGCCCGTCCGGCGGGGACGGCGGCGGCCAGGGCCCCATTTGAATCCACCGCCCCGGCGGATACCGGGGCGGTACATAGGAGGTGCGGAATGCACCTGACCACCAATGCCCTCGTACTGCGCGAGGTGAACTACAAGGAGTCGGACAAAATCCTGACCCTGCTGACGGAACAGGAGGGCAAGCTCACCGTGTCCGCCCGGGGATGCCGGAAAAAAGACAGCCCCATCGCCGCCTCCTGCCAGCTGCTGGCCTGGGGGGAGTTCACGCTGTACGAATTCCGGGATATGTGGTCGGTGAAGGAGACGGCCTCGGAGCGGCTGTTCGACGGGGTGCGGGCCGACCTGGATAGGCTGGCCTTGGCCAGCTATCTGGCCGAGGTCACCGAGGCGCTGGCCGAGGAGGGCCAGCCAGACCCCAGCCTGCTGGCGGTGGCCCTCAACGGCCTTCACGCCCTGGACAAGCTGAATTATCCCCTGGCCCAGGTGAAGGCCGCCTTTGAGTGGCGCTCCATGGCCCTGGCGGGGTATGAGCCCCAGATCGGGCGGTGCGGGGTGTGCCTGAGGGAGCAGCCCCAGGAGCCCCGCATTCACCTGGGGGAGGGGACCCTGCACTGCGCCTCCTGCCGGGCTGGGCTGAGGGAGGGGGTGTCCATGCCGCTGACCACGGCGGCGCTGGCCGCCCTGCGGCACATCGTATGGGGGCCCCGAAAGCGGCTGCTGTCCTTCCGGCTGGACGCAGAGGGGCTGCAAAGGCTGTCCGACGCGTCGGAGGCATATCTGATGACCCGCCTGGAGCGGGGGTTTCGGACGCTGGACTTTTACAAACGGATTACTTACAAACCAAACGCTGTAAATTGAGGAAATTGCTATGACGCCATTATTTGAAAAATCCATTGAGACCTTGGAGCTGCCCCGGGTGCTGGCCCTGCTGGCCGCCGAGGCCCACACGGAGGAGGGAAAGCAGCGGTGCCTGACGCTGCGGCCCGTCTGCGTCCAAAGCGACGTGGGCCGCCTGCAAAAGCAGACCTCCGCCGCCTTTGACCTGCTGGTGAAGCACGGCACGCCCTCCCTGTCCGGGGTGAGGCCGGTGGCCGCCGCCCTGCAAAGGGCGGACCGGGGGGGTGCGCTGAACACCCGGGAGCTGCTGGATATCGCCCAGGTGCTGCGCTGTGCCCGCTCTGTGCGGGAGTACGGCGGCGGGGGCGAGGGGAAGACGGTGCTGGACGGTTACTTCGACAGCCTCACCGCCAACCGCTTTTTGGAGGACAAGATCACCGGCTCCATCCTGGGCGAGGATGAGATCGCCGACGCGGCCTCGCCGGAGCTGGCCGACATCCGGCGGCACATCCGGGCGGCGGCGGGCAAGGTGCGGGACGTGCTGAGCCGCCTCATCTCGTCCAACCAGTCCAAATATCTTCAGGACGCCATCATCACCATGCGGGGGGGCCGCTACGTGGTGCCCGTGAAGAGTGAGCACAAAAACGATATCCCCGGCCTGGTCCATGACGTGTCCGGCTCCGGCGGCACCTTCTTCATCGAGCCCATGGGGGTGGTGAACGCCAATAACGAGCTGCGGGAGCTCCAGGCCAAGGAGCAGAAGGAGATCGAGCGCATTCTGGCGGAGCTGTCCGCCGACTGCGCCGGGTTTAAGACCGGCATTGAGGATGACTATCAGACCCTGGTTTCGCTGGACTGCATCTTTGCCCGGGCCAAGCTGTCATCGGCCATGGGGGCGATGGAGCCGGCGCTGGGCAGCCGCATTGAGCTGCGCCGCGCCCGCCACCCCCTGCTGGACCCCAAGAGCGCCGTGCGCAACGATCTGGCCCTGGGCGGGGGCTTTGACACCCTGGTCATCACCGGCCCCAACACCGGCGGCAAGACCGTCACCCTGAAGACCCTGGGCCTGCTGACCCTGATGGCCCAGTGCGGCCTCCATATCCCGGCGGCGGACGGCTCCACGGTGAAGGTGTGCTCCGCCGTGCTGGCGGATATCGGGGATGAGCAGTCCATCGACCAGTCCCTATCCACCTTCTCCTCCCACATGACCAACATTGTGGCCATTCTGGAGCAGGCGGACGACGAGACGCTGATCTTGTTCGATGAGCTGGGGGCGGGTACCGACCCGGTGGAGGGTGCGGCGCTGGCCGCAGCCATCATCGAATCCGCCCGGGCCATGGGGGCCCATGTGGCCGCCACCACCCACTACGCCGAGCTGAAGGTGTACGCCATGACCACCAAGGGGGTGGAAAACGCCTCCTGTGAGTTCGATGTGGAGACGCTGGCCCCCACCTACCGGGTGCTCATCGGCATACCCGGCAAGTCCAACGCCTTCGCCATCTCCCGGCGGCTGGGCCTGCCCGGTTATATCATCCAGAAGGCGGCGGACCGCATCGACGCGGAAAACGTGCGCTTTGAGGACGTACTCAGCCAGCTGGACGTGCAGCGCCAGGCCATGGAGCGGGAAAAGGAGAAGGCCGCCCAGCTGCGCCGGGAGATGGAGGAGGCCCGGGCCAAGGCGGAGGAATACCGGGCCCGCATTGAGGAGGAGCGGCGGAAGGCCACCGAAAAGGCCCAGGCGGAGGCCCGCGCCATCATCGAGCAGGCGAGAGACGCCGCCGACCAGACCTTTAAGGAGCTCAACGAGATGCGCCGCCGGCAGGAGCAGGCCAAGGACTGGGTGGACGACAACGAGCAGCGCTCCGAGCTGCGCCGGAAGCTCAACGAGGCGGATGCCGCCCTGGGGGGGCGGAAGGAGGAGCTGCCGCCGCCCCCACCCACCCGGGACGCGGTGGCGGGCGACACGGTGGAGCTGGTGAAGATGGGCACCCAGGCGGAGGTGGTGGGGGTCAACAAGGACGGCACCCTTCAGCTCCAGGCGGGCATTTTGAAGCTGAAGGCACGCCAGAGCGAGGTGCGGGTGCTGGAGGACGTGACGGCCCGGAAAAAGCAGAGCGCCAAGGACAAGGCCCGCGCTGCGTCGGTGAGCCGTCCCTTCCGGGCCTCCGCCGCCAAGGCGGAGCTGGACCTGCGGGGCATGATGGTGGACGAGGCGCTGGGGGCGGTGGACCTGTTTTTGGACAACGCACTCATGGGCAAGCTGGAGACGGTGACCATTATCCACGGCAAGGGTACCGGCGCGCTGCGCAAAGCCGTGCGGGAGCATTTGAAAAAGAGCCGCTACGTCAAGGAGTACCGCCCCGGCGTCTATGGGGAGGGCGAGGACGGCGTGACGGTGGCCACCTTGAAATAGGGGCGGTGTCCGCCCCTCGCGGACCCTCAAAAGTAGTGAATTATGGGGGGTTTTCACGAAAGTGCCTGTGAGAATTTGGTGAAAATGCTCTTGACGTTTGGGGGCTAAATTTGGTATTCTTATGTGGTAAAAAATTCGGGAGAGCAATCAGGTCGCGGTACGCTGGACCGAAACAACTTGATGGAGGGAACCGCTCATGTATATGAAAGAGACAACCGTCAACAATCAGGTCGGCCTGCACGCCCGTCCGGCGACGTTTTTTATCCAGAAGGCCAATGAGTTCAAAAGCTCTATCTGGGTGGAGAAGGATGACCGCCGGGTCAATGCTAAGAGCCTGCTGGGCGTTCTGTCTTTGGGCATCGTGAAGGGGACGGCCATCAACCTCATCGCCGATGGTCCCGACGAGGAGGCCGCCATTAACGCGCTGGTGGAGCTCATCAACTCCGAGTTCGCCGAGTGATTCTACGCTGAGCACGAAAAAGCGCCGCAGATGCGGCGCTTTTTTTGCTAGAAGCGCGAGGGCAAGCGCATAGGGGAGCTTGGAGCGGAGCGAAAGCAAAAGCCCAAGGCCCACGAAGTGGGACTGGGTTTTGCTTGAGCCGCAGCGAAAGCGACCCGGCCATGCGCCCAGCCCGAGCGTGACAAGGGAGAAGCGCGGAGCCATCGTGAGCAGCGCGGATGGAGCGCAGCGAAAGCAAAAGCCCAAGGCCCACGCAGTGGGACCGGGTTATACCGGCGGTAGATTTGACGGTTGGGAGGCGGTCAGTTGACATTCGAGGAACTGCGGGACAAGGCCCATGCCCTGCCCCTAAAACCCGGCGTGTATATCATGCAGAACGGCGCCAGCGAGGTCATCTATGTGGGCAAGGCCAAGGCGCTGAAAAACCGGGTGAGCCAGTATTTCCAGGACCAATCCCGCCACAACGAAAAGACCCGGGCCATGGTCAGCCAGATCGACCATTTCGACGTTATTGTGGTCCAGTCGGAGTTCGAGGCGCTGGTGCTGGAGTGCGCGCTTATCAAGCGCCACCAGCCCCGGTATAACATCCTGCTCAAGGACAGCAAAGGCTTCCCCTATATCCGGCTGTCCCCGGGGGACTACCCCCGGTTTTCGCTGGCCGCCAAGGCGGAGGACGACGGGGCGCGGTACTTCGGGCCCTACGGCTCCCGCTTTGCCAGCCAGGGCATCATCGACGCCCTGCGCCAGGCCCTGCGCCTGCCCGGCTGCCGCCGGAAGTTCCCCCGGGATATTGGGAAGGAGCGGCCCTGCCTCAACTTTCACATGGGGGTATGCGACGGGTACTGCCGGGCGGAGATGGACCAGAGCCAGTACAAGCACTCCATCGGCCAGGCGGTGCGGCTGCTGGAGGGGCGGCTGGACGAGGTGGTGGACGAGCTGTCCGCCGAGATGGAGCTGGCGGCGGAGGAGCTGCGCTTTGAGAAGGCCGCACAGCTCCGGGACCGCATCCGCTCCATCCAGCTGCTGTCCACCCGGCAGAAGGCGGTGGCCGGGTCGCTGGCGGACACCGATGTGGTGGGCTACCACCGGGGGGAGGCCAAGAGCTGCTTTGTGGTGCTGCACTACATCGGCGGGGAGCTGGCGGCCAAGGATTGGGAGCTGCTCACGGTGCCCATGGAGGACGAGCAGACCACCGTTTCCACGCTGGCGGCCCAGTATTATGGCGGGCGGGGACAGCTGCCCCGGCAGATCCTGCTGCCCTGCGATATTGACGAGCGCCTGGAGCTGGCCCGGATGCTCACCGAGGCGGTGGGCCGCAAGGTGGAAGTGCTCACCCCCCAGCGGGGGGCTAAGATGGAGCTGGTGAAGCTGGCCAACGAGAACGCCGCCGAGGAGGTGCTCCGGGCCACCACGGCGGAGGAGCGCCGCTCCAAGCTGACGGAGGCCCTGGGGGCGCTGCTGGGGATGGAGGGACAGCCCCACAGGATTGAGGCGTTCGATATCTCCAACACCGGCAGCTCGGACATTGTGGCGTCCATGACGGTGCACATCGACGGCAGGCCGCTGAAGCGGGACTACCGCCATTTCAAGCTGAAGGATATGTCCCACGCCGACGATTACGCCTCCATGGAGCAGGTGGTGGAGCGGCGCTTCCGGCGCTATTTGGACGGGGACAAGAAGTTTGCGGACCGCCCGGACCTGCTGCTCATGGACGGCGGCGCAGGCCAGGTGAGGGTGGCGGAAGAGGTGCTGGCCCGGCTGGGGCTGGGGGATATTCCCGTATACGGCATGGTGAAGGACAACCGGCACCGCACCCGGGCCCTGGTGGCCGGAGACGGCCGGGAGATCGGCATCCAGGCCAACCAGGCGCTGTTTTCCATGGTGGGCCGCATCCAGGAGGAGACCCACCGTTTCGCCATCGAGTTCCACCGCCAGCAGCAGGCGGGGCATTTGAAGGGCTCCGCCCTGGATGAGATCGCCGGGGTGGGCCCCAGCCGGAAGGCCCAGCTTTTAAAGGAGTTCAAGAGCGTGAAGGCCGTCAAGGCCGCCACACTGGAGGAGCTGGCGGCGGTGGTGCCGAAAAACACCGCCCAGGCGGTGTATGTCCACTTCCACCCGGCGGAAAATCAGCAGCGAAAGGACGGCGCGCCATGAGAGTGATCGCAGGGACAGCACGGAGCCGGCGGCTGGAGGCGCTGCCCGGCCTGGACACCCGGCCCACTACGGACCGGGTGAAGGAGAGCGTTTTCAACGTGATCCAGTTTGATATCGAGGGGCGCCGGGCGCTGGACCTGTTCGCCGGGACGGGGCAGCTGGGGATTGAGGCGCTCAGCCGGGGGGCGGCGTTCTGCGACTTTGTGGACAGCGCTCCCGCCGCGCTGAGGGTGGTACAGAAAAACGTGAAGACCTGCGGCTTTGAGGCGCGGGCCGCCTGCCACGGCAGGGATTTTGCCGCCTTTCTCAGCCGGGCCGGGGAAAAATACGGACTGATCTTTCTGGACCCGCCCTACGCCTCGGGAAATCTGGAGCGGGCGCTGGAAATGATCGCCGCGATTGACATTGTGGTGGAAAATGGTATAATAGTGTGCGAAAGTCCGGCGGACCACACCCTTCCCGACCTGCCGGCCCCCTATGAGAAGGGGCGGGAATACCGCTGTGGAGCGGTTAAATTCACCCTATACCGCAGGAGGACCCGCCCATGAGACGCGCCATTTACCCCGGCAGCTTTGACCCGGTGACGCTGGGCCACCTGGATATCATCAAGCGGGCCTCCGCCATTTTTGACGAGCTGGTCGTGTGCGTCAGCGTGAATTCCGCCAAGGACGGGGGGCTGTTTTCCCCGGAGGAGCGGGTGGAGCTGATCCGCAAGGTGACGGAGGACCTGCCTAACGTGCGGGTGGACTGCTCCCGGGAGCTGGTGGCGGAGTACGCCAAGCGCTGCCGGGCCAGGGTGCTGGTGAAGGGGCTTCGGGCGGTGTCCGACTACGAGTCGGAGATTCAGATGGCCATGGTCAACGCCAAGCTGTACCCCAGGCTGGATACGGTGTTTCTCTACACCCGGCCCAAGTACGCCTACCTCAGCTCCACGGTGGTGAAGGAGCTGGCCCGCTATGGGGCGGAGCTGTCCGACTTTGTGCCCCGGCAGATCATCGACCGGGTGCGGGACAAGGTGACCCAGGACGGACGGGACGACCTGTGAACGACGAGCTTACATCTAAAAGGAGAGATGACGCATGGCGACTGCCGTGGACGAGCTGCTGGATATGCTGTTTGACATGATTGACGAGGCAAAAAATGCCGCCTTCAGCGGCGACAAGTGCGTGATCGAGCGGGATAAGGCCCTGGATCTCATCGAGGACGCCAAAAAGCAGCTGCCGGTGGATCTGGCGGAGGCCCGGAAAATCCTCAACGCCCGAAACGAGTATCTGGCCGCCGCCAAGCGGGAGGCGGAGGAAATCCGCAAGCGGGCGGAGATCGAGGCTAACCAGATGGTGAGCGAGGCCCCTGTGATGACCCAGGCCCGGCAGAAGGCCCGGGAGGTGCTGGCCCATGCCGACGAGGAGGCCAAAAAGACCTGCCGGGAGACCAATGAATACTGTGTGGATCTCCTGCGCCGCACCGAGGACGCCCTGGCAGCCGCCCATGCGGAAATGCGCCAGGTGCACAACCAGTTCCGCTCCGGCATGGGCGCGGGAGGCGGAAGCGAACGCTCCTCCGGCGGCAGCCGGATGTATGACGCGGAAGCGGACGGATGAGTGAAAAAGTGAACAGCAAAGGGATAAAACCCCCGCCGCGGCCTTTCGCGGCGGGGGCTTTATCTGCCCGCTGAGATACGGGGAAGGCCCATGGAGAGCCCTGCGGCAGGGTGCGCAAGCAATGGAAAACGAATAGCTGTTCGATGAGAATTTTCGCATAATCCCCGAAAAATGGGCAAAATCACCGAAAAAAAGTCCTTGCAATTTTTTGGAGGCTACGGTATACTGAAAAACGTAGTGGAGGGAAATGGAGTAAATCTGCTATAATAGGGAGTGAAATGGAGGGAGTGGGATGACCGGCACCTATGAGCACAGCATCGACAATGCCGGCCGCCTCATTGTACCCTCCAAGCTGCGGGACAAGCTGGGCGCCTCCTTTTACCTGGCGGTAGGGGTGAAGGAGAACCTGACACTCTACCCCATGGAGACGTGGGACAAGCTGCGCGCACGGGTGTCGGAGCTGTCCACCACCGACGCGGCGGCCATGGATCTGTTCTTCGCCAGCGCACAGCTGTGCGAGGCGGACAAGCAGTGGCGCTTTCAGGTGCCCTCCTATCTGAAGGACTACGCCAAGATCGACCGGGACGTGGTGATCACCGGCAACAATGACCGGGCCCAGATCTGGAGCGCCGACAACTGGAAAGCCAAGACCCGCCAGCAGCTCAATCCCGAGACCATCGCCAGCCTGATGAAGAACCTGGGGATTTAACGCCATGATGGAATATACCCATAAGCCGGTGCTCCTGGAGGAGTGCCTGGATGGACTGAACATACGCCCCGGCGGCGTCTATTTGGACGGCACGCTGGGAAGGGCGGGCCACTCGCTGGAGATCGTCAAGCGCCTGGCCGCCGGGCGGCTTATCGCCATAGACCGGGACAAGGCTGCTTTGGACGCCGCCCCCGCCCGGTTTGGGGAATATCTGGACCGGGTGACCCTGGTTCAAGGCAGCTTTGGCGGCCTGGCCGGCATCTTGGCCTCGCTGAATGTGGGCGGGGTGGATGGGATGCTCTTTGACCTGGGGGTGTCATCCCCCCAGCTGGACGACGGCAGCCGGGGCTTCTCCTATCTCCAGGACGCCCCGCTGGATATGCGCATGGATCAATCTGCTCCCCTCACCGCCCGGGATGTGGTGAACGGCTGGAGCCAGGAGGAGCTGAAGCGGGTCCTGTGGCAGTACGGCGAGGAGCGCTACGCCGGGCCCATTGCCGCCGCCATCGTCCGGGAACGGGGGAACGCTCCCATTGAGACCACCGGCCAGCTGGCGGAGCTGATCCGAAGCGCCATGCCCGCCAAGGCGTGCCGGGAGAAGCAGCATCCCGCCAAGCGGTCGTTCCAGGCCATCCGCATCGCGGTGAATGACGAGCTGGGGGAGCTGGAGCGGCTGCTGGAGTGCGCGCTGGAGGCGCTGAACCCGGGCGGACGGCTGGCCATCATCTCGTTTCACTCGCTGGAGGACCGGCTGGTTAAAACCGCCTATGCCCGGTGGGCCAGGGGGTGCACCTGCCCGCCGGATTTCCCGGTGTGCGTGTGCGGTAAGACGCCCCGGGTGAAGCTGGTGGGCCGGCGGCCCATCACGGCGGGGGAAGAGGAACTGAAGGAAAATCCCCGGGCCCGCAGCGCGAAGCTGCGCCTGGCGGAGAAGTTATAGACTTTGACCCTGCGGGCAGCATAGTGGGGCACGGACAGCGCAAAGGAGAATGCCCTATGGCGGCGCAGCGAAGGAACGGCACAAGAAGATACCGAACCAGCGGAAATGTGGCCTATCAGCCGGAGTTCGAGCAGGAGCGCGTCCGGGAATCCTCCCGGGGCGGGCAGGTGCGGGGGAATACGGTCCGCCGCCCGGAACCCCGCCGCCGGCCTCAGCCGCAGCCCCGCCGCCGTCCGGCGGCCCGGCCCAGCATCCAGGTGCGGCCCCAGGGGGCCGTGGCCCCCTTTACGGTGGTGGGCCTGTTCGCGGTGCTGGCCTGCACGCTGCTGCTGGTGGTGAACTGCGCCCGGCTGGCGGTGGCCAACAACAGCATCGTGGAGCTGCGCGGCGACCTGGCCCAGCTCCAGGACGAAAACCGGGTGCTCCAGGCCAGATATGAGCTGCTGTTTGACGTGGAGGAGATTGAGCGCCAATTTTTGTCTGATGGTTCCATGGTCCGGTCCTCCCCGGGCCAGACGGTGTACCTGGACCTGTCCGGCGGGGACAGCGTGGTGTATTATGAGGGGGCGGGGAGCGGCCTGTCCGCCCTGCTCCAGCGGGCGGAGCAGTTTTTTGCCGGGCTTTTGTCATAAGCGAATCCCTCCGGCACATAGATTTACCCGTAGAGAAAAAAGAGGGGCGTGTGGAACACACCGGGTTCCCGCGCCCCTCTCCCAATAGCGGCGCGCCCCTTCGCCGCCCGGAAAACCCGTGAGGAGGAGCGAAGCCCATGCAGGACCCCAACCGCAAGCCCCGCCGCGCAGACGGCAGAAACAACCGAAGCTTGTTCCGGCGCACCATTTTTTTGCTGGTGGTGCTGGGCATCGGCATATTTTTCCCGCTGGTGGCCCAGCTCTACAAGCTCCAGATCGTGGAGCATGAGGAATGGGAGCGCCGGGCGGCAAACCAGCAGACCAAGAGCGTCTCCGTGCCGGCCAACCGGGGCACCATCTATGACCGGGAGGGCCGGGCCATGGCCATGTCCGCCACGGTTTACAAGCTGATCCTGTCCCCCATGGGGGTATACGGCGCTGTGGAAAAGAAGCAGTACGAAAAGGACGGCAAGCTGGACGAGACCGCCTACGAAAAAGCCCTCTACGACCTGCGCAAGACCATTGTGGACGGCATCGTGGATCTGTTCGGCTACGATGAGGAGCGGCTGTGGAAGCGCATCGAGCGCATCGACTCCGGCTATGAGGTGCTGTACTTCGAGCTGGAGGAGGAGGACGCGGAGCGTGCCCGGCAGCTTATCAGCGAAAAGAAGCTTTCCGCCGGGCTCCAGCTCACGCCCAGCAGCAAGCGGTACTATCCCTTTTCCTCCGTGGGCTCCCACATCCTGGGATACATGGGCCAGACCAAGGACAGCGGCGAAAACAAGGTGGGCAAGGCGGGCATCGAGGCGGGCTATGAGGATGTGCTGTCCGGCGAGCTGGGCCGGGTGGTCACCTCCAAAAACGGCTGGGGGATGGAGATGATCTCCGGCTATGAGTCGTACTTCGACGCCCAGAACGGCTACGATGTGACCCTTACCGTGGATGAGCGCATCCAGGCCATGCTGGAGCAGACCCTGGCGGAGGGCATTGAGACCTATGACGTGCAGAACGGGGCCTTCGGCCTGGCCATCGACCCCCAGACGGGGGCGGTGCTGGCCATGGCCAGCTCCCCGGACTTCGACCCCAACAACTGGGATGTCCTGCTCAGTGAGGCGCTGAAGGACGAGGTGGAGCAGGTGAAAGCGGAGGAGGGGGACGATGCGGCCGACGATGCCTGGAAGGACGCGTGGAACCGCCAGATGAAAAACCGCGCCCTCACCGACGCCTATGAGCCGGGGTCGGTGTTCAAGCCCATCACCGTGTCCATTGGGCTGGAGGAGGGGGCCATCTCCATGGATGACCACTTCTATTGCAGCGGTTCCATGACGGCCGGGCCGGGGCTGAAGCCCACCCACTGCCACAAAAAGAGCGGGCACCTGGACCAAACCCTCACCGAGGCGGTGGAGAATTCCTGCAACGTGGCGCTGATGACCATTGCCCAGAGGATCGGCGCGGAGACCATGTGGAAGTATTTTGAGGATTTCGGCCTGTTCGACAAGACGGGCATCGACATGGCGGGGGAGGGCGGCAGCATTTTCTGGTCCGGCGGCAAGGAGTACTTCACCGGCCCCTATGGGGTGCAGTCGGTGGCTTCCTCTTCCTTTGGGCAGACCTTTGCCGTCACCCCGCTGCAAATGATCTCCGCCTTTGCCGCGGTCATCAACGGCGGCCATCTGCTCCAGCCCTATCTGGTGCAGAGCGTCGCCGACCAGGATGGGAACACCGTGTTCTACCATGAGACCCAGGAGGTGCGCCAGGTCATCAGCGAGTCCACCTCCGACAAGGTGCGGGGCATTCTGGAGAGCGTGGTTGCCAACGGCTCCGGCCACAACGCCAGCATGAACGGTTACCGCATCGGCGGCAAGACGGGCACCTCGGAAAAGATCGACCTGAAGGGTAAGGACGAGACCAACGACGACGTGATGTGCTCCTTCATGGGCTTTGCCCCGGCAGACGATCCCCAGGTGCTGGTGCTGGTGGTGTACGATACCCCCAAGCGCTCCGCCCCCGGCTCCAATTATATTGCCTCGGGCACCTATATCAGCGGCGGCAATATCGCCGCCCCCATGGCAGGGGCGCTCATCGCCAACATCCTGGACTACATGGGGATTGAGAAGCAGTATTCCAGCGACCAGCTGGCGGCGGCGGACGCCCCCATGCCCTACGTGGTGGGCAAGGAGCTGACGGTGGCCAAAACGGCGGTCCAAAGCGCGGGGCTGGAGTGCCGCACCGTGGGTACAGGCAATATCGTCACCCATCAGGTGCCCTCCGCCGGCGTGTCCATCCCCGGCGGGTCCAACGTGATTTTGTACCTGGGGGACGACGCCCCGGAGGGGCAGGTGGAGACCCCGGACCTGACGGGCCTGAGCCCCACGGCGGCAAAGACCAAGCTGGAAGAGCTGGGATTGTTTATGCGGGCCGCCGGGGTGGTGGACTACACCGACGCCTCGGTGGTGATGGCCGCCCAGTCGGTAGACGCGGGGGTGATGGTGTCCCCCGGCACCGTGGTGGAGGTAAGATTTGTGAGCAGTATTGAATATGGCGACCAGTAGGAGTACAATAAGGGGCCCTGTGGCCGTGGTGGGCCGGGGCGGGACGCGCACAGCCGCGCTGCTGCGCGCCCTTGTGCCCGGCCCGGTGGTGGAGCTCACCCCCTGTCAGGCGGCGTTCTATGAGGGCTGCTGCCGGGCAGTGGTGGTGGAGAACTTCGATCCCCCGGCCCAGAGGACGCTGAGCGGCTGCGCCGCCGCCCGGTGGGCGCTGGCCGGGCGGGCGGACATTACCGTGGTGGGGCTGGACGACCCGGAGGGCCGCCGGCTGGCCGGGGCCATGCCGGGGGCGGTGTACGCCTACTCCGACGGGCGGCCCCAGGCGGACCTGACGGCTAAAAATGTCCGCCTGCGGGGGGACTGGCTGGAATTCGTGGCCCTGGCCGGGAGAGAGCTGGCCCGGGTGCGGGTGAGCGCCGGGGCGAGCCCGCGGCTGTACGACCATCTGGCAGCCCTGGCCGGGGCGCTGGCCCTGGGGGTTCCGCTGGGAGAGGCGGCCGAGCGGCTGAGCGGCTGAAGGCTTCGGACAGTGGAGAAAATACAAAAGAGAGTGCGGAGGAGAAAGCTATGGTACGGATGCTGCTGGCGGCGCTGACCGCCTTTGTGATCTCGGTGCTGGTGGGATGGGTGCTCATCCCCATTCTGCGGGCGCTGCACGCGGGACAGTCCATCAAGGAAATCGGCCCCAACTGGCACAAAAATAAGGAGGGCACCCCCACCATGGGGGGGATCATGTTCATTGTGGCCGCAGCTGCGGCGGTGCTGGCCTTCGGCTGGCGGGACATGGCCCAGGGGAGCTGGCAGGCGGTGTTTGTGCTGGGCTTTGCCCTGGTGTGCGGCGCCATCGGCTTTGTGGACGATTACGCCAAGATCCGTAAGCATGAGAACACCGGCCTCACCGCCGGGTGGAAGTTCCTGCTGCAGCTGGCGGCGGCCATCGCCTTTCTGACCCTGCTCAACAGCACGCATCATCTGAGCCCCAACCTGTATATCCCCTTTGTCAACATATCCCGGCCGCTGCCCTGGGGGGTCTATCTGGTGTTTGCCGCCTTTGTCATCGTGGGCTGCGTCAACTCCGTCAACCTCACCGACGGGCTGGACGGGCTGGCGGGCAGTGTGACGCTGGCGGTGTCGGTGTTCTTCGCCGCGCTGTCCCAATGGTGGGACAAGGGGGCGGTGGGTGTGTTCGCCGGGGCGCTGGCGGGCGGACTGCTGGGCTTTCTGGTGTATAATTTCCACCCCGCCAAGGTGTTTATGGGGGACACCGGCTCCCTGTTTCTGGGGGGCGCGGTGTGCGGTATGGCCTTTGCCCTGGACGCGCCGCTGGTGCTGGTGCCGGTGGGGGTTATCTACATCGCCGAGACCATGAGCGATATCATCCAGGTGGGCTACTTCAAGCTCACCCACGGCAAGCGCATTTTCCGCATGGCGCCCCTCCACCACCACCTGGAGCTGGGCGGGTGGAGCGAGGTGCGTATCGTGCTCACCTTCACGGGGATCACGGTGGCGTTCTGCCTGCTGGCCTTTGTGGGGGTCATGTATCGGTACGCCATTTGAGCGCGTAGCCGTCGCGAGCAGCGCGGATGGACTGGAGCGAGGGCGAGGTGAGGGGCGCACAGCGCCCCGGAGACCAGCCCGAGGCGGAGGGAAGCCGCGCGTTGCGAGCAGGCGCAGCGTGACAACATCTGAGCGTGGAGCTGTCGCGAGCGGCAGCCCAATGTTTCACGTGAAACGTTAGTTTGATAAAAGCGGAAGGAGGAGAGGCCCATGGCCAGAAAAGCAAAGCGGGATCTGACCATCGAGCAGCAGCTGGCCCGGGGGCCCATCGACCTGCCCTTTTTGGCGCTGGTGATGCTGCTCACCGCCGTGGGGCTCATCATGGTGCTGTCCGCCTCCTATGCCTCGGCCATGTATAACCTGGACGCCGCCATCAACACCAAGGGAGACCCGCTGTACTTTTTCAAGCGGCAGTTTGGATTTGCGCTGCTGGGCGTGTTTGCCATGTTCGTCATCTCCAAAATCGACTACCAGCACTTCCGCTGGATGTCCGTGTTTGTGCTGGGGGCGTCCATTGTGCTGATGCTGATGGTGTTCATCCCCTACTTCGGACGGTCCGGCGGCGGCGCGCTGCGGTGGGTGAAAATCGGCCCCATCCGTTTCCAGCCCTCGGAGATTGCCAAGGTGGGCGTCATCATGTTTTTCGCCGCCGGGCTGTCCAAACGGACCGGCCAGCCAGCCCCCCCCAAGAAGTGGAGCAAGCGCACCTTCACCGGGCGGATGGCCGCCCGGCTGGACCGGGTGGGCCTGCTGGAACTCATCCCCTATGGGGCGGTGCTGGCGGTGGTGCTGGGCATCATCGCCCTCCAGCACCATATGTCTGCCATGGTGCTGGTGGTGGTGGCGGCGGCCTCGGTGCTGTTTGCCTCGGGCATCTCGCTGGGCTGGTTTGCCGCAGGCGGCGCGCTGGTGGGCGGCGCGCTGATATGGATTATCACCCAGACGGATTACATGAAAGCCCGCATTGAGATCTGGCAGGACCCCTTCCTGGAGCCGCGCAAAGGCGGCTTCCAGCCCATCCAGTCCATGACCGCCATAGGCTCCGGGGGGCTTTTGGGGAAGGGGCTGGGCAACAGCAGCCAGAAGCACCTGTTCCTCCCGGAGGAGCACAACGACTACATCTTCTCCATCGCCTGCGAGGAGCTGGGCATGGTGGGGGCGTGCGTTATTATGGCGCTGTTCGCCCTGCTTATCATCCGAGGGTTCTGGCTGGCCCTCCACGCCCGGGACCGATTCGGGACGCTGCTGGTGGTGGGCATCACCTCGCTGACGGCTTTCCAGACCTTCTTCAATATCGGCGTGGTCACCAATTTTCTGCCGCCCACCGGCATCTCCCTGCCCTTCTTCAGCTACGGCGGCACAGCTCTGGCCATCCAGCTGGCGGAGATGGGGATGGTGCTCAGCGTGTCCCGGCAGATCGCCGCCCCCAAGGCGGAATAGGAGGAAAGGTGGAGGCAATAGAATGGAGCTTGTGAGACAAACAGGGGCCTGCGCAAGGCCGTCCTTCGGCGTTGCGGGGAGAGGGGAAGCAAGAGGGCCGGGCGGACCTTGCTTCGGCGATGTGAGGACGATATGAGAGTGATATTTACCTGCGGCGGCTCGGCGGGCCACGTAAATCCAGCTCTGGCCGTGGCCCAGCAGTTTGAGGCCCACCACCCCGGCTGCGAGATCCTGTTTGTGGGCGCGGAGCGGGGGATGGAACAGCGGCTGGTCAAGCAGGCGGGCTACCCCATTGAGACGGTGAAGGTGTCCACCTTTGAGCGCTCGTGGAGCTGGAAGGTCATCAAGCATAATGTGGGCAGCGCCCTCAAGCTGCCCGTGGGGCAGTATGAGGCCGCCTCCATTTTAAAAAAATTCAGGCCCGATCTGGTGGTGGGCACCGGGGGATATGCCTCCTATCCCGCCGTCCATGAGGCGGCCCGGCGGCGCATTCCCTGTGCCATCCATGAGTCCAACGCCTATCCGGGCCTCACCACCCGGGCGCTGGCCAATCAGGTGGGGCTGGTGATGGTGGGCTTCCCCGAGGCGGCGGCGTATTACAAGGACGCCAAGCGGGTGGCCGTCACCGGAACCCCCGTGCGGGGGGAGTTCTTCACCCTGGACCGGGAGCAGGCCAGGCTGCGGCTGGGGCTGCTGGACAGCCAGCCGCTGGTGATCTCCTTCTGGGGCTCCCAGGGAGCGGGGCATATGAGCGAAAAAACGGTGGATTTTGTGGAGCGCTGGGCCGCTGAGGGGCGGCAGTTCCACTACATCCACGCCGCCGGACGGGATTATGAGGACATGACCGCCGGGCTTGCCCGGCGCGGCGTATCGGTGACGGACCGGGAGATCAGGCCCTATATTGACGACATGCCGGTGGTGATGGCCGCCGCCGATCTGGTTATCTGCCGGGCGGGGGCGTCCACCATCGGGGAGCTCACCGCCCTGGGCAAGCCCGCCATTTTGGTGCCCTCGCCCTTTGTGGCGGCCAACCATCAGTTTAAAAACGCCAAGGTGCTGTGCGACCGGGGCGGGGTGGAGCTGATGGAGGAAAAGGAGTGCACCGGGGAGGGGCTCTACCGGGCGGCCATGGAGCTGCTGGCCAACGGCGCCCGCCGGGCGGCCATGGGCCGGGCGCTGAGGGAGCTGGCCGCGCCCCATGCCGCCCAGGACATCTATGAAAACCTTGTTAAGCTCATGAAATAACGGCTCAAAGCCCTTCCGCATAGGATGAAGCGAGATTTCTTTCTATGGGGAGGCTTTGCCATGAGTGTGATGTATCTTCGGGGCGGGACGCCGCTGGAGGGGGAACTGGCCGTTCACGGGGCGAAAAACAGCGTGCTGCCCATTCTGGCCGCCTGCCTGCTGGCACGAGGGCCGGTGGTGCTGCGCAACTGCCCGCAGCTCACCGACGTTACGGCGGCGCTGAATATCCTGCGCCGCCTGGGGTGCCGGGCGGAGCAGGAGGGGCACACCATCACGGTGGACCCTGCCGGGGCGTCCGGCTGCTCCGTGTCGGAGGAGCAGATGCGCTCCATGCGCTCGTCCATCATATTTCTGGGGCCGCTGCTGGCCCGGATGGGGGAGGCCCACCTTACATATCCCGGCGGGTGTGAGCTGGGCCCCCGCCCCATTGACCTGCACCTGTCCGCCATCCGCGCCCTGGGGTGTGAGGTGAGCGAGGAGCGGGGCATTCACTGCCATGGGAGGCCGGCGGGGGGCGAGGTGCATCTGGCCCTGCCCAGCGTGGGAGCCACGGAGAACGCCATGCTGTGCGCCGTGGGGGCGTCCGGCCCCACCACCATTGCCAACGCCGCCCGGGAGCCGGAGATCGGCGACCTCCAGAGCTTCCTCAACTGCCTGGGGGCCTGCGTCCGGGGGGCGGGCAGCTCCACCATCACCGTGGAGGGGGGCAGGACGCTGTCCGGAGGGGAGTACACCGTCATGGGGGACCGCATCGTGGCGGCCACCCTGCTGTCTGCTGCCGCTGCGGCCGGAGGCCGGGTGCGGCTGGGCGGGGTGGACTGGCGGCATCTGGCCACAGTGCTCTCGGTGCTGCACCAGGCGGGGTGCCGGGTGGAGAGCAAATTGGAGTATGTGGAGCTGGAGCGGGACCGGGATACGCCGCTGAAAGGGGCGCCCACCATCCGCACCGCGCCCTACCCCGGCTTTCCCACCGACGCCCAGGCGCCCGTCATGGCGGCGCTGGCGGCGTCCCGGGGGTGCACGCTGTTTGTGGAGACCATGTTCGACAGCCGGTACCGGCATGTGCCGGAGCTCATCCGCATGGGGGCGGACATCACCACCGAGGGGCGGGTGGCCCTGGTGCGGGGTGTGGAGCGGCTCCACGGGGCGCGGGTAGAGGCCGCCGACCTGCGGGGAGGAGGGGCGCTGGCCGCCGCGGCCCTGGGTGCGGAGGGCGTCACAGCCCTGTCCGGCCTGAACCACATCGACCGGGGCTATGAGGGCCTGGAGGGAATGCTCCGCGCCCTGGGGGCCGATGTGGAGCGGCGGGAAGCGTGAGGATAGCCGCCTGGAGTGCGCAGAGCGAGGGGGGCGGCGTCCCCCTCAGGGTGTCTTTGGTCACTTTCTGAACAAGCAGAAAGCAGCCCCTGCCGGAGGCGCCCCATTGCGGGACCGCAAAAGAGAATGGAGGTGACCACCATGGCAAGACAGCGCAGGCACAGCCGGCCCAGCCGCCGCCGGGGCCGCTTCGGCGGGCTGTATAAGGTGATGTCCGTGCTGCTCATTGCCGCGGCGGTCATCACCGCCTGCGTGGTCTTTTTCCGGGTGAACGCCATCCAGGTGGAGGGCAATGTACGCTACACGCCGGAAGAGATCATTGATGCCTCCGGCATCCAACTGGGGGACAACCTCATCGCCCTGTCCAGGGGGCGGATCTCCGCAGGCATACGCGCCCAGCTGCCCTATGTGGAGGGGGTGAGCATTCACCGCTCCTACCCGGACAAGCTGGTGATCCGGGTGACGGAGCGGGTGGCGTCGGCGTCGGTGGACTCCTCCGAGGGCAGATGGCTCATTTCCTCCCAGGGGAAGCTGTTGGAAAAGGACAATGGCAGCGTCAAAACCGTGCAGATCGACGGCCTGACGGCGGTGAGCCCTTTCGCTGGAGGGATGCTCCAGGTGGAGGAAGGGGAGCAGGCCACCTTGGGCTATGTGAAGGAGCTGCTGGCGGCGGTGGAGAACTATGGGATGCTGGAGCAGAGCACCCGGATTGAGTGCGGCTCGGCCACCTCCATGACGCTGTATTACGGCATTTACCGCATCAAGCTGCCCCGGGGCGGGGATTACGACTACTGTGTACGGCTGGCCCAGGCCGCTTTGGACAGCGGATTGTCCAGTGGAAAAATCCAGGAGGGGCAGGGCGGACTGCTGGATCTGACGGTGACCGAGGACCGGGCGCGGTTCATCCCCGACCACTAAAAAATTTCTCCAGCACGCAGCTTTCTATTGACTGTATGGGGAAAAAAGGGTACAATACAACAAGATATAGCTTGCGCTTTGGAATGGATAACTATTCGTTGTTTTACATAGGAGGATCATGGGTATGGCTTTTGTAATGGATTCCACCGCCAACCACGAGGACGTTTTAAAGGTCATCGGCGTAGGCGGCGGCGGCAATAATGTTGTGAACCGAATGGTTCGTTCCGGGATGCAGGGCGTGGAGTTCATCGCGGTGAACACCGACCGGCAGTGCCTCAGCGCCTCTGAGGCCACCCAGAAGCTGGCCATCGGCGAGAAGCTCACCGGCGGGAAGGGCGCGGGGGCCAACCCCGATGTGGGCCGGGAGTCCGCCAAGGAGAGCAAGGAGCAGATCACCGCCCTCCTGGAGGGGGCTGACATGGTGTTCGTCACTGCCGGCATGGGGGGCGGCACCGGCACCGGCGCGGCCCCCGTGGTGGCCGAGATCGCCAAGGAGAAGGGCATCCTGACCGTGGGCGTGGTCACCAAGCCCTTTAACTTTGAGGGCCGCCGCCGCATGGATCAGGCGGCCCAGGGCATCGAGGAGCTGCGGCAGAAGGTGGATTCCCTGGTCATCATCCCAAACGACCGCCTCCAGTACGCCACCGATGAGAAAATCACCTTTGCCAACGCCTTTGCCATCGCCGACGATGTGCTGCGCCAGGCGGTGCAGTCCATCTCCGACCTGATTAAGACCACGGGCCTCATCAACCTGGACTTTGCCGATGTCACCGCCGTGATGAAGGACGCGGGGCTGGCCCACATGGGCGTGGGTCGGGCCGCGGGCAAGAACAAGGCGGAGGAGGCCACCCGCATCGCCATCAACAGCCCCTTGCTGGAAACCTCCATTCAGGGGGCCAAGGGTATTATCGTCAACATCACCGGGCCCATGGACATGGGGCTGGAGGAGGTGGAGCAGGCCGCCGAGATGGTCAAGCAGGTGGCCGACCCCGACGCGCTGTTCATGATGGGTACCGCTTTCGACGACACGCTGGAGGACGAGCTGCGGGTTACCGTCATCGCCACCGGCTTCGGCGCCATTGATAACCCTGTCCCGGAGAAGGAGGGAGAGCAGCCCGTCCAGGCCAAGGCCCGGCCCAAGGCCCCGGCGGAGGACAAGCCCAAGTGCGTCCCGGCCGGGGTGGGGCCTGTCATGCCGCCCAAGCCCCTGTCGGAGACCGCCGCCGAGCAGGTGGAGGCCGATCCCTTTGACGATATCTTCCGTATTTTCAACAAACGATGAACAATGCCCCTCCCGGCTGGATACCGGGAGGGGCTTGCGCCACCCGGCAGAAGGGGGAGAGAGCCGTGGAGACCATACCGGCTAAGCATCTGCTCCACCGCAGCCGGTCTTCGGAGTGGTTTGGAACCGACCACACCATGAACATCTACCGGGGATGCTGCCACGGCTGCCTGTACTGCGACAGCCGCAGCAGCTGCTACCAGATTGAGGAATTTGACACGGTGCGGGCCAAGGCGGACGCCCTGCGCATCCTCCGGGACGACCTGGCGCGGAAGGTGCGGCCTGCCTTCATCAGCACCGGGTCCATGAGCGACCCCTACAATCCCTTTGAGGGGGAGCTGGAGCTCACCCGCCACGCCCTGGAGCTGATCGACGCTTACAACTGCGGCGTGGCCATCGCCACTAAGGGCGACCTGATTGCGCGGGATATTGATATCCTGCGCTCCATCCGGGCCCATTCCCCGGTGGTGTGCAAGCTCACCGTCACCACCGCGGACGACGCGCTGGCGGCCAAAATTGAGCCCAACGCGCCGTCCCCCAGCCAGCGGCTGGCGGCGCTGGAAAAGCTGTCCGGGGCGGGGCTGTTCGCTGGGGTGCTGCTGATGCCGGTGCTGCCCTTTCTGGAGGACAGCGTAGAAAATGTGCTCTCGGTGGTGGATGGCGCGGCCAGGGCTGGGGCGAAATTTGTCTATCCCGCCCTGGGCGTCACCATGCGGCAGGGCCAGCGGGAGTATTTTTTGGACGGGCTGGAGCGGGCCTTTCCCGGCCAGGGGTTGAAAGCACGCTACCTGCGGCAGTTTGGGGAGCGTTACCAGTGCGCCTCCCCCCGGGCGGGAGCGCTGTGGAAGGCATTTGCCGCCGCCTGCCGGGAGAGGGGCCTTTTGTACGACATGAAATCCATCATACGGGCGGCTGCCCTGGGCGGCGGGGACCGGCAGCTCACATTTTTTGACTGAAGGGGGAAGCGGGCAATGACGGTGAAGGGACGATTTGCCCCCACCCCCAGCGGACGGATGCACCTGGGAAATCTGCTCTCGGCGCTGCTGGCCTGGCTGGACGTGCGTAGCGTGGGGGGAGAACTGGTGCTGCGCATTGAGGATTTGGACACCCAGCGCACTAGCCCGGACTTTGCCGCACAGCTTATGGACGACCTGCGCTGGCTGGGGCTGGACTGGGATGAGGGCGGGCTGGAGTCGGAATACATGCAGAGCCGCCGCACGGCCTACTACGAGAATGCCTTTCGGGCTTTAGGGGAAAGGGGGCTTCTCTACCCGTGCTATTGCTCCCGGACAGAGCGGATGGCGGCCTGCGCTCCCCACCGGGACGACGGTGCGGTGGTGTACTCCGGGAAGTGCTATCACCTGACGGCGGCGGAGCGGCAGGCGCTGGAGGGTCAGGGCCGCCGCCCGGCCTGGCGGGTGCGGTGCCCCGATGTGACGGTGGCGCTGGAGGACGGAAACTGCGGCCCCTACGCCGAGAATCTGGCCCATGACTGCGGGGACTTTATTGTCCGGCGGTCCGACGGGGTGTTTGCCTATCAGCTGGCGGTGGTGGTGGACGACGCGCTCATGGGGGTGAACCATGTGGTGCGGGGGAGGGATCTGCTGTGCTCCGCCCCCCGGCAGGCATGGCTGCATGAGGTGCTGGGATACGGGCCGCCAAGGTTTTTCCACACGCCGCTGCTGCTCTCACCCGACGGCCGGCGGCTGGCCAAGCGGGACCGGGATCTGGATATGGGTGCGCTGCGGGGGCGGTATACGCCCCAGGAGCTCACCGGGCTGCTGGCCTTTTACGCAGGTCTGATGGACAGGCCGGAAAAAGTGACAGCCGGGGAGCTTGTCCGCCAGTTCTCCTGGGCAAAAGTGCCGAAAAATGACGTTGTGGTTTGTATATCTTGACATTGCCCGGGACAGAGCGTACAATGGGAAAAATATTCTAATGGAGGGAGCCCTTTATGAAAAAAGCGTTGTGCCTGTCTGCTTTGCTGGCCCTGGCGCTGTCGCTGGCAGGCTGTACGCAGGATCTGCCTCCGGGGACTGCCGGTGATCCCTGGGGCCTGGCGCTGACGGCCAGTGAGGCCGGCCCCACTGGATGCCGCCTGACTTATGAGCAGTCCGGCGGGAAGGCCGCAGGCTGTCTGCAATATGGCAGGGCGTATCATGTGGAGCGGGAGGAGGACGGCATATGGTCTGCGCTGCCCTTTGCCTCCGGCGATGATGAGGTATTCTGGACGTTGGAGGCGTATGAGATTGCCAGAGACAGCAGTCACAGCGTTTCTTTGGACTGGAGTGACCTCTACGGCGAACTCCTGCCGGGACGTTACAGGGTCTGTAAAGAGATCATGGATTTCCAGGGGCCTGGAGAGTACGATGTCTGTAATTATTACGCAGAATTTGAAGTGGAATAAATTCTAAGACAGGAGAGATGAGACTATGGGCATATTTGACACGGAGTACAAATTCGGCAAGCGGGGCCTCACCTTTGACGATGTGCTGCTCATCCCGGCGGAGAGCAATGTGCTTCCGGCGGATGTGGATCTGCACACCCAGCTGACAAAGAAGATCACCCTGAATATCCCGGTGATGAGCGCGGCTATGGACACGGTTACCGAGTCCCGCATGGCCATTGCCCTGGCCCGTGAGGGCGGCATCGGCGTGATCCATAAGAACATGTCCATCGGCCAGCAGGCCGAGCAGGTGGATATGGTGAAGCGCAGTGAGAACGGCGTGATCACAAACCCCTTCTGGCTGGGCCCCGGCCACACCCTGGCGGAGGCGGACGAGCTGTGCGCCAAGTATAAAATCTCCGGCGTGCCCATCTGCGAGAACGGCAAGCTCATCGGCATCATCACCAACCGGGATATGAAGTTTGAGACCGATATGAGCAAGCTCATCGACAACGTGATGACCAAGGATCATCTGGTGACCGCGCCTGAGGGCACCACCTTGGACCAGGCCCGGGAGATCCTCCGCAAGCACAAGATTGAAAAGCTGCCCATTGTGGACGACCAGTTCCGCCTGAAGGGGCTGATCACCATCAAGGACATTGAAAAGGCCCAGGTATACCCCAACTCTGCCCGTGATGAGAAGGGGCGGCTGATGGTGGGCGCCGCCATCGGCGTCACCCCCGACGTGCTGGACCGGGTGGCCGCGCTGGTGGAGGCGGGGGCGGACGTGCTGTGCCTGGATTCCGCCCACGGCCACTCCCGGAATATCCTGGAGTGCGTCATGCGCATCAAGTCGCTGTACCCGGATGTGCAGCTGGTGGCCGGCAACGTGGCCACCGCCGAGGGCACCCGCGCCTTGATTGAGGCGGGGGCGGACTGCGTGAAGATCGGCATCGGCCCCGGCTCCATCTGCACCACCCGCGTGGTGGCGGGCATCGGCGTGCCCCAGGTCACCGCCGTGTTTGACGCGGCCCAGGTGGCGGCGGAGTACGGTGTGCCCATTATTGCCGACGGCGGCATCAAGTACTCCGGCGACATTGCCAAAGCCATCGCCGCGGGGGGCAATGTGGTGATGCTGGGCTCGCTGCTGGCGGGCTGTGAGGAGTCCCCCGGTGACACCGAGGTGTACCAGGGCCGCCAGTTCAAGGTCTACCGGGGCATGGGTTCCCTGGGGGCCATGTCCAAGGGCTCCAAGGACCGCTACTTCCAGCAGGATAACAAGAAGCTGGTGCCCGAGGGCGTGGAGGGCCGCGTACCCTACAAGGGGCCGGTGTCCGAGACCATCTATCAGATGATGGGCGGCCTGCGCTCCGGCATGGGCTACTGCGGCTGCGGCACAATTGAGGAGCTGCGCACCCGGGCCCAGTTCACCCAGATCACCGCGGCGGGCCTGAAGGAGTCCCACCCCCACGACATCTATATCACTAAGGAAGCGCCCAACTACACCATCAATCCCCAATAAGGTGCGAGAAAGCCCCCCGGCTGTGCCGGGGGGGCTTGTGTTATATGCAGGGAAGAGACCGGCAGAGGAATCAATCCCTAATCAAAATGCGCTGAGCTGGGCGGCTGTGTTTGCGTTCAGGTCACTCCAGCACCGCGCCGCGGGCGGCGGAGGTGACCAGCTTAGCGTACCGGGCCAGGTAGCCCGTCTTGATTTTTGGCTCGGGGCATACCCAGGCGGCGCGGCGGGCGGAAAGGGTGTCTTGGTCCACCAGCAGCTCAATTTTGCAGGCGGGTATGTCGATGGAGATCTGGTCGCCTTCCTCCACCAGGGCGATGGGTCCGCCCTGGGCGGCCTCGGGGCAGATGTGGCCGATGGCCGCGCCCCGGGTGGCGCCGGAGAACCGCCCGTCGGTGATGAGGGCCACATCCGAGCCCATGGCCATGCCGCAGATGGCGGAGGTGGGCTTGAGCATTTCCCGCATCCCCGGCCCGCCCTTGGGGCCCTCGTAGCGGATAACGACCACGTCGCCCTTTCGGATCTTTCCGGCGTAGATGGCGTCGATGGCCTCCTCCTCCGAGTTGAACACTCGGGCGGGGCCCTGGTGGCGCATCATCTCCGGGGCCACGGCGGAGCGCTTCACCACGCAGCCCTCGGGGGCCAGATTGCCCTTCAGCACGGCGATGCCGCCGTCGGGGGAGTAGGGGCTGTCGATGGGGCGGATCAGATCGGGGCTGCGGTTGACTACGCCCTCCAGGTTCTCCCCCAGGGTCTTCCCGGTGCAGGTCAGGACGGAGGTGTCCAGCAGGCCCTTTTTGTCCAGCTCCATCATGACGGCGTGGACGCCTCCCGCGCCCTCCAGATCCTCCATGTATGTGTCCCCGGCAGGGGCCAGGTGGCACAGGTTTGGGGTTTTGGAGGAGATTTCGTTGGACATATCCAGATCCAGCTCAATGCCGCACTCATGGGCAATGGCGGGCAGGTGAAGCATGGTGTTGGTGGAGCAGCCCAGGGCCATGTCCACCGTTTCGGCGTTGTGGAAGGCGGCGGGGGTCATGATATCCCGGGGCTTGATATCTTTTTTTACCAGCTCCATGATCTGCATTCCCGCGTGCTTGGCCAGCCGCAGCCGGGCCGACCACACGGCGGGGATCGTGCCGTTGCCGCGAAGGCCCATGCCGATGGCCTCGGTGAGGCAGTTCATGGAGTTGGCGGTATACATGCCGGAGCAGGAGCCGCAGGTGGGGCAGGCGTTTTCCTCGTATTCCTCCACCCCCGCCTCATCCAGGTTACCGGCGTAGTAGCCGCCCACCGCCTCAAACATGTGGGACAGACAGGTGCGCCGCCCGTCGCCGAGCCTTCCGGCCAGCATGGGCCCGCCGGAGCAGAAAATGGTGGGGATATTTACCCGGGCCGCCGCCATGAGCAGGCCCGGCACGTTTTTGTCGCAGTTGGGGATCATCACCAGCCCGTCAAACTGGTGGGCCAGGGCCATGGCCTCGGTGGAGTCGGCGATGAGATCCCGGGTGACCAGGGAGTATTTCATGCCCACGTGGCCCATGGCGATGCCGTCGCACACGGCGATGGCGGGGAATTCCACGGGGGTGCCCCCGGCGGCCCGCACGCCCGCTTTGACGGCCTCGGCGATCTTATCCAGGTTCATATGGCCGGGGACGATCTCGTTATAAGAGCACACCACGCCGATGAGAGGCCGCTCCAGCTCCTCCCGGGTGTAGCCCAGGGCGTAAAATAAGGAGCGGTTGGGGGCGGTGGGGACGCCCTTCTTCACGTTATCGGAACGCATATATAAGCCTCCTTAAAGGGGAGCCCCCGGTTCAGCCGGAGGCTCCCTGACAGCTTTTTTAGTTGGACGCGGTATCCAGATCGCTGTCCCCGCCCCAGATCATATTCTTGCGCAGCTCGCTGCCCACGATCTCCATCTGGTGCTTCTTGAGCTGGGCACGCTTGGAGTTGAAGAAGGTGCGGCCGTTCTTGTTCTCCGCGATCCACCTGCCCGCGAAGGTGCCGTCCTGAATGTCGGACAGCACCGCGCGCATCCGGGCCTTGGTCTCCTCGTGGGGGATGACCCGGGGACCGCTGACGTACTCGCCGAACTCGGCGGTGTCGGAGATGGAGTAGTTCATGGCCGCCACGCCGCCCTTGTTGATGAGGTCAATGATGAGCTTCATCTCATGGATGCACTCAAAGTAGGCGTTTTCCGGCTCATATCCGGCCTCCACCAGCACCTCGAAGCCGCAGCGCATCAGATCCACCACGCCGCCGCACAGCACGGTCTGCTCGCCGAACAGGTCGGTCTCCGTCTCATCGTGGAAGGTGGTTTCCATGACCCCGGCCCGGGCGCCGCCGATGCCGGCGATGTAGGCCAGCGCGATCTGATAGGCGTGGCCGGTGGCGTCCTGCTCCACCGCCACCAGGCAGGGCACGCCCTTGCCCGCCACGTAGGTGGAGCGAACGGTGTGGCCGGGGCCCTTGGGGGCGGCCATGAAGACATCCACCCCGGCGGGGGGGACAATCTGCTGGTAGCGGATATTAAAGCCATGGGCGAAAGCCAGGGCCTTGCCCTCGGTCATGTGGGGGGCGATATCCTTTTTGTAGACCTCGGCCTGCGCCTCGTCGTTGATGAGCATCATCACGATATCCGCCCACTGGGCGGCGGCGGGGACGGTCTTGACCGCCAGCCCGGCCTTTTCGGCGTTGGCCCAGTTCTTGGAGCCCTCGCGCAGGCCCACACACACATCGCAGCCGGAGTCCCTCAGGTTGAGGGCATGGGCGTGGCCCTGGGAGCCATAGCCGATGATGGCAATCTTCCTGCCCTTCAGCCAGCTCAGGTCACAATCCTTCTCGTAGTACATTTTTGCCATGGTAAACACTCCTTATATGTTTCAAGTAAAGTCAATGGATACGCTTTCCAACTATAATATCACAGCATCGGACAAAAGAATGACAACCGTGATACAATCACAAAATATTCTTGCCCAGGTCGAACTCCTCCCGCACCTTGTTTCCCGAGTTGTTGCGGATGGTGGCTTCCCCGCGCTCCAGGGCCACCATACCGGTGCGGACCAGCTCCAGGATGCCGAACTCCGCCAGCAGCTTTTCCAGGGCGTCGTCCTTGGACTCCTGGCCGATGATGGCCAGGGTCAGGCTCTGGGTGGACACGTCGATGATAGAGGCCCGGAAGATATTGGCGATTTGAATGACCTCGTTGCGTACCTCCCGGCTTTCCGCCCTCACCTTGATGAGCACCAGCTCCCGCCGGATAGACTGCTCCGGGGGCAGGAGCCGCACGGAATAGACGGAGAACTGCTTGCGCAGCTGGTTGATAATCTGGCCGATCTGGGCCTCGCCGCACAGAACCTCAATGGTGATGCGGGACACGGCAGGGTCGTCGGTGGTGCCCACCGCCAGGGACTCAATATTGTAGCCCTTCCGGGAGAACAGCCGGGACACCTGGCTGAGCACGCCGGCGGTGTTCTCCACCAGCACCGACAGGGTGTGGCGTTTAATGGTGGAGAACACCGCTTTCTCCCTCCTTTTAATGCAGCAGGAACTCAGTGACAGGGGCGCCTCCGCCCACCATGGGGTGAACCATGGCGTCTATATCGATGGCGCAGTCGATGACACAGCCGCAGCCCGCCTCCAGCGCCTGCCGGAAGGCGTCCTCAAACTCCGCCTGGTTTTTGGCCCGGAAGCCGCGCAGGCCGTAAGCCTCCGCCAGCTTCACAAAATCCGGGCCCCGGTCCAGGGTGGTCTGGGAGAACCGCTTGTCATAGATCAGGTTCTGCCACTGGCGCACCATGCCAAGGGTGCGGTTATCAAAAATAACGGTGATGACGGGGATGCTGTAGTGCTCCACGGTAGCCAGCTCGTGGCAGTTCATGCGGAAGCAGCCGTCCCCGGTGCAGTGGACCACCACCTGGCCGGGGTTGCCGATTTTAGCCCCCATGGCGGCCCCCAGGCCGAAGCCCATGGTGCCGAAGCCGCCGCTGGTGAGCAGCTGGCCGGGCCGGGAGAAATGGTAGTACTGGCAGGACCACATCTGATGCTGGCCCACATCGGTGGCAATGATGGCGTCGCCGCCCGTCAGGTCGGAGATGGTCTCCAAAATCTCGTGGGGGTGGAGGATATCGTCTTTTTTCAGGGGCAGTTCCTTCCGGGCGAAGACCTGGGCCTTCCAGGCGGCGTAATCGTGCTGGGGCAGCTTCTCGTTGAGCAGCTCCAGCACCCGCCGGGCGTCCCCGATGATGTGGTGGAAGGTCTGCACGTTCTTGTCGATCTCCGCCCGGTCAATGTCGATATGGACGATTTTGGCGTTCTGGGCAAAGGAGGCGGGGGCGGTAGCCACCCGGTCGGAGAACCGGCAGCCGATGGCGATGAGCAGGTCGCACTCGGCGGTGGCCATGTTGGAGGCGTGGGAGCCGTGCATACCCACCATGCCAGTGAACAAGGGATGATTGCCCGGGCAGGCCCCGCCGCCCATGATGGTGGAGCCCACCGGGGCGTCCAGGGTCTCAATAAACCTGCGGAATTCGGGCACGGCCCCCCTGGAGCGGATCACGCCGCCCCCCACCAGCACCATTGGGCGCTGGGACTGGGCGATGAGCTCCAGTAACTTGTCGATATCCCCCCGGTTGGGCTCGGGGTTTTTCAGATCCCGGTTGGACCGACGCAGCAGGGTGGCCAGCCGTCCGTGGTTGGGATGCTCGGCCAGGGGCAGGTATTGGTATTCGCCCTGGATTGCGGTGACGTTTTTGGCAATATCCACCAGCACTGGGCCGGGCCGGCCGGAGCGGGCGATGGCAAACGCCTCCCGGATGACGTCGGCCAGCTCGTTCACGTCCTTCACCAGGAAATTACACTTGGTAATGGGCATGGTGATGCCGGTGATGTCTACCTCCTGGAAGGAGTCCTTGCCGATGAGGTTTTCGCTGACGTTGCAGGTGATAAACACAACCGGGGAGGAGTCGTAGTAGGCGGTGGCGATGCCGGTGACCAGGTTGGTGGCGCCGGGGCCGGAGGTGGCGAAGCACACCCCCACCTTTCCCGTGGACCGGGCGTAGCCGTCGGCGGCATGGGACGCGCCCTGCTCGTGGGAGGTGAGGTAGTGGCGGATTTTTTCGCTGTAGCCGTGGAGCTGGAATTCGTCGTAAATGTTCAGGATGGTGCCGCCGGGGTAGCCGAACACCGTGTCCACGCCCTGCTCCAGCAGGCACTCCATCACGATCTGGGACCCTCGCATCAACATGTTGGAAACCTCCTTCAATACAAAAAAGCACAGCCGCGCCCCCACAGGACGAGCCATGCTCCGCGGTGCGTCTGAAAACACGCGTGAATCATTTAGCGTATTGAAGATATAATAGCTTTTTACGGCATATTTGTCAATGTAAAATGTTCGGCGGCAGGCAGATTGCGCCGCTATGCCAAAAACCGAGGGTTTTTTCCCAGGATTTTGGCACAATTATCAAGAGACGGGAAGGGCGTTGGCCCTTCCCGTCTCTCCGCACCGATTACAATGGCTCAGCGCTTTTTAGTGGCAGCCGCAGTTGGTGCCGTGGTCGCCCAGCTTGAAGGACGCACACTCGGTCTCGCCGCACTTGCACACGCTGTTCTGGCAATGGCCCACCTGGATCTCGTTGAGGGTACAGTGCTGGTCCTTGTGGTAGGTGCAGCTGTTTACGGTGCACTTGATGCTGGGATTGGTCTGGTTAATCATGGTCGTTACCTCCTTGTATCCTACAGTCATTTCGAATACAGGGGAAGTATGCCCCGGAAGGAAGCGGGCTATTCAGGCTGTTCCGGGCTGGGTTCTGGCTGGGCCTGGCCGCCGCCCTGTTGCTGGGCCGCGGGCTTGCGCTGGAAGCGGGGGATAAAGCGCCGGGCAAAGCCGCCCTTGCCCCGGCCCTTCACGTAGAAGTACCCGATAAAGGAGAAGACCACCGCGCCGATGAAGTTGACGAACAAATCCTTCATGGTGTCGATGATGCCTACGTCCAGATAGCCGCCCAGTCCCAGGGGCATCTGGGTGCCGTTGTCCAGCACCAGGATCACGTCCTGAATGCCCTGGACAATGACGGCGGTGGTGCCGTGGTTGGGGTCCAGGTTGACGGTGGAGATGGTGTTGATCACCGTGTCCTTCTGCATGTCGAACAGCATCCAGCGGTCCATGGCAAACTCGAAGAACTCCCACAGCACGCCAATGGTCATGGAGAAACAGAAGGCGGTGACCGCCATGAAGAAGGGGGAGAGGTGGAGGGACACCTTTTCCTCCCGGTTGAGGATATCCACCAGGGCGAAGCCGATGGCGGCGCAGAGGAAGCCGTTCATGGTGTGAAGCATGGTGTCCCAGCCGGGATAGCTGGTGTAGTAGGACTGGATCTCGCCCAGAATCTCGGCGGCGTAGATAAACAGGAGGATTATGACCTCCAGTGTGTCGGGCAGGTCGATATGCAGCCGCCGCTCAAAGGCGGAGGGCAGCATAAACAGCACCAAGGTGAGCACGCAAAGCAGCACGTTTTCATAGTTCTGGTTGAAGAATTGGGCCACCAGCATGAGCACCACCGACACGCGGAGGATGAAATACACGGTGTAGATCAATTTTTTGTTTTCAATGTGCCGCCACTCGTGGCCTTTCAGCTTTTTCTTTTGGCGCTTAGGCATGTTGTGCTCCTTTCCTGTACGGTCTATCTGTTTTGTCAATGATGATGTCAGGCCGGGCCCTCCGGCGCATAGTATGTACCTGGAGGTGAACAAGATGGACTTGCGAAACAATCAGATCACGCTGGGCGAGTTGTGGGACAATCCCAGAAGCCGGGCGGTGTTCCAAAAGCGCATTCCCATGCTGGCCAAGCATCCGCTGCAAGGGGCGGCCAGAACGGTGACGCTGGAGCAGCTGCGGGACTTCATCACCGGCTGGGTGCCTGGGATGATGGTGAACGGGGTGATATCCGAGCTGAAGAAGCTGTGAGCTGACGTACATCGCTTATTCAAACAAGCATACCAGAAAATGGGCCCGCTGTCAATCGACAGCGGGCCCATTTTGTCCACGCATGGGTGCTTGTGCCGCGCACGGCGGCTCGGACGCTTAATGGCCCTCGGCAATTTTCCGCCCGGTGGGGGTGGCGGCCAGGCCGCCCTCGCCGGTCTCCCGCAGGGAGGGGGGCATGGCGCGGCCCACCGCCGCCATGGCGTCGATTACCTCGTCACAGGGAATGCCGCCTTCCAGCCCCGCCAGGGCCATGTCGGCGCAGGACATGGCGTTGACGGCCCCCATCACGTTGCGCTTCACACAGGGTACCTCCACAAGCCCGGCCACCGGGTCGCATACCAGTCCCAGCACGTTTTGCAGCGCCATGGCGCAGGCGGCGGCCATCTGAGCCCCAGAGCCCCCCCGGGCATGGACCAGCGCCGCGGCGGCCATGCCGGAGGCGGAGCCGACCTCCGCCTGGCAGCCGCCCTCCGCCCCGGAGATGGAGGCGCGGGTGGCGATGACCTGGCCGAATCCGGCGGAGACGTACAGGCACTGCACCATCTGGTCATCGGTAAGGCGCTCCCGGCGCTGGAGGGGGATGAGCACCGCGGGCAGCACTCCGCAGGCCCCGGCGGTGGGGGCGGCCACAATACGGCCCATGCAGGCGTTATGCTCCCCCAGCTTGAGGGCGGTGGAGATGACCTCCTGAATAAAGGGCCCGCAGATGGAGTGGTCCAGAGCGGCCATTTGGGCGCCCTGGCCGCCGGACAGGCCGCAGGGGGAGCGGCGGGTGGGGTCATAGTCCAGCACAGACCCCTTCATGGTGCGCCACAGGGCGGCCATTTTAGTCAGGCTGTTCCCGGCGGGCACGTCGCGGTCCTGGCAGTCATCGTCCAATACGGCCTGCCACAACGGTTTGTCCGCCGACGCGGACAGCAGAGCTTGCACGGAGCCAAACATACTCAGCCCTCCTCCAAATTCAGATAGATGCAGCGCACCACGCCGCCCAAAAGGTCGATGTCCTCCAATATCCCGTCGCTCACCGGCTCGTCGCATTCAATGACTGTGACGGACAAGCCGCCCCGGCGGTCCCGGTAGAGCTGCATGGTGGCAATATTGGCCCCGTTGCGGGCCAGGCAGGTGCTGACCTCGGACACAACGCCCGGCTCGTCCCTGCCGCGGATGACCAAGGTGGGCAGGTCGCCGGAGAAGGCCGCCTCCAGGCCGTCGATGGAGTTGACCCGGATGCGCCCGCCCCCCAGGGAGGATGCGCTGACGGCCACTGTGCGGCCCCGGGAGCCGGTGAGGGTCATGAGGGCGGTATTTGGGTGGGCGTCCCGCAGGGTGACGGAGTGGACGTTTACCTCAAGCCCTGCCTCCTTGGCCAGCTGGAGGCTGAAGGGGATGCGGGGGTCGTCCGGGGACATGCCCAAAAGACCGGCCACGATGGCCCGGTCGGTGCCGTGGCCCGCCCCGGTGGCGGCGAAGGAGCCGTGGAGGGCAATGTCCGCCCGGGCGGGCTGAAAGCCCAGCAGCTTGCGCCCTATGTACCCGATCCGGGCGGCCCCGGCGGTGTGGGACGAGGACGGGCCCACCATAACGGGACCCATGATGTCAAAGATATTCAAAATTATACCCCCTCAAAAGCAGACCAAGTAACTGCTATTATAGCACACCAGGCCGTCCGCCGCAAGCGGTGGGAGAAAAACGCCCGGCGGGAAGTTTTTTACACATGCCGCGCCGCTATATAGCGGTAGTGCGGCATAGCGATCCCCCGGTAGTGCTTGGTCCAGCAGTCCGTCCTGGTCATGCCGCTGCGAATGGCTACGCGCTGGGAGGCTGTGTTGGTGTCCCGGATGATGGAGCAGACCTCTTCGGCGTTCAGTGTCTCAAAAGCGTACTGCTTACATGCCCGAGCGGCCTCTGTGGCATAACCTTTATGCCAATGCCGGCGCTGAAAGAGATATCCGATTTCCAGCACCTCCTCGCCCTTCCACAGCTGTAGGGTAAGCCCGCACTGCCCGATCATTTCGCCGGAATCCTTCAGGACAACGGCCCACAGTCCGAATCCCCACCGCTGGTAGCGGGAAAGCTGTCTGTCAAGCCATTGGTGAGCTTCCGCAGCGGTAAAAGCCCCTTCGTAGGCGTACATCGTCTCCTCGTCCCGCAGGATGAGGCACAGCGAGTCGAAATCAGACTGTTTCAGCTCACGCAGGAACAGTCTGGGGGTCTCCAGTATCATAACTGCCTCCTTCGATCAAAGATGGGAAAAAACCGCGGCCCAAGGAACACCCTGGGCCGCCGGTTTATTATTTCACAACCTGCGCTTTGATGAGGTTGGTGGTGCCGCTGCTGCTCAGGGGTACCCCGGCGGTGATAACCACCGTATCCCCGGTCTGGACCAGCGCCTCCTTTTTGGCGGTGTCCACGCACAGGGAGAACAGCCGGTCGGTGGAGTCCACATTACCGGACAGGAAGGGGACTACGCCCCAGGAGATGGCCAGCTGCCGGCGCACCCGCTCCTCGGTGGTGAGGGCGGCCACAGCGCACCCGGGGCGGAAGCGGGAGATCATCCGGGCGGTATAGCCGGACTGGGTGGCGGCCAGAATGGCGGTAGCGCCCAGGTCCATGGCGGTCAGGCAGCTGGTGTGGCTGATGGCGTCGGAGATATTGCTGGTGTGGTCAAACACCCCGTTGCGGAACCGCTTCCAATAGTCGATGCCCTCCTCGGCCGCCTCCACGATGCTCACCATGGTTTGCAGCGCTTCAACGGGATGCTTGCCGGAGGCGGTCTCGCCGGACAGCATCACGCAGCTGGTGCCGTCAAACACGGCATTGGCCACGTCGGACACCTCGGCACGGGTGGGCCGGGGGTTGCGGATCATGGAGTCCAGCATTTGGGTGGCGGTGATGACCACCTTGCCCTTGTGTATGGCGGACTTGATCATCTTTTTCTGGAGCACCGGCACCTCGTAGGCGGGAATTTCCACGCCCAGGTCGCCCCGGGCCACCATCACGCCGTTGGCGGCGTTGGCGATGGCGTCCAGGTTGTCCACGCCCTCGCCGTTCTCAATTTTGGCGATGATGCCCACGTCCTGGCCGCCGAAGCTGTCCAGCACCATGCGGATCTCCGCCACATCTGAGGGGCGGCGGACAAAGGAGGCGGCCACGAAGTCGAAGTCGTTCTCCACGGCGAAGCGCAGATCCTCCTTGTCCTTATCGGTGAGGGCGGGCAGGGCGATGGACACGCCGGGGATGTTGATGCTCTTATGGTTGGACAGCGGGCCGCCGGTGACGACCCGGCAGCGGATGTCCTGGCCGTCGATTTCCTCCACCTCCAGGTCCACCAGGCCGTCGTCGATGAGGACGTGGCAGCCGCTCTGGAGCTCCTGGTGGAGGTTGGAATAGGTGACGGACACCTGCTGGGCGTCACCCTCCACCTCCCGGGTGGTGAGGGTGAACAGGCTGCCTTCCTGAAGCTCGACCCGGCCGCAGGCGAAGGAGAGAATGCGGATCTCGGGACCCTTGGTGTCCAAAATGGTGGCCACGGGCCGGCCCAGGCTGTCCCTCACCCGCTTGAACCGGGTGAGCAGCGCGCCGTGGGTCTCGTGGGTGCCGTGGGAGAAGTTAAAGCGGGCGGCGTCCATGCCGGACAGGATCAGCTGCTCGATGACCTCCTCGCTGTCTGAGGCGGGGCCAAGAGTGCAGATAATTTTTGTTTTTCTCATGCTGTGTTCCTCCAGTCTTGAAAGCACGATATATTGATTCTTCTGATTCCACCCACATCATACACAAAGAATGGGAAATGTCAAGACGAACGGGAAAAACTCTCAAAAAGCGCCAATTTTTTCAGGAGGCGCAGGGCGGAAGTTTGGCAAAAAGAGACGGAGCGCCATGCGCTCCGTCTTTTGTTCAATCAGTGTGTGATTGCTCCGAAGCGCCCTCCAGCCTGGAGACCAGCGCCCAATCCACCCGGCGCTCGGCAAAGCTGCGCACCTGGATGTGAAGCCCGCAGGCGTCCACCTCCAGCTGAGCGCCGTCCTCCGGGATGACGGACAGCTGGGCGAACACCAGCCCCCCCAGGGTGTCGGATTCCTCCTCCTCGGGGAACTCCATGCCCAGGGCCTGGGCGATCTGCTCCAGGGGGCAGGAACCGGAGGCACGCCACACGCCGGGCTCCACCTCCTCAATGTCCTTTTCCTCCTGGGGGTCGAACTCGTCGTAGATATTGCCCACAATCTCCTCCAGCAGGTCCTCCATGGTCACCAGCCCGGAGGTGCCGCCGTATTCGTCCACCACGATGGCCATATGTACCTTTTTGCTCTGCATATCCCGGAAAAGCACGTCGGTGCGCACCGATTCCGGCACAAAGTAGGCTGTGCGCAGCAGCTCGGGCAGGGGCCTGGGGGAATCCTCCTGGGCGTTGAGCAGGAAATCCCGGGTATTGAGGATACCCACAATGTCGTCCGCGTCCTCCCGGTAGACGGGGAAGCGGGACCGCCCGGAGGAGAGGATGGCGCTGAGCACGTCTTCATTGGAATCCTCCACCCACACCATCACCATGTCGGTGCGGTGGACCATCACATCCTCGGCGGTGGTATTGTTGAACTCAAAGATATTTTCGATGAGCTCCTTTTCGGAGGATTCGATGGCCCCCCGCTCCTCGCCCAGATCCACCATCATGCGGATCTCGTCCTCGCTCACGTCCTCCTGGTCGGCCTTGGGGTCGATGCCGAACAGGCGCAGTACGCCGTTGGTGGACTTGGACAGCAGCCAGATCACCGGGCGGAACACCGCAGCCACCGCGGCCACCGCCCCGGCGGTGAACCGGGCCACCGCCTCTGTGCGTTTCATGGCGATGCGCTTGGGGACAAGCTCCCCCAGCACTAGGCTGAAATAGGACAGTACAATGGTGATGAGCACCACCATCAGATTATTGAGGGCGTGGGGGTCCAGGGCGGTGACGCCCCGCTCCTCCACCAGCCACCGCACCAGCGGGTCGGAGAAGCTGTCGGCGGCAAAGGCGGAGGACAAAAACCCGGCCAGGGTGATGGCAATCTGGATGGCGGAGAGGAAATTGTCCGGGGCCTGGGTGAGCTTGAGGAGCTTTTCCGCCTTTTTATCGCCCTCGTCGGCCTGCTTGCGCAGCTTGGCCTCGGACAGGGAGATAACGGAGATCTCCGCCGCGGCGAAAAAGGCGTTGATGAGGATAAGGACGGCGAGTAGAATCAGTTTGGGTAAGAATGGGTCGTCGGACAAGATAGATGACCTCCTATTTGATGTGCGGTCTGTTGAGTTTGCCGCTCCATTCTATGCGGCGCAGACCCCAATAGACCATAGTATAGCAGATTTTTATGAAAAAGCAAGGGCCGCCCCGTCGGGCGGCCCTTGCAATGGCGCAGTTTAATCCAGCAGCGACAGCAGCTCTTCCTTGGGACGGGCGCCCACTGCCTTGTTGACGGCCTGGCCGTCCTTGAACACCAGCAGGGTGGGAATGCTCATCACGCCGAACTGGGCGGCCAGCTCGGGCTGCTCGTCCACGTTTACCTTGCCCACGGCAATGTCGGGGCGTTCCTCGGCGATCTGGTCCACAACGGGGGATACCATGCGGCAGGGGCCGCACCAGGGGGCCCAGAAATCCACCAGCACGGGCTTATCGGACTGGAGCACCTGGGCCTCGAAATTTTCCTTGGTAATAGTTTGTACGGACATGATGGGTTCTCCTTTTCAGTTGAATTTGTAAATCTTCTGAGCCACCCGGTAGAGCTGCACCGACAGCTTCCGCCCCTGGTAGCCGGGGATGTTGGTGCCCACGTTGGTCACCTTGTAGCGGCAGCGGCGGTAGAGGGCGGCGTCCTTCTGGCGCAGGTATTCCCACAGCTGGGTGCGCAGGCCCAGGGCCTCCGGGGTGCCGGCGATGACGGCAAAGATGGAGGAAATGGACATCATCATGGACAGGTAATTGAGCATATACCGCCCCAGCTTGGGCTGCATGGCCTTGAGGGCGATGATATCGTGGGCGTTGATCATATGCTTGGTCACCCGCACCTGCTGGTCGATGCGTCCGGCCATCACAGACTCGTTGACGCTTTGATCCGACCGGCCGATGAAGTAGCGGTACAGGTCCAAATCCATATAATACAGCGTCTTGACGTAGGGCAGGGGCTGATAGACAAAGATGTTGTCCACATAGAAGGTATGGCGGGGAAGCTCCAGGCCGCAGTCCCGCAGCAGCTGGGTGCGGTAGATGACCGAGTGCATCAGCAGGTATTGAGAGGTGCGGAAGCGGCGGATGGAGTCCCAGGCGATGATCTGGTCGGGGGGGAATACGTTTTTATACCCCATCACCTTTTGGGTATTGTCCTCCACGTGCTCATAGACGTAGTTGGCGATGAGCATGTCCACCGGGGCGGGCATGGCGGCGAACTCCCGCAGCTTGGCCATCACCTTGCCCAGGGCGTCCGTGTCCAGCCAGTCGTCGGAGTCCACCACCTTATAATACAGGCCCCGGGCGTTGCGGATGCCCTGATTGACCCCTTCGCCGTGGCCGCCGTTCTCCTGGTGGATGGCCCGGATGATGTCCGGGTGCTTTGCGGCCCATTCGTCGCACTTGGCGGGGGTGTCGTCTTTGGTGGAACCGTCGTCCACCAGGATGATCTCCGCATCCTCCCCGGCGGTGAGCAGGGTTTCGACGCAATGGTCCATATAGGCCGCGGAATTGTAGCAGGGGACGGCGAAGGTGATAATTTTATCCATATTCCATCTCTCCAAATCTAACGTCTAGTATGCCCCGGACGGGTCAAATCATGCTGTCCGCCAACGCCAGCGCCCGGGCGGCGATGGCGTCCATGTTGTAATACTTGTATTCCGCCAGACGGCCCAGCAGGCGCAGGCCGGGATACTGGTCCGCCAGGGCCTTGTATTTGGCGTACAAAGCGTTGTTGTCCGGGTTGATGATGGCGTAATAGGGAATTTCGCCGTCCGCCCCGGTGTAGGCCCTGGAGTATTCCTTCATGATGGTGGTGGCGCCGGGCAGCTCCTGCCCGGTGAGGTGTTTGAACTCGGTGATCCGGGTATAGGGCTGGTCTGCGGTGTAGTTCACGGTGCCATGGGTCTGGTAAACGTCCTGCGGCAGGGTTTCAAACCCGAAGTCCAGCGTCCGATAGGGCAGGGGCCCGAACCGGAAGCCGAACAGCTCGTCGGCCTGGCCGGTATAGATCACGGGGCCGTCGAATACCTCGCCGTCCAGTTTGATCACGCCGTCCGCCAGCTCCAGGCGGCGCAGCGCGTCCACCCCCGTCTCCACGGTAATGTTGGGGTGCGCCAGCATCTTCTCGAACATGGGGGTGTAGCCCTCCAGCGGCATCCCCTGGTACGCGTCCTGGAAGTAGCGGTCGTCCTTGGACAGCCGCACCGGCACCCGGGCGGTGGTGGCGGGGTCGATCTCCTCCGGGGTCTGGCCCCACTGCTTCATGGTGTAGTGTACGAACACGTGCTGGTACACATAGTCCGCGATGGCGGCCACCTCGGGATCGGGGTTCTGCCGCAGCTCCAGAATGGTTACCTGGCTCTGGGCGGGGTAGGCGTCCAGCAGCTTCTGGCCCAGCCGTGCCCCTTCCTTTTCTCCGAAGGCGTTTTTCATGGAGTCCAGGTTGAAAGGAACGGGGAAGAAAAACCGCCCGTCGGTGCTCTTGTGGGCGGAGACCACCTCGGGGTTATCCCGGGGCAGGTTGGCGACTACCCGGTGCTGGTAGCGCCGCCACTGGGTAAAACGGGACAGGTATTCAAACACCCGCCGGTCGTTGGTGTGGAAAATGTGGGGGCCGTACTGGTGGATGAGCACCCCGGCCTGGTCCAGGCAGTCATAGGCGTTGCCGCCCACATGGGGGCGGCGCTCCCGCACCAGCACCCGCTTGCCGCCGTCCTCCGCCAGCCGCCGGGCGCACACCGCCCCGGCGTAGCCCGCGCCCACAATGAAAGCGTCGTATACCATCAAAGCGTCACATCATTTCTGGAATAAAGTGTCATGGCGGCAGCCCCGCCCTAACCTAGGGCATTATACCATAATGAGACACACGAGGGAAGGGCGAATTTATAAAATTTGATAAATAATCACGGCGTTTTTTCTTTAGAGGGCAGGCCATGCGGCGCAGGGGAGGGAATTGCCGCAGAATTGGGATTGTCAGGCGGCGTAAAATGTGGTAAAGTAAAGAAAAAAGCGGCATAGAACAGAAAGAGGGAACTGATATGGAAGGCACCGCCGTCATTCAAAAATTCCGCTCGGCGCTGGGGGGCTTCAACCGCCAGGATGTGCAGCAGTACATTGAGCAGACTGCCGCCGTCCACCGCCAGGATCTGGAGGCGCTCCAGCAGCGCCTGGATCAGGCGGAGGACCGGGCCGCGCAGCTGGAGGCCGCCCTGTCCGGTGCGGAGAACGCCAAGAGCGGCGCCGCCGCGGAGGAGGCCAAGGCCCGGGCCTGTCTGGAGGAGTCCACCCGGACGCTGGCCCGGCTGCGGGGAGAGCTGTCCCAGACCGAGTCCAAGCTGGCGGTGGCCAAGCAGGAGCTGTCCCGGCTCCAGACCCAGGTGGGCAAGCTGGAGCCCATGGCGGACAGCTACGTTCAGCTGAAGGACCGGGTGGCCACGGTGGAGCTGGACGCCCACCGCAAGGCCCAGGACACGGTGAGCCAGGCCCAGGCGGAGGCGGAGCGCATTCGGACTGAGACCCGGAGCTGGCTGGAAGGGGTGCTGGCCCAATATGGGATGCTGCGCCAGGGGATGGACGGCCTGCTGGAGCAGGTGAAGCTGCTCAGCCGGGGGTCGGAGCGCCTGGGGGCGCTGGACGACGCGGCGCGGGCGCTCCGTGAGCGGGGCGGGCTGGAATGAGCGCGCTGAGCTTACATAGCGGCGGGATGGCCGCCCGCCTGCCCGGGCTGCGTGCCGGGGACCGGGTGCTGCTGTCCGGGACCATCTACACCGCCCGGGATGCCGCCCACAAGCGGCTGTTTGAGCTGCTGGATGAAAACAAGCCTTTGCCCTTTGAGCTAAAGGGGGCGGTCATCTACTATGCCGGCCCCACCCCGGGGCAGCAGGGGATGGCGGTGGGGGCCTGCGGCCCCACCACGGCGGGGAGGATGGACGCCTTTGCCCCCCGGCTGCTGGATCTGGGCCTGGCGGCCATGATCGGCAAAGGGGAGCGCAGCCAGGCCGTGAAAGATGCCATTGTGCGCAATAGCGGGTGCTATTTCGCCGCCGTGGGCGGTGCGGGGGCGCTCATCGCCCGGTGTATTGAGACGGCGGAGGTGATTGCCTTCGACGATCTGGGCTGTGAGTCCGTCAAACGCATGACGGTGCGGGACCTGCCCCTCACCGTAGCCATCGACAGCCAGGGGAATGACCTGTATAAGCAGGGCCGGGCAGAATATGAAGTCAAGGTGACCGGCGGCGCACGTGGAGAAAACGGATGTTTCACGTGAAACGCTCGTTTGAAAAAACTCCCGCTTCCAATTGGAAGCGGGAGTTTTGCGTTGGAAGGACTTCCGTCAGAGCTTCGCTCAGCCGAACACAGCCAGCAGGAAGCCTGCGGCGATGGCGGAGCCAATGACGCCGGCCACGTTGGGGCCCATGGCGTGCATCAGCAGGAAGTTGTTGGGGTTGGCCTCCCGGCCCACATCCTGGGACACGCGGGCCGCCATGGGCACGGCGGACACGCCCGCAGAGCCGATGAGGGGATTGATTCTGCCCCCGGACACCTTGTACATGATTTTGCCCATCAACAGGCCGCCGATGGTGGAGAACATGAAGGCGATAACGCCCAGCACCACGATCATCAGGGTCTGGAGGGACAGGAACCGGGCGGCCACGGTGGTGGCGCCCACGCTGATGCCCAAAAACAGGGTGACGATGTTCATCAGGGCGTTCTGGGCGGTGTCGCTCAGCCGCTCCGTCACGCCGGTTTCCTTGAGCAGGTTGCCGAACATGAGGCAGCCGATCAGCGGGGCGGTGGAGGGGATGAGCAGAATGACAAAGGTGGACACCGCGATGGGGAAGACGATCTTCTCCACCTTGGACACGTTCCGGGCCTGCTCCATCTTCACCTTCCGCTCCTTCTCCGTGGTCAGGGCCCGCATCAGGGGCTTCTGGATCATGGGGATCAGCGCCATATAGGAGTAGGCGGCGATGGCGATGGGGCCCAGGAAGGCCGGGGCCAGCTTGGTGGTCAGATAGATGGCGGTGGGCCCGTCCGCGCCGCCGATGATGCCGATGGAGGCGGCCACGTTGCCGGCGAAGCCCAGCAGGCAGGCGCCGAAGAAGGCGAAGAACACGCCCATCTGAGCCGCTGCGCCCATCAGCATGGAAGAAGGCCGGGCGATCAGGGGCCCAAAGTCGGTCATGGCGCCCACGCCGATGAAGATCAGGCAGGGGTACACGCCTGCCTTCACGCCGATATACAGGATATCCAGCAGGCCGCCCAGATGGATGATGTCGGTAAAGGACAGCTCCGCCTTGAGCTTGGAGTCAATGGCGGTCACCACATCCTGATCCAGGTTGGCGGAGCCGGCCAGGGCCTGGGTGTCGGCGTTGATGTCGCCGCCCTTCTCCGCCAGCGTATCAAAATACGCCTCGATCTCCTCTGTGGTGTGGCCGCAGGCCCGGGCGAACACGTAGTAGTAGTATTCCTCCTGGGTGTAGCCACGCTCCTCCGTCCCGTTGTAGAGGGCGTAGTCGTTGACAGCATCATAGGGGCACTCGTAGACGTAGGCGTCCCACATGCCCATATGGTACAGCCCCGCGCCGGGGATGTTGGTGAGCAGCACGCCGAAAGCGATGCCCACCAGCAGCAGGGGCTCGAACTTCTTGCCGATGCCCAGGTAGAGCAGCACGCAGGCCAAGGCGATCATGATGAGGTTTTTCCAGCCGCCCGCCGCGAAGAACCCGGCAAAGCCGGACTCGGTGGCCAGCTTGGACAGGGTTTGTAAGATATCCATACAAGCCCCCTCCTTATGCCAGGATGATCAGCGGCGAACCGGTCTCCACATGGCTGCCCTTCTGCACCACCACCTGGGCGACAGTGCCGTCCTTGGGGGCGAGGATCTCGTTTTCCATCTTCATGGCCTCCAGCACCACCAGCAGCTGGCCCTCCTTGACGGCGGCGCCCTGGGTTACCTCCACCCGGAGGATGGTGCCGGGCATGGGGGAGTTCACCGGCTCGCCGGCGGCGGTGACGGCGGGGGCCGCAGCAGGTGCGGGGGCGGCAGGGGCGGCGGGAGCCGCAGCAGCAGGGGCCGCAGGCGCGGCGGGGGCCGGGGCATAGGCCTCGTACTCGTCCGTCAGCATGGCCTTGCCCTGTTCCACCTCCACCTCGTAGGTGCGGCCGTTCAGGGTCACTTTATATTTCATTTCACTTGACCTCCTTAATGGACTTGAAGCGCAGCTCATTCAGCGGCTTGCCCATCTTGTCGGCCACAATCGCCATAATCATGGCGGCCTCCTTGTCGGGCACGTCGAACAGCTTGACCTCGCCGGCGGAGCCGGGGGCCGGGGGCGCGGCAGGGGCCGCCGGAGCTGCCGGGGCTGCCGCGCCGGCAGGCGCGGGGGCTGCGGCCTTCTTGTTGGTGCCCGCCAGGGCCTTGCCCAGGAGGATCACCACGCACATGAGCAGCACCAGGCCAAAGAATACCACGACATAGCCCAGCACGGCGGCAATGCCGGAGCCGCCAATGCCCATATTGGCGGCGGTGAGGGCGAGAGTATTCATACCACGCCCCCCTTATGCCTCGGTGATGGTGTAGGTGGCCACGTTCTCTTCCTTGGCCTTGCGGTCCTTGAAGAACTTCTCCGCCTGGTCGGGGAAGCAGATATAGCTCATCATGTCCTCCTCGGAGCGGCACAGCTCGCCCAGGGCCTCGCGGGCGGCCTTGAACTCCTCGCCGGTGCGCTTGGAGTCCTCAATGCGGCAGTCGGTGGGCTTGCCGCCCTCGCCCAGGATCTTGGTTTGGAGCTCGGCGCTCACCTCGCCGGGGGCAATGCCGTAATCGCCCTTGAAGTAGTTCTTGATCTCCTTGGAGATCTGCTTGTACCGCTCGCCCATCAGCACGTTGGTGACGGCCTGGTTGCCCACCATCTGGGACAGGGGGGTGACCAGCGGGGGATAGCCCAGATCCTTGCGGACGTTGGGGATCTCCACCAGGGCCTCGTCAAACTTGTCCATGGCGTTCATGTCCTTCAGGTTGGCGATCATGTTGGACAACATTCCGCCGGGAACCTTGTACACCAGGGCCTGGGAGTCGGTGGCCATGCTTTTGGGGTTGATGAGGCCGGAGTCAATATACTTCTGTTTGATGGGCTTGAAGTAGTCGTTGACCTTGTTGATGACCTCCTCGTTGAGGCCGGTCTCAATGCCGTACTGCTGCATGGCGTAGAACATGGTCTCGGTGGCGGCCTGGCTGGTGCCGTTGGAGAAGCAGGAGGTGGCGGTGTCGATCACGTCCACGCCGGAGTCGATGGCCTTCATCAGGGTCATATAGGCCATGCCGGTGGTGCAGTGGGTATGCAGGATGATGGGCATGTCGCCGATGGCGTCCTTGATGCCTTTGATGAGGCCCTCGGCCTCGTTGGGGCTCATGGTGCCCGCCATGTCCTTCAGGCAGATGGTGTCAAAGCCCATGGTCTTGAGCTCCTTGCACATCTCCACATACTTGGCCACGGTATGAACCGGGCTCTGGGTGTAGGAGATGCAGCCGGAAGCCACGGTGCGCTTATTGGCGTACTTCTTGGTGGCCTCCAGGGCGGTTTTGATATTGCGGAAGTCGTTGAGGGCGTCGAAGATACGGATCACGTCGATGCCGTTTTTGATGGACAGCTCCACAAACTTCTCCACCACGTCGTCATGGTAGTGCTTATAGCCCAGCAGGTTCTGGCCGCGCAGCAGCATTTGCAGCCGGGTGTTGGGCATGTTCTTGCGGATGTTGCGCAGCCGCTCCCAGGGGTCCTCCCCCAGGTAGCGCAGGCAGGAGTCAAAGGTGGCGCCGCCCCAGCACTCCACCGAATAATATCCGGCCTTGTCCATGGTGGACAGGATGTCGGCATAATCGGAGTAGGGAAGGCGGGTGGCCATCAAGGACTGGTTGGCGTCACGTAATACGGTCTCCGTGAACTGGACCTTTTTCTTCAAATTGGAACACCTCCAAATTTCTCTTTTCTCCCTGAAAAAGCCTTCGGCCTTTTCGGGGAAAGGGTTGCGGCCGTCTGTGCGCACCCTGCGGGCGCGTCGGGCCATTTCGGACGCAAAGCGCCGCGCTTACGGCGCGGCGCTTTGCCGCCGGTTGGTCAGGGTAAAATGCCTTATGCCTTGGGGCCGGCCTCGACCAGGGCCTTGCCCGCGTCGTTGCCGGTGTACTTCACAAAGTTCTTCACGAAGCGGCCGGCCAGATCCTTGGCCTTGGTGTCCCATTCGCTGGGATCGCCGTAGGTGTCCCGGGGGTCCAGGATGGTGGGGTCCACGCCGGGCAGGGCGGTGGGCACTTCCAGGTTAAAGTAGGGGATGGTCTTGGTCTCGGCCTTGAGGATGGAGCCGTCCAGAATGGCGTCGATGATGCCGCGGGTGTCCTTGATGGAGATGCGCTTGCCGGTGCCGTTCCAGCCGGTGTTCACCAGGTAGGCCTTGGCGCCGGACTTCTCCATCTTCTTCACCAGCTCCTCGCCATACTTGGTGGGGTGCAGCTCCAGGAAGGCCTGGCCGAAGCAGGCGGAGAAGGTGGGGGTGGGCTCGGTGATGCCCCGCTCGGTGCCGGCCAGCTTGGAGGTGAAGCCGGACAGGAAGTAGTACTGGGTCTGCTCCGGGGTCAGGATGGACACGGGAGGCAGCACGCCGAAGGCGTCGGCGGACAGGAAGATGACGTTCTTGGCGTCGGGACCGGCGGACACGGGGCGCACGATCTTCTCAATGTGGTCGATGGGGTAGGACACGCGGGTATTCTCGGTGACGGACTTATCGTTGAAGTCGATCTTGCCCTCGCCGTCCACGGTGACGTTCTCCAGCAGGGCGTTGCGCTTGATGGCGTTGTAGATGTCGGGCTCGGAATCCTTGTCCAGGTTGATGACCTTGGCGTAGCAGCCGCCCTCGAAGTTGAACACGCCGTTGTCGTCCCAGCCGTGCTCGTCATCGCCGATGAGCAGACGCTTGGGGTCGGTGGACAGGGTGGTCTTGCCGGTGCCGGACAGGCCGAAGAACAGCGCGGTATTCTCGCCGTTCATGTCGGTGTTGGCGGAGCAGTGCATGGAGGCCATGCCGCGCAGGGGCAGGAAGTAGTTCATCATGGAGAACAGGCCCTTCTTCATCTCGCCGCCATACCAGGTGTTGAGAATGACCTGCTCGCGGGAGGTGATGTTGAAGATGGCGGCGGTCTCGGAGTTGAGGCCAAGCTCCTTGAAGTTCTCCACCTTGGCCTTGGCGGCGTTGTAGGAGATGAAGTCGGGTTTGAAGTTCTTCAGCTCCTCCTCAGTGGGGGCGATGAACATGTTCTTGACGAAGTGGGCCTGCCACGCCACCTCCATGATGAAGCGCACGGCCATGCGGGAGTCGGGGTTGGCACCGCAGAACACATCCATTACGTACAGCTTCTTGTTGGACAGCTCCTTGACGGCCAGGGCCTTGCAGGCCGACCACGCCTCCTGGGAGGCGGGCTTGTTGTCGTTCTTGAACTCGTCGGAGGTCCACCAAACGGTATCCTTGGAGTTCTCATCCATGACGATGAACTTGTCCTTGGGGGAGCGGCCGGTGTAGATGCCGGTCATCACGTTGACCGCGCCCAGCTCGGTCAGCTGGCCCTTCTCGAAGCCCTCCAGAGCGGGGTCCATCTCCGCCTCGAAGAGCTGCTCGTAGGTGGGATTGTAGATGATTTCCTTAATCCCGGTAATGCCGTACTGTTCCAGACCGTAGGTTTCCATAAGATAGTTCCTCCTCAAAAATATAGTGTATCAATGCAGCGCCATCTCCCGTGAACGGGAGCGGCGCGGGCCGATGGTACTGGTGGAGAACCCATATCCCACCAAGCACACAGTATAGCATAAATGCCCACTCAATTCCACGGCATTTTGCGTTCGTGTGTTAAAGTTTCCACAAAATCAGCGTTTTCAACAAGCCGTTTCCCGGCGCTGCCGGGGGAATGGGAGCACTTTGACGAAGAGGGGAACAGGGCAGATGGGACGGGCAGGTCCGGCCCCTCCAAAGACTGGAAAATCCCCGGGCGCAGAGCAAAGCCCCCGCCCTCCAAAGGGGGGGCGGGGGCTTTGGCGTCACAGCTTACTCAGCGGAGATCGCGCCCATGGGGCAGGTGCCCTCGCAAGCGCCGCAGTCGATGCAGGCGCCGGCGTCGATGACCATGTGCTCGTCGCCCATGGAGATCGCGCCCACGGGGCAGGAAGACTCGCAAGCGCCGCAGGAGACGCAGGCGTCGCCGATTTTACGTGCCATGTAACATACACCTCCAACAAATGATGTGTTTTGAGCCGTCTTTCATTTTACCACATTTACAGGAAATTGCAATATGAAATTTTGACCGGGGGAAATGTATAATTTCGCTCAAAATTTCCCATCCTTGCCAAGTGACGAGATTCCCTGCCGGGACAAGGGGAGTGATCGCGTGGAGCGGCTGAGTATCTTTCAAAGATTGCGGGGGTTTTTTATGATGGATCGGGACAAGGGGCGCCAGCAGCCCCAGAACAACGCCGGACGGCCTGGGGGCGATCCCCAGGCGCTTTACCGGGAGGACCGGCCCAGGGCGCGGGAGGGGGCGGATACCCGCCTCACGGACCGCTTTTCCCGGGATCTGACCCGGATGGCGGTTTTAGGGGCCCTGGACCCGCTGGTGGGCCGGGAGCAGGAGGTGGGCCGGATTGTCCAGATTCTGGCCCGCCGGACGAAAAATAATCCCGCCCTCATCGGCGAACCGGGGGTGGGCAAGACCGCCGTGGCGGAGGGGCTGGCCCTGCGCATGGCCTCCGGCGCGGTGCCTGAGCCGCTGCGGGGCAAGCGGCTTTTGAGCCTGGACCTGGTATCCATGGTGGCGGGAACCAAGTACCGGGGCGAGTTTGAGGAGCGGGTGAACCAGGTGCTCTGCGAGGTGCGCCGGGCGGGCAACGTGATTTTATTCCTGGACGAGCTGCACAACATCGTGGGGGCGGGGTCCGCCGAGGGGGCCATCGACGCGGCCAACATCCTCAAGCCCGCCCTGAGCCGGGGGGAAATCCAGGTAGTGGGGGCCACCACCCTGGAGGAGTACCGCAAGTATATTGAGAAGGACGCCGCCCTGGAGCGCCGCTTTCAGCCTGTGAAGGTGGCAGAGCCCACCCCGGAGCAGGCCAAGGCCATCCTCCGGGGGCTGCGCCGCCGGTACGAGGATCACCACGGGCTGACCATCTCCGACGAGGCCATTGAGGCGGCGGTGGAGCTGTCCCAGCGCTATCTGCCGGACCGGTTTCTGCCCGACAAGGCCATCGACCTCATCGACGAGGGGGCGGCCCGGATGCGGGTGGAGGAGGAGGTTCCCATCGCGCTGCGGGCGCTGTCCGAACGGGCGGAGCGGGCGGCCAGGGAGAAGGCCCAGGCCATTGCCATGCAGGATTTTGAGCGGGCGGCCATTCTCCGGGACGCGGAGGAGGACTTCCGCCGGGAGCTTGACCGCAAGCAGAGCCGCCAAAAGGGCGGGACCGCCCATGAGCTGGGCCGGGAGGAGATCGCGGCGGTGCTGGCCCAGTGGACTGGGATTCCCCTGGAGTCCATCACCAAGGGGGAGGCGCGCCGCCTGCTGGAGCTGGAGGGGGAGCTTCACCGCCGGGTGGTGGGGCAGGACCGGGCGGTGTCCGCCGTGGCCGCCGCCATCCGCCGTGGCCGGGTGGGGCTGAAGGAGCCCAACCGCCCCATCGGGGCGTTTCTCTTCCTGGGCCCCACCGGGGTGGGCAAAACGGAGCTGTGCCGGGCGCTGGCGGCGGCGCTGTTCGGAAGCGAGGACGCCCTGATCCGCTTCGACATGTCCGAGTATATGGAAAAGCACGCCGCGTCCCGGCTGGTGGGCTCCCCTCCGGGCTATGTGGGCCATGAGGAGGGGGGCCAGCTCACCGAGCAGATCCGCCGCCGCCCCTGGTCGGTGGTGCTGTTTGATGAGATTGAAAAGGCCCACGACGATCTGCAAAATATCCTCCTTCAGGTGATGGAGGACGGCCAGCTCACCGACGGCCAGGGGAGAAGGGCGGACTTCCGCAACACGGTAGTGGTGCTGACATCCAATGTGGGGGCACAAAAGCTGGTGAGCAAATCGCCCCCGCTGGGCTTTGCCGGGGGCAGCTCCGACGACAAGCGGAAGGAGGCGGTGATGGAGGAGCTGAAGGGCCGGTTCAAGCCGGAATTCCTCAACCGCCTGGATGAGGTGATACTCTTTGACCGCCTGGAGCGCCGGGACCTGGAGCGCATTGCCCTGCGGCTGCTGGGAGGTGTGCGGGGCCGCCTGTCCGAGTTGGGGGTGGATCTGGACGCGAAGTGGGAGGCGGTGTCCCTTCTGGCCGACCCGGGCGCAGAACGGGAGCAGGGGGCCCGCCCCATCCGCCGGGCGGTGCGCCGGCGGGTGGAGGAGCCCGCCGCCGACCTGCTGCTGTCTGAGCGGCTGTGCGCGGGGGATACCCTGTGCCTCGCCGTGGAGCGGGAGGACATTGTGCTGCGGGCGGAGAAGCGGGAGGTCTGAGCGGGAAAACGCGAGGGCAGGCAGACATGCAGAAAACGGGCGATGCCGCATCGGCATCGCCCGTTTTCTGCGCCGCGCACCCGCCGGGGGATATGGGAGAAGCTGGCGCTTTTTGCCTGATTTCCCCATAAATACCGTTTGAAGCGGCAATTCGCCGCAGGATTTGAAAATTTATGAGAAAAAAGGTTGCGCCAGTGAGAAGAAAAGGGTATAATAATTTTGGAAAGGTATACATATTTTTGGAGGTGAGACATTGTATCAGATCGGAGATAAGGTAGTTCACCCCATGCACGGGGCGGGGGTTATCGACTCCATCGTGCAGCGCAAGGTATCCGGGCGGGTTCAGGAATTTTATCTGCTCAAGCTGTCTGTGGGAAATATGGTGGTGATGGTGCCTACGGATAACGCCGGGGAGATCGGGATGCGCCCGGTGGTGTCGGGGGCCAAGGCGGAGGAGCTCATGTCCGAGATGGAGGGCATTGAGGTGGACATGACCCAGAACTGGAATCGGAGGTATCGGGAAAATATGGTGCGGCTGAAAAGCGGCGACCTGCTGGAGGTAGCCCGGGTGGTGAAGGGCCTGCTGCGGCGGGACAGCCAGCGGGGCTTGTCCAATGGGGAACGCAAAATGCTGCACACAGCCAAGCAGATTCTCATCTCCGAACTGGTACTGGCCCAAAGCCTGCCTTATGACGCGGTGGAGAGCAGTATCAACAGCCTGTTGAGCCATTAGCGAGCGAGAGGGGCCGAAAGGCTCCTTTTTGCGGTGCGGGGTGAAATAGAACGGGCGCCCGCCGGAAGGCAGGCGCAGTGGAATGGAGCTTGTGAGGACGATATGGGATTGTTTCGCAAACGCAAAAAAGAAGTTAGGCCCGCTTGCTCGGTGGTAGTGGTGGCCGCCGGGTCGTCTACCCGGATGGGCTTTGACAAGGTTCTGGCGGAGGTGGGCGGCCTGCCTGTGATTGTACACTGCCTTCAAAGCTTCCAACAGGCCCCCGGCGTGGCTGAGGTAGTGGTGGTCACCCGGGAGGGTTTGGTGTCCGATGTGGCGCGGCTGTGCCAGGATTTTGGGTTGACCAAGGTGGTCAAGGTAATCCGGGGCGGGGAGAGCCGGACCCAGTCTGCCCGGCTGGGCACCCTGGAGTGCGAGCGCAAGGCGCCGCTCATTGCCATCCATGACGGAGCGCGGCCCTTTGTCACCGTGCAGGTCATTGAGGATGCCATCGCCCAGGCGGCGGTGAATGGCGCGGCGGCCCCTGCGGTGCCTGTAAAGGACACAATCAAGGTGGCCCGGGACGGTACGGTGGAGCGTACCCTGGACCGCGCGGCGCTATATGCCGTCCAGACGCCCCAGGTGTTTGACGGCGACCTGATTCGGGCGGCGCTGCAAAAAGCGCTGGACGATGGGGTTGAGACCACCGATGACTGCGCCGCTGTGGAACGGCTGGGAATGAAGGTGGCGCTCACTGCCGGGGACGAGCGGAATATCAAGCTCACCACCCCCACCGACCTGCTCCTTGGTGAGCTGCTGCTGGAGGAGGCGCCGTTACTGTGAGGATTGGCCATGGATACGATGTCCACCGCTTGGTGGAGGGGCGGAGGCTCATTCTGGGAGGGGTGGATATTCCCTGGGGAAAGGGGCTGCTGGGCCACTCCGATGCCGATGTATTGACCCATGCCGTCATGGACGCCCTGTTGGGGGCGGCGGCGCTGGGGGATATTGGCAAGCTGTTCCCGGACAGCGACCCGGCATACAAAGGGGCGGACAGTCTGGTGCTGCTGGGCCGGGTGGTTCAGGTGTTAGCTGAAAACGGGTATGAGATCGGTAATGTGGACGCCACAGTATTGGCCCAACGGCCCAAGCTGGCGGCGCACATCCCGCTGATGCGCGACCGGCTGGCCGCCGCGATGGGGGTGGAACCGGACCGGGTAAGCGTCAAGGCCACGACCGAAGAGGGCCTGGGCTTCACCGGGGCAGGGGAGGGAATCGCCGCCCATGCGGTGGTCCTTATCCAATGAAAATGCTAAAGTCTCCGGCCCCTTTTTTGTGCCCAGAAGAGTTCAGGAAAGGCAGCGAAAGGGCCGAGCATACACGGGATCCAGGAGTTGGGAAAGCCCTGTAGCAACCTTGTGGACAGAATGATATACTGCGCAGAGACGGCGGAGCGAAAGTATAAGGAGAATTTGAGGGGCAAGGGGCCGGACATTAAATGAATACCCGCACGACATCTTTGGGGGAAGGTGTGCCGGGTGGGTGCTGATGGAGCCTGTCTAAGAAGCAGGGGGTGAAGGGGCGGAACTGCTATAAAGAATTTTAGATTTTCTGCATTTAACCCTTGGCATTTTCCGTTGAAGGTTTTCCTCATAAAGGGATTGACAAGACTGGGGTTTTGTGCTATCCTATCCAAGCTGACATTTGCGGATGCGCCCAACCGTGCGGGTGTAGTTCAATGGTAGAATCCCAGCCTTCCAAGCTGGTCGCGTGGGTTCGATTCCCATCACCCGCTCCAGCGTCGGGGCAAGCTCCACGTCCCGGCTTTCGTTAACCCTCTGTATTTTTCCCTGAGGGAGGGCGGCCGGGGCCCCGTAAAGCGCATAGTATGCGCCTGTAGCTCAGGTGGATAGAGCAACTGCCTTCTAAGCAGTGGGTCAGGGGTTCGAGTCCCTTCAGGCGTGCCATCTGCCGCAGGCGGCATTCAGGCGTTTCCGCAGGGTCTGCTCCTTCCCCACCAAAACCGCATTGACAGGTTTTGGCGGGGGCCGCTAAGGCGAAAATTGGATATGGTGGGTATAGCTCAGCTGGCAGAGCACCGGATTGTGGTTCCGGGTGTCGTGGGTTCGAGCCCCATTACCCACCCCATACCGTGGCTGAGGGCCGGAGCGTCCGCTCCGGCCTTCGGCCCACTTTAACATTGGGGTGTAGCCAAGTGGTAAGGCACGGGACTTTGACTCCCGCATTCGCTGGTTCGAGTCCAGCCATCCCAGCCAAATATGACCCAGTAGCTCAGTTGGTAGAGCAACGCCCTTTTAAGGCGAAGGTCCGGGGTTCGAGTCCCCGCTGGGTCACCATGATGGGTTGACAGGCCGCCAAGACGGGCGGCCTGTCAATTTTATATATAAAGTTCATAAATTCAGCAAGTCGCAGTGATTTTGGTCACTGCGGCTCTTATTCTATGGAAAGGACAAATTGATATGAACATCGAAAAAAGCAAATCCATCCGGGACGGCTTGCAGAGAGGTTTCCGGGGTGGCACCTCGAAGATGGCCCAGCGCAGGTGCTACGGATATGGCACAGACCCAGACAGCGAGTTGGTCATTAACCCGGATGAGGCTGCTGTCGTCCGCCGGATCTTCGAGCGCTACCTCAGTGGTGACAGCTTGGGCAAGATTGCCGCTGGGCTGGAGGAACAGGGCATCCCGTCACCCACGGGTAAGTCCACATGGAGTAGAGAGGCCCTTAATAAGTTGTTGTCTAACGAAAAGTATACGGGGCGAGTGCTACTCCAGAAAACCATCAGAGTGGGTGGCACTAAAATCAAAAACGATGGTTTCATGGATCGGTATCTCTATTCCGATTCTCATGAGGCCATTATTTCTGATGAGATATATAGAGCAGTCCAACAGGAGAAGCTTCGGCGCACCAACCGCCTAAAAAATGAACGCGCTGTGCCAATGCTGTTTTGAGTCTATATAGCCCAATTGCTGTGTGCTAAACGCCCGCCATTTTCTCCTTGTCCCGCAGCAGAAATAGCTCAAACTCCATGGGCGAAATAGTCACTATGATATCTGGCATCTTTTCGGGTGCGTCGTACAACTCGTGGGAGAACTTAAGTAAGTATCATTATTTTTGAATATAATCATTTAATAGATTTCTAATTATCTCTTTAGATGTTCTTATATGCCGGTATATCCCGTTATTCCGGGCTTTTCCGGCACTTTTTATATCGGAAGAACCTCACAAATCTTTTTATTACCCCTCATGTTTTCGCTCTCAAAAGTAGTAAAAGCAGTAGTAAATTCTGCGTACTACTTATGCCGCCTTGGTTTCCTCGGCGCTTTCCGCCACAGCTTCCGGCTTGGCCTCTGCGGTGGTTTTTGCCTTGGCTTGCAGCCGTTCCATTTCCTCCTGTGCGGAATGGAAAGTAGCGTGGGCGTAATAGTTCAGCGTCATTACAATGTTGGCGTGTCCCATGATGTACTGCAATGCCTTGGGGTTCATGCCCGCGTTTGCCATTCTGGTACAGAATGTATGCCGCATGGTGTGCGGCGTCATCACATCGGGCAGCGGCTCCTTGTGGCACTTGTTGTACTTCTTGGCAAGGCACTTGAACATGGCGTCATAGTTGACGGCGGTTTTGGGTAGGCCGTCCCGGTTCAGGAACAGGAAGTCCTTATAACCGTCAACCTCAATGCACCTGCCGTCCCTGCGCTTCTTCAACACGCGCTCAAACGCTTCATAGGCGGCTGCGCTCATAGGCACTTGACGGAATCCGCTTTCTGTTTTTGGCGCTTCGATATAGTAGCCGTCCTCGGTGCTTCTCAAAAGCTGGTGGTCTACATTCACAAAGCGCTTTTCAAAATTCAGGTCAGCGGGCGTCAGGCCGCAGAGTTCGGAAATACGAAGTCCGGTTTCCAGCAGGATCACCACCTCGTCATAATACTTGGCATAGACGGGATCGTTCTGCATGAAGTCCAAAAGCTCGTTTTCCTGTGTAGGGGTAAGCGGCACCTTTGGTACGGTATCGTCGTTGATAACCTCATTGATCTGGAAGTCAAAGGGATTCTTGCGGAGGCAGTCGTCCTGTACGGCCATATAAAAGATGGCTTTTAAGGAACGCTTGCTGTTGCAGATGGTGTTGTAGGCAACGCCTTTTTCCTGCATACGCAAGGCCCATTCTTTCGCGTCGGACAGCTTCACGCTGTCAATGCTGGCCGCGCCCAGCTTATCTTCGGACAGAAGTTTCATCAACTGCTGGCGGCTCTTTTGGGTTCCTTTCCGCACATTCCCGCGCTGCCGGGTGTACTTTTCATAAAGCTGGCACACGGTCATTTTCTTGCCGATGGTGTCTATCCCGTCGTCAAGGTCTTTCTGTATCTGCTTGATCTTCTCGCGCAGGGAAAGACAGGGCCGCTTCCCGACAGGTACTTTGTCGGTAGGTACTAACTTCCATGAGTAAACAAACTGGGGTTCTCCAAAGGTGTCAATGTATTTGTAAGCGTATCTTCCATCTGATCGCTGGCTCTCTCCAGACTTCAAAAGGCGGCCTTTGTTGTCCCGTCTTTTTTCATCTCGTTCTTTTCTTGGCATTTCGTCATGCTCCTTTCCATGACGGAAAGAGCCTTGACACGCTTATAACCTATTATAACACGCGCAAGGCCCTTTTTCACTATATTGTGTCAAGGGAATCAATGATTTTTTCAAACTGCTTCCGTTTGATCTGGATGCGGTTGCCGTTTAAGATCACCCAGCCAGCGGTGGGGTTTTCCTCGGCAAGCCGACGCAGTTTGTTTTCCCCGATCCGAAAATATTTGGACGCTTCCTCAATGGTGAGCGTGTATTTTTCCCAAATAGGCACATCGTTATTACTCATAACATGGCCCCCTTTCTTTTCAAAACAAAGGTTGTTTTTTGTGAAAGTGGGCAGAAAATAACGGACGGCTGCTGGCACAGCTCCACGGGAATCTCACCCCCGCGTGGTTCTCACGCGGCCCTGCTCGTTGCCTGCGACGCTTCAAACGCTCGGACTACGACGGCAAGGGCGTATCATTGTCCTGCCTGCGCGTCGTCGCCCGCAGGCTGCCACACCTGCTTTACGGCCCGGTAAGATCGCTCCGCTTATCCCGCTGGGGGAAAGCCTCTTGGCGCACCAGCCGCCCGGCTCGGCGCAGACAGAATGTATCCGTCTGCCCTATGACGCGCCGCCATTGTCCTGCGGGCGTATTTGTCAAGGAGCAAAGGGGCCGCCGGGAAAACTGGCAGGCGGGGAAAGGGAAAGCCGCCTGTCTATGGCCGGGGCCTTAACCGTCAGTCGCCAATGGGACTAACGATGGAATGGATCAGCTTGATTTGCAATCGGCGCTTCATATACTCGTCAATGCAGATATGAGGCTGGCCGCTGCCGTCATAGAGCGTCCGGGTACACAGCTTATTGATATAGCCGTCGTAATGCTGCAAGACACGCTCCACGGCTTCGGCGTTACCGGCGCAGGCCGCGTCGATCACAAAATCAGGCAGAGGGCTTTTGCCCTTGTAACTGGATTGCTTCATCCGCGTTTAACCTCCCTCCGGCATGAACGCCATCAATTTTATACGCAGGTCTTTCAGGGTGCTTGTCCTGTGGCGCTGTACTGCGCTGCGGGACATTCCCATCAGGCGGCCAATTTCTTCGTCAGTCAAATCCAGAACAAAGCGGAGAATCAAAATACTCTGCTCGTCTTTTGGCAGGCTGGCAAATGTCTCGGCCACAAGCTCGTTGTCGATATGTAGGTCATAGCCATGCGAACTGAATGTAAAGCTGTCGCAGGAATATCGATCTACGGTCGAGAGCTTGTCCCAATCAGCCGGGGAAAGAGCGTCCAGCGACACTTCACGGTCGCGGCGGCACTTCATTTCCCGCAGATAATCTATCGCCTCATGGTACAGAAATTAAAGGGCGAACTTTTTATATCATCCGGTAACATTGGAAATCACTTGATTTTTCAATGTACTTGATGTATTATATTGGTGTAGAGTTTGGCATCATCTCACAAGTTTGTTTACCCTTTTGTTTACCCCGCGATTTACCGTATGGAGGGCACCACGATGGCAACAATTATCCCCAAAAAGAACAAGTCCGGCGAGGTCGTCAGCTACAAGGTCATGGTATGCCTTGGTCGAGATGAGCAGTACAAGCAAATTTGGCGTACCTGCACCATCAAGAGGCCAGAGGGCTTAACCCCGGCAAAGGAACGCAAGGAAATTGAACGTCAAGCGGACGCATGGGCGGAAGACCAAAAGGCTGAGTATGAACGTACCCATTCCAAAGAAGATCGAGACAAAATCACGCTTGCGGACTTCATCAAAAACCATTGGTGGGTGGATCATGTTATGGACGGCACCCACACACCGAGCAGTATTTCCTTCTTTGGCTATATGTCCGATGATATTGTCTCCTACTTTGGACAAAAGAAACGGTTAAACCAGATTGATGCTGAGGCCGTCAAACGCTACATCAAGTTTTTGAATACAGAGGCCAAAACAAAACAGGGAAAGCCGTACTCTGCTACTACTGTTCAACATCATTTTAGCACCTTACGGAACATCCTTGAATATGCGAGACGGTTCCACTACATCCAATTTGATCCATGCCAAGACCTTAGCCAGAAGGAGAAACCTCATCGGGATGCGAAGAAGGTTGACTTTCTGGATGTGGACAAAGCACGAAAGTTCCTGCGCTGCTTGGACGAGGAGCCACTTTTCTGGAAAGTCTTTATGAATGTGCTAATCACTTGCGGGCTGAGGCGTGGGGAGTGTGTTGGCTTACAGTGGCGAGATATTGATTCCGACAAATTGACGCTGAATATCTCCCGCAGTGTGACGCTTGACAAAAATTCTCCCGATAAAATCAGGGTAGGCAACACAAAAACAGGTGAGGACAGGACAGTCCCATTGTCTCCCCGCCTTTATGGATTGCTGATGGAGCTGAAACACGAACAGGAGGCGCAACTGCAAATGAAGCTGTTCCCCAGCGCCTTTATCTTTTGCAGATCATCAGATCCCCAAAGGCCATGCTATCCCACGGAGCCTACCAGGTGGCAACGAAAATTTGTTGAACGTCATGACCTCCCAAACGTGTCTCCACACGATTTGCGCCACACAGCGGCGACGCTGGCACTTGAAGCTGGTGCCAACTTAAAAGAAGTTCAGCAGCTTTTGGGGCACACTGATCCAAGTACTACAATGGCATTTTACACCGGTGTAACGGAGGAGGCACAGCGCCGGACAGTGGAGGGCATTGAAAGTTTGCTCGGATGATGTAACCATATATTGAAAAGGGGCCGGGAATTTCCCGACCCTTTTTTATATGCTTTTCAACCTGAGCCACGTTGTACGCCCAATATTCAAAATGGCAACTCATAGTTCTCTATTGTAGTTGTTTTGAGACTTTTTGACGCACCATCCTTCCAAATTTGGAAAATGTCAAGCGTAATAGTCCTCATATCAAGCAAGCCCTTCATAGTTAGATAATCTTTGTAATATTTTGCAATCTGAGGACAATTTTCAATGCGCAAAAAAATATTGTCGTTTTCTAATTCAATATCACAGCCTGGAATTTTTTCACAGAGAAAATCAAAAAAGGACTGTACATCCGCTAAAGTCTCAACTTGTAATCTCGTTTCTGCCTGCTCCGCTATGTCAGAACCATCGCACAAGTAATCAAGTGAGAGTCCCAAGGCGTTTGCTATCGCCACAGCGTTTTCAAGTGTAGGAAACTTTTTTCCCCGTTCATAATCAGAGATGGTTTGTACCGTCAAATTTGTTTTTTCGGCAAGGCTATCTTGGGTCATTCTTGGAACCTGTTTCTTTCGCTCAGCTGACAAATTTTTGCCGAACGCTTCAAAACTTAACATGGCGTTCGCCTCCTTTATCACATAATACCACACCTAAACTAAAAAAGCAATAGGACATTAAATAAAAGTATAAATTATAATTAAAGCTTATGTTTATTTACATATTAGCTGAATTATTGTATAATAGCATCAGATGGATAATATCCCGCCCGAATAGGGCACATCTAAACTATAATTGAACGGAAATGGAGATGTTTCTATGAATGAGATTCAAAACCGGAACTTATTGTCTATCAACGAAACTGTGGCCCGCAGCAGATTGGAGGGGCTTTCCATCACGGAAACCGCCCTTCGCCGTTGGGTTCGGGACGGCACACTTCACGCCACATATGCCGGACGCAAGGCGTTGATCTTCTGGCCGAACGTAGTCAAACTGCTCTGCGGAGAATCTTCCTATGCACTATAGAAACAAAAATACATAGTGCATATCGTTAAAATTTTAGAATGACGTTAGCATGAGTCATTTTTTCCCTGTAATGGTAAGGCGGCTGGGGTGTTGCTCTGGCCGCTACCGCACTAAGAACACGAAGGGTTAGGAGAAAAACAATGCAGGAAAATCAGAACCCAAGCACTTTGAGGTTAACACGAGTTAAATTTCCGCAGTATAGCGGTTACGATGAATTTTTAGATGATGCTGGCAACAAGGTCTATCGAGACAAAAAGAGCGGCAAATGGGTCGAATGTATTTCAGTCGATATGCCAATGGGTGGCAAAGTGTCCACACCAAAACAAGTCGAGGCGCAGGACAAGTATGTTGCGGCGCAACAGACAAGGGAGTATAACCGTAGCCTGAGTTTCTATTTTGCGCTGTCAAAAGACCGCAGGCAAGAGGCGATAAGACCTCAAACATTGGCAAGGCTATTTTTTGCGGCATCGTATCTCAGGCCAAATGATGATAGATTGTACTCGCCAGATGGAAACCCGATGCAGAAAAAGAACCTTGAGGCTTTAATAAGGCTTAAATCATCTACGTTCAAAGACTTTTGGCGAGAGGTTGACGGAAAATATATCTTTCCGCAGAAAGATGGAACATTGAAAATTTGCAGCGACTTCTTTCGCGGTGCATTGATTGGCTGCAATAGACCTGGTGGAGAAAATGTGGAATACCAGCAGATATTTATTAAATCGCTCCGGGAGTTATTCTGGCAAACAGACGCAACAAAGCACCGATATCTGGGCTATCTGTTCATGATTTTGCACCAAATAAGCTGGGAATATAATGTCCTTTGCCGGAACCCAGAAGAACAAGACCGAAACAAGGTTAAAACAATGTCCTTGGATGATTTTTGCAGGAGTATGGGGGCTGAAGGGCACACAGACAATCAGCGAAAAAGGCTTCTTGATGCTTACTGTGCGTTGAAATTCACTGTAGACAACACCGAGCAATATCTTGTCGCATATTTGGAAGATCACATTTCTGGAAGATTCTATCTGGTACTAAATCCAAATCTGCTATATCGCGGGCATGACCGTAGACAGGTTGATGGATTTGGGTCATTTTTCCCTGATCTCTCGACACGAACCGTCCGGCCCAATTTTGGACTCCCGACTACAAACGGGTGTTTTGAAACTGCTCTCGACACAAACCGCCCGACTGAAAAAATAGAGGAAAGTTGAATTGCTGAACGCAAAAAACAGTATATTATTCTTTTATAAGAGAAATAGTTCAAAAAATACAAAAAGCTGATTTAGAGATTGGCTAATTTCCTCTTTATCAGTAGCCTCTGCAAAGTCGGGAACTGGAGCAACGACAAAATTTTAGGATTCTTACCGTATAGGATAATAGATAGGTCTGCTCCAGGGTGGGTAAGTGGTAAGAGACTGTCGGTAATAAGAACGCGATTTTCTAATTTTTTCTTTTCTTATCGCTGAGAGTTTCTGCACCTACAGGAAGCGTTGCAAAAAAATTAAAAGTAAGGAGAAAAGTGAAAAATGATACTTAAAACCCTATCGCAAGTTGATTTCACAAATAAGAGAGAATTGCAAATGTATGAGGACTATATGCGCGAACGGATGGGGAAGCTGGGATATCGCATCATCAAACGGAGCAGTAGCCAAGATGTTCAGCCCTCTGGTGACAAGTGTAAGGGGTTCCGTATAGTCCTTCTCAATACTGACGATGTGGTTGCCGGAGAAAACTACGACTTATCGCTGGCTGATGTCGAAACATTCTGGCTTGCGCGGTACAACGAGAAGAACGCCGGGAAAGCGGAAGAACGATCCAGAAAAAGGCTCAAAAAGATGAACGCCATCCAGCTTGACGGCGGGTGGATCGTGACCAATGATGCCCGCACTCTTCAAGCACTGAAGGATCACGTCTCACGGTACGGAAACTTTGACGCTGACGGTCACGGGGCCGGTGGGGACATTGCCAGTGTGATGTACCGAGCATATCGTCCCTGGTTCTGCCCTGACTTCAGCCGTGTATGGCCCCTTGATGGGGACTGGCACAACCTTACAGACGTTAATTTGCAGTCTGATGTGGACAAAACTATGCTGCTGGACGGTGTGGTTCCAATCACCAAGCAACGTCGTATCTGGCACAATGATCTTCGGATTGCCCTTAAACTGCCAGACTATGACCAGCTGTTTTTTACAGTATACACTCCGGAGATGCTTCGCATCCTCTGCAACGAAACACTGTTGAAGAGCTGGTACATCTATAAAAAACACCTGTATTGTCGTATACATGGGAAGATCATAGCTTTTGCTGATGTGATTGCTCTATTTGACGCTGGGAAGATTAGCATGAAGGACATTGCCGGGTCAATCTTAGAAGGAAAGCGTTGGATGCAAGAAAATAAATTGGAAACTGACCACTTACGGAACAATCCGGGAAATAACTGCCCTCACAGCGTTGCGATCATGCCAAAGGAGAAAAATGGTGGCAAAAGTGATATGCTCACCAAAATTTCAAAGCCGTTTGCTTTTGTTGCTGTGCGGATAGGAGAGGATTTCCGTGTACTGCTCGGTAAGTTTGGTACACCAGATGAGTATTACCGATATATCGTGTGTCGTGGAGTAGATCAATTCTTAGATTGCTTGGAGAAGTTTTACGAAATCGCTAAAGCCAGCGGTGAAATGTTACCAGTTCCAGAAGATCCCGGCATGACCAGATGTATATCCCAAATGCTTCAGGATGACGGCGAGGAGTATCATGGGGAACAGTACAACGCTATCGAAGGACTTTTGCGAGCTAAGGAGAGTATATTTACGCTGTGGAACGGCGATGTGTTGCTGCTCAAATCCATTGGAAAATAATTGTTCTCGGCAAATTCCCAATTACAAAGGGGTATTTCCTTACTTGCGGTTCCAAGATTTGCCCCAAATAGGCGTTTTTCCAGGCGCTTTCGTCGGTCGGTGATAACCTCGGGATTTGCCTAATTGTAAACGGGAAATCAGCTATACTTTAATGCAATAAAGCGCCAAATATTGTGGTTCGGGCGAAGAGATAGACAATATATAGCACGATGTAGATAGAATGACCACAATATACAGTATAAGAGAGGAGGGATAGATTTGCAAAGCAGTTTAGATTTGGCACTACCACGAAGAATCACATCCAGTAATGCAGATGAATTTGAAGGAGAAAGCGTCTGCTGGTACTGCCCCGTCTGTGAGAAGCAACGTACAACGGTAGTACAACCGGGAGGCTTACTCCTATGCCCTGTCTGTGGCGGCGGGCCGGACTGGGACAAGGAAGGGTGCAAGCCAACACTGGCTTATGAGAGTCGATATAGACGGATGGTTGCTCTGTGTGCGAAGGACTCTCCATGGCGTAAGTGGGCCGATGGAGTGGAGCAGGAGTATGGGGAGTTCATCGAGGCGACCTATCATGGGATGCCAGCTCGAACAAAGCAAATGGGATGGAGGTACTTTTCCAGTGCCTGGAAAGAGGTGGACAAGCTGGGGGATTATCTTCTGGCAGCACCGAATATACCCATACGGGGTATACCCTACGCCTACAGTGAGGAAGGACTTCAGCGGCGCTATTATAATTCAAACAGGGACTGCAACATCATATCATGTTCCAGTTTGAACCTAAAATCGGAGTATGATAATGGCGGCATCCAGTTTACACAAGATGAGTGCATGGAACTACTGGCCTTTGATCCTGCTGACTGTGACCGATATATGGACACATATTTCAAGTATTGGTATCTTGATGGCATTGTAAATCCGCTGGAGCGGGACGTTGCCTATTACCTGGCGTCTGGTGAGAAGAAAACGGATATCGAAGATATATTTGGCCTGTCTGAACAACAAGTCAAAACCATCTGCAAACACCTACGAGATATTTTAGACAAAAAAGAATTAAAAACCGCATGAAAAAGCAACGATTTCGGGGTAGAAGTGGTATTAGCATATAGAGGGGTCAAGGCCGCATCGCTGTGGCGGATCACTGGCCTCTTTGAGAATAGGAGCAGTCTGGCAATAGCTGGGCTGCTTCATTCGTGCTCAAAATGTAGAAAAAATTACAGTAAAAATGCAAAGGAGTGATACAGATGGAGAATCAACGCGATGTGTTAGAGCAGCTGAACGACTTCCTAAATAGGCGGGGGTTAAAAATTAACTTCTTGTCAAAGCAAGTCGGGATCAGTGCCAGTACAATCTACAATTTTAGGAGTGGCAGTCGGCTTTTGTCTCGGCGGCAGGTACAAGTGTTACAGGAATTTATGACAAACTATGACCAAAAGCTGGGGGGTGAGCACTAATGGACTACAGGACGATTGCCACAATTAACCCTGACGATCCCCAAGAGCTACGGCATCATGAGGATAGACTACGCAAGCGTCTCCAACGGTTTGGCTACCACCTGTCCAAGGGCATAACGACATTGCCAGTACGGAAGATTCCTCTAAAGCGAGAACCTGTTAAGCGAGGGTACAAGATCACAAATAACTCCACTGGGGAGGTCGAGCTTGGGGAAAAGTATAACCTCACATTGGCCCAGGCTGAAGAGTTCTGGCAGAAAAAGGACAATGAGTGGTGGGCGGAAAAACGGAGGCGACAACAGCATGAAACAGGAGTTTGATAGATTGGAGGAATTTAGAAAGGCTATCAACTATGAAGCCAAGCTATATTGCAATGTTGATGAAGCGTACACCAGAGAAAAGGCCGCAGAGCTTCTTCAACAGCTAACAAAATCGTGGAAGATGAATGAAGAGGATGTGATCACGGTTACAACTCAGAGAGTTTGCGATACGATTGACAAACAGCTCCGAAATTATGTTCTACGCTTTATGGATTTAGAAAAAATCCCATACTCTGAGCAGAAAATCAAACAACGATGGGAAGCACTTACCTCGCGGGAGAAAAATGAGGTGATAGTCGGCGTAATCAACCATATGAACAAGTACAGGAAGCAAAACTAATTACTTTGTGGCCCAGTCCCGGTGGTTAGGGACAAAGAGGAGACGAAAATGGGGAATGATGAGTTAAAAATTCTTATTGAAGCAGCGCTTGACCTTGAAAAATCGTTCCAGAATATTGTTGTAGACATGAACAAGCTCAGGGAACGAATGAAGACTTATCAAATCAAGGTTCTGGCTGGCCTGGATAAGTCTGCCAGTGCCGCACAGATCAAGAGTGACCTTGCGCAGCTCAACAAGGCAAAAAACCGTGTGAACTTGGTTGGGCAAATGGATCGTGAAGCGACGAAGAAAAATGTCAATGCTACACTGAAAAGGTTAAAAGGCAGTGAAATCAAGATCACTGGTGTGCTTGATGGTTCTACTACCGCTTCAAACATCAAAAAGAGCTTGCAGAGTGTTCCTGATGTTACGGCAAGAGCTGATGTAGAGGTCAAAGGTACGGAGCAGGTCGATGATCTTCGGAAGAAGATGGATGGGGCCGGTGACAGTGCTACCGGAATGGCCGCAAAATTGTACCTTGCCCGTACCGCACTTCAGATGTTGCGCAGGACAGTGCGTGAAGCAATCAGCACAGTCCAAGAGTTAGATGAGGCGGCCACCTCCTTGGCACTTGCAACAGGTTCTGGCTCAGATGAGGCATACAAGCTCTTGTCCGAATACAACGATATGGCTAAGAGGCTTGGATCAACGACTACACAGATCAGTGATGCCGCCACGGAGTGGTTGCGGCAGGGAAAGTCAGCCGCCGAGACAAGTGCTTTGATTGAGCAAAGTATGATTCTCTCAAAAGTCGGTGCTATGGATGCCGCCGAAGCAACCAAAAATCTCACCTCTGCAATGAAGGGTTTCAAGCTGGAAGTAAAAGATGTTGCTGGAGTGGTTGATCGCTTGACGGCAATCGACCTCAAAGCCGCTGTAACATCTGCTGATTTGGCAACAGCTGTAGCCCGCACAGCGAGCAGCGCTAACCTTGCTGGGGTTGGACTGGATAAATTGCTTGGATATATTACAGTCGTAGAGGAAACCACACAAAAAAGTGCTGAAACCATCGGAGAATCGTTCAAAACCATTTTTGCCCGGATGGGAAATATTAAGTTGGGCAAATTCCTTGATGATGATGGTGAAGACTTGAGTGATGTCGAGAAAATATTAAACAATTTTGGTATTGCACTGAGGAAAAGTAATGATCAATTCCGGGAATTTGATGATGTTTTGGATGAAGTAGCTTCCAGATGGTCGGATTTTACAAACGTCGAGCAATCCGCGATTGCCACAACGATTGCCGGAACTCGTCAGAGAGAAAATTTCCTTGTTTTGATGGAAAACTATGGAAAGGCGTTGGAATACACTGGTGTGGCCGCTGAATCAGCGGGAACAGCACTCCAAAAGTTTGCGGCATATGAGGATTCGATTGAAGCAAAAGCAGCGTCGTTTGTTGCTGCTGTGGAAGGTCTTACCATGGATACCATCGACAGTGATTTGGTTAAAGAATTGATTGATGGAGCTACAGCGGTCATTGAGTTTGCGGAGGCAGCTGGCTTGCTTCGGGCAACGCTCCTCTCGCTGGGAGCCGGTGCTACTCTGAAAGGTGTTCAGATGATTGCTACTGGGTTCAAGAATGTGTCTCAGCACGTCCTGAACATGGGGGAAGCCGCTACCATCCTACGGAAGATTGGTGATGTTAGTGCCCTCAGTGGAGAGCAGATTAAGCGGCTGGGGGTACTGACCAAAGGACTATCTGATAGCCAGTTGAATCTCATTCTGTCGAGCCAAAATTTGAGCACCGCACAGATGCAAGCGGTTCTTCAAGCCTCTGGGCTAACCTCGGCAGAGGCTGCGCAGAAGATACAGACGCTTGGACTTGCTACGGCACAGCAGACAACCGCAGGGGCTACCTGGTCTTTAACTGCTGCCCTAAATGGCTTGAAGGTGGCAATCATGTCGAACCCAATAGGGGCGTTAATGACTGCTATCGCCGCCGCCACTGTGGTATTCTCTCTCGTCTCCAATGCGATTGAGGATGCCAAACAAAAAGAGGAAGATGCTCGTCAGAAAATGCTGGAAGTTGCCGATGCCGCTAAAGAAGAAGCTGACGCAATTAGTGATCTGTATGATATCTACGCACAGGCCAATAAAGCATATCAGGATGGTGTCGGCTCAAAGGATGATCTAACATCTGCTACTGACAGCTTACTTGAAGTACTTGGGTATGAGAAAGGTGCCGTTTCTGATCTTATTAGTGAGTACGGCTCACTTGAACAAGCGATTGATGGTGTTACCAAAAAATCTCTGGAGCAGAAAGCGGCGTCCATTCTTGAGGGCTATGATGCGGCGAAACAAACTGCGCTAAATGCCGCCGAGGACTCCATGGGCTGGTTTTCTGGTAGCACGATCACAGTAAAGACGAATGGTGACGATAAAAAGTTTGCCGAACTTCTCCAAAAAGCCGGCTATCTTGGGGATGGTGATCTCCCGCTCCTGAACACGTCTCTATACACGGGAATCAATAACTATGGAGATATTGACACGCTCGTGGAGGGCTATGAAAAACTGCTGGCAATCAAAGAGTTGCTTGAATCTGGTATTGGAGATGGGTATTCCGCCGAGGAATTGTCTGGTGCGGGTGTATACACAGACGTTGTTGCCAAAATCAACGCTGTATCGGAAGAGATTGAAGCCTATAGAGATATTATCGAGGCTTACAACGAGGCACAAGCCCAAATTGCCTATATGGACTTTGCTGAGGCCAATGGTGTGCCGGAGACACGGGAGGAGTACGATGCGCTAAAGCAATCGCTTCTGGATACCGCCGAAGCAAGCGGTAAATATATTGGCTCACAGGATGAGATCGAAGCCGCTATCAATAATATACTGGCGACCAGGCCGGCACTCCAAGAGTTTTTTACAGCGTCTACCGAAACCGCCGAAGGTGTGTCCCTTTACAAGGCACAGCTTTCCGAACTGACAGATGTTATCTCTGCTCTACAGTCTTCCTATGACCTGCTGGAAGCTGCTCAAAAGGATATGTCGGATGGCGGTGGTTTGTCCCCTGAAACTATTGAGAAACTTTCCAAAGCTGAGGAAAATTACCTTGACTACATTTATGAGGAAAATGGTGTGGTCAAGCTCAATACAGAGGCGTGGAAAGAAAATGCCAATGCCAAGATGTTGGGTGAGATAGACGAAATCCAGAAGGAGATTGACTCACTGAAGGAGCAGAACGAGGCTCTACAAGAGAACATCGCCTACTATGAGGAGCAACGTAAGTTGGGCAACGATGGCGGTATTTGGTCAAGCATGATTGTTGAGGCCACTGCCGACATTGAGGAGAACAATAGAGCGATCGAGGAGAACCAAGCTAAGCTCGCTATTTACAGTAGTCTGTATGGCTCAATCACTGGTGATTTGGACGCATATACTGCCGCCCTACAAAACTTCTCGAATGTTGCAAACAGCATTGATTCTATTACGGGATCTTTCCAAACGCTTGCGAATTTGCAAGCTGAGGTAGCGAATGGTTTTACCATGTCACTGGACAAGGCTTTGGAGTTTGCCAAGGTCTACCCCGAGATTCTTAATAGCGCCCAGGCAACTGCTGACGGACAAATCATGCTCAATGAGGGCGTTGTCAATTCCTTCATTGAGGGCAAAAAGGAAGAACTGGATGATCAGATTGATGCCGAAGTAGCTAAGTTGGAGGCTGACAAGGAAGTTTTGCAGGCCAAAATGGAGGCTGCTCAGGCGCAACTGGATCTCGCCAAAAATGTTGGTGAGGGTGAAGGTCAGGTTGCCAAAGAAGTTGCTGAATATCGGATCAGAGCATCAAATGAAATGGTGCAGGCTCTTATTGATAACGGTATTGATGAAGCTGAAGCGTTTAAGTTGGCGGCTCAGGCAATGTCACTTAATGCAGAGGAATTTGATCGTGTCGCCAAAGAGGTTTGCACTGATGTTGATGGCAACTTTAATAATGCTGCATATAATGCCGCCATGGGCATTTATGAAAACATGGAGCGTGCAAAAACAGATATTGATTCTGTGACAAAACAAGCCCATGAAGCAGCAAAAGCCGTCTCAGGTATTGGTGAGGGAGCGGTTAAAGGTGCAACTGGCAAGAAAAATGGTTCCGGCGGCGGCAAAAAGCGCAAAGGAATTGATACGAAAGTTACCAGTGGTGAGTTCAATGGATTTGACTTTGACTTTGATTTCAAAGAGGCGTCGTTGGATGATTTTATTTCCCAAGTCGAACTGGATATCTCCAACTACCAAAATGCAATCAATCAGATTGATGGTCAAATTGCTGCTTTACAAGCGTTGAAAAATGCACCATTGAAGAGCTTTAAGGGTTCTGGTAGTGGTGGTTCTTCCAGCAGTACAAAAGACATTGAGGAGTATATTGCTTCTATCGACGAGTACCGTGAAGCGGTAGAGCGTCTGCGCAAGGCTCAGGAAGATGTAAACAGCATAAAGACTACTATAGACGAGTCTGACGATTTGAAGGAAAAGATCTCGCTTGAAAAGCAGCTGATTAGCGCGTATCAGCGTGAGCAGGAGGCTTTACATAACCTTAATGACCTCAGAGACAGCACCATAACTGAAGGAGTTGCGGCACTTCGAGAGCTGGGCTTTGCGGTGGAGTATAATGCTGATACCAATGAGCTGTGGATCTCCAACATGGAGCGTTTGAATGAGCTGACGGCTGATAACAAGGGTGAGTATGATACCTTGCAGGAGGCTACCAATGCGCTCAGAAAGAACACCGAAGATCTGATCGGCACACTTGAGGATTTGAACGAGGAGAACCAAAAAGGTTCTTCCACATGGCGGGAGCTGAAAAATTCCATTAAAGACGCTAAGATTGCCATTGTCAATGATCTCCAAGATATTGTCGATCAGGCGTCTGATGCCGTAGATGAGATACAGAATGTGGCCGATACCCTATATGAAGCTGCTGATGAATTTGCCGCAAATGACGGCTTTATCACTATTGACACATGGCAAGCGTTACGAAAAGTCGGTATGCAATATATGCAGCTGTTGAAAGACGAAAACGGCGTATATGAGATCAACGAGGAGCGGATCAACGCTGTAATCGCGGCAAGAACCCGGCAAATGGCAGTTGAAAATGCAATGTCCTATGTGGAGCGGATCAAGCTGGCGACGCAGGAGGGAGCAGTTGAAAATCTTAACGATTTGATTTTCGTGACAACTGACGCTACAAACTCCACCTGGGGACTGGTGTACGCGGAGCTTGAGCTGATGCACACTATGGGCGACCTGAACGACTCCCAGTATCAGGCCGCTTTGCACAACATCGAGGCTATGCAGGATTTGGCGGAAAACGCTGTCCAGAACATTGGCAAGGCAACTGACGCGGTGGCAAAGAACCTGGAAGAGACACGCAAACAACTGGAAGATACCAAGGAAGGTCTGCAAGATCTTCTCGACGAATTGGAAGATATGGAAGACGGTGCGAACGATCTCATCAAGTACGTGATGGATATGCTGAAGCACCGTATCCAGCAACAGATTGACCTTCTGGAAGAAATGAAGGACAAGTATAGCGAGATCATCGACCTGAAGAAGGACTCGCTGGATGCAACCAAGGACGAGCAGGACTATCAAAAGTCGATTGCCAAGAAGCTCAGAGAAATGGCAAAGCTGCAAGAGCGGATCAACGCTCTTGCTTTGGATGACAGCCGTTCGGCTCAGGCTGAGCGAGCCAAGTTGCTGGAAGAGCTGGCGGAGCTTCAAGAGGATTTAGCCGACGCCCAAGCGGATAAGTCTATCGAAGCCCAAAAAGAAGCTCTGGATCAGATGGAGAAGGATTACCACGAGGAGAAGGACAATGAAATCAAAATCCTTGAAGACTCGATTTCTTCTTACCAGAAGCTCTATGATATGGCGATCAGCTATATCCGCGACCATTGGGATACGCTCTATTCCGAGCTGATTGCTTGGAACTATGAGTATGGCTCTGTTCTGAACTCTGAAATCACAGCAGCGTGGGAGGCAGCTCAGGCGGCGGCTCAGCGTTATGGCGACTTCGTTTCTGCGATTATGGGTGGTATCTCTGGTGAGATTGATAGTATCACCAAACAGATCGAGGCTCTTAACGAGCAGATCTCTAACCTGAATACTAACACGGGTGGTTCGGGTGGCGGTGGTACCGGAACTGACAACAAGAATATCACTGTGGGTGACAAAACTCCACATACTTCTCCAACCAGTGAAGATATGGTGAGAACCATTGTTGGACGGATGAAGGAGTATAGTGCGGCTTGGAGCGCCAGGAATGATAAGGCAACCAATGATGCTTTGCACCAAAAGGCTGCTAACTTGGCTCGACAGCTGGATCAATATGGTGTTCATGCGGACTTCCGAGATTCGGACGGAACGTGGTGGATTACCAGAGACGAGTTGCACCCAGGCAACGTTGGAAAAATGCTTCATAATTGCTACCATACTGGTGGCTTTGTCGGAGATGAACCACTAAAACCCAACGAGCAGTATATCAAGGCGGAGAATGGCGAACTGATGATGACGAGTAGTCAGCAGGATAGTCTTGCGACTCAGCTTGATCGAATCAAAGCCATGGCCGATACGTTTGCAGGTGGATTGGCCTTTGGGCCGACTCCTTCTGTTGGAGGTGGATTGTCTCAGGCTGAACGAGGCACGATCAACAACATCACAAACAATTCCCGGCCAATCGAGATTAACATTGGAGATACCATTATTCAAGGTAACGCCAGTGCAGAGACAGTTGCTGCACATGGCAAGGTAACTGAGAAAATGGTGAACGAGTTTGCTCGTTTGGTTGGTGTGAAGTGGTGACACAACGAGGGCGGGAGAGGGTAACTTCTCCCGCATCAACACAGGACTGATTGCCGCATAGCACCCGCTCGACAAGCGAAGCATGGAATACTCATTGCTTAGCCGTATGGCCTCATAGAGGCTGTACGGCTATTTTTTTGTAATGCTATGCGTACTGTGCTTACGATTAAAGTTCTGTTTTACTCTTAGTATTTTGAATGATCCCTTATTTTTGATTTATCTGTGCCGATTCAAATAATGATAGATGTTTATGTCGGTTAGTATCTTTTTTGTGCGATAAGAATTATCTGGTTGCATAAGAGATAGACCCATCTATTGTCTCAGTTGGGATTCCTTTTTCAAGCATTATCTAATATAATTTATAAAAAAGGTCACAAATTAACATATATGGTGGTGATAAAATGCCAAGAAAAAATAATCGTTCCAAGAAAAATAACCGACCAAAGGGAAATAATCAACAAAACAAATCGAACCATTGGGCTATGGACAAGTTTTGGCTTCCTTTAATCGTTACAATTATTGGCGGAGTGGTTGTATTTCTCATAACAAATCGCATAACACATACAACTGATGAAAATACACCGAACCCACCTAACCAATCCGAGTTGGTTTCCGAATTAAGGCCATCCGATAACTCCTATGTGTCAACGCCTGAAAGCAGGGATAAAAAAATAATTATGTCTAAGCCAAGCTATCTTCAACATTTAGAAGAAGCAGTAAGTGATGAAATTCTCTATTACCATTATGGTGACTATGATAATGATGGAAACTGCGAAATGTTTGCTCTTGTTGGTCAACATGTCGAGTCATTAGTTTCAGATGATAGTGATAACCTATGCGGGACACTTTGGTTTATTGATCAAAATGGAGTTATAGAAATTGATCCCGAGGAGAAAGATTTCTGGAGTAACCCTCATGTATACAATATGAGTGGATGTTGTTTTCTTGTATTAGAAAAGGCGTATGTTACTGGAAGTGAAAGTTATATATGGGGAGTAAAAGATGGACGCCCCTTTCAGCCGAATCTAATCGGGTATGGAAACGGTATTAGCGTCAACGAATATAACGAAATTGAAGTGATTCATTCAACATATGATGCTTTCCTTTCGAAATTTGAAGATGGCACCAGTATAGAGACGGGTCACACATGGAAAAAATACTATTTTTATTACGACGGAAAGGATTTTAAGGAATATGGCGGGATATTAATCACATATGAAGATTTACTTAGAGTTAACGGTATTGATACTATTTTGGATACAATTGAAGAAGATGGCTATAGCATAGATTCTATATATTATAGAAGTAACAACATGGTGAATATTAATGTCTCATATAGCACTGAAGATAGTGTAAAATATGATAATGTAACTGTACGCATCTCCGGAACAACACCTAAAATAGTACCCGGCAATTTTGATGAAACCTATGAAGAGGGGTACTATTTAAGGGCTTATTCTCCTCTATTAGCCACATACCCAGAAAAATTTCCATACTAATTCTTCCTGCTAAGATAATGAAACTAATCTTTTATTACGAAAGGAATTTTACTGATATTAACATTTTATTCACCATTTGCTCTATATTGTTGATATACTATCTTCGACAGAAAACGCCGAGCCAAGCCCTATATGAGGGAAGGTGTAACGACTGGACACGGAGCACCCTTTGGGGTGAAGGCACAGTCTGAACTTACAGGCGACTGTAAGAGGTGAGCAGAAATGACTCATCCACGTTTTAATTAACGCAGTAACAATTTGGACCTCTATGAGAGTTAGTAAAATGCTTGGACTGCCTATGCACGACGATGATTCTCAGGGTTCCTTCTCGCCTGTCCAAAATGTTTGTAACCTTATAGGTCATAAGTCCATACTGGATATGGCCTGTGGTAAGAAGAATAATATGTTGCAGGATAGGGAAGGGGTAAATGATTGCCCGTCCGGTTGGTAACAGCCGGTCTGTACTCCGTAAATTCGGCGAACATCTGTTAAATTTTGTGCTTCACTATCAAAGGTGAGGCACAAATTTTTTATTAGACACTGCCTGTCCAGCTGTTGTGGTTAGGCCGCTTCCGTAGTGTCTACAATCCGCTGAGCGTAGCGAAGCGGCCTAACTGCATTTTCGCTCAAACCTAAAATCACATTTTTTACAACTTTTTTGCCCACTTTAGGCGTAGCCTTTTTACCCCCTTCCCCTATAAGGGGCGGTTTTGAAAAACCCTTGTGCTGCAACGGTTTGATGGGTGTCAAAAGTCAATTTTGGAACCTCAAAAGTTCCAAGCCAATTTCTCTATTCTGAACTCTGGAATTTTCCCAACAAGTGAGACTTTTTGTGAGCTACGGCCTATCTGCTTGTGGTGTGTTGGATGTCAGAAATTGTCTTCTAACTTTCTTGCCTCTTGTAAGACTAACTCGGCCAAAAGTTGGCTTAATGTTTTCCCATGCGCGGCGAAGTGCTCAATAACAATAATTCGCGTTTTTCCAAAAGTGAGGCACAGTGATCCATCCTGGTTTCTCACAATACTATCAGGGTTTAGAGTGGTATGCTGATTTGATTTTTCCATATCCATAAATCAATCCCTTCAGAGGTCTTGCAGTCGAAAATGATTTTGTCATTTTTATCCACCAAAGTTAAACATCATCAATCAACCCATGTTCTTCTATTTTTGCAGTCCCTGCCTTGATATCATCCAACCTGCGCTTCAGTTCTCGGATATTGCTTTCGCTGTAGAATGGATCTGTATTGTCGGCAATGTCAGATGGAGTATCGTGTACCTGTTCTGTGCGCTGTACTATTGCAAACACCTCCTTGGTAATCCTTATTATATCGCAATAATGTTCAAAATGAAATAAGGAAATGTATGTTTTGAGGTACGTGAGGGATGAAAGGTACTATGGGCTTATCAGAGATAAGAGAAAAGATTGAAAATGTAAAGTATCCCCCGGTGTGTGTGGGTATCCTTCCGGCACCCTGCCCGCTCGTCCAAGCAAAGCAAAATCCCGGCGTTTAACCTGGGGTGTGCTGTCCAGCCCTTGTAGGTTGTGCTGGTGGTGTTGTGGGTGGCTGGACTTCTATCCATAAGGAAAAGGACAAGCCCTCGGTTCCATGTCCGGGGGCTGTCCTTGTATCCTGTTCTGTTAGTTGAGCATTGCCGCCAGCGCCTTTTGCATTTTCGCCAGTCTGTTATGTACCGCCACATTCGAGATACAAACGATTTGGCTGATCTCCCGCTCGGTGAGGCCGTCAATCCGTCCGGCAAGAATCTTCTGGTTCGTCTTGTCCAGACTCTCCACAAACTGCTGGAGTGTGGCCCGGAAGATTGCGCTGGCCTCGGTGTCCTCGGCGGCTGCGATGGTGTCCAGTATGTCGATCTCGTCCCCGTCCTCGCTGGTGATTGTCCGGCTGGTGACCTTGCTGTCCTTGTCGCTGTGGTAGGCGATACCCTGCAAGGCGTTGTTCGCCGCTCTGCATACAACCGCTTCCAGCGTGTTCCCGGCCTTGCCCTGGCTCTCCCGCCGCTCCGTGTCAGCGTCCAGCTTGGCGGGGTTCTTCAGCACCTTCAGTACCCGCTCGGCGGTGCTCTGCACTGCATCGTCAAACTCGTACCCGGCTTTGAGTTTGCGGCCCTGCTTGATAGCTCTCTTGACGCAGTTCTCGCACAGCTTGAATTGAGACTCGCCGGTCATGTTGTTCCACTGCTTGATGATCTCTTGTGCTGTCATGTTGTTCAGTCTCCTTTATATTTTGTTTTGTGTTCCTTCCCTTACTGTGATTACATTATATCATTAAATCTTAGTGCTGTCCATTGACGCTTTGCACTAATATTTAGTTATGAATCTGTTTGTTCTGCACTATATATCAGTGTTACTTGCACCCGTGCTCTTTCCTGTCCGGCACTATTGCGCCCTCTTGTGTCGCTATCTCCTACCCATAAAGAAAAGGGCCAGCTCGTCAAAGCTGACCCTTTGGCCTATGTCCTTATTGCAAACATGGGCAGGCTGTGCTATACTGGTATTGCCCGCCCCTGTGGTGTGGTGTTGGGGTGCTTTCCTGTTTATGCTGTCCAGGCTCTCAGGTTAGCGCCCTTTCCTTACGCAATGAGAAACCGGCGGTAGGTGCTGGTGCTGCTGTACTTGGCGGCGATGTCGGGCAAGTCCTTCTTCAAGCTCTTGCTGTCAATCCGGGTGCTGCTGACCTGCTTCCATGTCACCTTGCAAGCATCGCCCCGAAGCTCGTCCGTGTCCAGCTTGGTCATGCGGGCCTTGATCTCATCCTCAATGCCGCCGATCTCGGCTTCAGCTTCTTCAATCAGCCGCTTCAGGCTCCTAATCTGATTGACCTTCATATCCAGTTCGTTAGCGCTCATTGTGTTGTCCTCCTTTAATATGTGGGGCGTTGTTGTCCCCTGTTGTGATTATAGTATATCATTAAATTTTAGTGTTGTCTATTGACGTTTTGCACTAATATTTAGTTATGATTTTGCTTATTTTATAACTTGATTTTAGTGCAATGGTCGTGTTATAATAAGGACAATGGAGAAGGTGCCACTATGATACAGATTTCCGATGAGAAAAGGAGGGTAAACCATGCCGGTTATGTATAAAATCAATGTATTGCAAGCACTCAAAGAAAAGGGTTACACTCAAAACAGAATGAGAGTCGAAAAGCTAATAGGCACATCTTATATGACACAACTACGCTATAACGAGCTTGTATCATGGAAAGCTATGGGGACGCTGTGTCGGCTTCTTGACTGTCAGCCTGGTGATCTACTGAAGTATGTGCCAGATGATGAAGTAGCCGATAGCGATATTGGTAAACAGATACCACGAAAAAAGGAGGATGCAGAAAATGAGTAGCCGTGAACAAGTCTTTCAAATTGTAAACGCTATGCCCGAATACAAGGTCGATGGCCTGTTAAGGTTCCTTCGTACTTTCCTATATGACGATGATACCCCAAACGCTGAAACAATCGCCGCCCTTCAGGAAGGTGACGAAATGCTCCGCACTGGTAAAGGCCAGCACTTCCAAGGAACCGCCAAAGAGTTCTTTGCTATGCTTGATGCGGAGGACGAGGACGATGCTTAACCTTAACGCAACTTCTCAATTCAAGAAAGACCGCCGCCGTTGCATCAAACGTGGCTATAATATGGACTTGCTGGATGCCGTGGTCGATACTCTACTAATCCCGGCTCCGCTCCCTCCAACAAACAAAGATCATCCGCTTAGTGGAAACTGGGTGAACCATCAAGAGTGTCACATACAGTCTGATTGGCTGCTGATCTACCGCATAGACGGAAATGAGCTTATGCTTTACCGTACTGGCACACACGCTGATCTGTTCGGGATATGACAAGGGCGGGGGCGTTTTGCTCCCGCTCGTTTCTTTACTGCTTTATTGCGCGTATTGGCCCGTTTTGAGGTGGTCTACGCTGGATGGTATCTTTACCCTCCTGGATGCTTAGACACGCTCAAACACGGCGTATGGGGCTTATATGGGCGGTGTTCTGGACGCTGAATAAAACAGTGTTTTCATAGCCTGAAAATTTTTCCGAGCGGGCATTAGCAAGCACCGCCGTGCTCCTGATACTGAGGTGTAAGCTCCATGAGCTACAAAACAAACAAGGAGGTTCCAGCAATGAAAAACATCCCTATCCCTAATCCCGCCGAGTGGGAAAAGCTCCTGGCCGATCTGGATGCCGTGGACTTTGATGACCTGGATGATGGTTTCCGTGGTGTCACCGTGGACGATGCGCAGTGGGAGAAGTACAAAACCATCGTCAAAGCGTTGTTCTTCTCTCAGGAAGGAAGCGGCGGAAAAATCCAGAGGATTGAGTATCTGAAGGCTCCTGATCCTGTGTCTGAGTATGCCAGTGCAATGATCGTTTTGGACAAGGTGTCCTTCTTCGATGCAGATGCAAAAGCCGCTCTCATTATGGCTGCGTCCATGTCTGACAGTCTCACCGTCACCACCAACGACAACCGGGTTCGGGTCAGCTTCGCCGTTGATAACATCTGGAAGGAGGGCGAAAACAATGCACATTAAAGATTCTCCGGTCAAGAAGTACAAAACGGATTTCGCCGGGTTCGAGCTGGACGCAAGCAAAATCGAGCTGCACAGCGCCCATAAAAGGGAGATCCGTTTGCCGTACTCTGGCCCGCTGCCGGATGCCTTTCGGGAGAATGACGGCGCTTATATCTTTGTCAATCTTGCTGTTGGATTAAAAGTCGGTACCTGCCTGGTTATCATGGAGGGCAAAAAGGATCGTCGCTATCCCATTGAGGCTACAGCTCAAGAGATCAACGATATTTTGTTCCCGTTCTTCTTCAAGGACATGGGACGCAACAAATACCATACCAGATTTGGGAACGGCCTTAATGACTACTGGTTGGGCAACTTTCAAAGCAGCTATATTCATTGGCGGCGATTCGTCTATGAGGGGTACGGCATTGACGGTGTGATCAACCAACTCTCTTCCAAAGCGCTTAGTTGGGTAATCCGTTACATCGACGAGTACAAGAGGATTGCATAGGGGGCGATGAAAGGCTGGGGCGGTTGCTCTGGCCTTTCTTAGTAATTTTGGAGTAAGAGATATTGAGGGACAGCCTGACTTGTGGTATAATAGAATACCAGGACTATATGTAGGCTAAATGGGAGGTACTATATGCAAACAACTAAAAAATTTAACCACCTCGAACCTCACGAAAAAATTGCTGTCAACACAGATGAATTACAAGCGTTGCTCAGTTGTGGCCGTTACTCTGCTGTTCAGATTGGAGAAGCAGCGGAGGCAAGGATACAAATAGGGAAACGAGTGTTTTGGAATGTGGGGAAAGTAAAAAACTATATCAATTTGATTTCTGGATAGAAAAGGCGGTTTTATGGAACAAAAATTGTCTATGGATGAGATCGAAAAGCGCTTTTCAGAAATTAATGCCAGAGAACCGGAAAAGCCAATGGTGGAGGATTTGGACGCTTTTGCGGAAGCGGATGTGGAAGATCCAGCGGATGCTGTCACACTGGACGACTACAGAACTGCTACAGATCCATTTAAAGCTAATCAAGCCCGTATTCGAGACGCCATAGCCAGATTGGATTCCGGCCTCGGCGTTGAACATGAGTTAATTGAGACAGAGGCCGTATTGTATGAGTTATTCAAGGAGGGCCGTGAGTTCAGTTCTGTTTCAGCAGAGCAGATGGAAGAGGATGCCAAACGAATTTTGGAGGAGTCCGAAAGTGACTATGATAGGATGGCAAAATGATCTTAGATGATAGACTGTGAAAATTGGAGGAACATTTTATGTCTGAGTTAGTACTTAAAACGTCTCTTTCCATGGATGAGATCGAGGAAAATTTTAAGGACTTTGATTTAGCTTCCAGTCTTGAACAAGCATTGCAGGATGTGATTGCTTACAACAATGGTGAACCAGTTTCTGGGATGGTCATACAGGAATACACATTGTCGGATGAGGACGGGAGCGTCATTGCTGTAAAGACGACTGTGACTCCATAAAAACAGAGGCCGGGGAAAGCTCCCCGACCTCTCTACTGCAAAAAATCTGAATTTGTTTACCTTTTTTGTTTACCCATGCCGAATGGTCGAAAATCAATATCGTCAAAAAGTTGAGCAAAACAAAAATTTAAGGCTCAAAACATTATGTTTCAAGCCCTAAAAGTTGGTCGGAGTGGCGGGACTTGAACCCGCGGCCTCTTGGTACAGAACCAGCTTGCAGTAGCGGTCAAACTGGCCCCATTCACCGTATTTGCGGGGGATCGCTTCCATCTTCTCACCCCCTTTCTATGGGGGATGTGGTGGTTCTCTCCCTTTCCGCCAATAGAGCGAATGGAATCTCTCTGGCTGCCCGCTAAACGCCTCCTTTTTTCACTTTTTTGAAATTTCTTTTTGCGCCGGGAAACAGACCGCAGGAAATAACAAAATTCGCCCGGCAGGTCAAAGACCCGATGGGCGAAACAAAAAGCAATATGTTCTTTTCCTACATGGTATAGTACATACACACAGCCGCTTGTCCCCGCTGCCGGGGGACGGCTTTTTTTGACAGGCTAATCCCTGTCGGATTTTGTCGAAGTAGTTTTCGTTGCATGGCGGCTCCCTGCTAAAGCCGCCATGCCAAAACACGGTGCAGGGGTCGTCGAAGCAAAAAGAAACGGCGGCCTTGATCTACTCAAAACCGCCGTTTCCGTCAGTGATACAGGAAAGCGCACGAAATCCTCTGCCCGTCAGCGGTTTTTTTTCTTTTCCCCGCTGTGGAGGCAGATGTTTTGATATGTAAGCTCGTTTCATTCTACAAAGAACAGAACCCGCCGGATCAGCTCCGGGATATTGACCGGGGCGGTGATGTAGTCGTTCACACCCTCATGCCGGTATTCATATTCCGTGGCAAGGTCGTTGTTCTCGGTGAGGATAAAGAACGGCAGAAGCCGGACAGGGGGATTCTTCATTTGGAACATCCCCGCCACCCGCCGCAGCGTATGAAACAGCTCCATTGCTGTGCCGTCCGGCAGTTCCAGATCGCACAAGATCAGATCTATTTCCTTATCCTCAAAAATCCGGCGCTTGGCCTCCCCAATCGAGGAAACCAGAATCAGGTCAAAGCCCTTTTGCAGCATAGCAGCCCGCAGCACTTCGGCACTGGTAGGCCGCCATCACCCCAGCACAACCCACAAATATGCCGCCTCCCCCTTGCTGTTCGGGAAAAGAACTGGATATCCCAGGCAAGATGTGGTAGTGTTGCTGCTAACAAACAACAAGGAGGCAGCCGGCATGGAAGAAATGGAAGAATTCGCGTTTTACCTGGAACAGAAGTATCGCTACGACGGCATCGTGGAGGCGAGGATCTTACACCGGATTGTCGCGGTGGCTGTCCTATGGACTGTTCACGGACTGTCCGTAGGACAATCACCGGACATTCCAACGGACAACAAGAAGGGCCAGGGAGATGATCCCCGGCCCTTTGCGCTACCTATTCGGAAAATACTTTGCCTAGGTCAATGAAACAACCATCCAGGACATTGACCCTTGCCACGCCATCCCGCCCGTATTCTTCGCTGATCCGGAGGGAGCCGCCGCCGTCCAGTGTGAACACCTGAACGGATTTGTATTCAGGATCAACAATCCAGTATTCCCGGACCCCGGCCCGCTGGTAAAGGCCCAGCTTGACAAAGCGGTCATGCCGGAGGGAAGAGGGGGACAGAATTTCAATCACCAGATCGGGAGCACCTTTGCACCCATGCTTGTCTATCTTGTTTCTGTCACATACCACGGACAAGTCCGGCTCAACCATCGTATCAACATCTTCCGGGGACTCCCCGCCCCGCTCGAAGAGCCGGACACCAAAGGGAGCAGGGTAGACCTTGCACCGCTTCCCCTCCAGGTAATTCCCGAATTGCCGGGTAAGTTCGGCGACGATTTCTTGATGAATACTGGACGGTGGGGCCATCATGAAAACCTCCCCGTCGATGATTTCTATACGCTCGTTCTCTTCCCATGTAAGGCAATCGGCGAACGTGTACCGGGCCTTTTCTGCTGGCATTGCCATAAAATCACGCCTCCTTTTCCAGTTTGCCCCCTGTTACCGGGTTGATACCCAGCTTCAAGGAAGATTTGTCCCGCTGCGCCTGTGTGTCCACCGCCCGCCGGATGAAGTCTGGTACAGCCTCCCCGGCGGCATCTGCGGCCCTCTGTGCGGCCTCCAGCGTGTCAAAGGGCAAAGCCGCCCCGGCCCCTTGCGTCGATTCTGCGGCCTCCTGCGGCCTTCCTACGGACGCTTCCGCAAGGACCCGCTCGACGACTAGGGCCGCTCCAGGAGCCGCCGCCCCGCCGCCGTCCCGCTCCATCGCCTCCAGGATTGCCCGGCCTATAAAGCCGTTGACGCTTTCTCCCAGGGAAGCAGCGTGGTCCCGTACAACGTCAAGCCGTCCTTTGGGGAGCCGCAATAATGTTTTGTCATAGGCTTTGGCGTCATACTTTGCAACTGCTTTTTGCTGCGCTTTTGATATTGCCATACTGATTAACTCCTTTCCGGGGGAGCCGCCTAGAATGGCGGCACCTTCTCCAGTATGATAACAGTATACCCTATTTGTCTATAGTTATCAATAGATAAATTGCACAATAATCTACAGATATCTTTATATAACTTGCCAATTGATATATACTGATATCTGTAGTATAATTCATAATGTCAGGAGGGAACAGCACCGGCAAAGGTTCCAATGAGTAGGCGGAAGCCGAAAAAAGATGACCAGGAAGAGCGGAGCGGGATCTGGCAAGCCCCTATGAGGAGACTCCCACAATGCCCACCGCCGCCGGGGGACCCACAAAAACGAACAGGCCAGAGGCCGGGAGGGAAAGAAAAAGAAGAAGTACGGAGACAAGTGGTACAAGGTATGGTACAGGCGTGTCAGCGCCATTTGAAAATGTCGATTTTCGCCGGAATGGAGTGTCGTTTTTAACAGGACAGCATACAGGTGTTATACAGCCTTAACCACCATTCAACTTGCCGGTTTGAAGTCCGTCAAGCCCTGCTTTATCAGCTTGTTTCAGGCTTGACGGACGAAAACGGCAAGTATAATTATGCAAAGGCTGTACACTTTTACCCGCCATTTATCGACATTTTCTGTTCGGCAAAAAACTACAAAATCGCATCGGCGCTGACA
>Ga0209064_1000332_pt1 | contig 107983 bp, 89 predicted proteins | sample Inofromicrocosms_FD_187498 | JGI IMG/M metagenome (GOLD analysis project Ga0209064, IMG submission 187498) | Mouse cecum microbial communities from Vienna, Austria - Inoculum for glucosamine and mucus D2O microcosms (SPAdes) (version 2) | ecosystem: Host-associated > Mammals > Digestive system...
TAGTGACTACGCCCTGTAGTGACTAAAAGAAAAATCGCCAACTCTGTAAGAATTAGCGATTTAATCTTTGCTTGGGTGGTGCCACCAGGAATCGAACCGGGGACACAAGGATTTTCAGTCCTTTGCTCTACCAACTGAGCTATGGCACCGTCTGGGTTTGCATTAGGGGTTTCTCCCGTTTTGCGTTGCAAAGGTATGGACTTTTTTTGGATTGTGCAAATATTTGATGTGTTTTATTGAAAAAAGTCGAAAAAAAAAGTAACACAATAACAATCTATGCAATCATTCGAATTCAACATGCTTCAACGAAACGACATAATCCACACATATACAGTGCAATATAAATCAATTATCGAAGCAAACATACCTTCATAAACCACCGCCGAAGACAATTGCCTAAGCAAGCAGATCATCACACCGAAAATGCTAACATCGCAATCAAAGACACTCACCGAAGCGTATAGTCGCACATAATCACTGAAACAATGAATGATTTAATGGGCACCAAGCATATAACCACGCACAATCATCCAGATCAGAATGCACTATAGTTCACAAGGCATATAGTCGCACACAATCACTGCGACGGGAATGCATTAGGGATCGCATTAGAAGATGATTGAGGGAAGCATTAGAGTATGCATTAGATGAAGCGCACAGTCGGGCAACCGTTAAGCAGCATTATATTTTGACGTGGTTCTTACATAGCGACGCTATTGCTATAGCAAAAATCGCGCCAGCCAGAAGTCGCAAAGTCCGCATAATATCAGCATAACGCCGACACAACGCAAGCGCGATATAATCCTGAACATCAGCGCACTATCAGAGCCGTGACCATGGCGGCAATTCCTTCTTTGCGCCCGGTAAAACCGAGCCGCTCGGTAGTAGTGGCTTTGACCGAAACTCTATCAATATCAACACCCAGATCTTCTGCCACATTGCGACGCATCTGCTCTATACAGGGCGACAATTTCGGAGCCTGAGCTATAATCGTGATATCGACATTCGATACAGAATAACGTTCGGCACCGATAATCTCCACCACCCTGCGCAGCAGCACACGTGAGTCAGCTCCGGCATAACTCTGGTCATTGTCGGGGAAATGATAACCGATGTCGCGCATAGCGGCCGCTCCGAGCAGAGCATCGGCAAGCGCATGGAGCGCAACGTCGGCATCGCTGTGTCCGAGAAGCCCCTTCTCGTGAGGTATCTCCACGCCGCACAAAATCAGCTTGCGTCCTTCGGCAAAAGCGTGGACATCATAGCCCAGTCCGCTACGTATATCAGGCAGTTGTTGCATAAAGTAAAATATCCAGTTTGGTTGAATTAACATCATTAACCCGTGACTGACTGCAAGCCAATGATCGCGATCAGCGGCGTCCGAATATCTCCCGCAGGCCGTCCATATCAAAGGTCAGAGTGAAACGTAGCGTCTGATCGAGCGGCGATGTCTGAGCCGTAGCTATCATATACGACGCATCTATGCGCAGCACATTGAACGAAAAACCAGCGCCCATGCCGAAATACTGACGGTTGCCTTTCATTGCGTGCTCATGGAAATACCCTGCACGAAGAAAAAACTGCTGATTGTAGGCATATTCGGCTCCGAGCGACCAGTTGATCTCCTTCAGCTCCTCGCTGAAACCGCCGGGCGCGTCGGAAAACGACTTGAAAATACCCGTGATCGGCGACATATTCTCCCATCGCTCCAGAGCGTCGAGATATTCGCGCTGTCCGTCGGGCGTCGACGTGTCATAGTCGGCCTCACGCGGGCGTGTCGGCACCAGCAGTTTGTTAAGATCAAGCCCGAACGTCAGATTATGGTAGTCGGCCAACGGAAAGGTGAACGCAGTGCCAAGTCGCAGATTTGTCGGAAGAAAAGCCGGATCGTTGCCGTGATCATACGACACCTTCGTGCCTATATTGGAAACGTTCCATCCCCACGACCACTGACACTCATTACGGCCTATCACAGGATATGTGGTGTAGTAGCCCGATATATCGGCCGAAAAAGCCGACGCTCCGGTCGACAGATCACCTGAATATGACGACGAGAATCCAAGGTCGGAATATATGTATCTCAGCACCACGCCCATTGAAAACTTCTCCGACAGTTTGCGGGAATAGCCCACATCCACCGACATCTCGTAGGGATTAAGCGTCTGAGCCGATCCGGTCACTTCCGATCCGGTGGTAACCTCTCCGAGCGAGAAGTAGCGCAACGTGGCGCTGACTGCCTGATTGTCGTCGCGCCCGATCTTCCAGTAGCCCGAAAGATTGGCAAGGAATATATCGTTTACTATCTTGCGGAGCCACGGAGTGTAGCTGGCCGAAGCGCCTGCCTCGCTATATGCAAACGCATATTTCGACGGGTTCCAGAACTGCGAATTGGCGTCGGGCTCTGTCGCCGCGCCGAGGTCGCCCATCGAGGCTCCACGCGCATCCGGTGCTATAGCGAGCGAATTGACACCGGTCTGCACCGGATTGAAATCATTCTTATCCTGTGCGGCAGCGGTAGCCATAGCTGTCATGACTGCGACAGCTGCCGATATAAAATGCAAGTGATTCATATTATGAATAACTTTCTGCAAGGCGTTTTATTGTGTGAGCCGGCTGTCATTATCACCGCACTCTCACAGACAGCGCCGGCTCTTCATCCACGTCCACTCTCAGGTCATCACCGGCCTTCACGCCTACGACCCACGGCAGAAACGCTGCGACTATCACATCACCAGTCTTCAAAGTGGCATAGCGGCTCACGGCAGCGACAGCCTGCTCCACAGCTATATCGCCAAGCCCGACGTCGCACACCGAATCTTCCATCTTGATCCCTATCGCCTCACCATCGGGCACCGGACGCCACGTTCCGAGAGCCATACAGTTGTCAAACAGCCCGCCCCACGCCTCATCTCCGGCCGCTCCCTCAGGCATCAGCTGCATGCATAGACAAAAAGCATCGACGTATCGCCCCACGAAACGCGGAGCTATATCCTTGCCCAGACGCGATATTCTGAACGCAAGCCCGATACGTGCCCGCCACGACGGTGCGAAATCGGGCAAAAACAAGGGTCGCCCCGCAGCCACCATCGCCGAGTCCGCGATAAGCTGCATCCGCGGCGCGGTTTCCACGCAATCGCCCGGATGGCGTAAAACAGCAATAGCCTTCATCGTGTCAAGTCTGGATTATTTGCATTTATACGATTATACATCACCGCCAGATGAGCATAGATCGATGTATTCTGTATCACAATATTCTCAGGAGCCAGCAGACGGCATGGGGTGAAATTCCACAGCGCGCTCACTCCGGCATCGATCAGAGTGTCGGCCACAGCCTGAGCCTGCTCCACCGGCACCGCTATCACACCGATCTCGGCCTGCATGTCGGCGCGCACCTCCGCCGCCTGCGTAATGTCAAACACCGGCACACCCGATATAATCGTCCCTATAATGGAGCGCTCCACATCGAAACCGGCCACGATATCGAGCCCGTAGCGCTGCAGTCCAGAATCGGCGATAAGCGCCGCCCCAAGCGACCCCACTCCGGCTATGACGGCATTGTGCTGTCGGTCAAACCCCAGAAAACTCCTCAGTTCGCGCTCCAGCTCCACCACCTCGTAGCCTATGCGCGTCTTGCCGCGCACGTTGACAAACGACAGATCCTTCGCCACCATCGACGCGTCGAGATGTATGCCTCGGGCTATGGCCGTCGAACTGACATAGGCCACCCGCCTCACCTTAAGCAGACTGACGTAGGCAAGATACCATGGCAGACGGCTCAATGTCGGCTCCGGCAGCACATCGTGGGATGAAACGATTCTTGTATCGGCCATAGTCAGTATCAATAAGCTGTGCGATCGCTGTTGCGGCGCAGGCGGCTGTTGTTCAATCCGCTGTTGCGCCTCACTCCCGTATTGCGGTTCACGCCGCCTGATGACGAATCATACTCATCATATTCGTCGTCCTCCTCATCTTCCCGGCTGTTTTTCTCTCCGGGTTTCGGCTTCGGCTTGTTTTTCTTTATATCAAGAGGCTTCTGCGCATCCAGCGGAAGCTCATACACGTTCCAGTTCTGCACCATATCCCAGCGCTGCTTCAGAGGCAGTTTTTTCGGGAAATAGTACACCTCTTCAGGTTGCACTCCCTCGGTGAGCGAACCGCTGTCGTACTGTCCGTTGCCATTACTGTCTATAAACAGACGCGCATAATACGTATTGGGCAGCACATGGTCAAACACTGCCTTGCCATCCGCCACGGGACGTCGCCGCAACGGCTTGTCGGCCGACGACAGCAACTCCACCACCGCCGGCACGGAATCAAGACCTGCCACATTGAACGTGATGGTCGAATAATCGCTCTCTTTCCTGACACTGAACGTCTGGCTGAACGGAGCATTGCCCTGCTTGTACACGCCCATGGCCGCAAGCGAGTCTATCTCAAGTTTATAAGTAGCCCCAGGCTCCCATTCATAGGAAGCCACATATTGCATCGGACGCAGATCGCCGTCGCGGTCAAACATCGGCGGCTCCACCTCCACCCAAGTGGTGTCATTGTCCTTCACAAGCAGATGCACGCCATTCATATCCAGCGACTCAAGCGGCTGCGAAAACGTAAGCCCGATAGGCTGGAACACATCGTAGACCGACGAGCTGTTCATCCTGACAGTCAGGAACACCGGCTTGGGAGTCGTGTCCACTTCCTCGCCGCGCTTACGGCGCTCTTCCCACTCCTTGAGCTGCTTTTTGCGCTCCTGCTCCTCCCGGCGAAGCCTCTGCCGCAGCCCTCTGACCATCAGCTGAAGAGTGTCGGTCTGCGGCGACAGCTGATCGAGCGAATCAGTGCGCAGATATGTAGCCCTCAATGCTATCGTGTCCTGCATGATCAGTGTCGAATCCTTAAGCCAGTATTGGAGCGTATCGAGTGTGGCCGAACCGTTGATCACAGCCATATCGGCCAGCTTTCGTCCGGCATAAGGCCCGTTTATCACCGTCAATTCGGGCAGGGCATCGGCGTGCGCCCCCATCTCAAGCTCGATCAGGTGACGGTCGGGGCGCTCGTTCTTCACGAGATACTGCGGCCTGTAATTCTCGTTAAACCATGTCAGCAACACATCGTCGGGAGCATAGACCGCCGCCGGACGCATCACTATCGAATCCGACCCGTCGGCAGCCTCAAGAGTGTCGGCTGCCACTCCCTCGCTGACACTCGGCACGATCACCTCCGACAGGAAGGCGACATCCTCGGAACGATCCCAGTGATAGTCGCGGTTGTTGTCGTTGACAGCATATACGCGATACGATCCCGGAGCCAGATTACGGATAGTAAACTGTCCGAGCTGATTGGTCTTCGTGATGCGGTCAAACGGGAGTGTCATTATCGCCGTATCCGACAGATTGGCGTATGCGCCCACGAGCATTCCCTGAGCCGGCTCGAGGTTTTCGGCACACAACACCATGCCGGAAATCTGCAGAGTGTCGATATGCGGGCCTGTCGAGAATGCAAGCGAGAAACCATCTATGGGATTTCCCTCGTTGAGATCGGATATCGCATCGGAGAACTCCACCGTGTAGGTAGTGTTGGACTTCATCGAGTCGCGAAGCTCCACATCGATTCGTCGTCCGGCAGCCATCACCAGCGGCGTAGTACGCTGCGCCGGCGATATGACCACCTTGCTCATCGGGTCGGTCACCTGCACGTTCTCGTCAAACAGTATCGAGATCTTGGAACGGCTCACATTGACCTCGCCCGGAGCCGGGGTGCTGTTCACAAACACCGGCGGATCCACATCGCGCGGACCGCCCTGCGGCCTGCCCATACTGGCGCAGGCCGCCAAAAGCGAAGCTGCAACAGCGGCCACAAGCCAGCGCATATTATGTAGGGTCGACAGTTTCATCTATTTTTCAAAACGTCGCAAAGATAATAATTTTTTCCAACACCCGACACAGCAGACAGCCCTGCGCCAAAGCCGCATATCACTTTTTAACAGTCGAATCCGTCTTAAGAGCACGCTCTAAAACCCACAAATATCCCTGTGGGGCAAAAAACACAGCTCAACAACGACCGATTTTTGAAAAATATTTGCGATATTTGCACATTGAATTCTTCAACGCTACAAAAACCAATAATCTCACAATACAATATGAAGAAAAGTGCATTGCAGATAGCCCGCGCGGCTTATCAACCCAAACTGCCCGTCACACTCACCGGCGCAGTCAAAGCCGTAGAAGGCGCACCCACCCAGTCGGTAGCCGATCAGGACGACATCAAAAAACTGTTCCCCAACACATACGGAATGCCGGAGCTTCGATTTGAGAAGAACCCCGCCCCCGCCCCCGGCAAACCGTTCAACGTGGGAGTGATACTCTCCGGCGGACAGGCTCCCGGCGGCCACAACGTCATCTGCGGCCTTTTCGACGGCATCAAGAAGATCAACAAAGACAGCCGTCTTTACGGTTTCCTCATGGGTCCCGGCGGACTCGTCGACCACCAGTACAAGGAACTGACATCCGACATCATCGACGAATATCGCAACACCGGCGGATTCGACATCATCGGCTCAGGCCGCACCAAGCTCGAAAAGAAAGAGCAGTTCGACAAAGGCCTTAAAATCCTCAAGCAGCTCGACATCAAGGCTCTCGTGATCATCGGCGGCGACGACTCCAACACCAATGCCGCCGTGCTTGCCGAATACTACAAGAACATCGGCGCCGGAGTGCAGGTGATCGGCTGCCCCAAGACCATCGACGGCGACCTCAAGAACGAAGTCGTGGAGGCATCGTTCGGATTCGACACCGCCACCAAAGTATATTCCGAGCTTATCGGCAACATACAGCGCGACTGCTTCTCGGCCAAGAAATACTGGCACTTCATCAAACTCATGGGTCGCTCCGCATCGCACATCGCTCTCGAATGCGCCCTTCAGACACAGCCCAACGTCTGCATCATCTCCGAGGAGGTCGAGGCCAAGAACCAGACCCTTCAGGATGTGGTAGACTATATAGCCGGCATCGTCGCCGCTCGCGCAAAGCAGGGCAACAACTTCGGCACAGTCCTCATTCCCGAGGGACTCATCGAGTTCATCCCCGCCATGAAGAGCCTCATTGCCGAGCTCAACGACCTGCTCGCCAAGACACCCGACTTCGCCCAGAAGACCACTGCCGAACAGCGCGAATTCCTCTCGGCCAACCTCTCGAAGGCCAACGCCGAGACATTCATCTCGCTTCCCGAGGGCGTAGCACGCCAGCTCACGCTCGACCGCGACCCCCACGGCAACGTACAGGTGTCGCTCATCGAAACCGAGAAACTCCTCTCCGAGATGGTCGGACGCCGCCTCGCCAAGATGAAGGTCGAAGGCAGCTACGACGGCAAATTCTCTGCCCTCCACCACTTCTTCGGCTACGAAGGACGCTGCGCGGCTCCCTCCAACTTCGACGCCGACTACTGCTACGCACTCGGCTATAACGCCGCATGCCTCATCAACGCAGGCGTCACCGGCTACATCTCCAGCCTCCGCAACCTCACCAAGCCCTCCGTGCAGTGGCTTGCCGGCGGTGTGCCCATCTCGATGATGTTCAACATGGAGCGCCGCCACGGCGAGATGAAGCCCGTGATACAGAAAGCGCTCGTGCGCCTCGACGGCACCCCGTTCCAGCGTTTTGCCGCCAAGCGCGACGACTGGGCCATCAACACCCAGTACGTGTTCCCCGGCCCGATCCAGTATTTCGGTCCCGCCGAAGTATGCGATCAGCCCACTCTCACACTCCACTACGAGCATCTCGACAAATAATTCAGTCATAACGATAACCAGCCAAAGACCGGTCTAAGATGGACAACGTCAACATTCCGCCCCTGAAATTCACGCCGATACTGAAAAGCGTGGTGTGGGGAGGCGAAAAGATAGCCCCGTTCAAAGGGATCGTCACCGACCAGAAAAACATCGGCGAAAGCTGGGAGATATCAGGCGTCAGAGGCAACGAGTCCGTTGTAGTCAACGGACCCGATGCCGGCCTGACCCTCACCCGGATGATCGAGAAGTACGGAGCCGACCTCGTAGGCAGCCACGTCTACAAGCGATTCGGCAACACATTCCCGCTGCTCATCAAGATCATCGATGCCGCCGGCGATCTCTCCCTGCAGGTTCATCCCGACGACGAGCTTGCACGCCGCCGCCACAACTCGCTCGGCAAGACCGAGATGTGGTATATAGTCGACACCGACCCCGACGCCGCCATCGTAAGCGGACTCTCGGCGGAGATCACCCCCGACGAATATGCGGCAAAAGTGGCCGACAACACGCTGCTCGACGTAGTGGCTCACCACACCTCCCATCCCGGCGACGTATTCTTCCTGCCCGCAGGACGCATACACGCCATCGGAGCGGGCAACCTGCTCGTGGAGGTGCAGGAAACATCCGACGTCACCTACCGCATCTACGACTACGGACGCATCGACGCCACCACCGGAAAACCGAGGCAGCTCCATGTCGAAGAGGCCAAGGACGCTATCGACTACAAAGTCTACCCGTCGTACACCTCCACACCCACCGATCTTGGCAACGGCATCGAAGAGCTTGTGCAGTGCGACCACTTCACAGTCTACGCCCTGACCATCGACGGCGAGCACGTTTTCAGGCCGGTAGTCGACTCCTTCTCCACACTGACATGTATCGAGGGAGAGATGACCGTGACGGACTCCAACGGCTGCAGCGTCAGCCTCCGTCGCGGCGAGAGCGCGCTCATGCCTGCCTGTCACAAAGAGTTTGTCATCAGCGGCAAGGGGCGCGTCATCGACGCCCACAGCTGACCGACAGCCTCATGAACGACAACGCCGTGTCAGCCCCATCGGCTCTTGACACGGCGTTTCCTTTTATATACCATCCGCCCCCGAGGAGGTGGGGATCGGAGAAAATGTCGACTCTCTGACGCTTGCCTCGTGGATAGAGGATTTCGAGATGGTCTACTGACGGGGGGCTCTGAACATATCGACGCCTGTCGGCGTTGACTTTTATGACCGCCGGCATCGTTGCCGGCGGTCATATCAACGTAAACAGTCATGAAACTTGCCGAAGCCCTACAGATACGCGCCGACCTGCAGCGCCGCATAGCGCAGATGCCCATGAGGCTCGCCAACAATGCCAAAGTGCAGGAGGGATCGATGCCGGCCGAAGAGCCTGCGCGGCTGCTCGAGGAGCTGCGCCGTCTGCTCGACGAGCTCGACGACATCACCGTGAGGATCAATCTGGCCAACAGCCGCCAGATAGACTACACTACCACAATGACGGCGCTGCTCGCCCGCCGCGAGACGCTGCGGCACCATGCCGACATAATGCGCGGATTTCTCAACGCGGCGAGCGATCTGACTCCGCGCCACACACTGACGGAGATACGAGTGGTGAGCACGGTCGACGTGGCGGCGCTGCGCAAAGAGTGCGACGCGCTGTCGAAGCAGCTGCGCGAGCTTGAGATCAGAATACAGTCGCTCAACTGGACCATAGAGCTTGACTGAACCGCCCCATAGCCGGGAGGGGGACAGGCAAGGCAGCGCGCCGGAGGCGATCGTCGAAAACCCCAACGATTATAACCGCCCCCCACGGGGCGATGGCCGAAGGAGGCTGCGGTGACGGCCTCATGAATTCTCACAGATCAGTCACAGCACACCGCACACCCGCACGCCGCACATCTCACACCCTGCATCACCACGACTTTGATCCGGAGCGCGCGCAGCCTGTCTATCCCCCCCGGCTTTTTCCTTACAATCGCAAACCGATGACGCACGCCTCAGGCGAGATCCACCACCGTGATGCCGGCGCCGCCAAACTGCACGTGCTCATCGCGGTACGAAGCCACTCCGGCCACAGTGTCGAGATAGCGGCGTATGGCCTGACGCAACGCTCCGGTGCCGGTGCCGTGGAGTATGCGCACCCGTCCGGCCGAGAACTGCACTGCATCGTCGATAAAGTAGGTTATGGCCTGGAGCGCCTCGTCGACACGCATTCCCCTGACATCGATGTCGCGCTTGAAGCTGAGCTGACGGTCGCGGAGATCGTCGGCCGTGGCAGTGCTGACAAACGACGCCTGGCGAGCCGGAGCGCGGTCGGGATCGGCCGCCGTGTGGCGCAGACGCGCCGTGTCGACCGTGGTCTTAAGCATACCGAACACCACCGTGGCACGCTTTCCCGACACTTCGAGCACACGTCCGGGCGTGCCCTCTCCATCGAGCTTCACGGCGTCGCCCACGGCTATCGGCCGCGAGGCAGCGCCGGCCGGCGGAGTCGCCGGCCTCGGCTTCTTAGCCTTTGGCGCTCGCCGCAGCAGCTCGTTGCCGCCCGATCCGACGCCCTTGGCCGACTCCATCTGACGTCGCTCCTGCTCAAGCTTGCGGCGAGCCTCCTGCGTCCGTTCCCTGTCGGCCTGCGCCTCGCGGATGGTGCGGATGGTGCGCTCTATGGCCGCATTGCTTCCTTCGAGTATCTTTCTGGCCTCCTGACGCGCCTCGCCAATGATCTCGCGCCGCTGCGAGCGGAGCGTTTCGGCCTCCTCCTCGTAACGCCTCAGGGTTTCCTCAAGCTTCTTCTCCTTCTGGCGGATGGCCATGCGCTTGTTTTCCCAGTATTTTCTGTCGCGCGCAATATCGAGCAGATATTTGTCGAGATTCACATAGTCGCTGCCCACTATCTCCTCGGCTTCGCGGATGATCTCCTGCGGCAGTCCGGTCTTGCGCGCGATCTCCACAGCGAACGAGCTGCCGGGATTGCCGATAGAGAGCCTGAACAGCGGCTGCATCAGATGACGGTCGTAGAGCATCGAGCCGTTGACAAGCCCGTCGGTATCCTCGGCGAAGTGCTTGAGATTCTGATAATGGGTGGTCACCACGCCCCAAAGTCCGAGATCGACGAAGCGGTGGAGTATCGCCTGTGCGATCGCTCCTCCGATCTGCGGCTCTGTGCCCCCTCCGAACTCGTCGATGAGCACCAGCGATCCGGGTCGTCCGTTGCCGACGATGGTCTTCATGTTGCGCAGATGCGAACTGTAGGTCGACAGATCGTCCTCTATCGACTGGTCGTCGCCGATATCCACGAAGATGTCGGAGAAAATGCCGAAATGCGAATTGTCGTGAACCGGCGGAAGCAGTCCGCACTGCAGCATGTACTGCAACACTCCGACCGTCTTCAGACACACCGACTTGCCGCCCGCGTTGGGTCCCGATATCACCAGCAGACGCGCTCCGGGAGTCAGCACAATGTCGAGCGGCACAATCTCGCGCCCCTGACGCCGCAGCGACAGCAGCAGTTCGGGATGACACGCATGATACCATTCCAGTTCCGGCCCGTCGGAGAGCGACGGCATACAGGCGTCGGTCTCTACCGCGTAGCGCGCCTTGGCTCTCACGAAATCGAGCCTTGCCACCACCTCGACCGACTCCTCGATCAAGGGTATCGACGGCCTCAGCCCGTCGGCCAGACGGATGAGTATGCGTGTGATCTCGCGGCGCTCCTCCATCTGCAGCTCCCGTATGCGGTTGTTGGCCTCCACCACCTCGGCCGGCTCTATGAACACCGTCTTGCCCGAGGCACTCTCATCGTGGACTATGCCTGAGATACGTCGCTTGTTCATCGGCGCGACAGGTATGACCAGACGTCCGTCGCGCATGGCCGGAGCCGCATCGGCCTCCAACACCCCGTCGGCCACCGCCCTGGCCATGACCCTTCGCATGGCCGAGTTGACCGACCCCGACATTGCCGACAACTGCCGTCGTATGGCCGCCAGCTCCGGCGAAGCATTGTCGAGAATCTCCCCGTAGCGGTCCATCACACGGTCGATCGCCGCAGCCTCGTTTCTGACGGTGCCTATCCGGCATGCGATGGCATCGAGCGCAGGGAGGGGCGATCGCCCCTCCTCGTCGCGCCTGGCGGCGAAGAAATCGGCCGTATCGGCCACTACGGCAAGCGCCCTGCGGAGCGACAGCATCTCGGCCGCCGGCGCAAACGTGCCCGGCAGGCGTATGGCCTTGAGCACCTCGTCCGGATTTCCGAGCCCGTCGAGCGGCGGCATCTCGCCGGCGCGGAGCAGGCGCAGCATCTCGTGGGCAGGCTGCAGACGGGCACGCACCTCATCGGCCGAAGCCGAGAATGCCATAGCCTCGACCATGGCACGCGAGGCATCGCAGGCACACAGCTCGGCCACACGCTGGCGTACGGCCGTAAATCCTATCTTGTGTTCGAATCTATCGGGGTATATCATGATCTGTAAGTAACTCTCAAATATCAGACCCATCAGCTACCCGTGGGGGTTTACTGCGGGGGTCGTTGTCGTTGTGTTTCCGACCACAAAGTTAATAAGTAAGACTCAAAGCTGAAAATCCATACTCTCTCCGGGCAGGTGTCGTCGCCCACGCACAACTTTTGCCAGCATATCGTGTTATAATATCAAAACAAACTTTAATCCGTCAGAATTATGAAAAACTTCAATCTATCTTTCTGGGGGCGCACCCGTTACTGGTGGGTAGTGCTCACTGTAGGCATCCTGATGGTGATCTGCGGATTCGCCTACTGGATATGGCCTGTAAGCGGCTTTGCCATAGCCTCTCAGCTCTTCGGATGGCTTCTGGTGCTGGCCGGCATCGTGCAGCTTTGTGTGGCCGCAGGCCCCAACCACGGCCGCGGCTGGGGCTGGTGGCTCGCAGGAGGCATCATCGACATGTTCATCGGCTTCATGCTCGTCAGGAGCGTGGTGCTCTCCGAAGCCGTGTTCCCCTACTTCATAGCCATCATCTTCCTCTACTGGGGCATCAGCGCCATCATCAGCTCCGTCAGCCAGCGCGACCGCCGCTACTGGTGGCTCTACCTGATCAACGGCATACTGCTGATGATCATAGGCTTCTTCTTCATCGAAGCCGGATGGGTACAGGACATGATGATGACCAGTTTCCTGACCTCGCTGGCCTTCATCTACTGGGGTTTCTCGATAGCGATGGTGAGCTACGACATGAAACCGACGCGCAACTGATCAGCCAACTGTATCCGTGCCGAATCGACAACTGACAAGCCGGTATCCCCGTCAGGCAATGCCGCGAGGATGCCGGCTATATGTTAAAAACGGCTAACACAGGCCTGTAAAAGGCGTGGAATTGGCAGAAATCACTACTTTTGTGGTTAGATAGCGATAAAAGCGACATATACGCAGCGCTGACTGTTAAACCAAGTGCTATCTTTGCAGTCATAACAGACAAATCAATCTATCAACACAAAAAACGACCGAACTTATGGCAAACATCACAAAAAGTCTTCTGGCGGCGCTTATCGCAGCGGCTCCGCTGGCCTGTGCGTCGGCCCAAGTGAATTTCGACGACGACATATACTTCAACCCCTCGAAGGACAAGGACAAAAACATAGAAGCCGCCAAGAAGCTCAAAAAGCAGCAACAGCAGCGGCAGGCCAACGCAGTGATACTGTATCCTGTGGAGGAATATCCAGCCGCCGACACCTACGAAGCCGAAGGCACGTCGGACCGCTCTGTCGACGAATACAACCGCCGCGGAGTGTTCGGCAAGAGCAAGACACCGTCGGACACCATCACGATGAGCGCCAAGGAGTACGAGCAGTTTGCCAACACCCGCCGCATCGAGCGCTATTACAACCCCGCCATAGTGACAGCCTCGGGCGACGATGATCTCGAACAGCTCTACTATGCCGAGCCGGCCGAGGTGAACATCTACCTCAACACCCCGGGCTACTGCTACGGGGGCTATCCCTGGGGCGGCTACTGGAACGGCTGGTATTCACCGTGGTACGGTCCCGGATGGCACTCCCCCTGGTATGGTCCTTCGTGGGCATGGGGTCCGTCATGGTCATGGGGCTGGGGACCCTCGTGGGGCTATGATCCCTGGTGGGGTCCGGCATGGGGTCCGGTATGGGGAGGCGGATGGAGCCGTCCCTACTACAATCCCCGCCATCCCGGCGCCGCCCACCGTCCGTCGGCCAACCGTCCGGGCAGCAACCGTCCGGCAACAGGCCTGAGACCCGGCCGCCATCAGAGCACCGGCACATACCGCCCCGGCAACAACTCCTACCGCCGACCCTCCGCTCCGGCAGGCAACTACCGCCGTCCGGCTTCGGGCAACAACGGCAACTACAACAGCAACCAGAACCAGAATTACAAAAACTACACCCGCCCCGGACGCAACAACTCAAGCAGCGACAGCTACCGCCATAATTCGGGCAGCACCTATCGCCAAAGCTCCACCGGTTCATTTCGCTCAAGCGGAGGCACCCGTTCGGGCGGAGGCGGAAGCCGAGGCCGCCACTGACCTGAATCATGGCCAGACCTCCAAGGTCATATCCTGATTCAGCACGCATAAATCCCAACAACGAGATCTTTTCAACAAGAACAAAATGAAAAAGAGCCTTATAACAGCAGCAATAGCGGCTTCCCTGCCGCTGCTGGCCGGAGCACAGACGGCCACCGACGCATTCCAGCTCTCGCAGCAGGGTCTGCGAGGCACAGCCCGCTTCATGTCGATGGGCGGCGCGTTCACCGCCCTCGGAGGCGATCTGTCGACACTCAACCAGAACCCCGGCGGCATAGGACTGTACCGCAACAGCGAGATCGGCGCCACGCTCGACATCAACATGCTGTCGGGCAAGTCGACCACACAGGGCTTCAGCGCCAGTTCCAGCATGACAAAAGCAAACTGCAACAACTTCGGATATATCGGCGCAGTGTACACCGGCAGCGACATAATGCCCTACTTCAACTGGGGCGCAAGCTATTCGCGCACCGCATCGTTCGACCGCCGCTTCAAGGGCAGCATCGGCAACCTGCAAGGCTCGCTGACCAACCTCATAGCCGGCTATACGACCCAGGACGCATTCAGCGACAGCGACCTCTCGGGAGGCACCGACTACAACCCCTATCTCGACTCGCAGGCCTCGTGGATGAGCATCCTGGCCTACAACTCTTTCATGATCACCCCTGTGGGAAGCCCCACCAACTATCAGGGCATGTGGCAGAACGGCACATCGGGCTACGGATCGTTTGCATCGGAGGAGAAGGGCTATACCGACGAATATGCCATCAACTTCGGCGGCAACATCAGCAACATCGTCTACTGGGGCATGGGATTCGGCATCACAGACCTGGAGTACCGCCAGAGCGTCTACTACACCGAAGATATGGAGAATGCATCCATACCGGTGCTTGACAACGATGGAAACACCATCGGCACCACCACGGGCGGGGGCGGTTTCGGCCTTGACAGCTGGAAACATATATGGGGCAGCGGGTTCAACTTCAAGATCGGTGCCATAGTGCGCCCGATCAACGAGCTTCGCCTCGGCTTCGCTGTCCACACCCCCACCTACTACAACCTCAAGCAGGAGGGCTTCGCACAGACCGACTTCGGCATGGGCGGCGGCATCAGCGGCACCAATCAGGTCAACGACGGCTACGTGGACTACTTCGAATGGAAGCTCCGCACACCGTGGCGCATCATGGCCGGTGTGGCGGGCGTCATCGGTTCGCAGGCCATACTGAGCCTCGACTACGAGTATCGCCCGATGCAGAAAACACACGTGAGCGACCGCGACGGCTATGCCTACACCGACATCAACGGCGACATCACCACCTACTACAAGGCTGTCAACATACTCCGCCTCGGAGCCGAATACCGCATTTCGCCGAGCTGGAGCGTCAGAGCCGGCTACCAGTGGCAGTCGTCGCCGGTAGAGCAGTCGTTTGAACGCGGCGAGGAATACGTATATACCGACGGCCCCGACGGCACTGAAACCACGCCGAGCTTCACGATAGACAAGACCCGACAGTATGTGACCTGCGGACTCGGCTACCGCTACAAGAACTTCTATGCCGACGCCGCCTACGTGCATGGCATACGCAAGGGCGCGTTCCAGACTTTCACCGCCAACAACTACAACGGCGCCACTCCGGTACAGGCCAAGCTGTCGGACAAGACCGACCAGATAGTAATATCGGCCGGATTCAAGTTCTGAATCAACCTACAGAATAACACAACACCACAGGGCTTCGGGTCATTTCAGCCCGGAGCTCTTTTTTCATCTCTCCAGATCGTCAATAAACCATCACCAATCCGACCACAGCCATGAAAAGAATCATCACCATGCTCCTCGTCATCACGACCGTCGCATCAGCCGCTGCCGATGACTCCGTAAAAAAATTCCGGAAGATTCTTTCGCGTTACGACGTAGCACCCGAAGCCATCGCCGTGCCGACTGACAACAACGCGGCGTTCTGGAACGCAGCCCTCGGCGCCGACAGAAATCTTGCCCGTCTGAACCGCGACATCGCCAAAGACAAGGGACTCGAACGCAAGGCGATCGACGCATGCACGAAGATGCCTAAATTCTATCCCGAATACAACTCACACGTCAGGATCGACCTGCAACCCTGGGCCGACAGCCTGCTTGCAACGGCAGGACTGCCGTGCGACAGCATCGCGACACGCCTGTATGTGGTCGACAATCCCCGGGCGGAAGCCTTCGCCCCGCTCACCGAGGATGGCTTCGCCATCGTAATCACCACCGGACTCGTCTACAGCCGGGGGTGCGACGACGACATGCTCAACGGCATTATATCGGCACAGGCTGTTCATGGAGCAATGCGCCATCAGCTGCAGTTTTTCTACGACGAGGCCAAACGGCGCCGAAAAGGCAAAGTGTGGAGCGGCATCGCCATCGGAGCGCTCGTGGCGGCTGATCTCACTCTCGCCATGACCGAAAGCGACCATTACGACGACTTCTCATACAACGACTTCTCGACCACCAATATCAACGTCGAGACAAACGGCTCTACACTGACGCCGGCCTACATCTACTCGGCCGACCAGATATACCAGGCCGATCTCTGGGCCTACCGCATGATGGAGCGGCTGGGCAAAGGCGACAGCTACATCAGGGCGCTGAAACTGCTCTCTCCTCAGGTTGCCGGTGCGGAAACGGACAAAGAATCGTCGCCATGCATCTCCGACCGGATAAAATTCATTAACTTTGTGACATCACAAAAACGATAGCCCATGCCTGAAACGTCAAAACGCGGACAGATCATGCCCGCATCGCCCATACGCAAGCTCGTTCCGCTGGCCAACAAAGCCAAAGAGCGCGGTGTCAAAGTATATCAGCTCAATATCGGACAGCCCGACCTGCCCACACCGCAGGCCGGACTCGACGCGCTTAAGCATATCGACCGCAAGGTGCTCGAATACAGCCCGTCGGAGGGACTGCGCTCTCTGCGCGAGAAACTCGCCGACTACTACCACCGCTTCAACATCGACGTGGACGTAGACGACATCATCGTCACCACCGGCGGCTCTGAAGCCGTGCTTTTCGCGTTCATGGCGTGCCTCGATCCGGGCGACGAGATCATCGTGCCCGAGCCCGCCTACGCCAACTATATGGCCTTCGCCATATCGGCCGGAGCGAAGATCGTGACCGTGCCCTCCTCTATCGACGAAGGATTCGCCCTGCCGCCCCTCGAAAAGTTCGAGGCTCTCATCACTCCCCGCACCAAAGGGATCCTGATATGCAATCCCAACAATCCCACCGGCTATCTCTACACGATGAAGGAGATGCTGCAGATACGCGATCTGGTGAAGAAATACGACCTGTTTCTCTTCTCCGACGAAGTGTACCGCGAATTCTGCTACACGGGAGCGCCCTACATCTCGGCCTTCCACCTGCCGGGAGTGGAGCAGAACGTGGTGCTGATCGACTCCGTGTCGAAACGCTACAACGAGTGCGGCATACGCATCGGCGCCATCATCACCAAGCACAAAGAGCTGAAGCAAAACGTCATGAAATTCTGTCAGGCCCGCCTCTCCCCTCCCCTGCTGGGTCAGATCGTGGCCGAAGCCTCGATCGATGCCGGAGCCGACTATATGCTCATGACCTACAACGAATATGTGGAGCGCCGCAAATTTCTCATCGACGGCCTCAACCGCATACCCGGCTGCTACTCGCCGATACCTATGGGCGCGTTCTACACCGTGGTGAGCCTGCCGGTGGATGACGCCGACCGCTTCTGCGAATGGTGTCTGAACGATTTTGAATATGAGGGCGCCACGGTGTTCATGGCTCCGGCATCGGGCTTCTACACCACTCCCGGCATGGGCAAACGCGAAGTACGTATGGCCTACGTGCTCAACAAGGCCGATCTCGGACATGCCCTGAAGGTGCTCACCGAAGCCCTCCGCGCCTATCCGGGCAAAACCGCCGAAGCCCCGCAATGAGAATCGAACTGGAGCTTGCTCGCCGTCTGAGCCTGCGCCAGCGCGCGGCCGCCGGCCGCCGGCGCTCCCGGCTTGCTCCGGGAGTGGTGATAGCCATTGCCGGCACCGCGTTGTCGCTGCTGGTCATGGTCCTGGCCGTCAGCATCGCCACCGGTTTCAAGACAGAGATACGCCAGAAGGTGACCGGCTTCGAACAGCAGATCACCGTCAGTCAGGCCGAAGGCTATGGCGCCGAACGCGTCAACCGCGGCATACGGCTCACCGACAGCCTCCGGACCATCATAGCCGATGCCGCACCCGGATCGCACGCGTCGCTGCGCATCCATCAGCCGGCTATGATCAAGACCGACACCGACTTCGAGGGGATAGTGCTGCAAGGCATAACCGACGGCAGCGACACCTACCGGTTTATCGCCCGCCAGACTGCCGAGGGCGACACGATGCCTCACTTTGCCTACGGACACGAAGGGAATCCCATAGTGATCTCGCGCACGACCGCATCGGCTCTCGGGCTTGCCACGGGCGAGACCGTAGCCGTCCACTTTTTCATCGGCGGCAATCTGCTGACACGCAAAATGCGCGTGGCTGCGGTCTACGACACCCACTTCGGCGAATACGACAAGCTCATGGCCTTCTGCCCTATCGACATATTGCAGCGGCTCAACCACACCGACAGCCTGACCGGCACATCCATCGACATCAACGGCCTTGACACCGACATGATCGACGAGGCCACGGCATCGCTGCGCGCCGGCCTATTCAAGCATCTGCAGACCACAGGATCGACCGAATCATACCGCATCGACAACGTAAACACCACCGGCGCCATATACTTCAACTGGCTTGAACTGCTGGATACCAATATAGTGGTGATACTCTCGCTGATGGGCTGCGTGACAGGGTTCACACTCATATCGAGCCTGCTGATAATAATACTGCAGCGGGTGCGTACCATAGGCCTCCTCAAGGCTCTCGGAGCCGCCGACAGCCAGATCAGGCGGGTGTTCGTCATGATGGCCTGCCGCATAGTGGCCGCCGGACTGATAGCCGGAAATCTGGTGGCGGTCGCAATCATCGTGCTGCAAAACCGGCTCCACATAATCCCCCTCAATCCCGAAGCCTACTATCTCAACTATGTGCCGATGGCCGAATGTTTCGGCACGATAGCGCTAATCGACGTAGCCGTAGCCATAGTGTCGGTGGCACTGCTTCTGATACCGAGCCATCTGATATCGCGTATCTCCCCGGCCGAAACCATGCGTTACGAATAAACCTGACGATCCTGCTCAAAATCCGTATCACTAAATTTAGAAATCTCTGAATTTCTCATAAAATGCCTTATCGGCGCGAAATAAACGCGACGATTGCATATTTATGAGAAATTATTTGCTACTTTTGCGAAATGCGGGGCATTTCTCCCCGCCACAAGTCAACGTCAGTGCCCGGCAGCCAACGCCGGGGGATTTTCACGAAAAGCAAAAGTAATGATCAAGATCGCCATTCAGTCCAAAGGGCGTCTAAACGAAGACACCACACAGCTGCTTGCCGATGCCGGCATCACCGTCGGCGCCGGACACCGACAGCTGATATCGCGTGCAAAAGGGTTTGACATGGAAGCCCTATATCTGCGCGACGACGACATACCGCAGGCCGTCAGCATGGGAGTGGCCGACGCGGGCATAGTAGGTCAAAACGAAGTGGAGGAGCGCGGCGAGCCGCTGCGCGTGGTGATGCGGCTCGGCTTCAGCGCCTGCCGTCTGTCGCTCGCCGTTCCTAAAGATTCGGGCTACGACGGCCTCCGATGGTTTGACGGACGCCGAATAGCCACCTCCTACCCGCGCATATTGAGCCAGTTTTTCGAAAGCGAAAACATCCGCGCCGAAATCCACGAGATAGCCGGATCGGTGGAGGTGGCCCCGGCCGTAGGCATGGCCGACGCCATTTTCGACATAGTGTCGTCGGGCGGCACTCTGCTGCAGAACGGCCTCACGGAAGTGCACACTGTCATGCAGTCGGAAGCGGTGCTCGTGGCTTCGCGACAACTGCCGCCCGACAAGGAGCGCGACATAGAGAAGCTCTGCTTCCGCTTCAGGTCGATCATCGACAGCCGCGGACTCAAATACGTGGTGATGAACATTCCGGCCGACCGGGTCGCCGCAGCCGTAGGGATGCTTCCGGGCATGAAAAGTCCGACCGTGCTGCCGCTTGCCGATCCGGCATGGTCGTCGCTCCACGTGGTCATACGCCAGAGCGAACTGTGGGACAAGATCGAACAGCTCAAACAGATGGGCGCGCAGGACATACTCGTGCTCGCGCTCGAAAACATAATCAGATGATCACGACAGTCATCAACCCCGCCCGCAACGAATGGGCCGCACTCTGCCGGCGCAACACCCCCGACGATGCCGACATAGAGGAAGCCGTGGGCCGCATAATCGACGACGTGGCCTCACGCGGAGACGAAGCCCTGCGCGACATGGCTCTGCGATATGACGGCGTGAAGCTCGCCGACATAGCCCTGAGAGCCGACGAGATCGCCGCCGCGGCCGACAGGGTCAGCGACGAGGTGAAACAGGCCATAGCCGTGGCAGCCGACAATATCCGACGCTTTCACATCGCCCAGCAGCCCCGCGCGGTGGATCTGGAGGTGATGCCCGGCGTCAGATGCCTCCAGCGCCCGGTGGCGATAGAGCGTGTGGGGCTGTACATACCGGGCGGGCAAGCTCCGCTCTTCTCCACGGTGCTCATGCTCGGCATACCGGCCTCGATAGCCGGGTGTCGCCACAAAGTGCTGTGCACTCCCCGCACTTCGGTGTCGGACATCGCCCCAGAAATCATCTATGCCGCCACTGTCTGCGGCATAGACCGGATATGCTGCACAGGGGGCGCACAGGCCATAGCCGCCATGGCCTTCGGCACCGACAGCGTGCCTGCGGTCGACAAGATATTCGGCCCGGGCAACAGGTATGTCACCAAAGCCAAACAGCTGCTGAGCCGCCGCGTGGCCATCGACATGCCTGCCGGGCCGAGCGAAGTGATGGTGATGGCCGACCATACGTCGGTGGCCGAATTTGTGGCTGCCGACATGCTATCCCAGGCCGAACACGGCCCCGACAGTCAGGCGATACTGGTGTGCGACAGCGAATCCACCGCACGCCGCGCCGCCGAAGCCATAGAGCGGCTGCGCCCGCGCCTCAGCCGCAGCGGCTCCATAGACCGTTCGCTCTCCCACAGCCGCGCCATAGTGCTCCCCGACAGGTCGGACATGGTCGACTTCGCCAACACCTACGCGGCCGAACACCTCATCATATCCATGGAACGTCCGTGGGAGATAGCCGATGCCATAACATCGGCCGGAAGCGTGTTCGTTGGCAACTACTCCCCTGAAAGCGCAGGCGACTACGCCTCGGGAACCAACCACACCCTCCCCACCGCAGGATGGGCGCGATCAATGAGCGGAGTGAACATGGACAGCTTCTACCGCAAGATCACCTACCAGCAGCTTACGCCCGAAGGACTCGCCTCGCTGGCACCCTCCATAACCGCGATGGCGCGTGCGGAGCGTCTCGACGCCCACGCCCTCGCAGTAGAAATCAGAACACATAAGCAACTCTTAGAGTATGTTTGAATTTAACACGAAGATATATTTATGGACTTCTTTCCATCCCCTCAAAGGTCTTTTCGGGTGATTTGCGTCAAGTTTCATCGGTCACGATGCCCGCATCGCTCCCTCATCAACTCACGCAAATCTCTCCGAAAATCCTCTTTGAGTGAATAGAAGTGAAATTCAAACATGCTCTTACCGACAAACACACTGCTCATGACTGATCCGCTCCGACTCGTAAGACCCAACATACTCGCCCTCGAACCGTATGCCACCGCACGCGACGAATTCGACGGAGGCGACATATCGGTGTGGCTCGACGCCAACGAATCGCCCTACACCAACGGCGTCAACCGCTATCCCGATCCTCATCAGAAGGAACTCAAAAAGGCCATAGCCCGGCTTAAGGGCGTGGACGAAGCGTGCATATTCGTGGGGGGCGCCGGAAGCGACGAGGCCATCGACCTGACCTACCGCATATTCTGCCGCCCGGGCATAGACAACGCCGTAGCCATTTCGCCGAGCTACGGAGTGTATCGCGTGGCGGCAGCTATCAACGACGTGAAGTATCGCGAAGTGATGCTTGCCGACGATTTCACGCTCGACACCGATTCGCTCCTTGCGGCCACCGACGCCAACACCAGGCTGATATGGATATGCTCGCCCAACAATCCCACAGGCAACGCCTTCGACACCGACGATCTTGAGGCGCTGGCCGACCGCTTCGACGGCATTCTGGTGGTGGACGAGGCCTACGTAGACTTCTCGACCCGCGGGACGATGCTCTCCGCCCTTGCGCGTCACAGGAATCTCATAGTGCTACAGACATTCAGCAAGGCGTGGGGCATGGCCGGACTGCGCACAGGCATGGCTTTTGCGTGTCCCGAGATCGCGGCGCTGTATGGCCGGGTAAAGTACCCCTACAATCTCAACGGCCCCACGCAGCGCGAAGTCATGAGCCGCATAGCCGACGGCCTGCAGGGTCATGTGGAGGAGATAAGGCGCGAAGCCGTGCGCCTGAGCCGCTCGCTGTCCGAATCAGGCTGTGTCGAAAAGGTATATCCCACCGACGCCAATTTTCTGCTCGTCAAGGTCAGTGACGCCGACGCTGTCTATCACCGGCTGATCGAGAGCGGCATACTGGTGAGAAACCGCTCGTCGATGGCCGGATGCGAAGGATGCCTGCGCGTCACCGTCGGCACTCCGGCCGAAAACGACCTTACCATCGAGGCATTCGCCCGCATAGGCCGCGGCGATGCTCCCCTCGCGAAGCGCCCCGAGCGCAAAGGATCCACCGACCGCACAACGTCGGAAACCTCCATCGAGGCCGCTGTCAATCTCGACCGGAGCACCGAGTCGGCCATCGACACCGGACTGAAATTTCTCGACCACATGCTGTGGCAGATACCACACCATGCCGGAATAGGCGTCAGACTGACCTGCAAAGGGGATCTCTATGTGGACGAACACCACACGATGGAGGATGTGGCCATAGCTCTCGGCGATGCCATGCGCGAAGCCCTCGGCGACAAGCGCGGCATAGAGCGCTACGGATTCGTGCTGCCGATGGACGAGAGCCGCGCCATGGTGCTTATTGATCTCGGAGGACGCATCGACCTGGAGTGGGATGTGGAATTCACCCGCGAGTATGTCGGCGACACGCCCACGGAGATGTTCGGCCACTTCTTCAAAAGCCTCGCCACTGCCATGCGCTGCAATCTCCACATATCGGCCCGCGGCGAAAACAACCATCATCTGGCCGAAGCCATATTCAAGGCCTTCGCCCGCGCACTGAAAGCGGCCGTACGCCGCGATCCGTTCAACGACACCATAGCATCGAGCAAGGGCGTCATCTGACACAGTCATCAGCAATTCACATCAAACCCGCAAGCCATGATAGCTATCATAGACTACGACATGGGCAATATCCGATCGGTGGAGAACGCCCTCAGAAGAGCCGGAGCCGAATGGATACTGACCTCCGACCCCGACACCATACGAAGCGCCGACCGCGTGATACTGCCCGGAGTGGGTCACTGCGGCGAAGCCATGGCACGGCTGCGCGAGAGGGGGCTGACCGAGGTGATATGCAGTCTGCACCGCCCTGTGCTGGGGATCTGCGTGGGCATGCAGGTGATGTGTCGCCACTCCGAGGAGGGCGACACCGAGTGCCTGGGACTCTTCGACACCCGCGTCAGGCGGCTGCCCGAAAGCCCCGGAGTGAAAGTGCCCGACATGGGATGGTGCCGCCTTTCGAACACCGAGGGGCGTCTGTTCGAGGGAGTGGGCCGCGGAGCCTATGCCTACTTCGTCCACAGCTACTATGCCCACACATGCTCCGACACCATAGCCACATCGCGCCACGGCGACATGCTTATCAGCGCCGCACTTAAATGGGAAAACTTCACCGGCACGCAGTTTCATCCGGAGAAGAGCGGCGACGTCGGCCAACAGATCATCCGCAACTTTCTCGAACTCTGACATAAAGACACCACCATGATAGAGATCATACCCGCAATAGATATTATCGGCGGACGATGCGTCCGTCTGTCGCAAGGCGACTACAACCGGCTGACCACCTACGACAGCCGTCCGGAAGAGATAGCGCGGCGCATGGCCGACGCCGGCGTAGGCCGCATCCACGTAGTGGATCTCGACGGAGCCAAATCCGGCGCTCCTGTCAACCTTCGTTCAGTCGAAGCGATTGCCTCGCTCGGCGTGGCCGAGATAGAGCTCGGAGGCGGCCTTAAAAGCGACAGTGCCCTGCGGTCGGCCTTCGACGCCGGCGCCACCTACGCCATAGGGGGCAGCATAGCGGTGAAGGATCAGCCGACGTTTGCCGGATGGCTCCGCTCGTTCGGCCCGCAGCGGATCATACTCGGAGCCGATGTCAGAGATGGCCGGGTGGCCACCGACGGCTGGCTCGCCGACTCCCCGCTTACGGCCGCCGACCTGATAGACCGGTTCAGAGCCGACGGCCTGACGCAAGCCATCTGCACCGACATAGCGAGCGACGGAATGCTCAAAGGACCGGCCACGGAATTCTATACCGGACTGTCGGAGATGTTTCCCGACGTGACCGTCACCGTCAGCGGCGGCATATCGTCGATGGACGACATAATGCGGCTCGATGACCTCGGTCTGAAAAGGGTCATTGTCGGCAAAGCCATCTACGAGGGTCACATCACGCTCAAACAGATCGAACATTATATCTCCACACGCGGCTGACCGCTGAACACCTCACACACCATGCCTGCAAAAAGAATCATACCGTGTCTTGACGTCAAGGAGGGACGCACCGTGAAAGGGATCAACTTCGAAGGACTGGCCGATGTCGGCGATCCGGTGGAATTAGGAGCGCGATATGCCTCGGAGGGCGCCGACGAACTGGTGTATCTCGACATCAGCGCCTCGAGCGAAGGACGCGCCACGTTTGTTTCGCTCGTGGAGCGCATAGCCGACCGGATCAACATACCGTTCACCGTCGGCGGCGGCATACGCTCGGCCGACGACGCCTCCCGGCTGCTCGATGCCGGAGCCGACAAGATCACCGTCAACAGTGCCGCCGTGGGCTGCCCGCGGCTGATCAGCGACATAGCCTCGCGCTACGGGTCGCAGTTTGTAGTCGTGGCGATCGACGCCCGCCGGCATGACGGCATCTGGCGCGTGACAACCCATGGCGGATCGCGCCTGACCGACCGCCGGCTGACCGAATGGGCCAAGGAAGCCGAAGAGCGCGGCGCGGGCGAGATAATGTTCACCTCAATGGACCACGACGGCACCCGCAAGGGGTATCCGTGCGACACGTTCGCGACCCTGGCCGACACGCTACGCATACCGGTCATAGCCTCGGGCGGAGCAGGAAGCGCCGACGACATCGCCCACGTGCTGACCGCCGGCAAGGCCGACGCGGCTCTCGCCGCCTCGATATTCCATTACGGCGAGATCAGCATAGCCGAGCTCAAGAGGCAGCTCCGTTCAAGAGGGCTTGAAATGAGAATGTGACCGTCCTCCGACGTAGCAACAGACCGCATATACACCCCACACACATCACTATCCAACCCACGACTATGACTTTTGACGATTTCAGACTCGACAAGACCGGCGACGGACTTCTGCCGGTAATAGTGCAGGACGCCACGACACTGCGCGTGCTGATGCTCGGCTACATGAACCGTGAGGCATTCGACCTCACCTGCGAGCGGCGTCGCGTCACATTCTACTCCCGCTCACGCCGGTCGTTATGGCTCAAGGGAGAGAGCAGCGGCAACTTTCTGGAGGTCGACGAAATGCTCCCCGACTGCGACTTCGACACTCTGCTCATCAAAGCGCGCCCCGCCGGACCGACATGCCACCGCGGCACGACGTCGTGCTTCGACACCGATGACTCCGAGGGGTTTGTCAGAAGCCTGTCGCGCCTGATCGCCGATCGCCACCGACAGATGCCCGATGACTCATACACCACACGCCTGTTCGTGAAGGGGGTAAAAAAAATCGCCCAGAAGGTGGGCGAAGAGGCGGTGGAAACCGTAGTAGAGGCCGTCGACGGCAACCGCACGCGGTTCATGTATGAGATCTCCGACCTCGTGTATCACGGACTCGTGCTGCTTGAGGAAATGGGATTTACTGTCGCCGATCTGGAGCGCGAGCTGCGCCGCCGCCACGGTTAGCGCTGCCGTGGCTGCACGGGCTTCTGCACGGGCGGACGCACCTGACCGGGATTGCCGGGCGGACGCCAGTTGCCCGACGGAGGAGCGACTCCCGCTCCCGGACGCATGGCAGGACGATTGACCACGGCACCCGGACGCAACGGCGGCCTTACGACCGGCACGTAGGCCGGCCCCGGCCACCAGCCGGAGTTCCAGTTGTAGGCGCCCGGCCAATATCCCGACCATGGTGAGTAGACCGGAGTCGTCACTCCGATGCCGAGAGAGCCGCCATAGCCCAGCGGAACGTCGACCGACGTGTCCCACATGGCGTCGCACGATGCAAGCGCCAGAAGCGAGGAGGCGGATATGAGTATGCGGCTTAGAAGTTTCATAATCTGAAGTATTATAGTTTTATATAAAAACGCCTCAGCCACCCGGATGGTTGAAAAAAACGGAGCCGATCCGGCAGCCTGCGCTCTCAGGCGCATTGGCTGCCGGATCGGCAAATATTCTGGAATTATCGTTGCGGCACAGCGGCGCGAAAGAGCCGCCGCTTGCCGCCTCAGAGACGTATGGCCGACACGGCCGTAGTGCGGATACGCGGCTTCAGCTCTCCGCCTATAAGCAGTATTTCTGCGTCGGGGGTCACGGCCGCTGCAGCGCCCGCGCGTGCGGTGGCCTCATCGTCGGCAGCCACTGTCCATGTCTGCGCCGCAGGATCAAACACCATCACACGTCCGTTGAAACGATACCATTCAACGGGATGCGACAGGTAGTCGGGAGCCTGATTGCGGAGCGCTTCGAGAAACACGTCCTTGTTCACTCCGCCCATAGCGACGACGCGTCCGTCGGGGAGAGTCACGGCTATGCCTCCTCCGAGCGACACCTCCTCGCCGGCCTTGTCGACCGGAGCGGGAGCCGCGCTCCATTTGCCCTTGCCCGAGAGCTGATAGCAGAGTCCGTCGGTGTTGAGCGTGGCTTCGCGTCCGTCGCCCTTGCCGGCGAATCCGCCCCAGAGATACAGGCAGGGGCGTCCCTTGGCGTCGGTCGACGCAGCCAGCACGGGCTGCACGCGGGGATTGCCGGGGAACGATGCAAGCGCCTTCCATCCCTTGGAGAGATCTCCGAGGTCGAGGCACAGCAGCTCGTTGGAGGGCTTGCCGCCGACATTGCCGCCGGCCACATAGACGCTTCCTCCGGCATAGCATGCCGCCATATTGTCGACAGCCTCAGGCAGCGAAGGGAGCGGAGTCACCACAGCCTCACCCTCGTCGCTGACAGTGATCATGGCCACCTGACGGAGGGGCTCGGAGGCCGATGTGCCGCCTATGATCACCAGTCCTTCGGGTGTGGTGGCCGACGCTCCGTAGGCCATCGGCTCGGGAAGGTGACCGATCAGAGTGGCTTCGGCCTGACCGTTGTCACCGGGAGTGAGCGCATAGATGCCCGAATAGAACTTCTTCTGCGCTCCGGGAGCCATGGGATTGGAGGGGAAATTGCAGCCTCCTGCACGTATGATACGACCCGAAGCCATTCCGGCAAAAGCCGCCGACACTCCGGCTTCGATACCCGGCTCGCTTGTGGGAGCCTCACTTACGGGGAGCTTGAACGTTGTGGCCGGCAGATTGTCGGCATTGACCAGATTGGCGCGCGTGAAAGGCTGCCAACCGTAGCGCACGTAGCGCGGTTGTGATTCTGACATATTGGTAGAGGTGATTTTTATGATATTGTCTGATACGATCTCGGCCGTGGCCGGAGTGTAGCGTCCGTCGTAGCGTGCAAGCTCGAATGTGCGCAGAGGCGCGCCGTCCGAACTGTGCATGCCGTGGCCGTTGGCAAACGTAAGCGTCACTTCGCCCGGAGCTGACAGCTCAGCCTTGACAGGCGAAGGCCCTTCAGGCACGATGCCGGTCATCGAATAGACCCGGTGGAGCGCCTGACGCGCAAACCGCTCGCCGACGGGACGCTTGTCGGTAGGATGCACGTCGAGCGAGTCGCCCTTGTCGCTTGTCACCACCATGGCCGTGCCGGGCACGGTCTGTGCCAGACGTCGCTGGCTGTCGCGGAATTTTGGCCACGACGGCCTGTTGAGCGAGCTGAGCTGCGCGAACAGGAACGGCATTTCGGGCTGATTGAAGGCCCTGCGGAAGCTCTTGACCACAAGGGGGAACAGCCGCTCATGCACTTCGATATTGTTGGCATTGGACTCGCCCTGATACCATATCGCGCCTGCTATCGGGAAGCCGGCGAGAGGCCTGATGCCGGTAGCGAACAGGTAGGTAGGCTCATAGGGGTGGCGATGAGCCAGAGAGGCCTCGTCGGTGCCGGTGTTTTCGCCGGCGCGCTGCTGCACCCACTTCTGTATGTAGTCGTTGCGACGCCAGTTGACAAGCACTTCGGGCATTTCACGGCTCATCACTTCGATGTCCACCCACGCCTCGGTGCCCGAACCGCCGATGGCATTGCAGATGATGCCCACCGGCACTTTGAGGCTGTCGCGGAGCACACGGCCGAAATGCCATGCCACGGCCGACATGCGGCGCGCCGAACCGACATCTGATTTATCCCAGTGTGCGGGGAGGTAATAATCAAGGCTGTCGATACGCTCCTTGACCGAATCAGGCCACTGGGCGGGAGTGGTGTAGGCTCTGGGGAACATGCCGAACAGACGCAGCATCGGATCATCCATCATGGCGCTGTCGGCGGCGAATGTCTTCGTATGTGCCGTTGCGAACTCCATGTTGCTCTGACCCGAAGCGAGCCACACCTCGCCGACAGCTACGTCGGAGAAGGCGAGCCTGCGGTGGCCGTCGGTGACGGTCATCTCAAGTCCCGTGGCCTCTTTCATGGGCGGCAGTGTGACCGACCAGCGTCCGCGATTGTCGGTCACCGCTGTGACCTTATTGGCGCCGAGAGTCACCGTCACGGTGGTTCCGGCATCGGCTGTGCCGTTGACCGTCACCGGACGGTATCGCTGTATGACCATGCCGTCGCCCCACACCTGCGGCAGTTTCAGGCCGCCGTAGTTGCCGGTGATAGCCCGGTAGACCGTGCGTGCGAGCAGCGATGCTCCGAGCGCGTTGGGATGCAGGCCGTCGGCCATCAGCTGCTGCCTGTCGAGCAGAGGATCGTTGAAATCAATGAGTTCCGAGCCGGTCAGACGAGCCACGTCGGCCACACACGCTCTGGCCGAATCGCGCCACTCGCAGGTGCCCGACCGCCATCGGTAGTGGGTGGTGCGCACAGGCGAAATGTTGGCTATGATCACCCGCACCTTCGGATTGCGGGCACGGAGCGAGTCGATAAGTTCCACATAGTCGTTGACAAAATCGTCGCTGAAGTCGGGCCAGTCGCGGGGATCAGTGTCATTGACGCCGAGGTGTATGACGGCAATGTCGCCGGCAAAGTTCTTGGCGTCGGCACACTCCTTTGTGGCATTGTAGGGATGGTGGCCGCGCTTCATCAGCGTGGCTCCGCTACGTCCGAAATTGCCCACCTCGTAGTCGGGTCCGAGCATTCTGGCAAGCTGCGACGGATAGCTGTCGCGCTCCCTGTCGGGGATCGTGGCTCCGTAAGTGATGCTGTTGCCTACGCAAGCCACCTTGACCTTTGCCACGGCCGGCGCGGTGGTCGCCATGGTCAGTGCAGCACCGGCAAGCAACGCTGTCAGTAATTTTTTCATAGGCTGAATGTAATCAAAAGGCTGTCGGCGGCATAACGGCCGCCGACAGCCCCAAATATTGGTTTATGCTGGATAATTCTGATTATTTCCTGACATGGGCGGCGAGGATCTCGTCGATGAGCATCTGGCTCTTGATGAGCATGCGCGGTACGTGGAACGGACCCTTGAACAGGTTGCCCTTTGCAGGCTGTGCCACGCTTCCGTCGCGATGGAGATAACCGAACCATTCGCCATAGACCGGATCGGGGAGGAACTCGTAGGTCCAGTCGTTGGCCATGCGGTGCATCTCGAGATACTTGGTGTCGCCCGTGGCGAGATATGCATAGAGAGTGGCTATGACAGCCTCGGTCTGCGGCCACCAGAACTTCATGTCCTGCGAGTAGTCCTGTGCCGGGAAGCCTTTGCAGTCGCGGAAGTTGATTATGCCGCCGAACTCTTCGTCCCAGCCCCATTCCCACGACCAGTCGAGGATCTGCAGAGCCATCTCCTTAATCTCCTTGCCCTTGCCTTCGTCCCAGCCGCGGTAGTGTGCCTCCTCGAGGAGGAACCATGCCGTCTCGATGCAGTGGCCCGGATTGATCACACGCCCGTTGATAGTGTCGATCAGCTCGCCCTCGGGAGTGACCATCTCAAGCAGAGCCTTGAATTCGGGATGCATGAACTTGGTGCGTATAAGCTCAAGCGAATTGTCGATCTGCCGGTCAAGTTCAGGATCGGGTATCACTTCACGTATGCGCGAGGCAGTGTTGATGAGTATCATGGTGATACTGTGGCCTATGGCGGGCTGCGTGGGCAGATACTTCGGCTCAAGGATGCCCGGAGTGGAGATGAACCTCACTATTTCCTTGAAAAGCTTCAGCGCCTTCTCGGCATAAGAGCGGTCGCCGGTGGCCTTCGAATATTCGGCCATGGCTATGGCCGCGAAGCATTCGGAGAACACGTAGCGGCGTTTACGCAACGGGCGTCCGTCGGCTGTAACCTCGAAATACATGCGTCCGTCGGTCGGATCTATGCAATGGGCCTCGATGAAGTCGATGCAGTTTTTGGCCATGGCCAGATACTCCGGACGCCGGTCGATATTGTTGTAGGCAAACGAATAGACAAACGGACAGCGGCCCTGGAACCACACCGATTTGGTGCCGTCCATGAGCTTGCCCTCGCGGTCGACGCACGTGTACACGCCGCCGTTCACCTTGTCAAGCCCGTGATTGAGCCAGAAAGGCAGAATGTCGTCGAGGAGATCGTGGCGGTAGTGTTCGCGCCACTCGGTGAGATATTTTTCAGTGTCGATAGTCCACATAACGGTTTAGAATTTGTTGCAGCGCTCGAAGAATCCGATACTCTCGAGGTCGGCCTTCATGGCGGCCTCCTCCTGATCGGTCATATTACGGAACGGTATGCGGTTTTTGCCCAGATCGAGTCCTATAAGCTTCATGATGCGCTTGCCGCCGACGATGTTGCCACGATATTTGCAGATGACGTTGATCACCTCCTGCGAGAAGTTCTGGTGTTCGCGTGCGGCCTCGATGTCGCCGCGCTTCCAGGCGTCGATGATAGCCACCAGCTCGCGTCCGTTGTAGTTGGTGGTACCGCCGATGCCGCCCTGCGCGCCACCCATGGCGAGCGAGGGAAGGATTGTCTCGTCCTGACCGTGGAGCATGTCGAACTTGCCGTCCTTGTAGAGGCGGCACTGGTTGTATTCATATATGCTCTCGAAGGTGTATTTGATACCTGCGAAGTTGGGCACGCGGCCGTCGACAGCCTTGAGAAGCTCTGTCATCGGCAGGAAAGCACCATTGAATGCCGGGATGTGATAATAGTAGAACGGCAGCTCGGGTGCGCCGGCTGCGATCAGCTCTATATACTCCACGAGCTCCTCTATGCGGCCGATCTTGGGGAAGGGGGGGGCCATGGCGCCGATGCCCCATGCTCCGATCTCCGCGGCATGACGGGCCAGCTCGCGGGCGCTCTTGGCGCAGCAGCTGCCCACATGTACTATAACTTTGAAATCATCGGGCTTGGCGGCCATCCATGCCTCGGCCAGACGCTTGCGCTCGTCGTCGGTAAGCATATATCCCTCGCCCGACGAACCGTTGATAAACACGCCCTTCAGGCCGTTTTTCTTCAGCATTGCCGCATACGCGGGTATCGGCTCATAGTTGACTTCGCCGTTCTCGAGGAATGGCGTGAAAGGGGCGTCGATAAGACCCTTGATTTTCTCGAATTCCATAATAGTATTTTACTTGTTTGGATTTATTTTGCTTGTTTCGGAGAATATAAGTTTTACTCCATGATATCTTTGTCAGCGCAGATCAGGCTGTCACCGTTTCGGCCGCCTCGTTGTCGGCGCCCATTGCCTCCTCCTGGTCCTTGTCGTCATATTTCGGACGGAGCACCGTAAGCTGCAGGGCGAGAGCTATCAGCAGTATGCCGCCCATAAGTGCGAAACAGAGGCCGAGCCCCACCGACTCGGCAAGCGAGCCGAGCAGCTGAGTGGTGATCGCGCCCATGATCACGCCCACGGAATTCATCAGACCATAGGCCATGGCGCGCTGGCGCGAGCTTACAAACTGGCAGAGGATAGGCATATTGTTGGCATCGAACATTCCGTAGCCGATGCCGAAGAACAATCCGGCAAGCACCGACAGCCAGGCGTTGTGGGCCAGACCGATGAACACCAGAGCCGGAATCATCATTGCCATGCCTATGGCAGAGGTGTAGATGCGGCCTCGCACATTGCTGCGCACCCATCGGTCGCTGATCGGGCCTCCTATCATCACTCCGATGAACGATGACACGGCTATGGTGAGCGTGGCCATCGGGCCGGCCCAGTCCATGCTCAGGTCAAGATTGTCGTGGAAGAGCGTCGGCAGCCAGTTTTTGGTAGCCCAGCCGGGGATGGAGCTGGAGGCGAAGAAGAACAGTATCACCCAGAACGCCATAGTGGAGAACACTACGCCGAACGACTGGAGCATCGACTCCTTGCCGCCCTTGCGTCCCTGCGCCTCGCCGGAGGGCACTGGACGCGCAGCCACTCCGCGACCCGACTTCTCATGAAGAAGGAATATCAGCACTATCGCATAGGCCACACCTATGATGCCGAACCAGTGGAAAGTCTGCTGCCACGACCATGTGGAAGCCACCATCGATCCGAATCCGCCCAGAGCCTGACCGCAGTAGAGGCCGGTCATGTGCAGGCCTATGGCAAGCGAACGTCCGCGACCGGTGAAATAATCGGCTATGAGCGACAGAGCGGAGGGTATGTAAAGAGCCTCGCTGATGCCCATGATGCCACGAAGCCACATGAGCGACTGGAAGTCGTGGCAGAGTCCCATGGCGTAGGTGACAGCCGACCACACGCCGAGAGAGCCTACAATAAGCCATTTGCGGCTGACACGGTCGGCCACGGCGCCGGAAAACGGACTGGATATGCCGTAGACCCACAGGAATATAGCCATCAGAGCGCCGAACGCCTCGGCATTCTGCAGGGCGTGGATGTCGTTGGCTATGTTCTGCTGCATAGTCGACAACATCTGGCGGTCCATATAGTTGAGGAGTGCCACCACCCAAAGCAGCCCGACCACGAGCCACGGATAGAACTTTTTGTTTTGTAATGCCATATTTGCGGATTTAAGGGTATTGTTGATTTGCTACTCTTTTTCGACGGCATACGCTCCGGCCGATATACCACGGCCGCAGTCAGCCACCATTTTGCTGCAAATTTACGTTTTTTTTCGATTGAACCGCACTGCAACACACTTTTTTTGACAAAAGATGCGACAAAAAAGCCTTTACATGCCGGCAGCGTGCTGAATCGACGAGAAAAAGAGGAGTATTCAGGCACAGTGTCGAAAAAAAATCGTAAGTTTGCGACACTCAACAACACCACTGACAGATGGATAATTTCAGATATTGCACTCCGACACGCTACGTGTTCGGACGCGGAGCGGAAATGGAGGCAGGCACACAGCTGCTTGCCAACGGCATGGACAGCGTACTCATGGTCTACGGCGGCGGATCGGCCGAACGCTCGGGGCTGCTCGCGAGAGTCAGAGAGAAACTCCACGAAGCCGGAATCCGCTTCGAGGAACTTGGCGGCATCGAGCCCAACCCCACCGACGGACCGGTGCGCCGCGGCATAGAGATGATGCGCCGCGGAGGACTCCACGCGCTTCTGGCCGTTGGCGGCGGATCGGCCATCGACACAGCCAAGGCTATAGCGCTCGGAGTGCCTTATGAAGGTGACTTCTGGGATTTCTTCGCCGGACGCGCCACCCCGCAGAAGGCTCTCCCGGTAGGAGTGGTGCTCACCATCCCTGCCGCCGGATCGGAAGGGTCGGGCAACTGCGTGATCACACTTGAAGAGGGCCTGCACAAGATCAGCCTGCGCACCGACGAGGTGCTCCGCCCGCGATTCGCGCTTCTCAATCCGGAGCTGACCATGACACTGCCCCCATGCCAGACCGCCGCCGGCATTGCCGACATGATGGCTCACATAATGGAACGATATTTCACACCCACGCCCGACTGCGAGGTGACCGACCGCCTTGCCGAGGGACTGCTCAAGGCCATCATAGAGGAAGCGACCAAAGCTATGAGCCGACCCGACGACTACGAGGCACGAGCCAATATCATGTGGGCGGGAACACTTGCCCACAACGGCATCTGCGGCACCGGACGCCGCGAGGACTGGACCAGCCACGCCATGGAACACGAGATCTCGGCTGTCTACGGAGTCACCCACGGCGCAGGCCTTGCCGTAGTGTTTCCAGCCTGGATGACATTCATGGCCATGCGCAGCCCCGGCAAAATAGCACAGTTCGGACGCCGTGTGTTTGACGTCAACGACCCCGACGACACCAGCGCCGCCCTTGAAGGCATTGGCCGCCTGAAAGCATTCTACACCTCCATCGGTCTGCCTGTCAGCTTCGCCGCCCTTGGGGTGGAACACCCCGACATAGATCTGCTCGTGGCCAAGCTTCACGAAAACAAGGGCGAGGAGATAGGAGGCTACCTGCGTCTGCGCGCCGACGACACCCGCGAGATCTACACCCTTGCCGACTTCTGATCAGACACCGAAAGGGGTGCGCTGAAGCAGCGAACGCCCGAGCGTAAGCTCGTCGGTGTACTCGATATCGTTGCCCACGGCCATGCCTCTCGCAAGCTGTGTCACCCGCAGTCCGGCCACACCCTCCAGCCTGCGGTAGATATAGAAATCGGTCGTATCTCCCTCCATCGTGGCCGGCAGAGCGAGTATCACCTCCCCGATACCTCCGGCTCTGACCCTCTCCACAAGCGAGTCGATCTCGAGCATATCGGGGCCGATACCGTCGACCGGCGATATGACCCCTCCGAGCACATGATACAGTCCGTTGTACTGCCCCGTGCGCTCCACCGACATCACGTCGCGCACATTCTCCACCACGCACACCGTCGAACGGTCGCGTCCGGCCGACGAGCATATCGGACACACCTCGTCGTCTGATATATTGTGACACACAGAGCAGTAGCGTATGTCGCGACGCAGATCCATTATAGCCTGACCGAGCGCGACAGCCTCCGACACATCGCGCCGCAGCAGATGCAGAGCCAGACGCAGAGCCGTGCGTCGGCCTATCCCCGGCAGACTCGACAGCCGGGCCACAGCCGCTTCAAGCAGCGGCGAAGGATATTCCTGTTCCATACCCGCAAAGGTAGCTATTTATTCCGACACCGCGGGCATAGACCGATTTTTTGTAGTGTGGCGGGAATTTCGTAACTTTGCGTCATCAATATTGAAAGCAGATATCCAGATGGAAATCATACGCACAGTGCGCGGACTGCACAAAGCCGTGGCCGACGCACGCAGCAAAAACAGATCCATAGGACTGGTGCCCACAATGGGCGCTCTCCATGCGGGACACATGTCGCTCGTCGACCGTTCGATGAAAGAGAACGGATTCACCGTGGTCAGCGTGTTTGTCAATCCCACACAGTTCAACAACCCCGACGACCTTCGCACATACCCTCGCACCGAGGAGGCCGACTGCCGTCTGCTCGAAGCCGCCGGCGTCGACGTGGCCTTCATCCCCACAGTCGAAGAGATGTATCCCGAGCCCGACACACGGGTGTTCGACCTCGGCCCCGTCGCACAGGTGATGGAGGGAGCCATGCGTCCCGGTCATTTCAACGGCGTGGCTCAGGTGGTGAGCCGCCTCATGGTCATGGCCTCCCCCGACAGAGCCTATTTCGGAGAGAAAGACTTCCAGCAGATAGCCGTCATACGCCGCATGGTGGAGATCGAAAAACTCCCGGTGGAGATAGTCGACTGCCCGATATGCCGCGAGCCCGACGGACTCGCACTCTCGAGCCGCAACGTCAGGCTCACTCCCGAGCAGCGCGCCATAGCCCCCGAAATACACCGCGCCCTTGAAGCCAGCCTCGCCTATGCGGCCGACGGACACTCGCTCCGCCAGACAGTGGAACATGTCACCGACACCATCAACTCCTTCCCCGGAATGGAGGTGGAATACTACGAGATCGTCGACCCGCTGACCATGCAGCCCCTCGGCGAGTGGCCCTCCGACAAGGCTGAAGCCGTAGGATGCGTCACCGTATGGTGTGGCGACGTCAGACTCATCGACAACATAAAATACACCCTCAGCCACCGGAGCTGAGGCATATCATACCCGCAAGATGACAATCGAAGTATTGAAATCAAAGATCCACAGAGTGAGAGTGACCGAGGCCAATCTCGACTACATCGGATCTATCACCATCGACCGCCAACTGATGGACGCGGCCGGAATAATAGCAGGCGAAAGAGTCTACATCGTCGACAACAACAACGGCGAGCGTTTCGACACCTACGTCATAGAAGGAGAACCCGGATCAGGCACCATATGTCTCAACGGAGCGGCCGCACGCAAGGTGCACCGAGGCGATATAGTCATAATCATGAGCTACGCCGCCATGACTCCCGAAGAGGCACGCACATGGAAGCCCAAGGTGGTATTTCCCGACACCGACACCAACCGACTCATCAACTAACCATAACCCACCCCGTACACTCGCATGTTTGAGAACCTAAGCGAACGACTCGAACGCAGCTTCAAGCTTCTGAAGGGTCAAGGCAAAATCACAGAAATCAACGTAGCGGAAACGCTCAAGGACGTGCGCAGGGCTCTGCTCGACGCCGACGTAAACTATAAGGTAGCCAAACAGTTTACCGACACCGTAAAGACCAAGGCGCTCGGACGCGACGTGCTCAATGCCGTCAAGCCCAACGAGATGATGGTAAAGATCGTCCACGACGAGCTGACCGAACTCATGGGCGGCGAAACCGCACAGATCAACGTGCAGGGACAGCCCGCCGTCATACTCATGTCGGGTCTGCAGGGATCGGGTAAGACCACTTTCTCAGGCAAACTCGCCCGCAAGCTCAAGAGCGAGAAAGCCAAACGCCCGCTGCTCGTGGCCTGCGACGTCTACCGTCCCGCCGCCATCGACCAGCTCAAAGTGCTCGGCGAGCAGATCGAGGTGCCCGTCTACACCGAGGAGGGCAACCGCAACCCCGTGGAGATCGCATCCAACGCCATTCAATATGCCAGACAGAACCACTTTGACCTCGTGATCGTCGACACCGCCGGCCGACTCGCCGTCGACGAGGAGATGATGGACGAGATCGAAGCCATCAAAAAAGCCGTCAAGCCGCAGGAAACACTCTTTGTGGTTGACGCCATGACCGGTCAGGACGCCGTCAACACAGCCAAGGAATTCAACGACCGCCTCGACTTCGACGGAGTGGTGCTCACCAAGCTCGACGGCGACACCCGCGGCGGCGCGGCGCTGTCGATACGCACAGTAGTGACAAAGCCCATCAAATTCGTCGGAACGGGCGAAAAACTCGATGCACTCGACTATTTCCACCCCGCACGAATGGCCGACCGCATACTGGGCATGGGCGACATCGTATCGCTCGTGGAAAAAGCCCAGAAGGCCATCGACGAGAAAGAGGCGCGCGAACTGCAGAAGAAGATAGCCAAAAACCAGTTCAATCTGGAGGACTTCATGGCGCAGATACAGCAGATCAAAAAGATGGGCAACATCAAGGATCTCGCATCGATGATACCCGGAGTGGGCAAGATGATCAAGGACATCGACATCGACGACAACGCCTTCAAGGGCGTGGAGGCCATCATCAGCTCCATGACACGCTATGAGCGCCAGCATCCGGAGATCATCAACGGCAGCCGGCGTCAGCGCATTGCCAAGGGATCAGGCACTACGGTTCAGGAGGTCAACCGCCTGCTCAAGCAGTTTGACGACACCCGCAAGATGATGAAGGCCGCCACGAGCATGAAAAACCCCATGAAGATGATGAGGCAGATGCGCCGGCGCTGAAATCGCACACACCGGCCACACCAACCGAAAGAATATCAACCGACACATACAATAGATGAAACTTATCGACGGAAAGGCGACAGCCGAAGCAATCAAGGCCGAGATAGCGGCCACAGTGGAGCAGATGGTGGCCGAGGGCCGCAAACGACCCCACCTCGCAGCCATACTGGTAGGACACGACGGCGGCTCCGAAACATACGTTGCCAACAAGGTGAAAGCCTGCGAGCGCTGCGGATTCCGCTCCACGCTCATACGCTTTGAGGACACGGTGGAAGAGACCCAGCTCCTCGAAGCTATAGCACGGCTCAACGCCGACGCTGACGTCGACGGATTCATCGTGCAGCTGCCGCTGCCGCGCCATATATCCGAACAGCGCGTCATACAGGCCATAGACTACCGAAAGGATGTCGACGGATTTCATCCCGTCAACGTAGGACGCATGTCGATCGGACTCCCCTGCTTCCTGCCCGCCACACCCGCCGGCATCGTTGAGCTTCTCGGACGTCACGGCATACCCACCAAAGGCGCCGAATGCGTGGTGCTCGGACGCAGCAACATCGTAGGCAAGCCTGTGGCACAGCTGCTCATGCAGAAACACAACCCCGGCGACTGCACCGTCACCGTCTGCCATTCGGCCACACGCGACCTTAAAGAGCACACCCGCCGCGCCGACATTATCATCGCCGCGCTCGGACAGCCAGGTTTCGTCACAGCCGACATGGTAAAACCCGGAGCCGTCATCATCGACGTAGGCACCACACGCGTGCCCGACCCCTCGCGCAAGAGCGGATTCCGACTCTGCGGCGACGTCGACTTCGAAAACGTCGCTCCGATCTGCTCCTGGATCACACCCGTGCCCGGAGGTGTAGGCCCCATGACTATCTGCTCGCTGATGCAGAACACCCTGCTGGCCGCACGCCACGAGATCTACGACTGACCTCCACACCACACCTTCGCTTGACCTATGATCGGGCTGCTCGTATCGCTCGCATGGCTGCTCTGCGCCCCCGAAGAGGCGGAGCTGCTCTTTGTGGGCGACGCCATGATGCACCAGCGGCAGATCGACGCCGCACTGCAGCCCGACGGCACACACAGCTTCGACGCCTGCTTCGACTCCATACGCCGGTGGGTGAGCGAAGCCGACTATGCCGTGGTCAATCTCGAAGCACCGCTCGGCGGAGAGCCATATACGGGCTACCCGATGTTCAGCGCGCCCGACTCCTATGCACAGGCGCTGCGCGACGCCGGATTTGATCTAACACTCACCGCCAACAACCACTGCCTCGACCGGCGCGACCGCGGACTGCAGCGCACCATAGCCGTGCTCGACTCCCTCGCGATGCCGCATATCGGCACCTACAGCCCCGCCTCCGTCCGCGACTCTCTGGCGCTGCATATAGCCGACGTCAACGGATTCCGCATCGGATTTCTCAACTACACCTACGGCACCAACGGCATCCGTCACGGAGCCGCCGTGGCAGTTGACCCTATCGACGTCAGCCTCATCGAAGCCGACATAGCCCGCGCGCGCAGCCGGGGAGTCGAACTCGTGGCCGTTTGCATCCACTGGGGAGTGGAATACCGGATGCTGCCCGAACAGTCGCAGCGCGACACCGGCAGCCGCATACACCGCGCCGGAGCCGATATGGTCATCGGATCGCATCCCCACGTCATACAGCCGGCCGAAATGGCCGCCGACTCAGCCGGACGCCGGCATCTTACCGTCTACTCGCTCGGCAACTTCCTGTCGGCCATGCGCACACCCGACACCCGCGGAGGAGCAGCCGTCAGCGTGACGCTCCGGCGCGACAGGCTCGGACGTCCCTACATCGACCGTGCCGAAAGTCATCTGCTCTTTACCGTCACCCCCTCGCGTCCCGGAGAGCCTTTCAGAGTGGTCAGAGCCGACCGGCCGATCCACGACGACCAGGAGGCCGAAGAGCAAAGGATCGAATTTGCACGACGCGCCGCCGAAATACTCCGTCAACACAATAAAAACGTCAAAGCCCCATGACCGACGACCGCCTGCGGATAGATCTGGAGAGAGTGCTGCGAAGCCGCCTCGGCGACCGGCGTATGCGCTGGATTCCACGGCGGCTGATCGCCTGGCTCGAGCGCCTTATATGCCAGCGGGAGATGAACGAAGTGCTCGACCATGCCGGCCACCTGCGCGGAGCGGAGTTCTGCCACGCAGCCCTCGACCACCTCAGTGTCAGCTACACAACCACAGCAGAGCAGCGTCTGCCCGACACCACACGCGTCATCATAGCCTCCAACCATCCTCTCGGAGGACTCGACGGCATAACACTGATCGACTGGGCGGCCCGCCGCTACGGATGCCAGCCAATAGTGATGGTCAACGACCTGCTCATGGCCATAACTCCCCTTGCAGGAGTATTCCTGCCCATAAACAAACATGGCGCACAGTCGCGCGAAGCATCCGAGGCCGTCGACAGAGCGTTCGCATCCGACCGGCCGGTGATAATGTTTCCCGCCGGACTATGCTCACGCCAGTTGCCCGGCGGCACGATCGCCGACCTCCGCTGGCGTCCGACATTCGTCAACCGCGCCCTGCGCAGCGGACGCACCATAGTGCCCGTCAGATTCTCCGGCATCAACTCTCCCTCATTCTACCGGTTCGCACGGCTGCGCCAGCGATCAGGCCTGAAGCTCAACATTGAGATGGCGCTGCTCCCGCGCGAAGTGTTCCGCCACCGCGGATCGCACTTCGAGATCCGCATCGGACACCCCATCACCCCCGAAAGCATCGCCGGAGGCCGGCCGCAGACCATAGCCGATCAGATCCGGACCACAGTCTACACTCTCTGACCGCCCTGATCTGGAATAAGGAGCCACGCCATGCGGCGCAGCCCCCTGCAGTATCGTTCGGAAGAAAAAATCGGTTCAATACATCGGCTTGAATCCCTCCGACACCTTCATCATCGAATTCACCTCACCGGCGGCATCGCCAAGCGTGGAAGTATCAAGCTTCCTGACGGGCTGACCGGCACGGAGATCCATCTTGCCGAGATCCACATATACCAGACCCGGATTGGTCACAATGTCGAAATAATACAGCCTGTCGGTCAGATTGGCAAACGACCGCCACTGCGTCGACGATACGTTTGGCTCCGTTTCGGCCGTGTACTGATAGGGCACCGACACATTCATCAGGATGCTCCTGATTATCGCCAGACCGATACGGCGGTCGTCGGTACGCTCCACATGATTTGCAAAAAACGTGCCGCGCACAAAACGGTCGGGACTCTTCACTGTGCCCGGAAGCATGTTGGCGCCACCCACCTTTTCCCAGTAATCCTCTATGGCCATCATCTGCGGATAAGGCGGATCATTGGTCATCACCGGCATGTCGGTGCCTTCATACACACGCACATTGCCGTGGTCAAACTCAAGGATCGCGCTCCGTCCCTCGGCGTCGGTGATACCCCAATGGAGCGTAGAGGTCGTGCCTCCGTCAAACGAAGCCCCCGACAGATCGAAATTCTGCTCGCGCAACACCTTCACCACCTCGGGCGTAGTGGCGTTCATGTCGAGAAGCCAGCCGATGAACATGGCCAGAGACATCGGCGGACGTCCGCTGACCGAATCATTGCTGTAGACCGTTCCCTTGCAGAACAGGCCGTTTATCACCAGACCCTTCTCGTTCATTCCCTCGGTGATGCCGCCATCATAGCCCACGGCATAAACCGCACCGTATTTCGACGTCCACTTCACGGCATTGGGAGCCGGACTCCCCTGCTTGGCCATGCCGCGCGGATACACATACAGATTTGTCGGGATAGGCGTCTTCCAGTCGAGCGAACGGCCCACGATCAGCAGCGTGGAGTCGCCACGGTACAAAACACGTGAACAGGCTTCGGCCTGCGGCGTCGAAGCCACGGCAGCGGCAGCCACAGCGAGCGTCGACAGCATTAGTTTCTTGATATTCATAATATATCCGGAGTTACTTGTTTACCCCATTACAACAATGCCGCAGCGCAGGTGGTTCGCCAGCACGACACGTCATTATTTCATCCTCCGCGCCGGAAACCGTGCCGGATGTTCCGCCGAATGTTTGTTTATCGCATGACTGACGGAGTTTCTCGCGATTTTTTCCTACATTTGCCGCATGAAACTGATAGGAGCACACGTATCTGCCGAAAAGGGCGTAAGCAGCGCCCCGGTCAACGCCGCGGCCATAGGAGCCAACGCATTCGCATTGTTCACCCGCAATCCGTCGCGATGGACATCGCCGGCCATCAAAGAGGTCGAGGCTCAGGCATTCAAAGACAATTGCCTCAGACTCGGATTCACACCCGACGCCATACTGCCCCACGACAGCTATCTGATCAATCTCGGCGCACCCGATCCCGAAAAACTCGAAAAGAGCCGCGAGGCATTTCTCGACGAAATGAAACGCTGCGAACAGCTCGGACTGACAATGCTCAACTTCCATCCCGGAAGCCACCTCAAAGCCATTACGACCGACGACTGCCTCGACCGCATCGCCGACTCCATCAACCTCACCCTCGACCGCACTCAGGGAGTGAAAGCCGTCATAGAAAACACCGCCGGACAAGGCACCAACCTCGGATTCTCATTCTCACAGCTCGCCAGGATCATCGACCGCGTGACCGACAAGACCCGCATCGGAGTGTGTATCGACACCTGCCACGCCTTCGCCGCAGGCTACGATCTTGCCACCCCCGAAGGCTACGAGGCCACATGGCGGGAATTTGACGACACCGTCGGGCTGGCCTATCTGAGCGCCATGCATATCAACGACTCCAAGCGCGGACTCGGATCGCGCGTCGACCGGCACGAATCGCTCGGACTCGGAGCCATAGGCATCGACTTCTTCAGCCGTCTGATGGCCGATCAGCGGTTTGACGGCATACCGCTGATACTCGAAACACCCGACACATCGCTCTGGTCCGAAGAGATCGCGCGCCTGAAAGCCTTTGCCGGTCAGAGCGAATAAGTGACCCCTACCACTACTCCCGGCCCGACGCCCGACGGAGTCAGAGCCACCCCCGCCGCCACGCCTACACCCCAGCGGCGACGCCGGCCTGTAGCCGGAACAGCCACGACACTGTTCACCACACGATCCTCGCCATAGATGCGCAGACTGTCGAGCCGCGGGCGGTAACCGCTCACCCATGCCTCATAGCGGTCGCCGGCATAACGCACGCTCTCGGCCCGAAGAAGCACGTCGACGCTGTCCGTCAACGCCGCACACGTATCAGTCGCCGCCACACGCACCATTATCGTGTCGGTCACGCGGCGCTCCACCGCCACAGGCCGCTCCACGACAATTGTGTCGCGCACCGTCACCGTGTCACGCACCACCTCGACCGTCCGGCACACGCCCGCGGCACTCTCCTTACACCCCACACTCACTCCGGCCACGAAACCCGCAGCCGCGGCCAAAACCGCCACAAATATACATCTCAGCATTTCCATAACGACTGCAAAATTAACTCCGACACGCATCCATGTCAGCGCGCATTTGTCGCATTGACGCCAAAAAGCTAACTTTGCACCGAAGAAACAACGAATCACTTCTACCACTTATGAGCATCAACATATTGGGCATCGAATCGTCGTGCGACGACACCTCGGCGGCCATCATATCCGACGGCCTCCTGCTCTCCAACGTCATAGCCTCCCAGAGCGTCCATGAGGAATATGGCGGCGTCGTGCCCGAACTGGCCTCGCGCGCCCATCAGCAAAACATCGTTCCGGTGGTCGACGCCGCGCTCCGCCGGGCATCGCTCCGCCCCTCCGACCTCTCGGCCATCGCGTTCACCCGCGGCCCCGGGCTGCTCGGATCGCTCCTCGTCGGCACATCGTTCGCCAAAGGGATGTCGCTCGGACTCCGCATACCGATCATCGACGTGAACCATCTCCACGCCCACGTGCTGTCACACTTCATCCGCAACAATCCCGACGACCGCGTCCCGCAGTTCCCCTATCTGTGCCTGCTCGTATCGGGTGGCAACAGCCAGATAATACTCGTCCGTTCACACTCCGACATGGAGATACTCGGACAGACCATCGACGACGCCGCCGGAGAGGCATTCGACAAGTGCGCCAAAGTGATGGGACTCCCCTATCCAGGAGGCCCCCACATCGACCGGCTCGCGGCGCAGGGCGATCCCCTGCGTTTCCGGTTCGCCCGACCACACATCGCCGGACTCGACTACAGTTTCAGCGGACTGAAGACATCGTTTCTCTACACACTCCGCTACGCCCTCGCCGGCGACCCCGGATTCATCGAGGCCAACAAGGCCGACCTGGCCGCATCGCTCCAGCACACCATCATAGAGATACTCATCGACAAGCTACGCAAAGCCATCCGGCAGACACGCGTGGCCACCGTGGCCATCGGCGGAGGCGTCTCGGCCAATTCGGGAGTGCGCGAGGCCGTCGCGCAGCTCTGCCGCGAAGAGGGAGTAGAAGCCTTCATACCGCAGCGCGCCTTCACCACCGACAACGCCGCCATGGTAGCCATAGCCGGACATTTCAAGTATCTCGACAAGGATTTCTGCTCCTACTCCGAAGCCCCGTTCGCACGCGTCACCGTCTGACACCATCACATATCACACGCCTGAAAGTCGGAAACATCAACCACACAGCAATGAAAACTACCATTATCGTTATCGGCGACGAACTTCTCATCGGACAGGTCACCGACACCAACAGCGGCATGATTGCCCGGCTCATGGCTCCCCACGGATGGGAAGTGGAGCAGGTGATGACAGTGGCCGACGACCGCGAAGCCATTCGCGAAGCTGTCGGCCGTGCACTCGACTCCACACCGGTGGTACTCACCACCGGCGGACTCGGACCAACCAAAGACGACATCACCAAAGCCGTGCTCACCGACATTTTCGGCGGAGAACTGCGCGAGGATCCCGACGTGCTGGCCAATGTGCGTGAAGTAGTGGAACGCCGCGGACTGAAACTCAACGATCTCACAGCAGCACAGGCCATCGTGCCCACATCATGCCGCGTGATCCAGAACCGCGTCGGCACAGCCCCCCTGATGTGGTTTGAACGCACCGACGGCCATATACTCGTGGCGATGCCCGGAGTGCCGTTTGAAACCCGCGAGATGTTCTCGTCGGCAGTAATGCCGATGCTCCTTCAGCGATTCCCCTCGCCCGACCATATCGAACACCGCACCCTCGTCTTGGCCGACATTTCGGAATCGGCGCTGGCCACACGCCTCGCCCCCTGGGAGAGCGCGCTTCCGCCCTACGCCCATCTGGCATATCTTCCCAAGCCCGGAGTGGTCAGGCTGCGTATCGACGGACGCCACACCGATGCCGGATTTCTGAAAAAGGAGATCGACCGCCTTGCCGACGAACTCGCCCTACTTGCTGCCGGCAACCTTATGTGTCGCGGCGACATCACTCCCGCACGATGCCTGCTCGACATGCTTGTCGAACGCCATCTGACTGTAGGCACCGCCGAAAGCTGCACAGGAGGCAACATTGCCCACACGATCACTGCCGAGCCGGGCAGCTCCGCAGCCATGCTCGGAGGAGTCGTGTCATACTCCAACGACGTGAAACGGCGTCTGCTCGAAGTCAGCGAGGCATCGCTCGAAGCCCACGGCGCAGTAAGCATCCCCGTAGTCAAAGAGATGGCTTCGGGCGCACGCAAAGCTCTCGGATGCGACATCGCTCTGGCCACAAGCGGCATTGCCGGCCCCGGCGGGGCTGTGCCAGGAAAACCGGTCGGAACCGTCTGCATCGCCGTAGCCACCCCCTGGGGACTATGGGCCGACACATTCCATTTTCCCGGCAACCGCGAGCGCGTCATCGACCGCGCCACCACCACCGCCATAATCCGCGCCATCCGCGAGCTCCAGTCCCATCCCTGACTCCACCCCTTTTTATCGCATCGTAAGCAGCAGCCTTAACACCCGTCGGCAACCTCTATAAGCCTGCGGGACGAATCCTTGCAACCACTTTTTTGTGTAAAAAACACGACACCACACTTCTTTAACTTCTTTTCGCTTTGTTTTTCTGATTTTATATTAATACATTTGCAAACGTCCGTTAACAATCAAGAAAAACCAACCGATCATGAAAACCAATATCCTCGTGGCCTTATCCACCGCCACCCTGCTGTTTTCTTGCAATGACAGCATCTCCGAGCCGCCCTCTCCCGTAGAAGAACTGTCTCGTACACCAATCACCACGACAGTCCCTGACACGTCATCCATAGTCACGGAAGCCAAGGCTATGCAGATTGCCCTGACCCAACTCGCTCCGCAGGGTTCTCGAGCTGCCGAAACAGAGATCAAATCCGTCGAAAGTCTGACCGACAGTCTAGGAATCGCACAGATGTATATCGTCAACTTTGCCAATAACCGGGGCTTTGTCATAGTGTCAGCATCAAAGGACTATCTCCCGGTTATCGCAGAAAGCGACCACGGCAATTTCGACATCAACAACATCTCGCCCGACCATCCGGTAAACATCTGGATCGCAGAGCAGAAATTCAAGATCAGCCATGCCGATTCATTCGACCCCGAGGTGAAAGCATCGATTGCATCGCTATGGACCTCCCTTGACACGGATAAGAAAGAGCTCATATCGGATTCGAGAAGCGGAGCGCCCGACAAGCCGCAGGTCTATTACGACAGCCTTGCCCGATGGTCAATGGATTCCAATCTCACGGTATATCTCTACGAAGATTATATGAGAACTTCGGAATATGCCAACCTATCGCCAATGATCAAGAGCGAAATCCAGTCGCAGCTGCTGCAATGGGGAAACGCAAACTACGGATCCATAGAAAGCTCCACCATCGTTCTGCGCAGAGAAATAAGCCAGTATACTCGGACACAATTACTAACGACAAAATGGCATCAGGATATTCCTTTCAACATGTATGTACCAAACGCATGGCCTTTGGGCTGTTCAACAATAGCTGTCGGCCAAATCATGTATTTTCACAAGTATCCGTCATCCTTCAACTGGAATGAGATTCAGGATAACGGCTTTTGTGATGCTACCGAAAGATTCCTGTATCATTTAGGCGACAACATGGGAGCAGTCTTTTCCCCTAATGGAACTCCCTGCGACAACCTCGATGCAAAGGCATATCTTGAAAGGAATGGATATAAAGTGACATATCAGAATTACGACACGGAAGGCGTCCTCAAGGAAGTGTCAAAAAGATTTCCTGTATTTATTTGCGGACAAGACTACACTGCGAATAAAGCACACGCCTGGGTATGTGACGGATATGAGCGTGGACAGAACGGATATGAAATCCGTGTCATGACGATTGACTATCGTCCGGAAGCCTCTATCATTCCAGATCTTATGATCGAAGCATACAAGAAATACACTCAAACATCATACACACCTTTACGTTTCCACTACAACTGGGGAGCTAAGGGGTTATATGACGCATATTTCGACGATACCAATATAAAGATAAATTTAGACAATGGAGAAAGCCGTAACTATAAAGACCACCGAGTCACATTGTACATCCGGCCTCTATAAACGATTTCAAATCCATAAGAACGCGCAATGAAAAGAATCATAACTTTAACTGTAATTGTCGTCTGCACCCTCTGCCAAATTAAGGCTATCGACTTCGGCGACGACCGTGGCATTACGGCCTCTGCATTTTTCGGCTGCAGCCATTATCATAAAAAGATCACTTACGGTGGATATTGGGAAAGTGACGATTACCATCCTGTAATCACACCCCGGATAGGATATCGTTTCAATTCCGCCTGGGAAGCTGGCCTGCTGTATCGCTATGAAGGGCAAAACGATGAGAACGAGCATTATTCCGGCATAGGCGTATATGGCGAATGGAGCTTTTTGAGGTTTCCACGAGGATTCCGTTTAATCGCGGAAGCTCATATACTATACAACTTTTTTGAAGGGGATAAAGATAACGGTTGGCACGGCTCAAGCAATATGACAGAAGCAGGAGTGACGCCGTGCTTCGCATACCGTATTCCAAAGAGTCCTGTAGATATTAAACTGCGTTATCTCTTTCTTGGCTTCAACGATTCGCACCGTTTTTACAAAGGAGAAGCGCCGGGATGCCTCGGCCGAGGCGACTGGATTATCGACGCATCGCTCCGCCGCCTAGAAATAGGCGCATCGCTCACATTCTGATCTCCGACCGGCCGCACCCACCCGCTCCCATCTGCCCATCATAACACAAGGCCCTGCGTCACTGACCTATTCATGGACGCAGGGCCTTTGTTATGCTTTATGCCGGTGGATCACTCGCCGGGGACTGCCGGATAGAGTGTGTCCCACCATTCCGGATCGTCCTGAAGCCAGCGGGCAAACCATGCGAAGATAGTATCCTGCCAGCGGCGGCGCTTGTCGTAGTCGAGTATGTGATGATCCTGATCCTTGACTGCCACGAAAGCCGTAGGACGGCCAAGAAGTTTGAGCGCCGTAAACATCTGTATGCTCTCTCCGACAGGCACATTCACATCCTTGTCGCCGTGGAGGAAAAGCAGCGGAGTGTGGATCTTGTCGGCTCTGAAAAGAGGGCTTTGGTCGACATACAGATCCTTGCGCGTCCACGGATACGAACCTCCCATCGACACCTCGCTGTAGGAGTAGCCCCAGTAGCCTTCACCCCAGTAGCTCGTGTGGTCGCTGATGCCCGCGTGGGATATCGCCGCGGCGAAAATGTCGGTGACGGTCTGCAGATACTGCGTCATGAAGCCGCCGTAGGAAGCACCGATACAGCCGATTTTCGACGAATCGACCCACGGATGCTCGCCGCAGAACTTCTTCGTGCCCTCGATAATATCCTCGGCCACACCCTGACCGGCGGTATTCACATGGCGCGACGAAAACTCCTGACCGAAGCCGGCCGCTCCGCTCGGATTGAGCACATAGACCACGTAGCCGAGCTGAGTGTAGGCATTATGGGGATAACGGCTCTCGAAATCGCGTCCCGTAGGCGAGCAACCGCCGTAATAGTTGACGATCATCGGGTATTTGCGCGACGGATCGAACGACGGGGGCAGATAGTAGCGGCCATGAATGCTGTCGCCGCGCGAGTTCACGAAACTCCAGGGGTGGAATTCGCCAAGCTCCACGTCGGCAAGCCGCTCGGCCATAGGCTCGTCGAGCAGCGAGGCCGCATCCTTGCGGAGATCCAGACGGTAAAGACGGTCGGGATTCTGCGCCCCATGCCCCGTAAACGCAGCCATAGCACCCTTTGCCGGAACAGAGAATGATCCGATCATCTCCTCAGGAAGCGCTATCATCGCTATCCGTCCCGACTTCGGATCCATGCGGTAGAGGCTCTTCATGTCGCGGTTTTCGGCGGTGAAATACACCTTGCCGTCGGCACGGCTCCACTCCACGCTCTCCACGCTCGGGTCAAAATCGCGTGTCATTGCCCGGAAACTGCGGTCGCCACGCGAATATACATAGAGCTGATTGTCTACCATAGAAGGCACACGCCCCTGCGGCACACAGTTGCCTATGCCGCCGAGTGCCTCCGGCGAACCGGTGATCGCCACCTGCGAGGCGTCGGGCGAGAATATGGCCGTGCCGATAAATCCGTCGTCGGCCACTATGGTGTCAAGGCTCATGTCGTCGAGATTCAGTATGGCTATGGTCGACACCGTGGTAGGACGCTTCTCCAGCCGGCTGCGCGACAGGCGCACGAGCAGTTCGCGCGAATCGCCGCTTATGTCGAGAAGCTGGGCGGCGGTATGTCCGAAAGTCAGCGGACGCATTATTCCTGTGGCGAGATCGTAGGCCGCAAGCTGATGGCGTGTGCGCCAGCCGGGCTGACGGTCCTCAGGCTCCGAGATGCGATACACGTCGGGATTCTCCTTATGCCCCTCTTCGGCCACGTAAAAGATCAGTGTGCGCTCGTCGGGAGCGATCGCGAAATAACCCTGAGGCAGACCGGTGGCCAGTATGCTCTCCTCGCCCGATGCGGCGTCGACGGCACGCAGTTCGCGCCCAGTCGTTCCCTCGGCCGTATAGTAATATCGGTCGGTGACCGGCATCCACGCCACGTCGGCGCGCTCGCGCCGGCCGCGCACGAAACCCTTCGGACCGGAGAGCAGCGAATAACGCTCCACCGTACCGTCGGGACGCGCCTCCTCATATCTGGACAGAAGATACTGCCCCGACGGAGCCACACTGACCGACCTCACACGACGGCCGCTCAGCACATCCTCCAAAGTGTACATGCGCTTGCCGTCGTTTCTGACGCTGAAGCGCTCGGGTGTGGCCGTGACATAGCCCACTTTAGGCACTCCGGCCGTATCGCCCGGCACACGCAGCCATGCAAGCTCCACCCGATGGGTGGCGGGCGACAGCTGCAGCTCCTCGCCGGCGGCTGTTTTGCGGCCGTCCACGGTGAGCAGATAGCGGTCGGCGCCCTCCACGGTCAGACGCACCTTGCCGAACGACCGGTTTTCGAGCCGGAAAGAGAGCGCCCCCACCTCGGCTTTCGACGCATCTCTTGCCGGAGCGTCCACGACCGGAGCCATAGCATCGAGCCGCGGCATGCTCCTGAGGAGCGATCCCGCATCAAAACTCTTGGCGCTGACATCGGTCGAATCGACCATAACCGGCATAGCCACCGCCGTCGGGACATAATACACCGGTGTCTCCACTGCGACTGTGTCGGGGACGGCAGCAGCGGCGGCAACAGCCGACGACCCCACAGCGACGGCCAACGCCGCCGCGATAAATATCGGTTTTTCCATTATCATGACTGGTTTACATTTCAATCCTCAAAGTTACATAAAAAAGAGCAAGCAGCCGCATAAATGGACTGCCGGCTCATAAATTTTCACTACCTTTGTGAAAACAACTAATCTACCTGATAAATCCACATGAAAAAAGCAGTATTACTCGGGCTGGCTTTCGCCGCGACACTCGGAGCCGGAGCGCAGACCTTCACCGAATGGCACGACCAGAAGGTCAACGAAGTGAACCGCGCACCGATGCACAGCGCCTACTTCGCCTACGAGAGCAAGAAAGCCGCAGAGGCGGGAGTCAAGGAAAACTCATCCAACTTCATGACCCTCAACGGGCCGTGGAAATTCAACTGGGTAAAGGACTACACGTCGCGCCCCACCGACTTCTTCACCAAAAACTTCAACGACAAGGGATGGGACACCCTCGAAGTTCCGGCCATATGGGAACTTAACGGCTACGGTGATCCGCTGTATATCAACCCCGGATACCCGTGGAACTACCAGTTTGAGAGCGATCCACCGAAGGTGCCCACAGAAAACAACCACGTAGGATCATACCGCCGCACATTCGTCATACCCGCCGACTGGAAAGGCAAAGACATCATAGCACATTTCGGAGCCGTTTCGTCCAACATGTATCTTTGGGTCAACGGCCGATATGTCGGCTACGGAGAGGACTCGAAGCTTGAACAGGAATTCGACCTCACCCCCTATCTCGTGCCCGGCAAAGAGAATCTCATCGCCTTTCAGGTGATGAGATGGAGCGACGGCACATATTTCGAGGACCAGGACTTCATGCGCTACAGCGGAGTCGGACGCGACTGCTATCTCTATGCCCGCGACAAAAACCGAGTGGAAGACATCCGCGTGGTGCCCGACCTCGTCAACGACTATCGCGACGGACGCCTGACTGTCGACATCAAGCTCAAGGGCAACGGCACCACCGACCTGCGGCTCTACGATCCGCAGGGCAAGGAAGTGACGCATACCACCGTCAAAGGCAGCGGCAAAGCCGTGATGGAAGTGGCTGCGCCCGAAAAATGGACAGCCGAAACACCAAGCCTCTACCGGCTTGAAGCCACTCTGGCCGGCGGACACGAAACCATACCCGTGGCTGTAGGCTTCCGCAAGATCGAGCTCAAAGGCGATCAGGTGCTCGTCAACGGCAAGCCTGTGCTCTTCAAGGGCGCCGACCGTCACGAACTCGATCCCGACGGCGGATACTACGTGAGCCGCGAGCGCATGCTTCAGGACATCAAGATCATGAAGGAACTCAACCTCAACGCCGTGCGCACATGCCACTACCCCGACGCTAACGAATGGTATGACCTCTGCGACCGCTACGGCATCTACGTGGTGGCCGAGGCCAACATCGAGAGCCACGGCATGGGCTACGGCGAAAAATCACTCGCCAAATTCCCCGAGTTCGAAAAACCCCACATTGAGCGCAACGAGCGCAACGTGGCACGCAACTACAACCACCCCAGCATCATCTTCTGGAGCCTCGGCAACGAGGCCGGCGACGGAGTGAACTTCGTCACCGCCTACAAAGCCGTCAAGGCCATGGACCAGAGCCGCCCGGTGCAGTACGAGCGTGCCGGATATTCCGACCACACCGACATCTACTGCCCCATGTATGTCAGCCCCAAAGGCATGGAGGACTACGGCAAACGCACCGACCGCACCAAACCGATGATACAGTGTGAGTATGCCCACGCGATGGGCAACTCCGAAGGCGGCTTCAAGGAATACTGGGACGTGATCCGCAAATACCCCAACCTGCAGGGCGGTTTCATCTGGGACTTCGTCGACCAGTCTCCCAGATGGAAAGGCAAGTCGGGCAAAGAGATATTCGCCTATGCCGGCGACTTCAACGAATATGACCCGCGCCACGACTACAACTTCTGCAATAACGGCCTTGTCAACCCCGACCGCCGCCTCAATCCCCACGCACACGAGGCAAAACGCGTCATGCAGAACGTATGGCTCACGCCGGTGGAAGGCACCGAAGGACAGTTTGATCTCTATAACGAATACTTCTTCAGCGACCTCGGCAACCGTGTGCTCGAATGGACGCTGCTCCACGACGGTCAGCCCGTGAGATCAGGCGTGATCGACAACCTCAAGGCCGCTCCGCAGCAGCACGCCCGCATCACTATCCCCTACGGAAAGGTGACTGATCAGGGCGAATGGCTTCTCAACACAGCGGTCAAGACCAAGGACAGTGAAGGCATCATCGACGCAGGCACAGTGCTCGACCGCCAGCAGACCGTCATCAGACCCTACGAGGCTCCCGAGCTGACCATAGCCAACCGCACACTGGCCAACACACCTGTCACACAGCCTACGATCAAGGACAATCTCCGCACAGTGATCGTGGTCGAGGCGCCCGGAGTGCGCATCGATTTCAACCGGCAGACCGGCTTCATGACACGCTACGATGTCGACGGCACGGAAATGATACTCGACGGCTCGTGCCTCAAGCCCAACTTCTGGCGCGCACCGACCGACAATGATTTCGGAGCAAACCTCCAGAACCGCTACCGCGCATGGCTCAACCCCGAAATGAAGCTCAAGAGCCTCACCGCCGACAAGAATTCCGACGGACTCGCCGTCATAAAGGCTCTCTACGACATGCCCTCAGTACAGTCCACTCTCGAGATGACCTATACAGTCAACAACGAGGGAGCAGTGCTTGTCAACGAACACCTGACTGCCACACCCGGCGCCAAGGTCAGCGACCTCTTCCGGTTCGGAATGCAGATGCAGATGCCGGAGAATTTCGACCACATCGTCTATTACGGCCGCGGACCGATAGAGAACTATATCGACCGCACACAGGCCGCCGACCTCGGAGTGTATGACCAGACCGTCGACGAACAGTTCTACCCCTACATCCGTCCGCAGGAGACAGGCACCAAGACCGACATCCGCTACTGGAAGCAGGTCAACCATGCCGGACGCGGACTCGAATTCCAGGCAGCGGAACCCTTCTCGGCATCGGCTCTCCATTACACCGTTGAATCACTCGACGAAGGCACCCACAAAGTCAACCGCCACTCCGAAGAGGTGGAGAAGTCACCGCTGACCAATCTGCTTATCGACAAGCGACAGATGGGACTCGGATGCATCGACTCATGGGGAGCGATGCCCTACGACAACTACCTCATGAAGTATGGCGACTATGACTTCACTTTCAAGATGACACCCGTAAGCCACGTCGTCAAGCGCTGATCAGCGCCGACAGCCACGGCAACCATACCGGGTCCCGCAGCCACACTCAACCTGTCGACTGCGGGGCTTTTTTCAAACATTACAGACAACATCATCACCCACACTGCCCCACACATCATGCGAAATCCACTGATACTTGCAGCATCCATGACAGCCGCGGCAGCCACAGCCTCCACCCCGGTAATGGGATGGAGCTCATTCAGAGTCGACATTTCCGACTCGCTTATCATACGGCAAGCCGAAGCCCTCGTTTCGACCGGACTCAGTGATGCCGGATACGACCATATCAACGTCGACGACGGCTTCTTCGGCCACCGCGCAGCCGACGGACGCATGCAGCCCCACCCCACCCGATTTCCGGGCGGCATGAAACGCGTGGCCGAGCGCATCCACTCGCTCGAACTCAACGCCGGACTCTACTCCTACGCCGAAGCCGTCACCTGCGGGTCGATCTGGGACAACGACACCATAGGCCGCAAGAATATCCATAGCCCTCTCCGATCTCGAACTGCAGGGACCTGCCGGAGTGCGCGATCTTGTCGCGCGACAGCGAGGCATCATCACATAGCCATATCACCTGCAGGACCCCACCTGAAACCATCTTTTCACCTCCCCGAAAGGCCATGACATACAAAAACGACCGGATAATACGCCACACGCTGCTCATAGCGGCTCTCGCATCGGCGACAGTGACCGTTCAGGCCCGGCAACGGATCGCCGACCGAGTATGGTCAGATCTTCCCGCATTCACACAAGTGATCGAAAACCAGAACGAACGCCGGCTGACCTCCGACCGATGGGACGGCCTGTGGGAGGGCGACACTCCCCCGCGCCTGCCGCGGGTCGCCGCACCCTCGGCCACGGTCAAACGATGGTGGCAGGGAGAGGACTCCGACTATCTCAATGAAGAGACAGCCGCCGCCACTGCCGGACAATACAGCAACCCGCTGCGCATCTGGGAACAGGAGTCATATCTGGCCGGAAACGGGCGCATAGGAGCCTCGGTGCTCCACGGAAGCGGACGTGACCGCTACGCCCTCAACGAAGTGTCGTTCTGGTCGGGCGGACGCAATGGTGGCACCATCAACTCCAACGGCGACAAAAGCTTCCGCGGCGAGAACAATCCTTATGTCGGCGACGACGGATTCGGAGGCGCGCAGCCGGTAGGCGATCTCATCGTGGATTTCGACACTCCGGCCGCCCGCGGATCGTTTCTGCGGCAGATAATCCTCGACGAAGGCCTTGTCACCTCGGCGGCACGACGCCGGGGCACACTGATCGAAAGCACCACGTTCTGCAGCCACCCCGACCAGGTGATGGTGATACATTACCGCGCCGACCGGCCTCAGGGGCTCAGTGCCCGGCTGCTGTTTGTCACGCAGCGCGACGAAGACACCGTCAGCGCCTGTCAGGCCACGCGTCGCCTGACACTCCAAAGCCGGCTAAGCAACGGCATGGAATGCATGGCCGTGGCCGACATCAGGGTTCACGGAGGCACGCTGACTCCGGGCGAGGGCTTTTTCACTGTTGACAATGCCGATTCGCTGACCATCGTGACCGCGATTGAAACCAACTACGTCATGGATCACGCCCGCCGCTTCAGAGGCGAGTCGCCCGAAATCAAAGCCGAAGCCCGGCTCCGGGCTGTCGACGACACTGGCTACAACCGGCTACTGCTTCGCCATCAGGCCGACTACCGGCAGCTCTACGGACGGCAGGAGCTGACACTCAACACCGACGACACCGACACCATACCCACACCACGACGGCTCGCAGCATACCGTACCTCCGGACACGACCCTGCCACCGACAATCTGATATACAACTTCGGACGCTACCTCACCATCACCTCCTCAAGGCCGGGAAGCCTCCCCGGCGGCCTGCAGGGGCTTTGGAACGCGCGTATCACCGCGCCATGGGGCAACGACTACCACAGCAACATCAATTTCCAGATGCTCTACTGGTTTGCCGAGGCGGCCAATCTTCCCGAATGTCATCGGGCTATGCTCGACTACCTCAGAGCCATGCGCGAACCAAACCGCATTGCCACCCGCGAATATCTGGAAGCGATCGGACGCAAAGCCGAGGATGCAGCCGACGGATGGATCGTCTACACCTCCCACAATCCGTTCGGAGGCCATGGATGGCAGGTCAACCTGCCCGGATCGGCATGGTACGCGCTACACTTCTGGGAACACTTCGCCTTCACCTCCGACACCACCTACCTGCGCGAAGAGGCCTATCCGGTCATGAAAGAACTATGCCACTACTGGGAACGCAATCTCAAGCAGCTCGGGCGCGGAGGCCAAGGCTTCGAGAGCGAGTACCGGCCTGTCGACACCTCGGCCTATCCCGAACTTCACGACATCGCCGAAGGCACTCTCGTGGTGCCTAACGGATGGTCGCCTGAAATAGGCCCGCGCGGAGAGGACGGAGTGGCACACGATCAGCAGATTGTGTCGCAACTGTTTGCCAACACCGTCAAGGCGGCCGGAATACTCCGCACCGACAGTCTCTGGGCTGCCGGACTAAGCGAAAAACTTGGCCGGATGGCTCCGCCGCGCATCGGAGCGAAAGGCAACCTGATGGAGTGGATGATCGACCGCGAACCGGTGACCGACCACCGCCACACCTCACACCTGTTCGCCGTATTCCCCGGCAACGCCATCAATTCCGAATCCACGCCACTGCTCGCACAGGCCGCACGCCGTTCGCTCGAAATGCGACTGACATCGGGCGACAGCCGGCGAGCCTTTGCATGGGCATGGCGAGCCTGCCTGTGGGCACGCTTCGGCGAAGGCGGCAAAGCGCACGAAATGATCGAAGGGCTTGTCAGACACAATATGCTCGACAACCTGCTCACCACCCAGAATCTGCCGTTGCAGATCGACGGAAACTTCGGCATAGCCACGGCCATGCACGAAATGCTGCTTCAGTCCCATTCGGGAGTCATACAGCTGCTGCCGGCTCCCGCTCCGGGATGGACAAGCGGAAGCATCCGTGGAGCCAAAGCCCGAGGCAATCTTGAAGTCGACATATCGTGGAATGAAGGTCAGGTCACCCGATGGGCCGTCTACTCCACCGCCCCGACTGATGAAACCGTCACCGTCAAGGTCAACGGCCTATACGCGCAGACCACACCCCGGACAAGAGCCGATTAGATCATAAAACCCGCTACACGCTACAGCAGACCCGCCCCTACAGCGGTCCGCGCTGCGGCAAGCGATGTCTGGCGGCCTATGTCATACCACCGGTAGCTCCCTGCGGGCCGGAATCCGCGTATCACCGACCGGCCGCATACCGCCACGTAGAAATCCGTTATGGAAAACGCCCGGCCATGAACCAAGGCATACTCCTCAAGCAACGGCTCCACCGAGCGGCTCACGACGTGTACGCCACCGAATGCGAGCGGCTCAAGTCCTGAAGTGTCAAGCCCCGACGGCCTCACTTCCGAAAAATCGGCTCTCGCCCATCCGCGCATCCTCATCGATCCATCGAAAAGCAGACGCCGCGACGACTCGCGGAGATCCACAAGCAGCGTGGCGTCAGCACCTGAAGCCCTGTGTGCCCCGATCTGCCCGCCAAGCGGACTGTCGGTGAGAATATCGGCGTTGTGGAGCAATATAGGCTCATCGTTGTCAAACAGCGGCATAGCCTTAAGCAGACCGCCACCGGTATCGAGCAGACAGTCGCGTTCGTCGCTGACAAGTACATCCACACCAAAATCGGTCCGCCGCAGATAGTCGGCCACCATATCCGGAAAATGATGCACATTGACCACTATGCGGTCAGCACCCGCAGCCACCACACGACTAATCACACGTCCGAGCATTGGCTCTCCGCCTACCTCGACGAGTGCCTTCGGACACGAATCGGTGAGCGGACGCAGACGCGTGCCAAGTCCGGCAGCAAATATCAGAGCATTCATAAGTAACTCTTAAAAATCACACGCAAACACTTTTTTGCGATTCATTAAAACAGCAGTCTATGGCCTGTTCGCGATGTATCAGTCTGATCACAATCATCGGATAAGCTTCCTTCAGATGCCGCGCCATCAGTTCGGCGAAATAGACCGAACGATGCTGCCCGCCCGTACACCCGAACCACACGCTGAGCGACGTGAATCCACGTTCCACGTATCGCCCTACCGAAGCATCCACAAGCGCCTCGGCATGACCGATGAACGCCGACGCCTCCGGCTCCCTCTCCAGAAACTCAACAACCTCGCGGTCGCGGCCGGTCAAAGATTTGAAGCGGTCGTAGCGCCCGGGATTATGCACCGCGCGGCAATCAAACACAAAGCCGCCGCCATTGCCCGACGGATCGGCCGGAAGCCCGCGCTTATATGAGAAACTGCCCACCGTCACCGTCAATGGCTCGCCGTTAGATCCACCTGAGCCTGACGCCGCATCGGGAAGCGACGAAATGATGCGCGACAACTCCGGAAACCGCCCCGTCACCTCCTGAGGCAGACTCCGCAACTGCTCTATCGCCGACGGAATACTGTCGGCAAACATCTGCTTGCGCTCCACAAGTCCGCGCAGCCCGTACGTGCCGAGAGTCTGCAGCGTGCGCAACAGCCTGAAAAGAGGGAGCCTCGCCCTGAAGGCCGACGTCCCGGCGTCATCAAATCCGCGCGCCTCACAATACACCTTCAGAAGCACCTCGCGCACAGCCTCCGGATAGCGTGCACGGCTCTGCCACAGGAAAGCCACGACATCGTAGGCCGCCGGTCCGCGGTAGCCCCCCTGAAAGTCGATATACACCCTGCCGAGCGACGGACTCACCATGATGTTGCGCGACTGGAAATCGCGATACATGAATCCGTCACCGGGCGCTACTGCCGTCTGCGCGGCAAGCGCCCGCAGATCCCGCTCCAGAGCCGCCTCGTCAAAACCGGTGCCGGTAACTTTCAGAAAACAGTATTTGAAGTGGTTGAGATCCCACATGACCACATCCTCGGAGAACTCCGCCACCGGCACCGTCACCGAATAGTCGATGCTTCCGTCGGGAGCCGAATGTATGACTGCAAGATCGCGCATGACAGAACGCAACACCTCCATAGCCTCATCGTCATAGACACCGCTATGGCGGCACCGTCCGAGATAATCGTAAAGCGACGTTCCCTCGGCCCAGGTCTGCAGATAGGCCATCGAATCGTCGCTGACGGCCACCACTTCGGGCACACTGACACCTATCTTCGACAGCGCGCCGGCCAGAGAGATGAACGCACGGTTTTCGGCCGCATCACAACCGAGTGTGCCGGCCAGACAACCGCCCGCTCCCGACAGACGGAAATAACGGCGATTGGATCCGGCTCCCGGAAGCTGACTGACCTCCGTCGGCTCCGAGCCGAACGCCGCCGCATAAAGTTGCTTCAGTTTTTCCATACTCCGCAAAGTTAAGGATTTTTGTCATAACCCCGCTACGCAGTGTCGGCCATAATGACTAACTTTGCGGCAAACAGCTGTTTTATCATCTGCTACTGATGATTTTGACGATATCGACTGATTTTAGAGAATTACATATATGATTCCTGCATTCTTCAACATAGGCACCGGCGAAGTGATAGTGCTGGTGTTTTTAGTGCTCCTGCTCTTCGGAGGCAAAAAGATCCCCGAACTGATGCGCGGCATAGGCAAAGGCGTGCGCAATTTCCGTCAGGGCATGAACGACATATCCGGCGAGATCAACTCCGCCGCCGACAAAGACTCCACCGCCGACAGCGATAAATGACCGACGATACCGACCAAGTCGCGTCCACCGGCGGATTCTGGGATCACGTCGAAGCGCTTCGCGGAGTGTTGCTGCGGTGCGCTGTCACCGTCGTGGTGATGGCAGCGGTGCTGTTTGCCGTCATGCCGTGGATTTTCGACAACATCATTCTCGCTCCCTGCCGCGAAGACTTCCCGCTCTACCGCTGGCTCGGTGCCCTGTCGGCCCGATGGGGCGGAGATGATCTGAACGGCTTCAAGGTGGAACTGATCAACATCAGGCTTGCCTCGCAGTTTTTCATCCACATGTCCACATCGCTGTGGCTCGCCGTGGCTCTTGCCTTCCCGATCGTTATACACCAGCTATGGGGTTTCATATCCCCGGGACTATACGACAACGAGAAACGTGGAGCGCGGAGAGCGTTTCTGGCCGGCAACGCGATGTTTTATCTCGGAGTCGCCACAGGCTATTTCCTGGTATTCCCGCTTACGCTGCGCTTTCTGGCCCAGTACAAAGTGAGCGAGATGGTGCCCAATCAGATATCGCTCGACTCGTATATGGACAACTTCCTAGTGCTCATCCTTGTGATGGGTATCATATTCGAGCTGCCGCTCGTATGCTGGATGCTCGGACGCATGGGACTGCTGACCCGCGATTTTTTCACTACCTACCGCCGCCACGCCATAGTGGCGCTGATGGCCCTCGCCGCCGTAGTCACCCCCACGGGCGATCCGTTCACGCTCATGGTGGTGTTTCTGCCGGTCTACCTGCTCTGGGAGAGCGGCGCCATGCTCGTGGCTCCGCGAGCGCCGTCAAACGACAGACTGACCGCCGACGGGCTGCCGCAGAGCTGAAATTTGCCGCTATCGTGGAAATTGTGTATTTTTGCACTCATCGTTATGGAAGAAACAATCATCCCACCCGTATCAACCGAGCTGATAGAGTCGGAGCTGACGCCTGAACGCCTGCTCCGCCCCACCAACAAAGGCCACAATCTCATATACGTAGTCGACGCTCGCACCGCGCCAAACACGATGCGCGAGATCGGACGTCTGCGCGAGATTTCATTCCGGGCAGCCGGAGGCGGCACAGGCAAAGAGTGCGACATCGACGAGTTCGACACTATGGAGCCTCCTTGCCGTCAGCTGCTTGTCTGGGATCCCGACAGCCGTCAGATACTCGGCGGCTACCGCTATATCACCGGCAAGGAGATCGCAATGCTGCCCGACGGCACCCCCAGGATAGCCACAAGCCACATGTTTCGTTTCTCCGAGCGGTTTCTGCGCGACTATCTTCCCTACACCATAGAGCTTGGCCGCTCGTGGGTCAGACCCGAATACCAGTCGTCGAAGGCCGGTTCAAAAGCCCTCTATGCTCTCGACAACCTATGGGACGGACTCGGAGCGCTCACCGTAGTGCACAAAGAGATCAAATATCTTTTCGGCAAAGTGACCATGTATCCGGGCTACAACCGCGAGTGCCGCGACATGATACTTTACTTCCTGCACCGCCATTTTCCCGATCCCGACGAACTGGTCAGGCCGATCACACCGCTTGAGGACACTTCCGACGCCAAACACCTGGAGGCTCTATTCACCGGATCGACCTTCCACGACGACTACAGGATACTCAACCACGAGATTCGCGGCCACGGCATCAACATTCCCCCGCTTGTAAATGCCTACATGAGCCTGTCGCCGACCATGAAGATGTTTGGCACGGCGATCAACCATGAGTTCGGCGAAGTGGAGGAAACCGGCATTTTTTTCGTCATCGACGAGATATTCGAAGAGAAAAAGCAGCGACACATCGGCACCTATCACGAATGACTCCAGCCACCACAGCCCAATGACCCAGACCGGACCACACACCCATTCGCCCTATCGCAGAGGCGCCGACGACGGATTCGTCTTCGGAGCATATCTGACTGCATCGTTTCTGACCATGGTGTGGTCGTCAGCCGTGCCGTTGCTCGGACTTGTGTCCATGCTTCTGCTTGCGGGCGTACCGGTGTTCATCTACATGAGACTGCGTCGGTCGTTTGTCGCCGACTGCGGCCACACCCTGCTGTCGTCGCTATGGATGCAGGGCATCGCCACCTTCGCGTGCGGATCGCTCATAGCCGGAGCAGTAGCCACAGCCTATCTCAAATGGATCGAGCCCGACTTCATCATCGGGCGGCTCCGCGAAGCCATCGACTTCTATTCCGGATCGGGGTGGGAACGCGGACAGGAGGTGGCCGACACCCTTCAGCGGATGATCGACATGCACCTTGTGCCGTCGGCTGTAGCCATAGTCGTCGAACTCATCTGGCTCGCCATTTTTTCCGGCTCGCTCGTATCGCTGCTCATGGCTCTGCTCGCACGATCGCGGCCGGTCCGGACCAAACTCTAACCAATCTTCACCGAATTACTCACCACCAATGGATATAAGCGTAATCATACCGTTGTATAACGAAGCCGAATCACTGCCCGAGCTTGAGCAATGGATAGCACGAGTGATGGCCGACAACGGTTTCAGCTACGAAATACTGTTTATCAACGACGGTTCGACCGACGACTCATGGGACGTAATACGCCGTCTGGCCGAGAGCAACCCGGCTGTCAAAGGTGTCAGCTTCCGACGCAACTACGGCAAATCGCCGGCACTCAACACCGGTTTTGTCCGCGCGCAGGGCGACGTGGTCATCACCATGGACGCTGACCTGCAGGACTCTCCCGACGAGATCCCAGCGCTCTACGACATGATCAAGAATGAGGGCTACGACCTCGTGAGCGGATGGAAGCAGAAACGCTACGATCCACTGTCGAAGACCATTCCGACGAAACTATTCAATGCTACCGCACGGCGCGTCAGCGGCATCAAGAATCTCCATGACTTCAACTGCGGCCTCAAAGCCTACCGCAACAAAGTGGTGAAACATATCGAGGTCTACGGCGACATGCACCGCTACATACCGTATCTGGCCAAAAACGCCGGATTCACCCGCATAGGCGAGAAGGTGGTCCATCACCAGGCGCGCAAATACGGCAAGACCAAATTCGGGCTCGACAGGTTTGTCAACGGATATCTCGATCTGGCCACACTGTGGTTCACCAACAAGTTTGGCGTCAAGCCGATGCACTTCTTCGGACTGCTCGGCTCGCTGATGTTTATTCTCGGCTTTGTGGCGGCCGCCGCAGTGGGCATCATAAAACTCTACCACATGCACACCGGCCAGTCATATTCGCTCGTCACCGACTCGCCATATTTCTACATCTCGCTCGTCATGATGATACTCGGCACACAGCTGTTCCTCACCGGATTTCTCGGCGAACTGATTGTGCGCAACTCGCCGCGACGCAACGACTACGAGATCGAAGAGGAACTACGCACCGAAAAGCGATGAACCGGCCCTGCAGAATATCCGCGACCGTCCTTACGGCGCTGCTGACACTGATGGTCTTCGCGACCGGATGCAACTCCTCCGGCTGTATGGAAAACCAGAGCAGCATACCGCTTGCCGGATTCTACTCGGCCGGCACTGAAGAGCGCGTAGTGATCGACTCGATCAAAGTGTACGGACTCGGAGCGCCGGGCGACTCCGCCCTGACAAGCTCCGTCAGAGCGTCGCAGGTATATCTGCCGCTCAGATCGTCGGCCGAATCCACAGCCTTCTGCTTCCGCTATCTGCAGAAGGATCTCGACACACCGCAACTGATCGACACACTGACGCTCGACTACGACTCGGAACCCCGCTTCGTGTCGGAAGAGTGCGGCGCGATGTATTTCTATCACGTCAGGCGGCTTACCCACACCCGCCATCTGATCGACTCCGTGGCTATGCCCGACTCGCTCATAGACAATGTCGACATAGAGCGCCTTAAGATATACTTCCTCACACAGACCGTCGACGACACTCCGGGAGCCGACCCTGACCAAACCGAACAAGAATGATGAAACGCCTGCTGAAACTCCTGCTGATCACCGCTGCTGTAGCGGTGTTCACCGACACGGTCACAGCCCAGCGTCGCATCAATCCAGTGAAACAGCCGGATCCGACCACATTGCAGCGAAAAGCGAAAAAACCATCAGGACCCGACAGGAGCAATCTGGCCGAAAGGCTCGACGCGCAGGGCAACGTGGTGCTTGTCGACACGGTCACCGGACTGGAGTTTGTCGACACCACGGCCGTTGCCGGACACGTAGTGGGCAACATCTATCCACTGCTGCATTCCGTCACCGTGGGGCTTGACGTGTGGGATCCTGTGATGAGGATTATCGGACAGGACTACGGAGGCGCATCGGTATGGGGCACGATCGGACTACACAACCGTTTTTTCCCGCGGTTCGAGTTCGGAATGTCGCAGGCCGACATCACCCCCGACGGCATGAACTTCACCTTCAAGAGCCCCCTGGCGCCCTTTTTCAAGATCGGATGCGCCTACAATATCTTCTACAACTCCGACCCCGACTACCAGCTCAGCTTCGGAGCCAACTATGCATTCACGCCGTTTTCATACACGATAGAGAATGTCAAGCTGCTGTCGGACTACTGGCCGGGCGAAACCGACCTGACATTTCCGAAGACATCAACCACCGCCGGATATTTTGAAATCACGGCCGGCATAAAAGTGAGAATAGTGAAAAACATCTCGCTCGGCTGGCACATAAAATACCACACCATACTTCATGAAGGGCGTTCGGCTGTCGGCAAACCGATCTACATCCCGGGCTTCGGCAAGCGCGGCACTCCGATAACCGGCGCATTTTCGGTGATGTACACCCTGCCGCTGAACAAACAGGAGCTTCCGAGGGTTGATAAGTAAGTCATACTGACTAACCTACACGACCTGCTTCAACACAACCCTTACCTTATGAAGAAAATAGTGATAATCGGCGCATCATCCGGCATAGGACGCCGCATGGCCATCGACTTCGCAAGAGTAGGATGCCGGGTGGGCATTGCTGCCCGCCGCAGCGAACCTCTCGGCGAGGTCAAAAGCCTCTATCCGTCCAATGTGGCCGCCATGACCATCGACGTCACCGCTCCCGACGCCGTAAAACGCTTCTACGACCTGATAGAGCTGATCGACGGCATGGATATATTCATCAATGCCGCCGGCACAGGATTTGCCGACCCCGATCTTGACGACTCACGGATATCCACGACCCTGCGCACCAATGTCGACGGATTCGCACGGCTCACAGCCGCCGCTTACCGATACTACCGCGACACCGCCAACGTCAGCCAGGGTCAGATCGCGGCAATAACCTCCGTCGCGGGCACAAAAGGGATCGGCGTGGCGGCAGCCTACAGCGCGAGCAAGCGGTTTCAGCAGTCGTTTATCGATGCTCTCGAACAACTCGCCTACCAGCAGCAGGTCAATGTAGCCTTCACCGACATCCGGCCAGGATTTGTCGACACTCCCCTGCTCGCCGGCGGACGCGACTATCCGATGCTTATGACCGTCGACAAAGTGGCTCCGCTTATCGAGACAGCCATACTGCGCCGACGCAGAGTCTATACCGTCGACTACCGCTGGCGTGCGGTCAACGCACTGTGGCGACTGGTGCCGCAGCGGATATGGCGTCATATCGGGCTCAACTGGTGATTCTCTCACAGCCCGGACGATATCGCTAACAGGACGTCCGACACACTGTCATTCGCCACTACGCAGCAACCGGAGTATATGCTCTGCGGCTACACGATAGCCCTCCGGGGTAAAATGAACGGAATCTCCTGAATACAAGCCGTCGCCGAGATACGCCTGCAACTGAGCCGGATAACTATTTTGCACCCGATTTACGACACAGGCTCCGAATGCGATGCTGTTGCTTACACAAGCCACTTTTACCTGCGCCGAAATCTGGCCGCAAAAAATCAGTGCTGCCAATGCCATGGCTGAACGCCGGACAAAATCAAAAATCACCGCAGCAAACCATGGGTTACTGACGAGTTTCATAATATCAACTAATTTTTAAGAGTTACTTATCGGAGATAATTACCATTTGCAATAAGAAACGTGTTGCGACAAGAGAAACGTGACATGAACATGACCGCCTTCACCTGATCTTGACAAATATAACGATATTTACCCACACACATATCAAGCCAACGGACATAGCCGGCGAATGATTTTCAGCCGGATAACATGCACAAAGGCTGGCCACAAAGACAAAACGTTCTTGCGGAATCGTGACAATTTGATTAACTTTGCAAAAAATCTACTTGGGATATCGTAACCCTCATAAAAATACCATGCACAGCCACCTTACAGCCATAAAACTTATCGCGGGTGCCACTATGGCACTTGCAGCCGGATGCACCGCTTCGTCGCAGTCCGACAATACAGAAATACTGCAAATCGACATGCTTGCCGACATCGACCGTCCCGACTTCGATGAAACCAGCTTAAAGGATGTCAGATATGCGCTGCTCGACACGGCTACAGAAGCTCTGCTTGGAGAATACGCTCAGATACAGGGAGTGATCGGCGACACAGTGATAGTCCACGACATGACAGCGATGGGCGACAACTCCCGCCTGCTCCTTTTCGATGCCAACGACGGCCATCTCATACGCTCCATACGCCATATCGGCCAGGGACCGGGCGAATACCGATGGATCAGAGGTGTAGTGACAATTCCGGAACGCTCCGAGATCATATTGCTGTCCGACAAGGCTCATCGATATACCACCGACGACCGCTATATCGAAAGCTACAGCATGAGCAGCAAGCATGGAGGCGCTCTGCCGATCGGATCGGCCGAACGCGGCATACATGAAACCGACGCCTTCGACGGAGATCTGCACATCTACCAGTACGACGACCGAATGACTCCTGTCGACACTCTCGTGATCAATAATTACGAACCGAGATGGATCTCCATCGCCTTCAACCAGTCCGACAAAGAGTCGCTGATCAATATAGTCGACACGGTATATTCTCTCGTTCCGGGCGAGATGCAGCCGGTGGCCGTATTGTCGCGCGGAGTCAAGGCGCTCACGCCTGAAGTGGAGAACAAAGTCTACATCGGACGCACCGATTACGAACAGGCGGAGAGGGAGCGTCAGGGTTATATAGAGTTTTTGCGGTTTATCAACGACGGTCCGCGCTTCACAGTGACATACGCCTACGGTGGCCGTAACTATTTCGACACCTATTCGCACAAAAGCGGCAAACTGATAGCACGACGTTCGTTCAGCGACAGCGACGAGGACGCCGGCCTGCTTATACCGCACGACGGACGCACCATGCACATTACCAACTATCCGTTTATCAGCAACGGCCGCTATTACTCAATAGTCAGCGAAGATGAAACGCTCGGCTCCGACGGAGAGCCGTCGGAAGAGCTCAACCGCGCGCTGATATCCTGGAGCGTCGAGGGCGAATAACCCGTCGTGCGCGCTCACAATCAGCGCATCGTCAGCTCAGAACGAGAACTGCACCATGGCGCCCACGCGGCGTCCCCAGCGCTGACGTCCTGAGAAATTGTGGCGCAGGCCATAGTCAAATTCCACTCCCGTCTGCAGACGCGGCACCGGATTCCACATCAGGTTGACGTTGCCCATCATGCCGTATTTATACTCTTCGGGATCGACCTGACCGGACGGCAGATAACGCGTCTGGCTTATGGAAGTGCTCGCATACAGCTCCGGAGTGAAGTTATATTGCATGCCCAAACAGTAGCCGAACGAAGCGGGCATCTGGAGGCGGCCCGGACGTTCGGGGTCGGGCACGAGGTCGTAATTGCCCATCAGCAGATCGCCGCCCATGCCGGCATAGCCGCGCCCGTAATTGACACTGCAATAGGTGGTGATATTGCGCGTGGGATGCGCCACCGACGACAACATCATGCCCCATCCGGCCTTGTAGTGGTTGCGGCCCGAAAGGAGGTCGCGGTACGACAGCGAACGCACTATGCCCGAAAGACGCACATGGGAGGTGGGCCCCCACTCGTATTGCACGAATCCCGCGCCGTCGGGGAGCCACTCCTCGATCGGTTCCGACTGTCCGTCGACAGCAGTAATGTGTGTTTCGGGAGTTTCGGCCGACACCGCGAACACCCAACGCCCCACTTTGGGCATCCAGCGCACGAGCACACTCGTGTTGCTGATCTTGTTGTTGGGTCCCTGCGCATCGATCATCGGAGGCACCGCAGCCGGATCGCTGAACGACGACGAGGCATAGCCGACAGTGAAATCGTTGACCGTGGCGTAGGCTTTCTTCAGATGAAAATCGCGGGTGTTGTATCCGTTGAAGTTGGCCTCGATATATATCTGACAGTTGCCGAAGCTGGGATTCCGGCTGATGACACTGACAAACAGAGTAGTGCCGGCGGGCGAAGTGCCGAAGTGCCTCATCTTGGCCGGATCGCGGTCAATAGGTATCAGATACGGAGCGAAAGCCGACGTAGGCTGCGCACCGTCCCAATCGAAATAGCCTCTCATCCTTACGCATCCTCCTATACCGCCGGCAAGCGATGCATCCTTGCTCAGAAACATGAAATAGGGCACTTCCGGATCCTGCGAGTGGCGGAACTGATCGTCATAGAACATCTGTATCAGGCTGCGCACGGAGTCGCGCATTTCGGGTGAAACGGTTTCTATGTCGCGGCCGGCCATGACCATATGCTGCGAGGCAAGCATAGAGTCACGATGCTGGTCGGCAAGACTGCGGCTTTGGCCCGACGCGGCCGGAGCGAGAGCGCCCACTATGGCCGCTACGGCCAGAAGACGCGATAAGGCGATGGATGTCATGGATTGAAACGTGTGTGAGAATAAACATGATAGCGGCGTCGGAAGCTACGGACTTCCGACGCCGCCTGTATTCTCAACAACAGAGCGGCCATGATGGTTCGCGGCCGGCCGCCCCGCGATATGACATGGTGAGCTGCCTCAGTCGTCGGCTGTGGCTGCAAGAGTCAGGCCCACACGTTCCTGAAGTCCGAAGAGCAGATTCATCACATGCACCGCCACAGATGCCGATCCTTTCATCGAATCGTCGAGCACCGCCGACACCACTACCTTCTGGCCGGTCTTCTGCACATGAAGCAGACACTTGTTGGTACCTCTCACACCGCCCAGATCCGGAAAGCTTTCGCTGAGGAATGTGAATCCGTGATCCTCGTAATACTCGTCGTACATATCCTTGATGTCATCCTCCGATATCGGGGTGTCCATATAGACCGTGCATGCCAGACCACGGTTCCATCCCCCGGCGATGCCGGTGAGATGGATAGGCGCGCTGCAGCTCGACTGAAGCACCTGGAGCGCTCTCTGCGCCTCGCCGATCTCCTCATGCTCAAGCACCACCGACACTTCACCGGGACGCTCCGGCGAACTTGGCGTCACCATATTGACATGGATCGGAGCGTTGAGCAGCAGATTCTTGGCCAACGGAAGCAGAGCAAGCAGCATTATGTGGGCGAGCGGACCGGGGATGGACGCACGCACGGCTCCGCGCACGAGCGGCTTGCGGTTAAGTTCCGGCACGGCATAGACCCATGGCGACTCCTCGTCCTCGGGCGAGCGAAAATCGGGCGAAAGATCTATCACCTTGACCCCCTCGGGGATAGGCGTGTGGCGCATATAGCGCTCTGAATCGCCGTCCTCGCTGTTGCACAGGAATATGACGTTGACCTCCTCGGGATTTCCCTTGGCGCAGAAGCTCATATATGTTTCGCCTGTCAGTCCACGGTGGTGGCGCGCTATCAGCTCCCCCTCCTCGAAGGGTGCTTCGACCCACACGATCTCCACATCCGGGTGGTTGATCAGTATGCGTATCAGATGTCCGGCGGCCGTGGAGTCGCCGCCTGTGATTCCGGCTTTAATCATTTTCGATGGTTTTGTCGCGCATGTGTGCGTCGTAACGTTTTGAGAGCAGCTCTTCGGGGAGTATGCTCGACAGTGTGGAGAGTATCTTTGATTTAGGTGCGTCGACCGTCAGAGCCACAAACACAGTGTCGGCTCCGGCTATCGTGCCCATGAAGTAGGGTGAATGCAGATCGTCGATATCGTAGGCGACTCCGCCGGCATATCCGTTGCGTGTGCGTATGACCAGCAGCTGTCCGCTCATGGTCACCGACTCTATCGCCGCGCGGCTCACCATACCGGCAGCTCCCTTCTCCACATCCTTGTCGGGAGGGAGCACTCCGCCCATGACGTATCGGTAGCGCCCCATCTCGGTGGGTATTTTCGAGGTGCGGAGAGTCTTCAGATCGCGCGAGAGCGTTGCCTGGGTCACGTCGTAGCCGCCTTGCAGCAGCAGTTCAAGCAGCTCGTCCTGACTGCCGACTATATTGTTGAGCAGTATATCGGCTATGGCCGTCAATCGTTTCTGTCGCTTTTTCATTATGCATCAGATTGGGAATATATGCGCAAATGTAATATTTTTTTTAATAATATGCAAACAGCTGCTTCATGCAACGCTCCCCCATATCTCTCCATATCTGCTTCGCGGAGGGAGGATCAGTCACCTACCGGACGCGTGGATATGCCTCGCGTGGCTATCCAACCTATCATGACCCCTACGGCGGCCGTCATAAGGAACACCGTCAATACGTCAGCCGACGACAGCGCTACGGGGTAGACAGTCACCGACAGTTGCGACGGATCGCCTCCGAGCTTTATAAAACCGCCCCACTCCTGGGCCAGACAGAGAGCAACACCCAGCAGCAGACCTGTCACAGCACCTGAAAAGGATATAAGCCAGCTTTCCCACATGAATATGCCGCGTATCATGCGCGGTGTGGCTCCCATGGCCGACATCGTGGCTATATTGGACTGCTTCTCTATGATCAGCATCGACATGGTCGACACCACATTGAACGATGCAACTACAACGATAAAGGCCAGCATGACAAAGGTGATCCACTTTTCGACAGCGATCATGCGGAACGACTGCTCCTGCTGCTGCAACCGGTCTTTCACCAGCAGACGTCCGCTCCCCAGCTCACGCAACCGCGCAGCCACGGCGCCGGCATCGTTTCCCGCACTGACCGTCACGGCTATCGAGGTGGCCTCCGAGGTATAATCGAGGAGCTTCCGCGCCACATCGAGAGGCACTATCACCCTGTCGGCGTCATATTCGCTCTGCTCAAGCTCGTAGACGCCCGACACTATCAGGCTGTCGGCGCGGAAAGAGGCCATCGGATTGGCCTGATTGATTCGTCCGCGACGCCTGGGCGCATAGAGCCGGAGCATGGCTCTGAATCCTGGGCGGGCGGCCAGACTTATGGCCGAGCCGACGCTGAGCGTCGCGCAGTTGTAATCGCCTTCGGTCTGCAGGTAGCGGCCGTCGATGATTATATCGTCGATGCCCGACTGCGCTCCGAAACCTTCGGGCACACCCATCAGGGTGACCGGCATCTGGCGCCCGTCGTAGACAGCCAGGGCGCGTTCCTCCACCATTGGCATGGCGCACTCCACTCCGTCAACACCGCCGATCACGGCAACAAGCGAATCGGCATCGACAATGACCTTGCCGCCGGCCGGCATCACGCGCAGCTCCGGGTCAAGCTTTGACAGACGCGAGGCCGCCAGATGCGAGAAACCGTTGAACACCGACAGCACGCACAGCGTGGCGGCAGTGGCGACAGCCACTCCGGCCACGGATATGCGCGATATGACGTTGACCGCGCCCATGCTCTTGCGCGAGAGCAGATAGCGCACGGCGATTCTCAATGATTCCATTGCAGCGGCAGAGATTGACGACGATTGGGCTGCACCGACAGCCGTCAGTCGGCCTCGGGCAACTCCTTTTCAGCTCCCTCGGCAGTAGTCGAGTCGAGCAGAGAGTCGATCTTCTCTATATAGTCGAGCGAGTCGTCGAGATAGAACGCGAGTTCGGGCGTCTTGCGCAGCTGATGCCGTACACGCTGTGCAAGCTCATAGCGCACGGTCTTCTGACTCTTGTTGATATTGTCGATCATCTCCTGAGCCTTTCCCGACGGGAATACCGACAGATATGCCTTGGCTATGCTGAGGTCGGGCGACACACGCACGGTGCTGACCGATATTATCACACCGTGGGTCTTGGCCGTCTGCTGACGGAATATCTCGCTCAGCTCCTTCTGGAGCAGGCGGGCGATCTTGGCTTGACGTGTTGATTCCATAATTGTCAGATTTATTCTTGAAACATTACATACGCCGGGCGAACGGCGTCCGGCCTTATTTTCTCAACAACCGCCGGAGGGGGTTGGCTCACTGCGGCAGCTGAAAAAAACATGGCGGTGTGTCAAAACATCGGTTTTTGACACACCGCCTGATATCTGTCGGAGCATGATTGAAGCCGCCATGAGTGCCGCCCTCACCGTGATGGCGGTGACGCGACGGCGGCCGCTATCACTCCGCTGCGGGAGTTTCGGCCGCGGGAGCCTCGGCTGCAGGAGCTGCCGCGTCGGCCGACGGCAGATTGGTGTCATAACCGACCGGAGCGGTCTGTTCTACCGGAGCGGTGGGATTGACACGCGAACCGGAGCGCTGCAGAGCCGTGGGCATGAAGAAAGCCGAAAGCACGGCCAGAACGGCAATAGCACCGGCCAGAGTCCATGTCATTTTCTCGATAAAACTGTTGGTGCGGCGCACGCCCATGATCTGATTGGAGCCTGCAAACGATGACGACAGGCCGCCGCCCTTCGACTTCTGGATCAATACCACTCCGATGAGCAGCACTGCCGCAATCAGAGTCAATACGATGAGAACTACGAACATAGTGTTGGTATTTATTTCTGTTTTAGATTATTATTCAGTATGAGTTTCTTCAGGAAACGCAATTGGTCTGCAAAGTAAATACTTTTTTCTGGAAAATTCAAACTTAATGTATGGATAATTTCATAAGCCTTTTCGTAGCGGCGCCTTTTGATATAGATTTTCGCGAGGCTCTCGCTGAGCATTGAGTCGGGTGGCGGAGCCTGCCGCGAAGCGGCGTGGCGCGGTGTCGACGGCCGGTTTTCAGGCTGACGCGAATCAACTTCATCGGCTGCTTCCTCGTGGCCGTATTTATCGATAAAGGCGTCCATCAGACGGTCCTGTTCGTCGGCTTCAGGCTCTTCACCGTCGTCCAGACGACTCTCCTTCTGTTCCTTGATCAGCACCTGCGAATAATCGGCCACGGGATTGAATATAAGTCTTTCGAGCAGAGCTTCCTCTGCCGGGTCGATAGTGCCGTAGGCGTTAAGAAACGTGTCTATGGCAGTTTCGGTGGTAGGAGTTTCGTCGCCGGGAGCCGGAGGATAGAACCCATCGAACATGCGCCCCCGGTCGTCGGCCAGACGGAGCATGGCGGTGCGGTCGGCCATTCCGAGAGCCACACGCGCGGCGAGTATCTGCCGCGCGTCGGCATCGAGCCTGTCGGATCCGCGCTGAAGACGCATGGCCGCGGGGAGCACAAACCACGGATAGTCGGCGATGAGCCTGTCGGCAAGTCCGGCCGGCACTGCCTCACCCGAAGCCACAGCATCCATAAATCGAATGAGATTCTCGTCGGTTTCCATCACCAGTTGCCCAAAGTTGCGTTGAATATCTGTATGACAAGTTCGTCGGAGATCTCCTCGCACAGCTGATCCTGCACTTCGGTCAACATCTGCGACGAATCAAAATCGCGATATGCCGAGAATGTCTGGTCGATATCGTTTCCATCCTTCTTGCTGTCGGTGTACCGCACTCTGACGGTTATGGTCAGACGGGTCTTCGACGCGTAGGCATCCTCGTTGACAGCCTGCGGACTGAGCGAATAGCCTGTTATCTCACCCTCCATCACCAGATCGGAATTGCCGTCGGTGGTCTGCAGACGCGTGTTGCGCTGCACATAGTCGAGAAGTTTGTTTTCGAATGTCTGCTGCAGAGGCGGATAGACCAGTGCGGCACGGATCGGAAAATTGTCGATGCGCACCGTCTTGTAGACCGTGTAGTCAAGCGCGGCGCCATTGAGTTTGTAGCTTATGCGGCACGACGAGGCAAGCAGAAGCAGCAACGTCACAGCAAGCACTTCGGCGGCCATCATCCGACAACGGCGGGCTATATGTCGTAGGGATCTCTTCACGACTGCAAAGTTACGTCAAAATTCCCGCTCCCGCAAGCGTGAGACTCCGCGCTTGTTGCACAATCGAAAAAGATTAGCTACCTTTGCAGCCGCAAACGCCCAACGGGATGCTCGACCGAGCGCTCACCGGAACAATGCGATATGAAGTGGAAAAATTTGGCTGCTTGCAACCACTTGAAAAAATGCTAAAACCGCTACCTTCCATCATCTCCCCCACTGCGAATGGATGCCCGGCTTTAGCGCGACGCGACGCCCGGGCATAATTATTTATAAAAATGATGGAAAACAACCGACCGACAGAAACAGAACAGATCAGACAGGGACACTACCTGTTCACATCCGAATCAGTATCGGAAGGACACCCTGACAAGGTGGCCGACCAGATTTCCGATGCTATACTCGATGAATTCATCGCACAGGATCCGCAATCGAAGGTGGCCTGCGAAACGCTTGTCACCACCGGACAGGTTGTCGTGGCCGGCGAGGTGAAAAGCAACGCGAGCATTGATCTGACAGGCGTATGCCGCCGGATCATCGAAGAGATCGGCTACAACCGCAGCGAACTGAAATTTGACGCACAGGCCTGCGGGGTACTCTCGGCTCTCCACGAGCAGAGCGGCGACATAAACCGCGGTGTGGAACGTGCCAACGCCGCCGATCAGGGAGCCGGCGACCAGGGGATGATGTTCGGCTTCGCCTGCGACGAAACCGCCAACCTCATGCCGCTCGCCCTCGACCTAAGCCACGCGCTGCTGCGCGAGCTCGCGGCCATACGCAAGGAGGGAAGCACGATGACCTATCTGCGCCCCGACGCCAAGAGTCAGGTGACGGTAGAATATTCGGCCGAGGGACGCCCCGTGCGCATACACACCATCGTAATCTCCACTCAGCACGACGAATTCATCCAGCCCGCGCCCGGCATCAGCGCCGAAGAGGCCGACAAGCTTATGCTTCAGCAGATACGCCACGATGTAGCCACCATACTCATTCCCCGCGTAGTGGCGCAGCTTCCGGCCGACATTCAGGCCATGTTCGACGACAGCCTGATACTCCATGTCAATCCGACCGGCAAATTTGTCATAGGCGGCCCCCACGGCGACACCGGGCTTACCGGCCGCAAGATTGTAGTGGACACCTACGGCGGACGCGGCGCACACGGCGGAGGCGCTTTCTCAGGCAAAGACCCCTCGAAAGTGGATCGTTCGGCCGCCTACGCCGCCCGCCACATAGCCAAGAATCTCGTGGCCGCCGGAGTGGCCCGCGAAGCCCTCGTGCAGGTGGCATACGCCATCGGCGTGGCTCAGCCGGTGAGTCTTTACGTCAACACCCGCGGCACGGCACGCGTGGCGATGACCGACGGAGAGATCTCGGCACGCGTGGCCCGCATGTTTGACATGACCCCCTACGGCATAGAGCAGCGTCTGAAGCTCCGCAACCCGATATACCGCGAGACAGCCGCCTACGGCCACATGGGTCAGCAGCCCTGCGCCGTCACCAAAACCTTCGGATCGGGCAACAACCGTTTCAGCCGCACCGTAGAGCTGTTCACCTGGGAGCGGCTCGACCGCGTCGACGACATCCGCAAGGAATTCGGCCTCAACTGACCGACCGCCGGCGCTGACGACTGACCGCCAGATGACGCCGCCCAGACCATATTGCGGGATCTTGTGGAGATTTAGCCACGAAACGTTTTGAAGCAAGGCAAAAAAAGCGTATCTTTGTGCGCTCTTTTGCCTTGTCTTGTAAAGCACGGTCACCGGCGCCATGCGGCGGCAAAAGCGCTGCAACGGAGAAAGAAAGAAATCAAACAATTATCAGATAAACACTTAAATGGCTACATTAGAGAAAATCAGAAGCAAATCGGTGCTTCTGCTTGTAATCATCGGCGTGGCGCTTCTGGCGTTCATCATCGGTGACTTCTTCACTTCGGGCCGCACCTTCTTCGGTACGGGCACCACCGTCGCCAAAGTAGGCGGACAGAAAATCGACATTCAGGAATTCCAGCGCCAGATGGAGGTCGCCAACCAGAGCGCACAGCAGAGCGGCCAGAAGATCGACCAGGCCCTGCTGCAGCAGCAGGTGCTCGGCAACATGGTTTCCGAAAAGCTCTACAAAGAAGAACTCGAAGCTCTCGGCCTGAAGGTGACCGATGACGAGCTGACCGAAATGATGCTCGGCACCGGCGCTCCGATGGTCGACCAGATGGTGCGTCAGCAGGTAGGCGTGGAGAGCGCCTCCGCCCTCCACGATATGGCTTTCAACCCAGTGAAATACGGCCTCGACGAGCAGACAGCCATGCAGCTCCGCAACCTGTGGATCAACCTTGAGAACCAGATGGAGCAGTATCTCCTGCAGCAGAAGTTCCAGACACTCTTCACCGGCACTCTGGTGGCCAACAAGCTCGACGCCAAAGCCCTCTATGACGAAGGCCTCGGCACAGCCACCGTGGCCTACGCCCATAAAGACTACACATCGCTCGCCGACGAAGACTTCGAAGTGAGCGACGCAGAGATCAAGGCCGCATGGAACGAACGCCGCGAGCAGTTTGCCATCGCCGAGGAGCAGCGCCGCATAAGCTACATCGACGTTGACATCCAGCCCTCGCAGGCCGACCTCGTGGCCGCCGAGAAGACTGTAGAGGAGGCCATCGCATCGCTGCGCAACACCCCCGACACCGAGGGAGTGGCCGGCAACAACCTCTTCGTCGTAGACCGCAGCAAGACCACCGCAGCCGCCATCCGCAACTCGCAGGTGCGCGCATTCGCCGACTCGGCTGCCGTAGGCTCCACTGCTCTCGTGGCTCGCATCGGCAACGACTTCACCCTTGCCAAGCTCATCGGCAAATCGACCGAGATCGACTCCATCAACTGCAATATATTCGTTGTAACCGCCGGACGTTCGGCTGCCGACTCGATCATCGGACAGCTCAACTCCGGAGCCACAACCTTCGAAGCTCTCTCGCAGAATCCCGACGTGGCACAGCCTCAGGCCGACGTGAAGCTCTCGCTCACCGACCCTCAGCTCGCACAGTTCAAGAAAGCGCTCTCCGACGCTCCCACAGGACGCTACTTCATGCCCGACACCCTCAACCCGCAGAATGTGCTGGTAGTGCGTGTCAACAGCCGCCAGAACCCCGTGACGGTCTATGACCTGGCCACGATCGAATACCGCGCAGAGCCTTCAAACGCCACCATCAACCGTCTGCAGGCATCGCTCCAGGCATTCCTCAACGCCAACACCACAGCCGCCGAATTCAACAAAAACGCAGCCGATTCGGGCTACACAGCCATTCCCGCCACCGTATCGCCCTCGACTCCCCAGATCGGACGCCTGAACGATACACGCGGCGCTGTCAACTGGGCCATGAACGCCAAGAAAGGCGCAGTATCGCCCATCTTCGGCGACGAGGCCACAGGACGTTTCCTGGCAGTGGCTCTCGACGACATCTACGACGACTATGTGCCCGCCAACGATCCGCAGACACGCGCTTATCTCGCCGAGAAAGTGCGCAACGACAAGAAAGCCCAGAAGCTCATCAGCGACTATCAGGGCAAGGCATCGGATCTCGCCGGATACGCACAGATCATGAACAGCCGCATAGACTCCGTGATGGTCAACTTCTCGCAGTTCTCGATCTACACTCCCGCCCTTGGAGGTCCGGAGATGATAGCCGAGGTGAGCTGCTCGGAGCCGGGCAAACTGACCGGCCCGGTCAAGACCGACAACGGCGTGGTGGTGTTCAACGTGGTCAATGTCGACAACAACGGACGCCCCTACTCCTTCGACGAGAGCGCCACACTCTTCCAGCGCACACGCGGAGCCGCAGCGCTCGGCAACCAGATTGCCGCCATACTGCTCGGCAAGCGCAAGGTGGAAAACAACATACTGAAGTTTTTCCGCGACTGATCCCGTCGGGCCTCAACACGACTGACAACAGCAACAACACTACAGCCCGAATGCCGCAAGGCACACGGGCTGTAGCCGTATTCAGACCGGACGGCCACAAGCCATCCGACTGACCTACCACACACCTCAAACTATCATCAACTTCACCATCAATCACCTCCATGAAATCTTTACGTGAACTATATCGCATCGGCACCGGACCCTCGTCGTCGCACACAATGGGTCCCCGCCGCGCCGCCCAGATATTCCTTTCGCGCAACCGCGCAGCACGCAAGATTGACGTGACCCTCTACGGATCGCTCGCCGCGACAGGACACGGCCACCTCACCGACGTGGCCATAATAGACACTATCAAACCCTCCACCGACGTGGGGATAATCTGGAAACCCGACATATTCCTGCCCTTTCACCCCAACGGAATGAAATTCCAGGCCCGCGACGCAGCAGGCAGCGTGACCGACGAATGGACCGTCTTCAGCGTTGGCGGCGGTGAACTCGCCGAAGAGGGAGTACCCCGCTCAGGCAGCGACGACGTCTATAAAATGTCGTCGCTAACGGAGATACTCCACTGGTGCGAGGACACCGGCAAGACCTATTGGGAATATGTCGAAGAGTGCGAGGGTCCGGAAATATGGGAATATCTCGCAAAAGTATGGCAGACGATGGCCGCCGCGGTAGAGCGCGGCCTTGATCAGGAGGGAGTGCTGCCCGGCCCGCTCAACCTGCGCCGCCGCGCCAACTCCTACCACGTAAGAGCCTCGGGCTACAAATCCAACCTGCAGAGCCGTGGACTGGTGTTCAGCTACGCCCTTGCCGTGAGCGAGGAGAACGCTTCGGGCGGCGAGATCGTGACCGCCCCCACCTGCGGATCGTGCGGAGTGGTGCCGGCTGTGCTCTATCACCTGAAGAAAAGCCGCGACTTCTCCGACTCGCGCATATACCGCGCTCTCGCAACGGCCGGACTGATCGGCAACATTGCCAAGACCAACGCCTCGATAGCCGGCGCAGAAGTGGGATGCCAGGGTGAAGTGGGAGTGGCCTGCGCAATGGCGGCGGCAGCAGCCAACCAACTGTTCGGCGGCAGTCCAGCCCAGATCGAATATTCGGCCGAGATGGGTCTCGAACACCATCTTGGCATGACGTGCGATCCGGTGTGCGGACTCGTTCAGATACCCTGCATAGAGCGCAACGCCTATGCTGCAGCCCGCGCCCTCGACGCCAACCTCTATTCATCGTTCACCGACGGAAACCACCGAGTGTCATATGACCGCGTGGTGGAGGTGATGAAAGAAACAGGCCACGACCTGCCATCGATCTACAAGGAAACCGGCGAAGGCGGACTCGCTCGCCGCTGGAACACAGCGAAACAATGAGCAGCCGGGGCATCCTGATAGTCACTAAATTCGGCTATCGGCGTGGCGGCGCCGAGGCGGTGGCGATAGATCTCGCCAGACTCCTCCACAGCCACGGATGGCGCACTGCCATATTTGCGATGGACTTTCCGGCCAACGCCCCTGCATCGCCCGACATACCCCTCTTCACAGCTCCGGAAGTCAGCATCGACGGCTCTGCAGCCGACAAAGCGCGCGCCGCCCGACGCATACTCGGCGGCGCGGGTGTGGGAGCGGCTTTCCGCCGCGCCCTTCGCGAGTTCAGCCCCGATATAGTGCATTTTCACAACATTCACTCCTATCTGTCGCCCGAAGTGGTCAGAATAGCCGATATGGCCGGCACACCCACGGTGTGGACTCTCCACGACTACAAACTTATATGTCCAGCCTACACATTCCTGCGGGCGGGCAAAGTGTGCGAGGAGTGCCTGAGCGACCCGTGGGCAGTGGTGCGTCACCGCTGCATGAAACGATCGCTCGCAGCCTCCATGCTTGCCAGAGCCGAGGCCGCCAGATGGAGCGCAAAGAAGCTACAGCGGTGGACCGACGCGTTTATCTGTCCGAGCCGCTTCATGGCCACGCAGATGGAACATGGCGGCTACAATCCGGATCGCATCCACACCCTCTGCAACTTCACGACATCGGGCATACGCTACGAAAAACGCCCCCGCCGGCCTTACTTCTGCTACGCGGGGCGGCTCTCGCCCGAAAAAGGGATCGACACGCTGCTGCACACCGTTGCAGAAGCCCCACCCGAAGGGCTGACACTCAAAGTGGCGGGCGACGGCCCAATGGCACGGCAACTGCACGAACGCTACGGACGCTGCGAGGCGATAGAGTTTCTCGGCCAGCTGGACGTGGCAGGAATAAACACGCTACTGTCGGAAGCCTCATTCAGCGTCGTGCCCTCGGAATGGTATGAAAACAATCCGCTGAGCGTCATTGAATCTCTGTCGGCCGGCACTCCCGTGGCCGGCGCAGCCATAGGAGGCATTCCCGAGCTAATAGGCGACGGCGACGGCATCCTGTTCGAGCCGGGCAACGCCGACTCACTGCACCGAGCCATAACGACAGCCGCCGAAACGGCATGGGATCACGATGCTATCGCAGCGCGGGCGGCCGAAGCATTCAGCCCCGACCGCCACTACCGGCGGCTGACAGAGATCTACCGCAGCGTCATCGCTGACACCGCACACAACGACTCAACAAGCGGCAGCATACAAGTAAATCTTGAAAACTGATTGATCTTAAGCAACTCTCTTAAAAATATAGTTGATATTATTAAGCTCATCAGCAACCCGCGGCTTCTGCGGTGCTTTTCGACTTTGCCCGATGCTTTGTAAAATTCAGCTACAGCCGTGCAGCTCGGCTACACGCCCTCGTCTTCAAGCAAAAATCACTCAAACAATTCTCAAAAATCACTCGCAACTCATTTTTGAGAGTTACTTACCCCAAGAAACCGCCCCAGTTTCAGACTAAATTTGTAACTTTGCAATAAACCAAACAACCGAATTTCCCTCCCCCATTATGACTCCTCTGACAGTAATCGTCACCGTGGCCTGCTACTTCGCCCTGCTCATCGGCATATCGTGGGTGGCCTCACGCGGCAGCGACAACGACACATTCTTCACCGGCAACCGCAAGGCTCCCTGGCCTGTGGTGGCTTTCGCTATGGTCGGCGCTGCCATATCGGGCGTCACATTCATCTCCGTTCCGGGGATGGTGGCGGCCAAAGGCTATGCCTACCTTCAGATGGTGATGGGGTTCATCGTGGGTTATGTGGTGATCGCTGTGGCTCTCGTGCCGCTCTTCTATCGTCTCGGCCTGGTGTCGATCTACGGCTACCTCGGCCAGCGGTTCGGAAGCAACAGCTACCGCAGCGGCGCGTGGATCTTCTTCGTGTCGAAGATGCTTGGCGCTTCGGTGAGGTTTTTTGTAGTGTGCGCCGTGCTTCAGCTGCTGGTGTTCCGTCCGCTCGGCATACCTTTCGAGGTCAACGTGGCCGCCACCATAGGTCTGATATGGCTCTACACTGTCAGAGGCGGCGTGAAAGCCCTCGTATGGACCGACCTGCTGAAGAGCGCGTGCCTGATTGGCTCGGTGGCGCTCTGCATCATATTCATCGCCAAGGATCTCGGACTCGGCTTCACACAGCTCGTTGACGCCGTCGGCAGCCATCACAGCAGCCGTGTGTTCTTTTTCGACGACCCGAAATCAGGCCAGTGGTTCTGGAAACAGTTTCTGGCCGGAGTGTTCATGGCCATAGCCACCAACGGCCTTGACCAGGACATGATGCAGCGCCATCTGTCGTGCCGCGACTCGGCGAGTTCGCGCAAAAACATGATATGGAGCGGCGTGATGCAGTTTTTCGTGATAGGCCTCTTCCTGATCTTAGGCACTATGCTGCTGCTCTACACGTCGCACAACGCTTTGGAACTGCCTGAAAAGTCCGACGAACTGTTTGGCCTCGTGGCGTCGCACGACGGCATGCCTGTAGTGGCCGGGATAGTGTTTGTGGTAGGGCTGATAGCGGCCGCCTATTCGGCCGCAGGCTCGGCCCTGACCTCGCTGACGACCTCACTCACCGTAGACATACTCGACGCTCCACAGCGGCTCGACCCGCAACGTCTCACCATCGTGCGCCGCCGCATACACGGCGCCATGGCCGCCGTGATGGGTCTGGTGATCGTGGTGTTCTACCACCTTAGCGAGGATGACGCCATCAGCGCCGTATACACCCTCGCCTCCTACACCTACGGACCCATTCTCGGACTATTCGCTTTCGGGCTGCTGACCCGGCGGCAGGTGCGCGACTCATGGGTGCCGGCCATCTGCATAGCCGCCCCCGCCCTGGCATGGGTAGTCCAATGGCTTCTCCACCGCACATGGGGTTATGAAACCGGCTTCGAACTTCTCATCATCAACGCCCTGCTCACCATGATCGGCCTCACCGCTGCCGCAGCGGCCGCACGGCGACAGACACCTACCGCCTATGCCGAAAAACCTGTTTAGCCGCTACATCTGGATCATCGACACCATCAGACGTCACGGAGCGATCACCCGCGACCAGCTGAACGAATTATGGTGCCGGGCCGACGTGTCGGACGGCGAACGGCTTCCCCGACGCACGTTCTACAACTATCGCAACGCCATCGAGGAACTGTTCAAGATCAATATCGAGTGTGACCCGTCGACCTATGAGTATTACATCGACAACGGAGGTGACAAGCACGACGACTCGGTGACGGAATGGATGCTCAACTCGGCAGCGATGAGCAACATGCTCACAGACGCACGCTCTGTGAGCCACAGGGTGTTTCTGGAGGATGTCCCGTCGTCGCGCCAGTTTCTGGCTACAGTCATCAACGCAATAAAGGAGCAGAAGCCGCTGCGCTTCACCTACAGCAACTACACACGCAGCAATCCCACGCCCGACGTGGCGGTGGAGCCCTACTTCCTGAAACTGTTCAGACAGCGGTGGTACGTGACCGGGCGCAATGTGGCCGAGGACAAGATCAAGACCTACGCTCTCGACCGCATGGCCGCCGTGATACTCCTCAACGACAAGTTTGCGATGCCCGACAGTTTCGATCCGGAACAATACTTCGCCGACTGCTTCGGAATAATGTTTTCGCACGCCGAAGCCAAGAGAGTGGTGATCCGCGTCGAAGCCCGTCAGGCAAAATATTTCAGAGCGCTTCCGCTCCACTCCTCACAGCAGGAGATGATCCACGACAATTATTCAATATTCACCTACCGCCTGAAGCTCACCGCCGACTTTCTGCAGGAACTGCTGAGTCACGGAGCCAATCTTACCGTGATGGAGCCGGCTGAACTGCGCGTCATGATCACCGAGAGCCTGAAGGCGAGCCTACGCAATTATGAGAATTGATCTGCTGACAGTATTGCCGGAGATATTCGAATCTCCGCTCGGATGCTCGATCATCAAACGCGCCCGCAACAAGGGACTCGTCGACATCCATGTACACAATCTGCGCGACTATACCACCGACCGTCACCGCAAAGTGGACGACTATCCGTTTGGCGGCGAGGCAGGGATGGTGATGCAGGTGGCGCCGATAGACCGCGCCATCACAGCCCTGAAGGCCGAGCGCCACTATGACGAAGTGATCTTCACCTCGCCCGACGGCGAAACTTTCGACCAACCAATGGCCAACTCCATGTCGATGCTCGAAAACATCATAATACTCTGCGGCCACTACAAGGGGGTGGACTACAGAGTGCGCGAGCACCTGATCACACGCGAGATTTCAATAGGCGACTATGTGCTCACCGGAGGCGAGCTTCCGGCGATGGTGATCACCGACGCCATAGTAAGGCTCATTCCGGGAGCGATCGGCGACGAACAGAGCGCCTTGTCCGACTCGTTTCAGGACAATCTGCTTGCTCCGCCCGTCTATTCCCGTCCGGCCGACTACAATGGCTGGCGTGTGCCCGACATACTGCTGTCGGGTCATCAGGCGCGCATAGACCAGTGGCGCTACGACCAGGCGATGGAACGCACGCGCCGTCTGCGCCCGGATCTGCTCGACAAGCATGAATGATCCTCCCACACTCCGCGACGCATGTTGCCGCGCGGATCGACCGGCATCCAAACGACAAGTGAGGCCACGCTTTGCAGCGTGGCCTCACGGTATATCCGGGGAAAGTCTGTGCTTTCCCGAACCTGTCGGTATTACTCCGATACGACCTCGAAGGGGATGGTCACTGCCACTTCCTTGTGGAGCTTCACAGTGGCCTCGTACTTGCCCACTTCCTTGACGGTTTCCTTGATGACGATGAGCTTGCGGTCGATGTTGTGACCAAGCTTCTCGAGAGCTTCGGCGATCTGGATGTTGTTGACCGATCCGAAGATAGTGCCGGTGGAGCTGGTCTTCGCACCGATGGTGAGAGCCACGTCCTTGAGCGACTCGGCCACAGCCTCGGCGTCGGCCTTGATCTTGGCGAGCTTGTGGGCGCGCTGCTTCTGCTCTTCGGCGAGCGACTTGAGGGCCGACGGGCTGGCTATCACGGCCTTGCCCTGGGGGATGAGGTAGTTGCGGCCATAGCCGTCTTTGACGATGACCACGTCGTCCTTGTAACCCAGCGACGGAATGTCTTCCTTAAGTATGATCTTCATAATTGCTGTCAGAGTTTAGGGGTTATTTCATCAAGTCGGTGACGTAGGGAAGGAGTGCCAGATGGCGTGCACGCTTCACGGCCTGTGCCACGCGGCGCTGGAACTTCAGCGAAGTGCCGGTGATACGGCGGGGAAGTATCTTGCCCTGCTCGTTGAGGAACTTCTTGAGGAATTCGGGATCCTTGTAGTCGATATACTTGATGCCGCTTCTCTTGAACCGGCAATATTTTTTCTTCTTCACGTCTACCGACAGCGGAGTGAGGTAGCGGATTTCTGACTGTGTCTGTGCCATAGCTTAATTCTCCTTTGTGGTTTCTACATTTTCTTCCTTGGCGGCAGCGGCCTTTCCTGCTCGGAGCGAACGACGCTTCTCGGCATACTGGGCAGCGTACTTGTCGAGACGGAATGTGAGGAATCGGATTACGCGCTCGTCGCGACGGAAAGCTGTCTCAAGCTTCTTGATGACGGTCGGGTCGGCGTCGAATTCGATGAGGCTGTAGAAGCCGGTCGACTTCTTGGCGATGGGATAGGCGAGCTTGCGCAGACCCCAGAGCTCTTCGTTGACGATGGTCGCGCCTTCGGCTTTGAGCACATCAGCGAACTTTGCTACCGCTTCCTTCATCTGAACGTCAGACAAAACGGGAGTTAAAATGAAAACGGTTTCGTACTTCATGTTCTTTGGGTTGTTAATAATAATGATTATCTGTCTGCTCCGCAATGAGCCGACGAGCCCAACCGGACCGGCCGCACACTGCTAAAAGCGCCGCGAAGTTACGCATTTTATTCCATTCGGGCAAATTATTTTTCACCAAGTCCGGAGAACATAACGAACGGCACAGTGAACGGTACAGAACCATACAGATTGTTCTTTCCCGAATATCGCGCGACATCCGGCTTGCAAAACCATGCCTCAGTTCCTAAATTTGCAGCGTTTACAACTTCAAACAAAACAACCATGGCAAAATTCACAGGCACAAAAGATGAGTTCATCGACCTCTTCGGAGCGACACTGCTGACCAACGCAGTGAAATACTACACCCGCTCCATCCGCAAAGCCGGACAGTGCAGCCACTGCGGCCGACAGACCGAGCTTCAGGCAGCACACATCAAAGACACTCCGGGACGCATTGACATAGCACGCGACATACTCGAACGGCACTACTCCACCGGAGGCGACACCGTGGAGGTGGACATGCAGGAATTCCTCGAACGGTTTTACGAAGCACACCTGCCGCTCGAATCGCACTTCATACCGCTCTGCGACTCGTGCCACAAATCCTACGACATCGGCGCCGTCAGATACCGCCGGCCGGCCGGGAGCAACCCGTTCGGACGCTTCGGGATGCCACAGAAAAACCGAGACTGACCGCTTATGCTCGGAGCTATAGCCGGCGACATAATAGGCTCTTTTTTCGAGCGCAGCCGGGTGAAATTCTACGACTTCGATCTGTTTTATCCATGGAGCCGTTTCACCGACGACAGTGTGATGACCCTTGCCGTGGCCCGGTGGCTCATGCCCGACTCCGACCGCTCGCCCGACCGTCTTGTCGGGATAATGCAGGAGTTCGGGCGCGAATATCCCGACGCCGGCTACGGCTACCGGTTCAACCAATGGCTTCACAGCTCCGACCCGCAACCCTACGGCAGCTGGGGCAACGGCTCGGCGATGCGCGTGAGCCCGGCGGGGATCGTGGCGTCGACCCTCGACGAAGCCCTCGGATTAGCCCGCATATCGGCTTCGGTGACCCATAATCATCCGGCCGGCATAGCAGGCGCCCAAGCTGTGGCCGCCGCGATATGGATGGCCCGCCACGGCGCTTCGAAAGGCGACATCCGCGACTACATCCAATGGCACTTCAGCTACGATCTTACGCGCACCATAGAGGAGATCCGTCCCGACTACAGATGGGACGTCTCCTGCCAGGGATCAGTGCCGGAATCAATCATAGCGTTTCTCGACGGCCGCGACTTCGAGGACACCGTGCGGCTGGCCGTGTCGCTCGGCGGCGACACCGACACCATGGCATGTATCGCAGGCTCTATCGCCGCCTGCGTCTATCCGATCCCCCGGGAGATTGCCCTTCGATGCGAGGAGATCCTCGCCCCGGGGCTGCTGGCGACCTTGCGCGACTTCGAACGGGCCACAGGACCGGATTGAGTCGCTGAAGGCGACAGACGCGCATTGCACGGACGGGAATTGTTGCGTAACTTTGCGTCCGGATATGACACACACTGATTTAATACCTTCGCGGCGCGGATGGCTCGCCCTGTCGCCCATGATAGTTTTCCTGACGCTCTACGTGGCTGTATCGGCCATGATCGGCGACTTCTACAAGATGCCCATAGCCGTGGCGCTGACGGCCGCATCGGCGTGGGGTATCGGCGTGGTGATGCGCGGGGGTCTGAGCGATCGCATCGGCGTGTTCTCCCGTGCGGCCGGCCACAGCGACATTCTCTACATGATCTGGATCTTCGTGCTTGCAGGTGCCTTCGCCTCGATGGCCAAGGAGATCGGCGCGGTCGACGCCACTGTGGCGCTGACGCTCCGTGTGTTTCCTCCGCAGCTGCTGTTGCCGGGCATGTTTCTGGCCGCATGTTTCATATCGCTGTCGGTAGGCACCTCGGTGGGCACCGTCGTGGCTCTCGCCCCTCTTGCCGCCGAGATGGCCGGCGCGGCCGGCGCCCCGACCGCCATGTATGTGGCGGCGGTGATCGGCGGAGCCTTTTTCGGCGACAACCTGTCGTTTATCTCCGACACCACCATCGCGGCCACCCGCACCCAGGGGTGTCGCATGGACGAGAAATTCCGCGCCAACATCCGCATCGTCGCCCCGGCCGCCCTGGTGAGTTTCATAGCCTACGTGTTCATAGGTTCCGACTTCACCACCGCAATGCCCGGCCTGAGTCCCGCCGCAGCCACGCCATGGCTCATAGCTCCCTATCTGCTGATCATCGCCCTTGCGGTGGCGGGCATCAACGTGGCCATAGTGCTCTCGGCGGGCATCGCCGCCACCTTCGCGCTCGGCCTCGCAGGCGGCCACGACGCCCTGACACTCTGCGGCTACATGGGCGCCGGCATCGACTCGATGGGCAACCTCATCATCATCACTCTCATGGCCGCCGGGCTGCTTGGCGTGATCAAATCGGCCGGCGGAATCGACTATCTGCTGCAGCGGCTCACGGCCCGCATCAGCGGCGCCCGCGGCGCACAGGCCTGCGTGGCCGCGCTCGTGGGGATCGTCAACCTGTGTACGGCCAACAACACCGTGGCCATCATCACCACCGGCGCCATCAGCCGCGACATAGCCCACACCTACGGAATCACCCCGCGCAAGACCGCCTCGCTGCTCGACACCGCCTCGTGCATAGTGCAGGCGCTGATCCCCTACGGCGCCCAGACCCTGCTGGCCACCGCCCTTGCCGGGATCTCGCCCGCCGCTCCATGGCCCTACATGGTCTATCCGTGGGCTCTCGCCGTCAGCGTGGGGATTTCGGTGGCATGGGTGAGAAAAAAACGAGAAAAATGACTCCCGGCTGCAACTTTTCGCTTTTTCGCGCGACATATTAAGAAAAGCATTCAGATTAAGAAAAAGCATTCAGATTCGATCGACGGCACTTGAAAGAAACTCTTCATATAACATCCGAATAATCAAGCCAATCACGAAAACTATTTTTTAATATCATTAGCAGTATGAAAATCAAACGATGCCTGGCTGCGCTGACAGCCGCCACCGCCCTGCTCTGCGGAGCGACGGCCACGGCCCAGCAGATGCCGCAGCTTCCAACAGACAAGGAGGTGCGCATAGGCAAACTCCCCAACGGACTGACCTATTACATCCGTCACAACGAATACCCCAAGGGACAGGCCGACTTCTACATAGCCCAGAAGGTCGGATCGATGCAGGAGGAGGACCATCAGGCCGGACTGGCCCACTTCCTCGAGCACATGTGCTTCAACGGCACCACCCACTTCCCCGGCAAGGATCTGATCAACTATCTTGAATCGGTGGGAGTGAAATTCGGCCGCAACCTCAACGCCATGACCGGCTTCGACCAGACGGTCTACAACATCAGCAACGTGCCCGTGGCCCGCGAGGGCGTGCAGGACTCCTGCCTGCTCATACTCCACGACTGGGCCAACGACCTGCTGCTGCTCCCTGAGGAGATCGACGCCGAGCGCGCCGTGATCCATGAGGAGTGGCGCCAGAGCAATGTCGGACAGATGCGCATACTCGAGAAGCTCCTGCCTGTGATCTATCAGGACGAGAAATATGGCCACCGCCTGCCGATAGGCACCATGGAGGTGGTTGACAACTTCCCCCATCAGGCTCTGCGCGACTACTACGAGACGTGGTATCGTCCCGATCTGCAGGGCATCATCGTGGTGGGCGACATCGACCCCGACCGTATCGAGGCCAAGATCAAGGAGATGTTTGCCGACATCGAGATGCCCGCCGACCCGAAAGAGCGCGTCTACTTCCCGGTGAGCGACAACAAGGGCACCATCTACGCCATAGGCCACGACAAGGAGCAGCAGAACTCCCTGACAGTGCTGATGATCAAGAGCGACGCCTTCCCCGAGCAACTCAAGAACACCCCCGCTTACTACGCGCAGGAATATGTGGAGTCGATGATCACCTCCATGCTCAACACCCGCCTGAACGACATCGCCTCGCGTCCCGACGCCCCGTTTGCCGGAGCACAGGCCGTGATGGGCAAGTTCTTCATCGCCCAGACCAAGGACGCGCTTGATCTCTACGCCATGTCGAAGGACGGCGACCACCCCAAGGCTCTCGCTGCCGCCTACCGCGAGCTGCTGCGTGCGGTCCGGGGCGGCTTCACAGTCACGGAGTATGACCGCGCCCGCAGCGAGTATCTCTCGCGCATGGAGCGTGCCTACAACAACCGCCGCCAGTGTGAGAACTCCTCCTACGTGCGGGAATACATCAACAACTTCCTTGAGGGCGAGCCGATCCCCGGCATCGAGGCCGAATGGCCGATGGTGCAGATGATAGCCCAGAACGTGCAGGTGGCGCAGATCAATCAGGCTCTGGCCGCCCTGCCGGTGTCCGACAACCGTGTGCTCATGGCTCTGCTGCCCGACAACGACGAGGGCCGCTACCCCACCGACAGCGAGTTTGCCGAAGCCCTGGCGGCTGTCGACGCCGAAACCATCGAGCCGTTTGTCGACGAAGTGAAGTCGGAGCCGCTCATCCCCGAGATGCCCAAGCCCGGCACGATCGTGTCGACGTCGGAGAACCCGCAGTGGGGCACCATCGAATGGACTCTCTCCAACGGCGCCAAGGTGGTGATCAAGAAGACCGATTTCAAGGATGACGAGATACTTTTCTCGGCAGTGGCCAACGGCGGATATTCGCCGAAGTTCGGCGACGACTATGCCGCCTCGCTGCTGTTCATGAGCGACGCCCTCTCACAGTATGGCCTCGGCGACTACTCCAACATGGATCTGCAGAAGTATCTCGCCGGCAAGCAGGCCGGTGTGAGACTCAACTGGAGCGCGTTCTCGCGCTCAGTGGTCGGCAATACCGTACCCAAGGATCTGCCCACGCTCATGGAGCTGATCTATATGAGCTTCACCGCCGTCAACTTCACGGCCGACGAGTTCGAGGCCCTGCAGAAGTCGGTAGCCTCGTCGATCCACAACCAGGAGGCCACGCCGCAGTTCCAGTTCAACACTACCGTGCTCAAGAACCTCTACGGCGGCTCGCCCCGTGCGGCCATGACCACCGTAAGCGACGTGGAGCGCGCCGACCGCGGTCAGATCATCAGCATCTCGCGCGCCATGACGGCCAATGCCGCCGACTTCACGTTCACCTTCGTGGGCAATGTCGACACCGACGCCCTCCGTCCGCTCGTGGAGCAGTATATAGCCAGTCTCCCCGGCGACCCGGCCACAGCCGTCAGAAAGGTGACCGAGTTCGAGCCGTCGCTCCTCATACAGGAGGGCAGCCGCACGGCCCAGGAGTCGGTCAAGATGGAGACACCGCAGACCTACGTGGCCATATTCGAGGTGGCCGACATGCCCGCCGACAGCCGCAACAGCCAGATAGCGTCGATGGCCGGACAGATACTCTCACGCCGCCTCAACGACATCGTGCGCGAGAAGGAGGGCGCGGTCTACTCGATCGGCGCATCGGGATCAATGACTCTCGACGCTCCGCGCAACGTCATCTTCCAGACCGCCTTCCCCATGAAGCCGGAGATGAAAGACAAGGTGCTCGCCATCATCGCCGAACAGTTTGAGGAGCTCGCGGCCGACATCAAGCCCGAGGAGCTGTCGCGCGTGCAGGAATACATGATCAAATCCTACACCGAAGGCAAGGAGCGCAACGGCAACTGGCTCTCCGCGCTCACCACATGGGAGCGTACTGGCATCGACACCTTCAACGACAATGTAGCCACGGCCGGATCGATCACCGCCGACGAGATCAAGGCGTTCGTCCGTCAGGTGCTCGACAAGGGCAGCTACATAGTAGTGGTGCTCGAACCCGCGGAGTGATATTCTCCTAATCATCTATAAAGTAGTGCCGACCCGGCGGGTCGGCACTACTTTTTTTTTGTCTTTTGGCGGGCGGCGGGTGGGGGGGGCAGGAGAGGGGCGCGGGGATAGAGGGCAGGGGCGCTATGTGCGAGCGGGTGGCCTGAGCTGACGCGGGCGGCTGATCTCGCACGCTCCGCGGCTCGGCCGAACGGGGGACGGCGCTCCTCACCCCGGTCTACGCGGCGCGCTCCCCCGCCCCGCTGACGCGTGGCAGGGGCGACGTGCCGCTCCGAACCGGGGATAACATCTGCCCGCACGCTCCGCGGCTCCGAGAGCGACACCCCATCCGGCAGAAGGAGAGAGGAGAGAGGGCGGCGGGGATAGAGGATAGAACGGTGCAAGTAGAGGATCAGGCGGAGTGGAGTGGGGGCGCTATGTGCGGGCGGCTGACCTCGCAGGCTCCGCAGCTCGGCCGAACGGGGGACGGCTCTCTCCTCCCCCGGTCTACGCGGCGCGCTCCACCGCCCCGCTGACGCGTGGCGGTGGGCGGCGTGCCGCTCCGAACCGGGGATAACATCTGCCCGCACGCTCCGCGGCTCCGAGGACGCCAGCCCATCCGGCAGGAGGAGAGAGGAGAGAGGGCGGCGGGGATAGAGGATAGAACGGTGCAAGTAGAGGATCAGGCGGAGTGGGGGCGCTATGTGGCGGCGGGTGGCCTGAGCTGGCGCGGGCGGCTGATCTCGCACGCTCCGCAGCTCGGCCGAACGGGGGACGGCGCGCTCCTCCCCCCCGGTCTACGCGGCGCGCTCCCCCGCCCCGCTGACGCGTGGCAGTGGCGGCGCTCCGCTCCGAACCGGGGATACCATCTGCCCGCACGCTCCGCGGCTCCGAGGGCGCCAACCCATCCGGCAGGAGGAGGGGCGGCGTGCCGCTCCTAACCGGGGAGAACATCTGCCCGCACGCTCCGCGGCTCCGAGAGCGCAAACCCATCCGGCAGGAGGAGAGAGACGGGCGGTGACACCACCCGGTGGAGAGAGGAGGGCGGGGAGAGCGGAGCCGCGGAGCGTGCGGGCAAGACAGTAACCGGGGTTCGGAGCGAGGCGGGGGCGACGCGAGGCGATAGCGGAGCGGTGACCGCGCGAGGCGGAGACCCCGGAGGGAAGTGAGGGTACACGACAGCGCGGCGAGTCCCGGAGGGTACGAGGCCGCGCCACGCGTCAGCACAGGGCGACGAGATGGGTGATTGAGGAGGTGAAATGGTATTATTATTCGGTATTTATACTTATATAATGCAAAATTGAGATCTACGGAGAAAAGGAGAGGGAAGCGCACTACTGTGCGCTTTAGTCGACAAATATGTACCCCCCCCCGACACACATTTACAATCTTGTTAAACTTTTCTTCACAAATATTCGCACAAAGCAGCAATAATTAATTTCATGCCGGTTTTTTTTGAACCGAAATCACGACTTGCATAATTCTTGAAAATTATCTTTTTATACATTTTCATATTACTAACAAAACAGGACAGAGATTATGAAACGATTTCTACTCACCCTTCTCGGGGTGGCCGCTCTCTGTGGCCTATCGCCACACCATGCCGCCGCCCAGAGCGTCGAGAAACTAAGCATGGATCTCGGGTTGCGAACAGCAGACCACAACACGGATCTGACTTACACCAAAAGCGAAACGACGTCACCTTGGTTTGACACAAATATCAAAACTGCGGCAGCAGCAAGCGGAGGTTTCCAAAAGATCGAAAACGATCAGTTCATCATTGAATTCAACTATTTCGATCCGCTTGCCGGGGCATCAGCAACCGATGAGAAAAAATCGCATTTCACTACTCAATGGCAAACAGCAAGCAAACCGGCTCCCGGCATTGCTGTCTTTCAGGGATCGCGATTCAGCATCAAACTCAAAGACACGTCCAAACGCATCATTTCGTTAAAAATAAAGACCGGTGTAACAAGTAATTATTTTCCTGAAGCATCTGTCACAGCCAATGTAAACCCCGTCAAGTCGCTTACCGACGGAGGTAAAGACGCATCTGTCACCGTCAGCAGCAACGTATATGTCTATGTCTCAGGCAGCTCGACCAAGCAATGCAGAGAGATATCGTTAGGATCCGGCACACCGTCGGGGTTTGCCGACGGCATAATTATAGAACTGCCTAAGAGCGGCTGCCGCAGAGTGATGAATACCACTAGTTCTTTAGTCAGCAGTTTTTCTGCATACTATCCCGCGATTGTCATATCGGAGATAGAGGCTGAAGTGGTTAATGTAGCCGACATACCCAAAACCGGCAAGATCTACGGCTATGCAAGCGCAACGCAAGTATGGTCCGATGGAAAATGGATCACTCCAACGCAGTCGACTTACGACGACCAGACTGTAAAATTCCGTCTTGGCAAAGTGATCACCGAATTCACTCGTACAGAAAACACTCCTGCCGGGAAACCTACAGTCACCTACAGTGCTGCATCCAAGACCCTCGGCGCCCACATAGGCGTGGAGGTCCGTTCCTATCCCGACGAATCGGTGATCTATAACGGCAAACCGTCGGCCACATACACCGCAGAATACCGGCTGAACAATCCATTCAAAACCACTCCCACCAGTAACGTCTCTTCAGCATATGTGTCGTCGCGCAACCTTTATGGAGGAACGAATCTCGCCGTCAGCACTGTTGCCAACTGGAAAAATTTTGTGAAGAAATATGACGACGGAACCGTTTTTAGCCTGACATACGTTTCACACATGGCAGCCGCGACAGCCGACAAACCGGAAATAGCCAAGTCAAAAAGCATAGTCAAACTCTCACGAACGGCCGGAATCTCCGACACCACAACCATCATAGTCCCAACCTCGTCGACTATACAAATCCAATATATGGATCCGATGACAAACACAGGAGCCGGCGCTTCCTCTATCGCTTACCCGACTGTAAAAGACGGAACTCTGCCGGCCTTTGTCTTCGACGAGGTGGATCTGACCGTAGCTACCGATGAGCCTACCGGATCGAGAGCGCCCTCGCTGACCGTCAGCGCCGCCACCGATGATCTGGCCAACCTGCAGGGTGACGGATCTTATCTCTTCAAAAAATCCATCAACATCAAGGCTACGCTCGACGACGAGGACTTCCCCGACGCCAAGTTCTACTACATGACCGGCGATGCTCCGGCTGCGTCATTCGACAAGAGCAAGGCCACGGCCGTTGGCGATGACGGCACAATCACCGCCAACGCCACCGGCTATGTGAGCGTATTCGCCGTGGTGACCGTCGGCGACAAGGAAGTGGCAAGCGCGCCCGCCACCGTGGCACTGGAACGCTTCCAGTCGACAGTGATATCGACCTACGCCGATCTGCTCAAACCCGAAAACAACGGCAAGGTCATAACACTCGACATCACCACCCGCACCCGCTATGACGGATATATCCAGGGGCGTAAAGCCACTATAGACGCTCCCTACATGCCCTTTGCGTTCATCTACGACAACGACGGCAATCCCATCAAAGTATCGGCCACCCAGCTCGGCACCACAGCGGCAGAACAAGCACAGTTCAAAGACCTGCTCACCGGACCCGGCACTCCCATAAGCAAAGCGAAGACACTGTTTGTAAGTCCGTCGGCCACGCTCGACGACGACAAGTTCATTGAAGCCAAGTCTATAGTAGGACGACTCAGTTTAGTTGACGGCCATCCGGAGATCATTCTCGTCAACGAGGTGGGCGACGACAAGTTTGACTGGCGCGACTTCTGCGCAACCACCACCAAGACATCGGCCGAGATAGGCATGACTGCAGACCAGAAGACCAAAGCCGACGAGGCATTCAAGCGCGAATACAAATCGACCGAACTGCTTCCGGAACACTGGGGCCGATACGTCACCATAGAGTGGCTCGGCGGTTATGAATCGACCGACTCCACCTGCGTAGACTCAAAAAACAATAAAATCCACATGATGTTTGGAGGTGGTTATCCGGCACCCTATGGTATTACAAGCAACACGACTCAGCAAATAAGCAGAGTGACCTCCTTGACCAAAGGCAGCGCCACCACACGCCACGCCCTGACCGGACTTGTAGACAACCGTCACAACTCCACGGAACTGATGATCACCGTACAGAACCTCTACTATCACCTGGGCAAGCCGGCAGTCATAGCCAAGTGTGGCACCGAAACGCTCACACCACGCGAAACAGTCGAAGCTGATGCCGACCAGACATTTGACTACACCTATCCGACTTCATTGTCGATAAGCGGACTCACACTTGCTCTTGACCGCGACAAAGGACAGCCTTCAGCCGACCAGATAAGCACCATCACGCTGACTTACTTCGACATGAATGACAACGGCAAAAAATGCACACCTTCTGGCGCCAAGGCTGTCAACGGACGATACCTGATCAAGGTAGTAGCATCCATAGCCAAAAACGGCACAAGTGCCCCCTTGCTGCAGCCGGCCATGAAGGATTCATGCATCGTGTCGGCGTACAATACAGTACAGGAACGTATCAGCTATTTCTTCGGCGACAATGCCGGACTTACCGCCGAGGATATTGAGCGGAATCCCTACGTGTGCATGGACATGATCCCTAACATAAACAACAAATATCCCACTGCGCCGGTGATATTCCCGACGATGATGATCTATGATTCGTTTGCCGACGGAACCATATTCCTGGCCAGAGATGTCAGACGCGACATGGACTCTGAAAACAAGGATATAATCCCCGACAGCGGATATCCGCGCTGGTATATCATCAAGTCGGACACCAAACGAAACCCCAGCTATTACACTGTAGATAACAGCAACTGGACAACCAAATACAAGCTTTCAACCGGAATGAGAGCCGGCGACGCAATCCAGAGACTCATAACAAAAGCCATTCTCAACAAAAAGGGCAATATCGTCTACGACAACACCGACTCACAGTTCGCATCTTACTGCCAGATCATAGACGTCAATGACAATAAGAAACCGGCCTTTGTAAACCAATACGACGAACTGGCCACGGCGGTTGAATTTGACAACATCGCCACAGCCACGATAGGCAAGGAGCAGCTCGGCATGATAGTGAGCCTGCCCGATGCTGTCATCACCAAGGATGCCGACGGCGAATATCGCGTAAACACCGCCACAGCCAACGCTCTGGCATGGGACATACTCCGCGCCGCCGACAAGGACACCCACGCAGGCATGGTCGACCAGGCTCAGGAGGGTGACCGATTTGCAGTGAAAGCGCTCGTGCTCAACGACGGCAAGGGCGGATATGCGCTCGAAGTCATCGACTTCAAGGCCGGATATGCCCGCAGCCTTCACGTATGCCGCCATCCGGGACATGACAGCTACTATGCCGACCAGAACTTCGACGGAGTCGACGCAGGCAAGCAGGTGGAGATGCTCGGAGTGGAGCTGACCAAGGACGCCGACGGCAATGTCACCACCGAACTGTCATCTACCGTGAGCCTCGTGTGGACATCGTTCCCGGATCTGGAAGCCGACCACAAGGCACTGATCGTGGAGTCAGACGGCCAGAAGACACTGACATTCAACGTGGCCGGAACTCTGGTGCGCGGCGACGACGGATCGGTGTCAATCGACGTCAACGAAATGACAGCCGTGCCAAGCTATCCTTACTTCGATGACTACAACAACAAATTTGTCTTCAACGACGCGCCCTACAACCATTACAACGATCCGCAGTACAACAACTTCCTGGACTATTTCAAGGTCGACGTGCGCGGCCCGGGCTATCTCACCGCCTACTACCGCTTCGCCACGACCGAAGAGGGTCTCGCTGATGCTCCGGAAATGAAATTTGACGAATCAAGGACAGCCAAGTTCTCCGAAGCCGGATATATCGACGTGTACACATGCAACCCCGGCAAACGCGGACTCTTCCACGATAAGGTGCGCAAGTTCAACAAGATCGCCACAGTAGCTCCGTCGCTCTCCGACATACTCGACGCCGAAGAGTCGAACGAAATAGCCCGCTACCACCTCACCGGATCGCTCCTGATCACCGGTACGGCGCAGTATGAATTCCACCCCAACACGGACGATCCTTCGTACACCGAAACAGGCTATATAGCCATGGCCACCGGCGCCGACGGACGCCACGTGCGCATACTGTTCCAGGAGAGCTACAAGTTCATCCCGGAGGTGGGACAGCATATAGCCGACTTCGGACTGATCCAGACCGACTTCAGCCACTTTGACGCCAACCGCACCCATCGCAAATACAATCTGATCGCCTCAAGCAACATCAAGCCGTTCAAGCCATTCGAACCGGAGGCCGGCCAGGAGATAGCGATGCCCCGCTCCATAGCCCGCACAGCTATTGACGCTGCCGACAAGAGTCGCCGCGTACGCCTCATCGACATGAAGATCGGCGGAAACGCCACCGACGGATACACGCTCACACCGGCCGACGGAACAGAGCCGATACGCCTCAACAATGTGCTCTACTGGACTCCGGCCGACGGCTTCGATCCCGACGCTGAATATGCGGTCGAAGGTTACGTGATGCCCGCCAAGCCTGCGGCAGCCACAGCCTCGCTGACGGCCAAGGCAGGCACGGAGGAGATGGAGTTCTGGCCGCTCTACGAGGAGAAAAAGCGTCAGACCGACACACCCGAACTGCTCGTCAGCGGATATGAATCGGCCGACGGCGACAGCTACGTGGCCGTAGAGCCTGTCACTCTGACAGCCACCGTGGAGGGACGCGACGCCGACGCTCCGATAGAGTATTCGACCGACGGAGGCGCCACATGGACCACGATGACCGACGGCAAGCTGACCATCGACCGTTCGGCAAAAGTTGACGTCAGAGCGCACTTCCCCGGATTCTCGCCCAGCGAAACGGTGAGCGTGGAGATCAAGCGCGAATATTACTCTGCCGAGGCTGTGATCACACCGGATCAGCGCGGAGGCTACACCACCGTGACATTCGCGCCCGGCGAAAACGCAGCGGACGGCACCGACTTTACCGTCTACTACACTCTCGACGGATCGGAACCCGACATGAATGCGGCCAAGTTCACCCCGGGCATGAAGCCTCTGGAGCTGACAGAGGCCACTACGGTCAAGGCGCTGATGATAGAGCAGGGCAAGCGTCCGGCCAAGACCGTCGCATCGCAGGCACTGACCGTGCGCGCCAACGACCTTGACATCACCGCCGACAAGGGCGAAGGATTCACCACCGTGGCCATCGCGCCAAAGAATGCCAAGCATGTCGATCCCAAGGCCGAGATACGCTACACCACCGACGGCACTGAGCCTACAGCCCAGTCGACGCTCTACAAGGGAGAGTTTGAAGTGGAGGCAGCCGACAACGGCATGACCATCAAGGCCATCTGCATAGAGCCGGGCAAGACCGCCGGCAATGTGGCTTCGGCAACAGTGGCCGTGGAGGGTCTGCGCCCGAGCTGCGACGTAGCCATCAGCTACACGGAAGCCGAAGGTGTCTACACCATCACGCTCACCGCTCCGGCCGGCAAGATCTTCTACGCGCTCAACGACGCCACAGAGTTCAAGCTCTACGATCCGGCCAAGCCGATCACCTACGTCTCCGACACCGACGGCACATGCCGCATCCGCGCCTACGCTCTCGAAGAGGGCAAGAAGGAGGGCCGGATAGCCGAACAATCGTTCGCCGTCACGGGCATTGACGGCGTGGGTGCCGATCAGGAGGCCGGAAGCGTGCGCGTGGAGGGCAACTCGATCATCGTGCCCGAGGGCGCGCAGACCTTCGACATCGCCGGACGCCGTGTGAATCCACAGGGACTCCCCCGCGGCATCTACATCGTGCGCCTCGCCTCGGGCAAGGCCGTCAAGGCGGTGGTGAAGTAAACCTGCACGACCATCCATACAGTCGTTTTTCAGACTGTTTTTTTTAAGTTAGTATATGCGGCGCGCTCCGATGTGAATCGGGGCGCGTTTCTTTTTTGAGGGGGCATTGCTGTGAGCTGACTGTCCCTGCGGCTCATCTACGAAGATCCGCTTAGCGGGCGATCAGACAACCCCACCAAGCCGCCCTGCGGGCGTCATGTCGGGGTTTACAGAGGTAGGTGGTCTACGACCACCCCAAGCGGGCGGGGAGAGGGGGCACGGACGCTATGTGGTGGTGGGTGGCCCGGGCTGGCGCGGGCGGCTGATCTCGCATGCTCCGCAGCTCGGCCGAATGGGGGCGCGCTCCTCTCCCCCGGTCTACGCGGCGCGCTCCCCCGCCCCGCTGACGCGTGGCAGGTGGGCGGCGCTCCGCTCCGAACCGGGGATAACATCTGCCCGCACGCTCCGCGGCTCCAAGGGCGCCAGCCCATCCGACAGAGAGGGATAGAGAGCGGGGCACAGAGAGTCGGAGACAGAGGCGGCGATGCCATACGGCAGAAGGTGAGCCGGGCGGGAGCCGGGGAGAGGGGGAGGCGGCACAGAGGACGGCAGACCATCCGGCAGGAGGGGCGAGGGGGGGGAGCGACGACACAGAGAGTCGGCGAGCGGTAGGCGGGAAGAGCGGAGCCGCGGAGCGGGCGGGCAGACAGTAACCGGGGTTCGGAGCGAGACGTGGGCGACGCGAAGCGATAGCGAGCGGTGACCACGCGAAGCGGAGACCCCGGAGGAAAGTGAGGACACACGGCAGCGCGGCGAGTCCCGGAGGGTACGAGGCCGCGCCGCGCGTCAGCACAGGGAGGAGAGAGGGGGAGCGACGTGGGCAGCAAGAGGCGGGACGCCAGCCCATCCGGCAGGAGGGAGAGGGGGCGGAATAGCGGGACGAATAGGGCGCAAAAAAAGCAGAGCTATCGGAGTATCGGAGTTTCCTTATACTATAGCTCCGATGCTCTGATAGCTCTGATGTGCCGGGGAGGGGCGGGCGGCTACTTCTCGCGCATATATACGTTGATGGGGGTGCCGGAGAAGTCCCAGTGCTCGCGTATCTTGTTTTCGAGGTAGCGGCGGTAAGGTTCCTTGACCCACTGGGGTAGGTTGCAGAAGAAGATAAATGTGGGTATCTGCGCGCCTTTGAGCATGGTGACATACTTTATCTTCACATATTTGCCCTTGTTGGCAGGGGGCGGATATGCCGCGATGGCCTCAAGCATGACGGTGTTGAGCTGTGAGGTGGGCACCGCCCGGCGGCGGTTGCCGTAGACCTCTACAGCTGTTTCGAGCACCTTGTAGATGCGCTGCTTGGTGAGGGCGGAGGTGAAGAGTATGGGGAAGTCGGTGAATGGCGCGAAACGCTCGCGGATAGTATCCTCGAAGTGGCGTATGGCCTGCGGCGACTTGTCGGTCACGAGGTCCCACTTGTTGACACACACGACGAGTCCCTTGCGGTTGCGCTGTATGAGCGAGAAGATGCTGACGTCCTGTGCCTCTATGCCGCGGGTGGCGTCGATCATGAGTATGCACACGTCGGATGCCTCGATTGAGCGGATTGAGCGGATGACCGAATAGTATTCGATGTCCTCCTGCACCTTGTTTTTCTTGCGGATGCCGGCGGTGTCGACGAGATAGAAGTCGAATCCGAACTTGTTGTAGCGCGTATAGATGCTGTCGCGCGTGGTGCCGGCGATGTCGGTCACTATATGCCGGTCTTCGCCGATAAAGGCGTTGATGATGGAGGATTTTCCGGCGTTGGGTCGTCCGACGATTGCGAACTTGGGTATGTCGTCGAGCTGATCCTCCTCGTCGGCGGGCTTTTCGGGCAGCTTCCTGACCACTTCGTCGAGGAGGTCGCCGGTGCCGAATCCGCTGACGGCCGACACGGGATAGGGGTCGCCCAGTCCGAGTGAATAGAATTCGGCCACGTTGTAGAGCCAGTCGTTGGAGTCGACTTTGTTGGCCACGAGTATCACCGGCTTGCGGCTTTTGCGGAGTATCTCGGCCACGTGGTCGTCGAGATCGGTCACTCCGTTCATGGCGTCGACCACGAATAGTATCTCGTCGGCCTGCTCAATGGCGAGCTCCACCTGCTTGTTGATCTCGCTCTCGAACACGTCGTCGCTGTTGACCACCCATCCTCCGGTGTCGACGATCGAGAATTCCTTGCCGTTCCAGTCGACGCGCCCGTACTGTCGGTCGCGGGTGGTGCCGGCCGTCTCGTCGACGATGGCTGTGCGGCTCTGCGTCAGACGGTTGAAAAGAGTGGATTTACCCACATTGGGGCGTCCCACTATAGCTATCATTTGTCCCATAGATGTGTGGGGTGTTTGGTTTTCGTTTACAAAGTTAGCATTTTGGCTCCGCCTCTGCAAATATCGCCGCGCCGCTGACGCCTCACTCGATATAGCCGAACGAGCGGAGCTTGTTCTCGCGGTTGCGCCAGTTGGACTCCACCTTGACAAACAGTTCGAGGTAGACGCGCTTGTCGAAGAATGCCTCGATGTCTTTTCGGGCGTCGGTGCCCACCTTCTTGAGCTTCGCGCCCCCCTTGCCGATAAGTATGCCCTTCTGGGAGTCGCGTTCCACGTAGATGACGGCCATGATGTGGATGGCGCCCTCTTTTTCGTCGAACTTCTCGACGATCACCTCTGTGGAGTAAGGCACCTCCTTGTCGTAGTTGAGCAGTATCTTCTCTCGGATGATCTCTGTGACGAAGAAGCGCGCGGGCTTGTCGGTCAATGCGTCCTTGCCGAAGTAGGGCTGCGACTCGGGGAGCAGAGCCACGATGCGTGCCATGAGGTTGTCGACGTTGAAATGCTCCTTGGCACTGGTTGGGAACACTTCGGCGTTGGGGAGCAATTCCTTCCAGCGGGCCACCTTGGCTTCCAGGTCGGCCTGGCTGGCCACGAGGTCGATCTTGTTGATCACGAGCAGCACCGGCACCTCCTCGCGGGCCACCTTGGCGAGAAAGTCGGCATTTTTTGTCGGATCCTCCACCACGTCGGTGACATAAAGCAGTATGTCGGCGTCGGTCAGCGCTCCCTCGGAGAATCCGAGCATACTCTCCTGAAGCTTGTATTTTGGCGAGAGCACTCCAGGAGTGTCGGAAAAGACTATCTGGTATTCGGGGGTGTTGACAATGCCCATTATGCGGTGGCGGGTGGTCTGGGCCTTTGAGGTGATGATGCTCACGCGCTCGCCTACGAGATCGTTCATCAGTGTCGACTTGCCGACATTGGGGTTGCCGACGATATTGACGAAGCCGGCCCGGTGTTTGTTGTCTGCCATAAAATGCTTGAATTTCGATTACTACCATTTACAACAAAGATAGCACCCCAAAAGATGCTATCTTCGTGTTAAAATCAGCTGTCGGTAGGGGGAATGTGTGTTGAATCAGATATCCCAGACCAGATACATGGCGCCCCATGTGAATCCGGCTCCGAAAGCTGTCAGTATGATCTTGTCGCCCTTCTTCAGACGATCCTTGTACTCGTCGAGACAGAGGGGGATGGATGCCGCCGAAGTGTTGCCGTAGTGCTCGATGTTGACAAGCACCTTTTCGGGAGCGATGCCTGCGCGCGACGAAACGGCCTCGATAATGCGCAGGTTGGCCTGATGTGGCACGAGCCAGTCGACATCGTCCATCGTCAGGTTGTTGCGCTGAGCCACATCCATGCTCGAGGTGAGCATGTCGGTCACGGCGTGCTTGTAGACGTAGCGGCCGTCCTGCTGGAGGAAGTTCTGTCCGGCGTCGACGGTTTCGTGCGTTGTGGGGAGCACCGATCCGCCGGCAGGCATGATCAGGTGGTCGCGACCCTCGCCGTCGACATGGAACACGGCGTCGATCACGCCCGTACGCTCCTCGGTAGGCTCAACGAGCACAGCGGCTGCGCCGTCGCCGAAGAGGGCGCAGGTGCTGCGGTCCTCATAGTTGACCATCGACGACATCTTCTCGGCGGCCACGACTATCACCTTCTTGCGAAGACCCGAGCGGACGTAGGCCGCGGCGTCTTCGAGCGCTACGATAAATCCGGCGCATGCGGCCTGGATGTCGTAGGCGTAGCAGTTGGAGAGCTTGGCTTCGTGGGCGATCACCGAACCCGTTGAGGGGAAACGGTAGTCGGGGTTGGAGGTGGCGCAGATCAGCAGTTCTACCTCTTCGGGGCTTGTGCCCGTGTCGGCAAGAAGCTTTTCCACGGCCTTTGCGCCCATGTAAGATGATCCGGCGCCCTCCTTCTTGAGGATTCGGCGCTGCTTGATGCCTACACGGGTCGTGATCCACTCGTCGTTGGTGTCGACCATCTTCGAGAGCATCTCATTGTCGAGTATGTCGTCGGGAACGTATGAAGCGATTCCCGAGATGCGAGCGTAAAGCATGTTGAGTATATTTTGAGAGTTTGGGCTTCTAAAAAGAATCTCCCAAATGGCCGACACCGTGGCACGGCTCTTTCAGGAGATGTGATGATTTTCGACCGGGCGGTGCGGCCTTGTGCCGGCCGCCGCCATCAGTCGGCTACGGCTTCGCCTCAGAGCGCAGCCTTGGGCTCGATGGCGAGCTTGCCGCGGTAGTAACCGCATTCGCCGCACACGGTGTGGTACACGTGCCATGCGCCGCAGTTGGGGCAGAGTGCCAGAGTTGGGGCAACGGCCTTGTCGTGGGTTCTACGCTTAGCTGTGCGGGTCTTCGATTGTTTGCGTTTAGGATGTGCCATTTCTTTCTATGTTTATTCTTGTTTTATTCTTTTCTTATCTCGGTTAAAGATGTGTTCGTTTCGGTTGCTGCGCGGGTGGCCGGTCATTCGTCGGCCGTAGCGCCGTCGCCTTCGGAGGAGAGCTTCCGCAACGCGTCCCAGCGCGGATCGGAGGGCTGGTCGGGAAGAGAAGCCGCGGCGTCGATCGAGTCGATCTCCTCGATCAGGCTGTCCTCAAGCTCTGTATCCTCGTCGGAGGCTCCCCGCTCGGTGGCGCGGTGTTTTTTGAGCATCGCGCTCATCTGGCGGTTGCACTTGCCCATCGGGTGGACGTGCTTTATGGGTATCGACAGCACCACCGTGTCGTAGATCATATAGGCGGTGTTGAGGTAGTTGTCGGCCTCGGGAATCACCAGCAGGTCGTCCGACTCGTCGTTGTACTCGTCGCCATATCTGACGCTGATGTGGTAAGCGGTGTCGATCGGCATCTCAAGGTCGTCAAGACAACGGTCGCAGATGAGCGTCACCACGCCCTCGATATTGAAAGTGAGGTCGTAGATGTCGACCTTATGCACCACCGTCAGCTTCACCAGAAGGTCGGCGTTGTGCACATCCTCGCTCTCCATGTTCTTGAAGAACACCTTGTCGAGATGATACTCAAACTCGTGAGTGCCTTCAGGCAGACTCTTGAGCGGCAGCTTGAAATCGGTAAACTTTCCCACGTCAGGATTATTATTGATGCGCGGCTTCCGGCAGGAAAACCGATGCAAAGATAACTATTATCTCGCTAACACCAAATTTTTTTGACAACGGATCACTTGCCGGCCTCGGCCTGAAGCTCGGCGCGCTTGAGATATTTCTCCATCTCGATGCCGTTCTGTGCGCCATACATCGGGTAGTCCTTTATGATCTCGCGGTAGACGGCAGCCTCGGCGCTGTAGTTCTTCTGCTCGCGGAGCACTGTGGCCTTCTTCATCATGAAGTAGGGGGTGTAGAGCGGATTCTCGTCGGAGATCTTTATGGCCTTGTCGTAGCATCCGAGTGCCTCGCCAAGCTTGTCGAGATTCACGTAGCAGTCACCCTGAAGGCTCTTGGCAGCTGCGCCGATCACGCTCTCGGTGGCGTCATACTTATCCAGATACTTAGCAGCCTCTTCGTATTTACCATCCTTATAGAGCAGGATGGCGGCGTTGAGGGCGGCACGGTTGCCGGCGGAGTAGCCATAATTGTCGGCCACCTGACGGTACTGCTCCAGAGCGGTGGAGTCGTTGCCTGTCGACAGCGTGATGTCGGCCTGACCTACGGCATTGTCGGCCGCAGCCATGCCGGGACGGCGTATGGCATAGATCCATATCAGGATCGCACACACTACCACTCCTATGGCCAGAATCACCCACATGATGGTGCGCTGGCTGTTCTGCACTTTCTGTTCGAGGCCGGTCAGCGACTCGTTGATCTCGTCAAGAGCCGTCCGCGTCTCATTGTCATTGTCCTTTGCCATTATTCTGTAATTCTGAATTAGCTTATTGATCCTTGCATTGTGTGCCGCCACAGAGCGCCGCAGCTGCGGCATCGAGCCACGTCGGCACATTTCGAGCCGCAAAGTTAATAATTTTTTCGCCCACATAAAAGCTTTTATGTCGCCTTTTTATTCCCCACGACCAAAAACATGCCCTTCTCAAATAAAATCGCTAACTTTGCAGATGCAAAACAAGATCATACAAAACAACAATCATACATTTATGAACTTCGTAGAAGAACTCAAATGGCGTGGCATGATCCACCAGATGATGCCCGGCACAGAAGAACAGCTGCAGAAGGAGATGACCGTGGCCTACCTCGGCATCGACCCTACAGCCGACAGTCTGCATATCGGACACCTCGTGGGAGTCATGATGCTCAAGCATCTTCAACGCGCCGGCCATAAGCCCATCGCACTCGTAGGAGGAGCCACCGGAATGATTGGCGACCCGTCGATGAAAAGCCAGGAGCGCAAACTTCTCGACGAACAGACGCTCCGCCACAATCAGGAGGCCATCAAGCGGCAGCTCGCCAAATTCCTCGACTTCGACTCGACCGAACCCAACGCGGCCGAACTCGTCAACAACTACGACTGGATGAAACAGTTCTCGTTTCTCGACTTCATCCGCGACGTCGGCAAGCACATCACCGTCAACTACATGATGGCAAAGGACTCGGTCAAGAAGCGTCTTTCGGGCGAAAGCCAGCAGGGAATGTCGTTCACCGAATTCTCCTATCAACTCGTACAGGGCTACGACTTCCTCTGCCTATACCGCGACAAGGGATGCCGCCTGCAGCTCGGCGGATCCGATCAGTGGGGCAACATCACCACCGGCACCGAACTCATACGCCGCACTCTCGGAGGTGAGGCCTTCGCACTCACCTGCCCCCTCATCACCAAAGCTGACGGAGGCAAGTTCGGCAAGACTGAGAGCGGCAACGTGTGGCTCGACCCCCGCTATACATCGCCCTACAAATTCTATCAGTTCTGGCTCAATGTTTCAGACACCGACGCCGAGAAATACATCAAGATCTTCACCACACTCTCGCGTGAAGAGATCGACGAGCTTGTAGCACAGCAGGCCGCAGACCCCTCGCAGCGCCCCCTCCAGAAACGTCTCGCCAAGGAGATAACCACCATGGTACACTCCGCCGACGACTACGAGATGGCAGTGGAAGCATCCAAGATACTTTTCTCCAACCATGCAGGCGAAGCACTCCGACGTCTCGACGAAACGACCCTTCTGCAAGTCATGGAAGGTGTGCCGCAGCACATCATTTCGCTTCAGGCGCTTCAGAGCGCAGAAGGCGTCAAACTCGTCGATCTGCTCACCGACGCAGCACCCGTATTTCCCTCCAAAGGCGAAATGCGCAAAATGACACAGCAGGGAGGCCTCTCGGTCAACAAAGAGAAAGCCACAGACCCCTACGCCACAGTCACAGTAGCCGATCTTCTCAACGGAAAATACATGCTTGTCCAGCGCGGCAAGAAGAATTATTTCCTTCTGATTGCCCAATAATGCAGAAAAATTCGTAACTTTGCACCGCTTTAGGCTATCACCATTGATAGCTTGAGCCACGGATTGTCTCGTGGTGTAATGGTAGCACAGCAGTTTTTGGTTCTGCTTGTCCAGGTTCGAGTCCTGGCGAGACAACCTCCACAAGCGTCTTCGACTTCACAGCAAGCGAGGACGCTTTCTTTATTTCCCTCCACGCCATAGCACCGCCACAATCCGGCCGAGCTGCGGAGTGTGCGAGATCAGCCTCTCGCGCAAGCCCGGGCACATAGCGTTGTCATCCCAATCCCCCACATCATCTCCACTATTTTCACCCTGTGCTGACGCATTGCGCGGCCACGTGCCCTCCGGGACTCGCCGCGCTATCATACCATCTACTCCATCCGGGGTCTACGACTCGCATGGCAACCGCTCCGCTATCGCGGCGCGTCGCCCATGCTCCTCTACGAACCCCGGTTTCTATCTGCCCGCACGCTCCGCGGCTCCGACCGCTCCGCCACCCTCCTCTACCGCCCCACCTCCTGATCCCCCCAAACTCCCCCACTCCATCCGATAATTCCGATTACTTGATTACTCCTCACTCCCAGCCGGCTTGGGTAGGTCGTAGACCACCGACCTCTGTAAACCCCGCCATGGCGCCCGCAGGGCGGCTTGGTGGGGTTAGCATCACCCGCCCGGTGGATGTTCGTAGATGAGCAGCAGCAACAGGCCATCCATCGCGGTAGCGGCTCATCTACGAAGAAGCCGTCCGTACCCCTCGGTTCACCCCGCCATGGTGCTGCTGCGCGCGCCATGGCGGGGTGAACCAAAGTCGCATGGTCTCCGACCATTCCCGCCTTCCTCCACCGGCAGGGGTAGCGCTATCGCTTCCGATCCATCCGGCTTCTCTTCTGCGACCGGCACATAGCGCTCTTCCACTCCATTGTCGCTTCATCCGATCCACCTCCGATTATTCCGATGGCTCCGATAAAAAAACAAAACTGCCTCCATGGTCGGAGTGACCATGGAGGCAGCTTGTCAAAAAGGGGGCGGTTACCTACTTTCCCGCTTTCGCAGTATCATCGGCGTAGTGAGGTTTAACTTCTCTGTTCGGAATGGGAAGAGGTGGAACCCTCACGCTAACACCACCTGAATATCGTTAACT